>Ga0315271_10000731_pt1 | contig 18964 bp, 16 predicted proteins | sample C3_top_MG_FD_204664 | JGI IMG/M metagenome (GOLD analysis project Ga0315271, IMG submission 204664) | Sediment microbial communities from Yellowstone Lake, YNP, Wyoming, USA - C3_top | ecosystem: Environmental > Aquatic > Freshwater > Lake > Sediment | place: USA: Wyoming | collected 2017-08-01
GGCCGCGAAACCGAAACTGGCGGCCGCGGCCGCGAACACGTAGTCACGGTAGCGCCCCAGGCGGTAGATCCGCAGCGCGAAGAGCAGGGCCAGCACCGAGCAGAAGGCCGTCGTCGCGTCGCCCGTGGCGAGGTGGGCGGCCGTCACCTCGATCGGGGACACCGCCTGGAACGCCGCGGCCAGCAAGCCGACCCCGGGGCTGAAGTTCTCCCTGCCGATCCTGAAGACCACCAGGATGGCCAGCGTGGAAAAGGTCGCATTCATCACCAGCGTGATCCAATAGAGCACGAGGGTGTCGAGGAGCGCGTCCTTCACGGGGGGGACGCCGACCAGGGCGAGGACGGCCTGGCGCGCCGGCTCGACGATGCGGACGAGGTACTCCACCAGGTGCGCGTGAAAGAGCGGGTAGCCGTCGTAGTCCGGGTGCCCGATGTGCTTGTAGTACACGCCGGTCGAATAGCGCTGCACGGCGTGAATCTGTTTCGGCGTGTCCGGGTGGTAGACCTGGCCCTCGTGCAGATCGTGGGACATGCCGCCAAACCGCAGCAGGGCCCCCAGCAGGAGCAGGACGAGCAGCGCGATCTTGCCCCCCGCGCCCAGCACGGCCGCTTCCGGGTGCTGGTTGCCGCCGGTGTCGGGGGTGGGCTGGTTCATCGGGAAATGCAGGCCTGTCCGGTGTCGTCTCGCCGCGGGCCGGCGATCAGCGACGGACCCGGAACTTCAGGAGCGTCCAGGCCGCCTCGAACGCGTCGCGCAAGCCGATTTTTTTGCCTTCGTTCTTGTGCCGCGGCGAGTAGCGGATCGGCACGTCCAGGATCGGGATCTTCCGCTTGGCCAGTTTCGCCGTCACCTCGGGGCAGAACTCGAAGCGTTCGCACGTCAACTCGAGCGAGCGCAGCAGGTCGGTTTCGACCATCTTGTAGCAGGTCGCCTCGTCCGTGATCTTCAGGCCGTAGAGCAACCGCGTCGCGTAGGTGAGCACCATGCCGCCGAGAAAGTAGATCTGGCCGGCGTGCTGCCGGTTCTCCTTGCGCAGCCGGCGCGACCCGTAGACCACCCGCGCGCGGCCCGCGCTGATCGGCGCGAGCATCGCGACGAAATCGTCGGGATCGTACTCGAGATCGGCGTCCTGGATCACCACGACGGAGCCGCTGACCTCCCTGAGCCCCGTGCGGATGGCGTGGCCCTTGCCGTAATTGCGCTCGTGGTACCGGACGACGAAACCGGGCCGCTGCTCGTACTGCCGCAGGAGCTCGCGGGTGCCGTCGGTGGATCCGTCGTCGACGACGATGATCTCCTTGACGATCGGAACGCGGTTGACCCGCTCCAGGCACGCGGCGACCGTCCCGCGCTCGTTGTAGACGGGAACGATCACGCTGAGAACCCGATCGGTGGTGGATGGCGATACCGGCACGCTCTTGCCCCTGCTCCCCTCGCCCGCCGCCACGCTGCTGCTGGCGAAAATTTGGCGAATTATCACGGCAAGCGCCGAACCTGTCAAGGCCGCGCGACGCGGGCTTTCGTTGACAAACCCGCGCCTTGTCTGGAGAATCGCCCTCCGATGAGCGTAAAAACGCCCGGGAGGTGAGCCGATGCGCGAGAAGGAAGCGGGCGGCGCCCCGCGCGTCTCGCTGGTCATCCCCGCCTTCCGGGAGGAGGAGCGGCTGCCGCGCTATTTCCCGGAACTCGCAGCCGCGCTCGCCGACCTGCCCGTGGGACTCCTCGTCGTCGACGACGGATCCCCCGCCGCAAGCTTCGCCGCGCTCAAGGCTGCGCTGACGCCGCATCTTGGCGCGAAACACCGGGTGCTCCGGCACGAGATTAACCGCGGCAAGGGGGCCGCCATCGCCTTCGGACTGGAGCATGCGGGGGGAGAGTTCTTCGGATTCGTCGACGCCGACGGCTCCATCCCCGCCGCGGAGGTCCGCCGGTTCCTGTTGCTGGGTCTCGAGCGGCAGGGCTGGGACATGCTGCTCGGGAGCCGCGTGAAGATGCTCGGCCGGAGTGTCGAGCGCTCCTTTTGGCGGCACCTCACCGGCCGTGTCTTCGCCACGATGCTCAGCGAGTCCTTCAGCATTCCGGTGTACGACTCCCAGTGCGGTCTCAAGATGTTCCGGAGCGAACGCTATCGCGCCGTCAAAGGACTCCTCACGGACCAGCGCTGGGTGTGGGACTCGCAACTGGTGATCCTCTTTCACCGCCGCGGCTGGCGCGTGGAGGAGGTTCCCATCGACTGGCACGACACCCCCGGGTCAAAAATCCGGGTCGTGCGCGACGGCCTGCGCATGTGGGCCGGCCTCCGACGGTTCCGCCGGCACAACCCGTGATGGGCGCCGCAGGGCCGCTGATCGCCCGCTGGAGCGCCGGCGCGCGCGGTCGCTGCCGGGTCGCGGTCGGCTTCCTGGTCGCGGCGCTGCTCCTGATGATCGGGCTGACCTATCGCCGCTACGGCATCTCGTTCGACGAACCGCTCCAGCAGACCTACGGCGCGGGGGTGCTCCGGTACTTCCTGACGGGAGGGAAGGACCGGGCCGACGCGCTGGCCTTCTCGAACCTCTATCTGTACGGCGGACTCTACGAGACCGCCGCCGCCGCGTGGGTCAAGCTGCTGCCGGGGCTGGACCTCTACGACGCGCGGCACATCCTCAACGCCCTCGTCGGCGTGCTCGGCATCGTCGGCGCCTTCGCGCTCGGGTCCCGCTGCGGCGGCCCGCGGGCCGGCTGGTGGTCGGCGCTCCTGCTCGCGTTCACCCCGACCTGGCTCGGCCACATCTTTTTCAACTCCAAGGACATCCCGTTTGCCGTGGGGTATCTCTGGTCGCTGGCCGCCATCGTGCGCGCTCACCGGGAGTACCCGCGCCAGCGTCTCTCCACCGCGCTGCTGGTCGGACTCGCGCTGGGGTGCACCATGGGCGTGCGCGTCGGCGGCCTGATCCTCTGGGGGCTGCTCGGCCTCTCGCTCGCCCTCTGGTTCCTGCGCTGCTGGTTCGGGCACCCCGGCCGGCGGCGGGCGACGCTCGGGGCGCTCCCGCGCCTGGCCGCGCTGACGCTTGCGAGTCTCTGCGTCTCCTACGCGGTGATGCTCGTCGCGTGGCCGTGGGGCCAGATCGCTCCCCTGACTCGCCCGCTTCAGGCGCTCACGAAGTTTTCGAAGTTCTACGGCAAGCCGGCGCCGATGGGCGATCTGCTCGGCTACCTTGCCAGCTACAGCAGCAAGCTCCCGGAGTTGATCTGGCTGCTCGTGGCAGCCGGCGTGGTGAGCGGCGCCACGCTCTTCGTCGGCAGGCCGCGCCGGCGCCTCACCGCGAGAACCGGGCAACTGGCGATCCTGGCCGCCGCCGCTCTCGTCCCGGTCGCCTACCTCGTCCTCAAACGCGGAACCATCTACAACGAGGTGCGACACCTCATGTTCGTCCAGGCCATGCTCGTCGTGATCGCCGGGTGCGCAGCAGCCGACCTTTTGCGGCGCCTGGGGTGCCGACCCTTTGCGAGAGCCGGGCTGGTTTTCCTGCTCGCGACGGCGATCATCTCGCTCGGGGTGACGATGGCGCAGCTCTTCCCGTACCAGTACGTCTACTACAACGCCAGCAGCGGGGGGCTGCGCGGCGCAGAACGGCGCGGCCTGGACCTGGATTATTGGGCCACCTCCTACCGCGAGGCTGCCGCGTGGGTTGCGCAGGAGGCCTTGCGTGAGGGCGCCACGCCGGAACAGCCGGCCGCCGTGCAGGCGATCAAGCCGGAGGAGTGCGCCTCGCATTACTACCCCCCCTGGCTGCGCGCCTCCCGGGAGGGGGCCGCCTTCACCATTTCGAACGTCGACCGACACCGGGGACTGCCGACGAGCGTACCGGGGGAGACGATCCACCGCATCGAACGGGACGGCGTGACGCTCGGTGTCGTCAAGCGGGCAGCCGCACAGGATCCTTGACAGGTGCCGTGCAGATTTGGCATATGCGATCCTTCGCGGAAATTGAAATCGTGTCTTCAAACGGAGGTGCCGGCCGGTGCGTGAGTTCATGACCCGGCTGCAGAGCTGGAGCCGCGGCCCTGCGGGAAAAGCCGCAGCCTGGATCGCCGCGCTCGCGGCCCTGTTCTGCGTCTTTCAACTGGTGCTGATCGCCATCTCGGGGGGTGAACCCCGCCCGCTTCTCTGGTTTTTCCGCCCGCGCCTCCTGATCGCCCAAGCCGCTGTCGCCGGGGCCGTGGCCTGGCTGCTGCTCTCGGGCATCCACCGCGACGCGGCCGGGCTGCGGGAGGCGTTCGGCCGGCTCGCACTCGCGGCGGCGAGCACGGTATTTGCTTTTCTGCTCGCCGAGGCGGCACTGCGCGTCGGTCTCTGGCGTCTGACGAGCTCGAGCCGGCTCGAGGACCTCGACACGACACCCAACGCGCTGCCGCAGGGGAAGATCACCAGCGGCCACCCGCTTGCCGCGATCATCCGGCGCAGCACCAACGAGCGGCTCATTTACGAACTCGCACCGGGGCTCGACCGGGACTTCGGCCACAACCGCGTGCGCACGAACAGCGCCGGCATGCGCAGCGACCTCGAGTTCACCGTGGAAAAACCAGCGGGGACGCTGCGGGTTGTCGGCATCGGCGATTCCGGGATGTTCGGCTGGAACGTCGAGCAGAACGAGGACTACATGGCGGTGCTCGGGCAGTTGCTCAATGCCCGGGGTGACGGCCGCAGGTACGAGACGCTCAACCTCGGGGTCCCCGGCTACAACACGCAGATGGAGGTCGACGCTCTCGCCGGCAAGGGACTGCGCTACCGGCCCGACATCGTCGTCGTCGGGTGGAGCGACAACGACTATCAGCTCCCGTTCATGCTGCCGCAAGTCGGGCAGTGGACGCGGCGCGACGTCTCTTTTCTCTGGCTGCTGCTCTTCCAGCGCCGGCGCTTTTCCAACCTCGCCCTCGTTCAGGTGAGCGATCTCTCGCACGCCGACAAGAATCTCGTCCCCGATTTTTTCCGGCAGAACTCCGGGGCCGAGGGGGTGCGCCGGTCGTTCGCGCGGCTAGGCGAACTGGCCAGAAAAGAGGGCTTTCACGCCATCGTCATGGGACCCATGAACCCGGCTACGGTCGCGATCGTCGCCGAGGCCGGCCTCCCCTCTTACAACACCTACGAGAAGCTCCCGGCGGGGACCTGGCCGGTGGAGTGGTACGTGCACTTCATGCACCCGCGCAAGGGAGGCCACCACCTGCTGGCGGAATCCCTCGCGGCAGAATTCGACCGGCTCGGCTGGCTCGCTCCAAAACGCTGAGACTCAGAACAGCCTTATCTCGATATCCCTGAGCAGGTTGCTCAAAAGGGTCCAGGTGCAAGGCGCCCACCGCAGCGGTGACTGAGGCGGGCTCGTGCCCGCCGCAGGGAACCGCGAGGAGGGCAACGCCGCAGATGGGCCCTTTTCAGCGACCTGCTACGACAGAAGTCCTTCTGCCTTGTACCAGAGATAGGTGCGCCGCAACCCCTCGTCGAGCCCGACCTTCGGCGCGTACCCGAGGTCGCGCTTCGCGGCGTCGATCCGAAACGCCCGGTTCTGCCGGTACCAATCGACGCGGCGCGGGAAGATCGGCGGCGTGATCCCGAAGGGCTTGCAGGCCTTCTCGACGATGTGGCCGACGACGATCACCGGCCAGACGGGGTAGTGCGGGATCTTCACCGCGACCCCCATCGCCCTGCCCACGCGGCGCACCAGATCCTCGATCGCCACGTACTCCTCGTCGGCAATCAGGTAGACCTTGCCTTCCCCCTTGCCCGACGCCATCGCCAGCACGTGCGCGTCCACCAGGTTGTCGATGTAGAGCGGGTGGTAGAGCGTGCGGCCGCTGCCGAACATCGGGAACGTCCCCTTCGCGACGCGGCGGAAGATCATGAAGAAGCGCTCCGGGTCCCCGGGGCCGTAGATCGCGGCGGGTCGCAGGATGACCGTCGCCATGCCCTGCCGCGCGAACTCCGCGACCACGGGCTCGGCCTCGTACTTGGTCTGCTGGTAGTAGTCCGCCGGCGAGATGTTGTGCTCCTCGTCGGTTGGCGGGTTCTTCACGTCGCCGTGCACGCCGCAGGTGCTGCAGTAGATGAACTTGCGCACGCCGGCGGCCTTGGCCTCCTCGAGACAGATGCGCGTGCCGCCAACGTTGACGTCCCAGTAGTGCTTCTCCGGCACGTTGAGCTCGCGGAACGCCGCGGCCAGGTGCTGCACGACCTCGACGCCCTTCATGCAGCGGCGCACCACGTCGCGGTCGGTGACGGTGCCGATGACGACCTCGGCACCCCAGGAGCGCAGCTCGTCTGTCTTGAGCCCCTCCTTGTAGTCGAGGGCCACCACGTGATGGCCGTCGTCCAACAATCGCTTGACCAGGGCTTTCCCGGTGAAGCCCGTCCCTCCCGTGACCAGTATGCGCACACCGCCTCCTTGCGTGGGGAATATCTTGTGATCGCGGCACTTTACCAAGAATGGCGCCGCTCTTCAACCTGCGTCGCCCGACCGGGCGCCGGCTTGGAGCGTGACTTCGAGCCGGTACCCAGAGCCCGAGAAAGCATCATAAAAGAGTTGAAGTGTGACGCAGAACACTTGACTAATACTGACAAATACCTATCTTGTAGCCAACGGAGAGATGTCTCCGGGTCCGTACGCGGGTGGGCAACCGAAGCCCCGGCTCACAAGGAGAGCAGTGAAATGGATACGCTTCCCGGGTTCAAATGGCAGGTTTCCCGCCGCGTCGCATGGGCCTGGCTGCTGGCGGCGGCAGGGATCGTCGGCGCGGCCCTCTCCCAAGGGTGCGGCGAGATGTCCAGCACGCCGATTGAGCCCGGGGTGGTGGGCAACGGCTCCATCACGCTCAAAATCGAACCGGCGACGGCGGCCGTCGCGCCGGGCACGACCCTCGAGATCGTCGTCAAGGCGACCGACAAGAACGGCGCTCCGGTGAAGGACGGAACGGTGATTTCCCTGGAGAACGACGGACCCGGCACCGTCAGCCCGTCATCCGCCCCCACGACGAACGGCGTGGCGCGCGCCACCTTCCAGGCCGGCGCCCAGACCGGAAACTCGACGGTCAAGGCCAGGGCCGGCGGTGTCACCCTCACCATGGTCGTCGTGATCGATCCGAATGCCGGACCTCCGCCCCCGGGCGGCAACGCCGGGGACGCGATCCCCATCTCCTCGATATCGTTCGCTGATCCGAGCCCCGCGCATTTCAAAGTGACGGCGACGCTGAGCAACGTCTCCGTCAATGCGCCCACGGGAGGCAGCGGTCCGGTCACGGTTTGCTGGGATTGGACGCATCCCCCCTGGAATACCTACGGGTCGAAAGCCGTCAACGGGAATATGTGGATCATCGCGAAGATCGACGGCCGCTGGCACGCCGGGACCTGGGAGATGACGGCGACCAAGCTCGACAACCACGCCTGCAGAACCACCGAGGCCAAGGCGGGTCAGCCCCCCTTCATCCAGTCCCACGGGCCGACCGCCGAGTGGCACCCGAAGTCCGGCGAGCAGATCGGCCACATGATCTCGACGGTTACGCGCGGCGGCATCCCGAACGGTTCGCAGAACGAGCGCACGCCGATTGTCATGACCACCTGGCCCTGACGGGTCGCCCCGGGCACCTTACAGCCCCCTGCGCGAGTCCAGAAGAATGGGGCGTACGAGCGGAACGCCGCAGATGGGCCCTTTTCAGCGCCCTGCCACTGCTTTCATTTGGGTGAGGAGGAAGGGGTAGAGCGCGTCCGCAGCCACCTGGTGCCCGAACGGCGTCAGGTGCGCGTCGTAGCGCCAGAAGACCCGGCGCGGGTCGGCCTCGCGCAGGGCCTTCGCGAGCGAGAGGCTCGCAACGTTGTTGTCGCTGCACCACCCGGCAACCCAGCGGTCCGGTTGCTCGAGATCCATGCCGCTGTCACGGCTGCCCTTGAGACGCTCCTGCCCCGCCTCGGCGACAGCCTGCGGGCCGGAGATGACCATCATGGCGTACCCCGCACCTTGGCGGGCCGCTTCCTGTCGCACCTCGCCGAGAAGCGCGGCGGTGCGCCGCCACGCGTCCTCCCACTCCGGTGCGGGAGGCGTGCGATAGACCTCGATGTCGGGGCCGGCCAGCTGCTCGCGTGTCACGTCGCGGTGGAAAAGGTACATCCGCATCGCGTAGAACGTCGCGACCCGCTCGGCCACAAAGCCGTTGAGACGCGATCCGCGCACGACGAAGAGCCGGTTGTAGAGCGCGATCTTGCGCGGAGCGATCACCTTCTGATAGAAACCGGCGAAAGCCGTCGCCTTGCCGTAGGTGACCGGCGAGTTTTCCATGACGTCGTTGCCGCAGAAGAACACCAGCAGCACGAGGTCGGGCTTGTAGCGCGGCCCATAGGTGCGCAGCCAGTTGAGTTCGGCCTCCTGCGCGCGGTTGCCCTGACCGAAGGCTATGACCTCGTAGGAGCCGCGGCCGAGGGGGTCCTCGGCGTTGAGCCGCGCCTCGAGCAGTTTGTGGAAGGCCTGCCGATTTTCGACCTCCATCGCCGCCACGTAGGAGTCGCCGAGCACCATGACGCGGTAGGTCTTCGGCGTGGGGCGCGCCTCCGCGTAGTCGCGATCGTGAAAGCCGAGCTTGTTCAAGACGATCGGGTTGCGAAACTCGATCGGGCTGCCGGGGCGGAAGCCGACGTAGGTGAAACGTGCGCCGGGGGCGAAGCGGTAGGTCCCCTTCACACCCGTCTCCACGAGCACCGGCGGTTGGTACCCGGCCAGCCGCACCGCCGCTTCGCCGACGACCAGGACCAGCGCGACGGTCACGGCGGCGACCAGGAGCCCCGCGAGGGCGGCCTTCAGCGCCCTGCGCCCCTTCCCGGGAAACTCATCCGATTTGGCACTGTCCATAGACCGGGGATTCTAGCAGGGTGTCGAACAACCCGGAACTGACGGTTTCTCCAGAGGGACTCGTTGCTTGGAGAATGAGCGGGACGAAGGGGTGGCGCGGCGGGGAGGTCTCCAGCGGGGGAGCGAAGCGAGGCCGCTGGAGGTCCGCAGCGACAGGACCCCGCAGCCTGAACGGGAACGAATTGCCGCTTGAAATTGACTTTGCCGGGGTGAACCGTTAGCATCCGCCACCATGAAAGTCCTGTTTATTTACACCGACATCAACGTGCGCGGCGGCGCGATGAGCTACCAGTTCGGCACCGGCATCATCAGCGCGGTGCTCAAGCAGCACGGGCACGACACGCGGCTGCACCACATGTTCGGCGCCTTCGACATGGAGCCGCTCAAGAAGGCGATCGCCGAGTACCAGCCCGACGTCGTCGCCTTCTCGGTCGTGTACCCGCAGTGGCGCTACGCCAAGAAGATCATCGAGGACCTGCGCCCCTGGAAGGCCTTCACGATCTTCGGCGGCGCGCACCCGACGGTCGTCCCCGAGTGCCTCGGCGAGGTGCAGGGGCTCGACGCGATCTGCGTCGGGGAGGGGGAGTACCCGATGCTCGAGCTCGTCGAGGCGCTGCGCGACGGCAAGCCGGTCGACGGGATCAGGAACCTCCGGGTCAAGAAGCCGGACGGCACGATCGTGAAGAACCCGACGCGCCCCTTCATCCAGGATCTCGACAGCCTCCCCTTCTACGACCGCGAGATGGTCGATTACCAGGCGATCATCGACTCGGACCTGAACACGGCCAACTTCCAGTTCGGCCGCGGCTGCCCCTACACCTGCACGTATTGCTCCAACCACATCCTGCGCACGACGCAGGAGGGCAAGTACGTCCGCTACCCGAGCGTCGCGTACGCCATCGAGGAGGTCCGTCGGGTCGTCAAGCGCTACAAGGTCAAGGCCCTCTACCTCAACGACGACACCCTGCTCGCGGACAAGAAATTCTTCTTCGGCTTCTGCGAGGCCTACCAGAAGGAGTTCACCCTCCCCTTCTTCATCAACGCCCGCCCCGAACAGATCTCCCCGGAGGTCTGCGACGCGCTCAAGGCGGCCGGATGCACCCGGGTGGCCATGGGCATCGAGCACGGGAGCGAGGAGTTCCGGACCAGGGTGCTCAACCGGCGGATGACCAACGCGACGATCATCAAGGCCTTCGACCTGTGCCGCACGGCGGGCTTCAAGACCAAGTCGCACTTCATCATCGGCCTGCCGCACGAGACGCCCGAGATCCACATGGAATCGGTGAAGCTCGCCCAGCAGATCCTCCCCGACAGCTTCACGCTGCACATCTTCGAGGTCTACCCCGGCACCGTGCTCGGGGACATCGCGGTCAAGGAGGGGCTCGTCGACCCGCAGCGGGAGAACCTCGAGTTCATCGGCCAGACCGACACGGCGCTGCGCCTGCCCGGCTTTCCGCGCGAAGAGATCCTGAAGTGCTTCCGTCTCTTCCCGTTCCGCGTCTACCGCAAGCAGTCCCTGCTCAAGGCGAGCCTGTTCTACCTGTATTACACCCGCTACGGCGGCTTCCTGTTCAGGATGCTCGGCCCGTTCAAGCGGGTCTTCCGCCGCCTCGCTATGGGCGTGTGACCGGCTCGTAGAACTCCAGCGTCGGCGAGAGGAAGTACCCCTCGAACATCGGGTCGAGGGCCGTGTAGAGTTTCTTGTTCAGGAAGTCGGCCTCGAAGCGCTTGACCAGCCTCAGATTTGATTCCGGCTTGCCGAGGCCGTCGTAGATCGCCTTCGCCCCCGCGTCCCCGTGGCGATAGTGGCGGCGGTAGACCAGCGAGGAGACCTCGACCAGGTCGAAGGAAGCCATTTTCCGCCGATCCGCCAGGTCGCTTTCGCGCCCGACCGTGTAGGCGATCGTCGAGCCCGGCAGCGGCAGTGCCAGGTAGCGCCCCCAGCCGATGCCGATGAGCGTGCCGGCGGGCTTCCAGCTCTCCAGCCACCGCGCGGCCTCCACCCGTGTCTCGTGCCCGTAGCGCCGGGTGGTCTGCCAGCAGAAGACCGAGGTGTACCCCAGCGCGAACACAACCGCGACGAGCGCCACGGCGCGCCGCCCCCTCGACCCGTCCGCAAGCCACGCTCCCTGCCAGAGTCCCGCCATCAGGGCGCCGACGATCAGCAGCGGCAGGTAATAGCGCAGCGGCGTCAGGGTCCAGCTCCCCGTCACCCCGAAGAAGAGCGCCGCGAACCCGAGGACGATCGCCGAACGCCGATCGAGCCGCAGCAGGGCCCACAGCGTCCCGGCGGCGACGCTCAGGTACAGGCCGATCCCGAAACTGAAGGGCCACGCCGCGACGAGCTGGTAGACATAGCGCCGGTACTGCGGGCCGTCCGCCGGGACGGAGAACCCGAAATGATGCCCCATGGTGTGCTGGCTCTCGAAGCGCATGGCGGCGAGGGTGTCCGGCAGGCGCAGGAAGCTGTAGGGGGTGACGAGAAAGCAGGCGAGCAGCGCGGTGGCGCCGGCGATTGCCAGTCCGCGCGCCCGCCGCGCCGGCGCCCGCCCGTTGAGCAGGGCCGCGAGCAGGATCGTCACGGTCGCGAGGGCAGCGGTGTACTTGCTCCCGGTCGCCAGCCCGAGCGCGGCCCCCGCCAGCGCCCAGTCCTGCCAGCCGTCGCGCCGCAGCAGGCGCACGGCGGCCAGCAGCGTGAGCGTCACCCAGAACGTCATCGGCACGTCGGTCACCGCGACGTGGCTCTCCCAGACATGCAGCGGCAGCAGCGCCGTCCAGAGCGCGGCCAGCAGCGCCCCCGGTGCGCGGCCGCCCAGCTCCCGGGCCAGCAGGTAGACCACCGGCGCGGTCGCCGCCCCGAACAGCGCGCTCCAGCAGCGGCCGACGACGTGGATCTGCCAGATCTCGTGCAGCAACCCGAGGCGGCGCAGGATGGCCGAGCTGAAAGAGACCAGGTACATCATGAAGGCCGGGTAGTTGAGAAACCCCGGGTCGAGATTGTGCAGGGAGACGCGCTGTGCGTACTTGATGATGTAGTCGATCTCGTCGGGGTGCAGGTCGATCCGCTCGGGCGCCCCCCAGCGGATACCCCAGAGCCGCAGCGCGAGCCCGAGGAACGCGATCGCCGCCAGCAGCACCGCCCGGCGGCGCTCGACCCGGAACCCCTGACAATCGCCGCCCGGCTCCGAGGCCGAATTTTCGCGGGTTTCCATCCTCTTCAACCAGCCTCCCTGGCCGAGCGTTTCGGCAAAGTATGGTACCATAGCAGCTTGATTCGAGCCTGTTCGAGCCGGGCGCACCGGAGGAGCGATGACTGAACCAGCACCCACCGTGTCGGAGAACGAACTGCGGGAGCGCTTCAACCAGGCGACCGATTACCACGCCATACCCGGCGGGCGCAAGAAGCTGGACTACATCTTCGCGCTCGTGCGCCGCCTGCAGGCCGGGCGCCCTCAGGTGCGGGTGCTGGATGTCGGCTGCGGGAACGGCCCGCTGACCTTCCCCGTCGCAGCCCTCGGGTGCGCGGTGATGGGGGTGGACGTCAACGCGGCGTCCATCGAGCGCAACCGCAGGGACGGCCGGTACCCGAACGCCCGGTTCGCCGTCGTCCCCGGGGCGAGCTTCGACCTCGGCGAGAGCTTCGACCTGATCATCTGCTCCGAGGTTCTCGAGCACCTGGATGCCCCGCAGCCGCTCGTGGACTCCATCGCCCGCCACCTCGCCCCCGGCGGGACGCTCATGGTCACCGTGCCGAACGGCTACGGCCCGCGCGAGGTGCTCGGCCGCATCGAGATCTTCCTGCGACGCACGCTCGGGATCGGCCGCATCATCGACCCGGTGCGCCGGATGTTCGGGATGCTCGACCACGAGACCAAGTGCGCCGTCCACACCTCGAACCCCGACCAGGACCACGTGCAGAAGTTCACCATCGGGGAGATGCGCGGGATCTTCGCGAAGTCCGGGCTCTCGATCACCGAGACGGTCAACTCGATCTTCATCTTCGGCGTCGTCTTCGGCAAGAGCGCCGCGGTCGATCGTTTCGACAGCCGTCTCGCCGATTTCCTGCCCCGGGCGTTTGCCAGCGGCTGGTATTTCCTGTGCACCCGGGACGGTCGCTGAAAAGGACCCGCCTGCGGTGATGGGCGACGAGCACCAGCACAAGTTCGGCGGGTTCTTCCCCGGAGGCTTCTCCGGCGGCGCCGGCAAGTACCGCGCCTTCGCCTGGGGCGACGCGCCGCTGCACCGCGCCCTGTGGGCCGAACTGGTCACCGCGCTTTTCGGCTCGTTCCCGGGAGCACTCGGCCTGTTCCTGCGACGCAGGCTCTACCCGACGCTCCTCGGCAGCTGCGGCGGCGGCGTGGTCTTCGGCCGCGGCGTCACGCTGCGGCACCCGCACAAGATCCGCCTCGGCGCGCGCGTCGTCGTCGACGACAACGTGGTCCTGGACGCGAAAGGCGAGACGAACCGGGGGATCGCGATCGGGGACGGGGCATTTCTCGGGCGCAACACCATCCTCTCGTGCAAGAACGGCGACATTGTCGTCGGGGAGGGTGTGAACGTGTCGACGAACTGCCAGCTGACCTCGGCGCTGCGCCTGCAGATCGGCGCCTTCACCGTCATCGGCTCGTACTGCTATTTCGTCAGCGGCGGCCAATACGACTACACGAGCCCGGTGCCCTTCGCACGGCAGGAAGGCAGCTTCGAGATGCGCGAGCTGCTGATCGGCCCCAACTGCTGGTTCGGCGCGCACGTGACCGTCACCGACAAGGCCCGCATCGGCGAGCATTGCGTTCTCGGCGCGGGGGCGGTCGTGCTCGGCGAGATCCCGCCGGACTCGGTCGCAGTCGGCGCCCCGGCCCGCGTCGTCAGAACACTCGGCGGCGCGGGAAGCCGATGACCCGCGTGGTTGCCGACACCCACGTGCACCTGCACCCCTGCTACGACCTCGGGGGGGCGCTGGCGACCTTGTGCGCGAACCTCGCCCGCCACGGGGAGGGGGTGCGCGCCGGCTTCCTCGCCGAGCGCGGCGATTACCGCATCTTCGCGGCCCTGCGCGACGGCTCGCTGCTCCCGGGAGGCGGCGTCGCCGTGCGCCCCCTCGCGGAGGCCGGGGCCCTGCTGCTCGAGAGCTCCGGCAGGCAGGCCTACCTCTTCTGCGGGCGCCAGATCGTCACCGCCGAAAGGATCGAGGTGCTCGCGCTCGGCGCGGACATCGACCTTGCCGACGGCCTGCCCGCCGATCGCGTGATCGCTGCGATCCTCGCGGCCGACGGCAGCCCGGTGATCGGCTGGTCCCCGGGGAAGTGGTGGCGCTCCCGCGGCCGCCTGGTGGGCGAACTGCTGCGCCGCGGCCGACCGGGCGAGCTGCTGCTCGGGGACACCGCGCTGCGCCCCCGCTCCAGCCCCGAACCCCGACTGATGCGCGAGGCGCGAGGCCGGGGCTTGGGCGTGATCGCCGGCACAGACGCCCTGCCCCTCCCCGACGAGGAGCGGCTGCTCGGCACCTACGCCACGGTCTTCGAGGGAACGTTTGACCGGGAGCGGCCGCTGCAGTCCGCGCGGCGGTTGCTGCGTTCGCCCGGCGCGTGCACGGGCACCTGCGGCGCCCGGGGCACCTGGGCCGCGTCGGCGGGCCGGTGGCTGCGGCACGCGCGCCTCCCGCGCGCCGGCAGCGCGGCCTGACGAAGCAACGGACGACCATCGGGAGGGCTGAAGTCGTGATCGTCCCCGAGCGCCGCGAATCCATCGTGAAAAAGCTGTCGCGCGTCATGGTAGTCGTCGCTGTTCTCCTGCTCTGTCTCGTCGGCCCCGCGGTCGCGCGCGCGCAGGAGCCCTGGTATTCGGCGCTGGTGCCGGACGCCGTCGGCACGCGCGTGACCTCTTTCTGGCTGCTCGATCACAGCCGCGACAAGAACCACTTCCTCGGCAGCATCGACGAGCTGCACGCCCGGCAGGACTACCTGCCCTACAAGGTATTCCTCGACTGGGACCTCGGTCGCTACGCCTTCGTCGATCTCACCTGGGACAAAATCAGTGCGGATGCGCAGAGCAGGCACGGCAGGGACGACACGGACGGCATCGTCGACATGGGCGGCCCGATCCTCACCGTGAACCTGCGCTACCCGAACAAGACGCCCCTCACGCCGTATGCGGGGATCGGCATTGCCCCGTGGTCGGCAACCTTCGACCATGCCTCGTGGCACGAGTACGGCTTCAGCAGCGTCGCCGCCTGGGAAGCCGCGGGGAAGCCGGACCATTCCATCAACGGCAAGACCCGCCCGATCATCCTGGACGACAGCGTCGGGTTCGTCGCCGCCGCCGGGCTCGGCTACGCGCTGACCGGGCACTGGTCGCTCGATCTCTACGGCCGCTATGTGAACATCAGCACGGATTACACCTACTCCGTGTACGTCAACGGCAAACACCGCGCGGGAGGCTCAGGCTCGTTCCCGCTCTCAAACATCGCGGCGGGACTTGGGGTCAACTATTCGTTTTTATGACTACCCACGCGGTTGTCGCAAACCGGCGCTTCACCTTTGCCCCGCGTGCGACTAGAATCCCGCGCGTCATGACACAGCGCCAATTCCCGTGGTCGGCACGGCCCGGCGGCCGCGAATCAGACGGCGATCATCGAGCGCTGCGCGACGGGGAAGAGAGGTCGTGGCCATGTGCGGGATAGCCGGCGTCATCGCCCCGGGGCACCGCGAACTCATCCTGCCCGTGACCCGCTCGCTGGCGCACCGCGGGCCGGACGACGAGGACTTCTACCACGACGATACGATCTCGCTCGGCCAGCGGCGACTGAGCATCAACGACATCAAGGGTGGGCGCCAGCCGATCGCCAACGAGACGGGCGACATCCAGCTGGTCTGCAACGGGGAGATTTACAACAGCCCCGAGTTGCGCGCGGAGCTGATCGGCCGCGGCCACCGTTTCCGCACCGGCACCGACGTCGAAGTGGCCTTGCACCTGTACGAGGAGATGGGGGCCGCGTTCGTCAAGCGCCTGCGCGGGATGTTCGCGATCGGCCTCTGGGACCGCAAGGCGCGCCGGCTCGTGCTCGCGCGCGACCACCTCGGGCAGAAGCCGCTCTTCTACGCGATCGTCGGCGAGAGCCTGGTCTTCGCCTCCGAGGTCAAGGGGGTTCTCGCGGCGGGGCTGCTCCCGCGGGAGGTCGACCTCGACGGGCTCTGGCACTACGTCTCGCTGCGCTACCTCCCCGACAGCTACACCCTCTTCCGTGGCGTCCACAAGCTCCAGGCGGCCACGGTCGCCGTCTTCGAGGGCGGGCAGCTGACGCAGGAGAAATACTGGAGCCTCTCCTTCCGCGAGAAGCTCCCGCACGACGAAGCCGCGATTGCCGACGGGCTCGACGCGCTGCTGCGCGACACCGTGAAGCTGCACCTGCTCAGCGACGTGCCCGTGGGCACCTTCCTCAGCGGCGGGATCGACTCGAGCGTCGTGACCGCGATGATGGCCGGCGCCACCGGCGCGCCCTTCCCGACCTTCTCGATCGGCGTCAAGGAGCACGGCTTCAACGAACTGCCCTGGGCGCGGATCGTCGCGCAGAAATATCACCTCACGGGGCGCGAGCGCATCGTCGAGGCCGACATGATCCACCTGATTCCGGCGATGGTCGCCGCGATGGACGAGCCGGCCGACCCCTTCGGCGCCGGCGTCTACCTCGTCTCCCAGCTCGCCGCCGAGGAGGTCAAGGTCGTGCTCAGCGGCGACGGCGGCGACGAGAACTTCGCCGGCTACGACCGGTTCGCCGGCCAGCGCCTGGCGGAGATCTACAGCGTGCTGCCGGCCTGGCTGCGCCGCCAGGTCATGGCGCGCGCCATCAAGCTGGTGCCGGAGAGCTTCGGCTACAAGAGCATCGCGCAGAAGCTCGCGTGGCTCAACGACATGTCGTTCTACTCGGCCGGCGAGCGCTACGCGCGCAGCATGAGCTTCCTGCGCTTCACCGAGGAGAGCAAGGAGCGGCTCTTCACCCCGGCGGCGCAGGCGCAGCTCACCGACCGCGACTCGGTCGGCAAGATCCTGTCCTTCTTCGACGCCGAGGCCGCCGAGGACCTCGTCGACCGGATGCTCAACACCGACCTGATGACCCGGATGCCCGATCACCTGCTGGCGATCACCGACCGGATGTCGATGGCGCACTCGCTCGAGGTGCGCCCGCCGCTGATGGACTACCGCCTGGTCGAGTACGCCGCGTCGATTCCCGGCGACCTGAAGCTGCGCGGCCGCTCGCTCAAGTACATCCTGAAGAAGGTCGCCGCGCGCTATCTGCCGCCGGAACTCATCACGCGTCAGAAGCAGGGTTTCGGCTTCCCGATCGCGCGCTGGATGCGCACCGAGCTGGCCGACGTACTGCGCAACCTCTTCGCGCGCTCGCGCTTCGTCGAGCTGGGCCTCTTCGACGGCGCCTACATGCACGCGCTGCTCGAGGAGCACCTCTCGGGCAAGGCCGACCACAACTTCCGCCTCTGGATCCTGCTCAATCTCGAGATCTGGCAGCGCCACTGCATCGAAGGGCAGACGGTGGAGCAGCTGCGCTCGTTCGTCGACGAACTTCACCACGCGCCGGTGCGGCCCGGGCGCGCCTGAACCCCCGCCGTCGGGGGAAATTGGTGCTTGCCTGCACCGTTCTGCTTCCTTATAATACCGCGCCATGCGCGCACCCAGCCGTTCCACGCTTCGCGCTTTGTGCGGAACGATCGCCCTCGCGCTGGCAATCGCCGCCAGCGGCTGCAAAAAGGACCACTCGTCGGCCGTCGACGACCTCGACCCCGAGGGGCTCAACGACCCCTCGATCGTCGTGGCCCTCGGCGACAGCATCACCTTCGGCGTCATGGACATGGGCGTGGAGACCTGCGACGATTCGTCCCGGGGGTCGATCGGTTTCACCCCGCCCCTGGCGGCGCTCTCCGGCAAAACCGTCATCAACGCCGGCATCTGCGGCGAGGACTCGTTCGGCGGCGTGAACCGCATCAACAACATCCTGCACCGCTTTCACCCCAGCGTCATCCTCATCGACTACAGCCCGAACGACATCGACAGCGGGCCGCACGGCAACGTCAGCAACCTGCGCCTCATGATCGACGCGGCCCTCAAGAACCACACGGTCCCGATCATCGGCACCCTCGTCCCATCCGCGGGCGAACATGCGGGGTGGGAAGTCTACTCTGAAGCCGTCAACCCGATGATTCTCGATCTCTGCTCCGAGATGGGGGTGGAGTGCGCCGATCACCACAAGGCCTTCGAGGACGACGCTGGCTTCCAGTCCAGCCCTTTCGCGCTTCTCTCCGAAGACGGCCTGCACCCGAACCACGCGGGGTACGCGCTGATGGCCGACACCTGGAACAAGCGGCTGCGCCGGGTGTACTGATCCTGCTGCACGGAAAGGGGCGCCGATGCGCATCCCGGACCACGACGAACTGCTGCGGGCGGGAGAGATCTCCTTCGATTATTACCGCTCTTCCGGACCGGGCGGGCAAAACGTCAACAAGGTTTCGACCGCGGTGCGGCTGCGCTTCAACCTCCGCGGTTCGCGCCTGCTTCCCGAGGGTGCGAAGAGACGGCTCACCGTCCTGGCGGGCAGCCGGTTGACGACCGACGGGGTGCTCGTGATCGAGGCGCAGCGCCACCGCACCCAGGAGGGCAACCGGCGCGACGCGCTCGAGCGTCTCGGCGACCTGCTCGAGCGCGCCTGGCGCCCGCCCGCACAGCGCCACGCCACGAGGCCGTCGCGAGCCGCGCGGGAGCGCCGCCTCGACGAGAAGAAGGGGCGGGCCGCGACCAAGCGCCAGCGCTCCCGTCCTGCAGACGCGGATTAAACGGCAAGCAGGGCCCGGGTGTTCCCGTGCGGCTGCGGGGTCCTGTCGCTGTGGACCTCCATCGGCCTCGCTCCGCTCCCCCGCTGGAGACCTCCCCTCCGCGCCACCCCTTCGCCCAGCACATGCCCGAAAGTAGCGAGTTCGCGTGCCTCTGGTAGAATCCCCCGCCATGCGCCTCCCTCGACACCTTTCGCTGCTCATGGCGGGTCTCATGGCTCTTGGAGTGTCCTGCTCGGGCAGCGCTCCCGCCGACCC
>Ga0315271_10000732_pt1 | contig 18940 bp, 16 predicted proteins | sample C3_top_MG_FD_204664 | JGI IMG/M metagenome (GOLD analysis project Ga0315271, IMG submission 204664) | Sediment microbial communities from Yellowstone Lake, YNP, Wyoming, USA - C3_top | ecosystem: Environmental > Aquatic > Freshwater > Lake > Sediment | place: USA: Wyoming | collected 2017-08-01
TGGTCATCGTGCTGGTCGCCGCACCGCTCGCCAAGCATATCCCGCTCGCGACGCTCTCGGCGATATTGCTGATCGTCGCGATCAACATGGGTGAGTGGGAAAGCTTCCGCACGCTGCGAAAATATCCAGTCAGCGATAGCGCGGTGCTGGTGATGACATTTCTGCTGACGGTGATCTTCGACCTCACCGTCGCGGTCGAGGTCGGCCTGTTCATCGCGATCTTCTTCTTTATCCAGCGCATCACCAACCTCACCCATGTCAGCGTCGCGGAAGAGTCTCCGCATGTCGACGACAGTGATGCCACGCTGTCGCGTAAAGCCGTGCCCAAGGGTGTGGTGATCTACCGAGTGTTCGGTGCGCTGTTCTTCGGTGCGGCAGACAAGTTGGAAGCCATTCTCGCCGAAACCCACACCGAGCCGGAAGTGCTGATCCTGAAAATGAACGAAGTCATCAGCATGGATGCCAGTGCGCTGCACACGCTCGAACACATGCACGGGAAATTGCGCAAACACGGCAAGCACCTGATCCTGTGTGGCCCGCACACGCAGCCGTATTTCCTGATGAGTCAAGCCGGATTTTTCGAGAGGATAGGCACCGTAAACGTGGTTTCAAATCTGGATGAAGCGCTGACGCGCGCACAGGAACTATTGGTATAGTGAGGTGTGTGGATGAGGGTGCCTCTTCATCCTATTTACCTGTCAGTGCCGTTGCCTAATGCAGCCAACTCCAGTTCACTGAATCCCGCAGCTCGTCGTGCCTCCAGATTGAATGGCCCGCGCATCACCGGCGCCCGATATTCGGCTGCCAGCCGGGCATAGGTGGCTACCGGCTCAAGTCTGCGTTGCTCGCACAGCCAGTTATACCAGCGGTTGCCGATGGCGACGTGGCCGATCTCATCGCGCAGGATGATATCCAGTATTGCGGCAGCGGCCATATCTTTTGCCTGCGCAAGTTTTGCGCGCACTTGCGGGGTAGCATCCAGTCCGCGCGCTTCCATGGTGCGCGGTACCAGCGCGATGCGCGCGAGGATGTCGTGCTGCGTTTTGGCAGCCATCTCCCATAGGCTGTTGTGCGCGGGGAAATCTCCATACGCATAACCTTGTGCCTGCAGGTGCCCGGCCAACAGCGTGAAATGCAGGGCCTCTTCATCTGCTACTTGCAGCCAGTCAGCGTAATACTCCCGTGGCATGCCGGGGAACCGCCAGATGGCATCCAGCGCGAGATTGATTGCATTAAACTCAATGTGCGCCAAGGCGTGGATCAATATTGCGCGACCTTCAGGCGTGATCATCGAGCGGCGCTTGACCGCGAGTGGTGTGACCAGTTCGGGTTTAAGCGGATGACCGGGGATTGTTTGTTGTGCGGTCAATGCTGCCTGCGCATCCAGTCCAATCTCGCCTGATGTCCATGCTCGCGCCAGCAGGCGAACTCCCTCGGCTTTGACGGCGGCATCATATTCCGCGAGCCAATAAAGTGCCGCCGATCGTAATTCTGCCGGTTGTGAAGAATCGTAAGTGGGTAAGGGTGGATTCAAGGATATGCCCCGATAAGGGCTTGCAAAAAAGGCTGCTGGGTCAGACCCATTTATTTCGGCTTGGTTAGCCGGCTAGGCTTTAACTACCTGCGGAGCGTTTTTTGAGTTCATCAAGAAGTTGGCTTATATCCGTCGAACGTAAAGGACGGCGTATGGTGAAAATGCCTTCGGGTGGGGTTTCTCCGCGCCCGCAGCAATACACAAGCATGGTAGTGGCACCCATTTTTTGAATCATTAGTGATAATTGCGCTGGAGGAAGTCCGCAAACAAAAGTGACTTGCGCTTGTTCGGGCTGCTCGACGAGGTTACAGGTTACCGACTCGCCAGCCACCATGCTCAGCGTAGACTTAAGAGCGGTCAAGTCGTGTGGTTCGATTCCGATTGCAGCAAATGCAACTTTTTCCATGAAACCTCCTGAATTGTTTCGAATCATGTTTTAACAGTGAATCGAAGCTTTATGCTAACTGATGCTGGAATGCGAAAAACCGGGCATCGATGCGCATTGGAATCTTGATCGAGCATTAATGCGGCGTAGCGTACTACGCGGCCACAAATAATTCTACCAGACTAGGATGGTGTTGAGGGACTTGCGTTCGTATCGAATAATCAACCAGTGATGTCCTTCTTTATGCTGGGCAGGCATGCTGCGGCTGCTTGACTGGCTTAAATGAGCGCCTTCATATTTTCCCGATGACACTTACCATTGATGGAACGCGGTTGGCAGTAGATTTAATTGCGTTCTGCCATGCATTTTTATAGCTTGAATTGTACAATGTCGTAATTTATCCGATATGTGACGGGTAAGTCATGCCGATTTGGCAGCTGTAAAAAAACACGGTTGCGAAAGTGATCATTAAAAGGGATTTGTTGGTGCTGTTCGAATGTGGCGATTCGTTCGAAGAAATCTTCGATGGTTGAGATCTGGCCCTGCGTATACAGCAATAAAATAAATCCGCTTCAAGGAATTCAATAGTGAAAAAATCATCTTGTGTGTTAATCGTTGCCCTGGCGACTTTCTTGCTTGGCGGGTGCGCAGACAAAGGGTCAAGCGCCGCACCCCCTTCCGGGTTCACTGCCACTGCAGCAGACGGCAGGGTGAAAATCGACTGGACGCCCAATCCAAGTGTCGAATACTGGCTTTTCACCGCGACCGATCCTAGCCTTACAGCCTTCCATTTTCTGGGCTTGCCTAACGCATTTATCTACACCAGGGCTGCTTCACCCTTTTATATTTGCGGTTTGTTTGATGGGACAACTTATTATTTTGCAGCCAATGGGCGTACCGGTGGCGGGCCGGGCGGTTCGAGCAGTCCGACGATCAATGCGGTTCCATACAATGCCAGTGCTATTACATGGACGGCTGCTTCTGTTCCAGTAGCCGCAAATCTTTATGGCGTGGGATACACCGGCCTTACTACTTGCAGGAATATTCCACTCAGTGCCACCGGCAGTTTTGCTGCTGTTGGCGCAGGCGGCGCGATCTTTACCAGTGTTGATGGAATGAGTTGGATAAATCAGGTTTCACCGGTCACGACCGACCTGTATGCGGTGACGGGTTATGCCGCGTACCAGAATAATCCGGGCAATCCGGCACTACGCTGGGTGGCCGTCGGTGCTGGAGGCGCTTCTGCCTATAGCCAGGACGGGATCAGCTGGGCTGTCGGGAGTGCTTATAACCTAGCTAGTCCGGCATTGCGTTCCATCACACAAGTGTCGGGGACATTTTTCGCGGTAGGTGACACAGGAACGATACTATCGAGTACCGATGGCATCACATGGGCTTCCCCTACAGCCACTTCAAATACGATAAATAATCTGTATGGTGTGACGCACGGCGCCATTTTTGTCGCAGTAGGTGACAGTGGTACGATCGTGACCAGTGTCGATGGCAATACCTGGACAGTCAGGACACCATCAGCAGCGGTCGGAAATCTCAAGCAAGTTACTTCATTCGGCAGTGCCTATGGCAGCATTTATGTGGCAGTGGGCGACGCAGGCTCGATCGTGACCAGCATAGATGGCGGTCTCACATGGATCACACAAGCGGCTCCTACCGGTTCAAATCTGGTGGGCATTACAGCAGAATATCGTGCGGTGGATCCGGCCACGGCTAGAGATCCTTCGTTGAATTTCATTTCGACCTTTCAGCTTGTGGCTGTCGATAGCAGCGGCAACGCTTATACCAGCCAGAATGGCTACGCATGGTCGCCAGCAATACCTACCGGCACAACCAGCCTGAATGCCTTGGTCAGCAGCGGTTTCGGATACGTCGCCGCAGGGAATGCCGGCGCTACGGCATATGCCTTCTGACAAAAAAACAGGCGGCAGTTTTCGTGAGTCTTGGTCATGCCTGTTGCATTAAATCCGCGAGATTAAAATCCCGCAGCTTTGTTATTTTTTGGATGATATAGTTATAGTTGGACAATTTTATACTGGGGCACATTACTATGATCCGCACACAACACAACTTCGCTACTTATCTGGTTGCTTCAATGTTTACCGCTTCATTGTTTGTTGTGGCAACCGTTCAGGCTGGTGAATCCCCTGATGAAGTGAAGCAGCGCATCGGCAGCGGCAATCCGGTCAAGGGCAAGTCCAGATCCGAGTTGTGCCAAGGTTGCCATGGCGAGGTGGGTCTTAGTCGCGAAGATCTGATTCCCAATCTTGCTGGCCAATATGGCAATTATATCGCCAAGCAACTCCGAAACTTCCAGACAGGGGCGCGCATTCATCAGATCATGAACGCTATGGCGCAGACTGTTAACGATGACGAGTTGAGCGATATTGCGGCTTATTTTTCCAGCCAGAAAAAAATGCAGGGCAACGGCAAGGGTAGCAATCCGGTTGCCGTGGAACTGTTCACGAAAGGCGATGCAAAAAGGGGTATTCCGCCTTGCATGAGTTGTCACGGGACCAATGGCAAAGGACAATCGCCCAAAGTTTCGACCTATCCGGTGATTGGAGGCCAGCACAAGTCGTATCTGGTTGCACAGCTTACTCATTGGCGCAGCGGCGAGCGCAGCAACAGTCCGGACGGTGTGATGAATAAGGTCGCCAAAACCTTGACCGATGCCGAAATAAACGCATTGACGGATTATATTTCCGGGCTGTAGGCGGGTCGGGGGATATCAATAACGCAGGGAAAATTCAGCGCGTTCGCGCGCTTGCAGCTTGTGTTTTGGCTTTGTCATAGCCTGAGCGATATGGTTTAATCATATTATGAAATTCCCCTTTAATACTATTGCGCTGATCGGAAAACGCAGGACTCCGGAAATCGCCGAACCTTTATTGCACTTGGCTGATTTTTTGGCATCCAAGGGCATTATGGTGGTGGTGGATAGCCTGACATCAGAATATCTCAAGTCTCATCCCTATAAAGTACTTAGCATTGCCGAAATTGGTAGTTCCGTTGATATGGCAATCGTTTTGGGTGGTGATGGCACCATGTTGAATATCGCCCGAAATTTGTCTCCATGTCACGTGCCATTGGTTGGCGTTAACCAAGGTCGACTCGGATTCCTTACTGACCTCACCCTGAAGAATATGCAGGATAGTATCGCCCAGATGCTGGAGGGTAAGTTTGTCACTGAGCAGCGTCTGCTGATTTCAGCTCAGGTAGTGCGTGGAGGTGCTGCAATATTCAGTGGCTTGGCTTTCAATGAAGTGGCTGTGCATCGTGACAATGTCAGCAGTATGATCGAGTTCGAAGTGTGCATTGATGGAGAATACGTTTATACCCAACGCGCAGACGGGCTGATCGTTTCGACCCCAACCGGTTCTACCGCTTACGCGATGGCTTCAGGTGGGCCGATATTGCACCCCAATCTGGATGTGCTTGAGCTGGTTCCGGTTTGTCCGCATACCTTGAGTAATCGACCTCTTGTTGTAAAGAGTTCTTCGGTGGTGGAGATATTGATGAATCGCGTTGGTGTCATGAGCGTTCGTTACGACGGTCATACCAGCCATGAATTGCAGTTACATGACAAAATCATTGTCACGCGTTACCCTGAAACAGTCTGTCTGCTACATCCGGTCGGGCATAGCTACTTTCACACGCTACGCGAGAAGTTGCTCTGGAACCAGACACGCTAAATGCTGAAGTTTTTGGCCATCCGCGATTTCGTCATCGTCTCCTCGCTTGAGCTGGATTTCTCCGCTGGTTTTACTGCACTGACCGGCGAGACCGGCGCTGGCAAGTCTATTTTGATCGACGCGCTGTCGCTGGCACTTGGCGAGCGCGGCGATGCGACCATGGTGCGCAACGGTTGCGAGCGTGCCGAGATCGCAGCCGAATTCGATATAAACGCGATGCCACAAATGCAAACCTGGTTGCGAGAACAAGATCTGGAAGGCGATGTGGGCGTGTGCCTGCTGCGCCGTGTGCTGGATGTCGGGGGACGCTCTCGAGGTTTCATCAACGGGAGTAGCGCCACGCTTCAACAGATGCGCGAAGCGGGCGATCAATTGTTGGATATTCACGGGCAGCATGCCCATCAATCCCTGGTACGCCCCGATGCGCAGCGGGTGTTGCTGGATGGTTATGCGAGCGCGACGGATAGCGCGGAAAAAGTAGCGGGCCTCTATCGTGAATGGCAAACCTTACGCCGCCGCCGCATCGGCCTCAGCGAGAATGCCGAGGCCGTGGCTGCCGAACGCGAGTTGCTGCAGTTCCAGCGCAGCGAGATCGAGGGGCTGGGCTTCAATCCGGCGGAGTGGCAGGAGTTGCAGCAGGATCATGCGCGCCTTTCCCATGCGGCGGGCCTGCTGGAGACCGCTGGATTCGGGCTGGAGATATTGAGCGAGGCCGACGCCTCGTGTCTGGCGCAACTGAACGTGCTGGCAGCTCGTGTCCGCGACGGTATCCAGCACGATGCCAGCTTGGGCGAAACGCTGCGATTGCTGGAAAGTGCGCAGGCCGAATTACAGGAAGCGGTATATGCGTTGCGCCATTACCAGCAGCGTCTGGATACCGATCCGCAGCTTTTGCGTGAACAGGAGCAACGCATTCAGAGTGTGATGGATGCCGCGCGCAAATATCGCGTCACGCCGGAGCAGCTGGGCGAAGCATTGCAGCGAGTCGTGGTTCGCCTGGATGAGTTGGGCGGGGGTGCTGACCTGGCTGAATTGGAGAGGCAGGAAAATGCCGCGCAGCAAAATTACCTGACAGCGGCAAAAAAAATGTCGGCCACGCGTAAAAAGGCCGCTGACAAATTGTCGCGCGAAATCACTGCTGCAATGCAGACATTGGCGATGCAGGGCGGCAGTTTTGCGGTGATGCTATTGCCAGTGGATGAGGGTAATGCTTACGGACTGGAAACCATCGAATTTCAGGTCGCCGCCAATCCCGGGGTGCCGCAGCGCAGTCTGGCCAAAGTCGCATCGGGCGGTGAATTGTCGCGTATCAGTTTGGCGATCCAGGTCGCCACCTCGCAGGTTGCCAGCGTACCCACGCTGATCTTCGATGAGGTGGACAGCGGCATCGGCGGGCGCGTCGCGGAGATCGTCGGGCACTTACTGAAAAAATTGGGCAAGAGCTATCAGGTGTTGTGTGTCACACATCTGCCTCAGGTCGCGGCATCAGCCGATCAGCAATGGCAGGTAAGCAAGGTGGTGGAGAACGGCGTCACGCTGAGCCGCATCGCCGTGCTGGATGGAGAACGGCGCGTCGAGGAGATCGCGCGTATGTTGGGAGGCGTGAAAATAACGGAAACTACCCGCAAGCATGCTGCGGAGATGCTGGGCACCACGGCTTGAGGTATTATCACTACCCCTAGGGACACGGCGCACCGTGTCCCTACTTTTGAAAACTGAATTGGAATTTCATGCGTATCAAGATTATTCTGCTTTCCCTGCTATTGCTTTCTCCTGTGCTCTCTTCATGTGTGTACAAGATGGACATCCGTCAGGGAAATTTTTTAAAGGCCGAGATGCTCGAGAAGCTGAAGATCGGTATGACCAGGCAGCAGGTTCGCTATGTGCTGGGCACACCGCTGGTCAGCGATGTCTTCCACGCCAACCGCTGGGATTACGTGTACCGTTTGGAACGTGGCCACAAGTTGCTCGAGCAGCAAAACTTGACGCTTTATTTCGAGGGTGACAAGCTGGCGCGCATTGTTGATGGTGGCCTGCCTGCTGAAACAGTGCCGGCGAAAGCGGATGAACAGGCAAAAGGATAGAGCATGGACAAAATAAAAATCGCCATCGCCGGCGTAGGCGGACGCATGGGCCGCACCTTGCTCGAAGGCGTTTCCCAGGCTGACGATCTGGTGCTGCATGCCGCACTGGAGCATAGCGGCAGCGCGTTGCTGGGCAAGGATGCCGGAGAGTTGATCGCTACGCCGTGCGGCGTGAAGATCAGCGCAGATGTCGCGGCTGCCTTGCAGGGTGCCGACGTGCTGATCGACTTTACCCGTCCCGAAGGCACGCTGCATCACCTCGAGATCTGCCGCAAGCTAGGTGTGAACATGGTGATCGGCACTACCGGCCTGAACGCACAGCAGAAGGCGCAACTCGGCGTTGCCGCACAGCACACGGGCATCGTGTTCGCACCCAACATGAGCGTGGGCGTGAACCTGGTGTTCAAGTTGCTGGAAACCGCATCGCGGGTACTGGCGAAAGGTTACGACATCGAGATCATCGAGGCGCATCACCGTCACAAGGTGGACGCCCCTTCCGGCACTGCGTTGGGCATGGGTGAGGTGATCGCCAAAACGCTGGGTCGCGACCTTGCGCAATGTGCTGTGTATGGACGCGAGGGCGTGACCGGTGAGCGTGATCCTTCCACCATCGGCTTTGCCACGGTGCGTGGCGGCGACATCGTCGGCGACCATACAGTGCTGTTCGCGGGCACCGGTGAGCGCATCGAGATCACCCACAAAGCCAGTAGCCGCGCCACTTTCGCACTGGGGGCATTGCGTGCGGCGCGTTTCCTGAAATCGAATCCGCCGGGGATGTATGACATGCAGGATGTGCTGGAGCTGAAATAACAACGCCTCCTGAATTTCGGGAGGCGCTGTGTCTTCTTAGTTAACCGCTTGTTAAAAGGCGAGTATCTTGATTCCGATCAAGATCAGCACCACCCCGCCGAAGATCTCTGCCTTGCTTTCCAGCCAAGTGCCGCCGTGTTTGCCGAACTGTACGCCGACCCAGCTGAATGCGAAGGTCGTTATACCGATGATCAGGCAGGCCAAGTAGGGATCGATGTCCAGCAGTGTCAGGCTGAATCCTGCGGCCATCGCATCGATGCTGGTCGCGATGGCAAGGATAAGCATCATCTTGTTTGTGATTGCCGCGATGTCTTCTTCAATGCCTTCGTGCAGGCCTTCGTAAATCATCTTGCCGCCGATCAGCGCCAGCAGTCCGAAGGCGACCCAGTGGGCATAAGCATCGATCCAGCCCAAGACCCCTTTGCCGCCCAGGTAGCCGATGAAGGGCATCAGTGCCTGGAAAGTGCCGAAGTACAGGCCTGCCTTCAATCCCAGTCCACGTGTATCACCTTTGGAACCCAAGCCGATTGAAACGGCAAAGGCATCCATACTTAGTGCAACAGCTAATATAATCACCTCAAACATATCTGGTGCTTTTCAATTTATCCGGTCAGAATTAGCGTCCATGCAAAGTAGGGCGCAGAATCCCAGCGATTATATCGCGCCCATCTGATCGATTCATGGATAGGTTAAAAATCTTGATCCTGCAGGAGTGATTGTCATGTTGTCAGTTTCCTCCGGGTTGTCCCGGCGCATCAAAGAATTATTCCTGCTGCTGTTCCTGCTCTACCTGCCAGTTGCTATCGCCAAGACTGATCCGTCGTTCTCATGGATGACGCTGACTTCCCCGCACTTTTTTGTCCATTACCATCAGGGTGAAGAGGCGCTGGCAAGGCGGGCGGTAGTGATCGCCGAAGACGTGCATGCCCGGCTGGTGACGCGCATGAAGTCGCAACCACATTCGCGCACCGACATTGTCCTCGTCGATGCGCTGGATGATGCCAATGGCTGGGCGACGCCGCTGCCCTACAACCTGATCACGCTCTATATTACCCAGCCGTTCGGCGAATCCATTTTTGGCGCCGACAACTATGACGACTGGATGCGCCTGCTGATCACACACGAATACACGCACATCGTCCAGATGGACATGGTGAACAGCCTGCCGAAAGTCATAAACAATATTTTTGGCAACCTGTATTTTCCCAACATGTTTCAGCCGGTCTGGCTGATCGAAGGCCTGGCGGTGTATGAGGAAACTGAATTGACCGGCGGCGGACGCAACCGCTCTCCCGCATCCGATATGGTGTTGCGGATGGCAGTGCTGGAGAACAATTTCCCCGATATCAGTCATGCGGCGAACTACACTGAAAAATGGCCTGCTGGCGAAGTTCCCTATTTGTTCGGGGGCAGCTTCACTGCTTTTATCGCAAAAAAATACGGACGCGAAAAATTGGCCGATTTATCCATCGACTACAGCGGGCGCTGGTGGCCTTTTTTGGTGAATGGAACGGCGCTCCGCGTGCTGGGTAGCGATTACTACGAATTGTGGGGCGAGTGGAAGAGCGAACTGGCCAGCCGTTATGACGCAGACAAACAGAAGGTGTTGGCGCAGGGCCTGAGTGCGACGCGCGCCTTGACTAAACGTGGTTACGAGAATCTCGCCCCCGCGATCTCTCCGGATGGCAAACAGGTCGCTTATTTCGTACAGAACGCCCATGTACACTCCGCGATCCACCTGATGAACATCGATGGCAGCGCCGACCGCAAGCTCGTCAACAACATCAACTCTTCTGCGCCGGGCGTCGCCTGGAGCCCTGATCAAAAGGGTTTCTACTACACCAAGATCGAAGTGGTGCGTAACGTCGACCTGTACAACGACATCTACTATTATGATCTGCAACTCCGCAAGGAGATACGCCTCACCACGCATCTGCGCGCACGTGATCCGTCTCCGTCGCCGGATGGCAGCAGGCTGGTATTCGTGACCAATGGCCTTGGCAAGACACGGTTGGCGACGATATCGCTATCAATAGAGATGATCACAGCAAAACCGGCACGTGCGGTGGATATCCGCTGGCTGACTGAAGACAGCGAGTCCCAGTTCGAAACCCCGCACTTCAGTCCGGACGGGCAGAAGATCGCCGTCGGCGTCAGGCAGCCCGACGGTTACAAGGACATCTGGATACTCGATAGCCAAGGTAACAAGCTTGAAGAACTGATGCATGACCGCGCCATCGACAGTGGTGCGGTTTGGAGTGCGGATGGCCGCAGTATTTATTTTTCCTCCGATCGCAGCGGCATCTTCAATCTCTACGTGTACGACCTTGCCAGCAAGCAGATAGCGCAGGTCAGCAATGTGCTCGGCGGCGCATTCATGCCATCGGTCACACCGGACGGCAGCATGATCGCATTTTCGGATTACAGTTCGCGGGGCTTCGACATCCGCGTGATGGACAACCAACCGGCGACCCGGAAAATGGTGCCCAGCTACATCGATCCCTATCCGCTGATGAAATATGGCGAGAAGGCGGTCGATGCCGCACAGAGTCCATACAACCCTTTGCCGACACTGGCTCCGCATCTGTGGTTACCCAATTTCGGCTACAGTACCTATAGCGGCACGCTGGCCGGCCTGTTTACGTTTGGCATCGATGCGGTCGAGCGCCACAGCTATACCCTGAGCGCGTTGTACGGCCCGTCGACACACCGCACCTGGTACGATTTCAATTACCTCTACGATGGCTTATTTCCCAGCCTGAAATTCCGCGCCAAAGATATCGACATGACTTATGCGAACCTGCTCGAGCAGCAATCGGGTTTCAATGCGCAGAGCGATTATGTAGAGCGCTCCCGCATGCTTGATATTTCGTTGACCTTTCCCCTGTTAAAGCTGGACCGGCAAGATGAGATCAGTGTGGGCTATCAGCGTAACAGCGTTTCCGGACTCACTACCATGCCGCCTTGGGGCGGCTACGATGGCGCTATCCCGGCGCAAGGCAGGCTCGCTTCCGGCAGGGTGGTTTACGAATTCAACAATGCCAAAAGATACGGCTACTCGATCAGCCCCGAAGACGGCCGCAGCATCGCACTCGGCTACGAACTTTTGGACGAGAGGATCGGCAGCGATTTCAACCTGGAAAAATATAGTGTCGATTGGCATGAGTACATCGATCTCCCATTCGAGCACCATGTCCTGCTGCTGCGCGGTTATGCGGGAAAATCAAGCGGAGATGTCATCGCCCAGCGCGCGTTTCAACTGGGCGGCGCTGGCTCTGAAGACATGACTATCAAGATCGAGGAGAACACCGTCTATTTGCGCGGCTATCCGGCCAACCAATACCGCGGACAAAATGCCGGGCTGGCAACCATGGAGTACCGGTTCCCTATCAACAACATCGAGATGGGCCATGGCAATCTGCCATTTTTGTTCAAGCAGCTGTACGGAGATGTATTTGCCGAAGCCGGCAATGCCTGGGACGATGTATTTGAGAGCAAGGACCTGAAGAGGTCGGTGGGCGCCGAGGCAAGCCTGGATATGACGCTGGGCTATATGCTGCCGGTCACCATGCGTTTGGGTTTGTACAAGGCGCTGGACGGCCAGCAGGACAAGATGGCGATCGTCAGTATCTGGGCGGCTTTGCCGTGACACACTAAAAAGCAGAAGCATGCAGCCTGCAGGATCAACCTAAAAATCGCAGTTGAATGAAGCCAACCCTTCGATACGCCTGCTACTCAGGCCACTCAGGGCGAACGGCCTCACCGAAATGGAGACCACCCCGTTCGTGCTGAGTGCCTTGCGTAGCAAGGTGTATCGAAGCATGAGCGGGGTGGCAACTGAGGTTTTTTTGGATCAATCTGAACGTGGCAAGTTTTCGGCGTGATGTGCGATCAGCTTGTCGATAAAACGGCGCAGGAAACTTTCGGGGTGCGAGCTGTGAAACCGGTCGGTCTCCTGCCCGCGGCTGTATGCGATCACCGTTGGAAATCCGCGTACCTTATGCCGCCCGGCGATGCGCATGTTCTCGTCGGCATCCACCTTCGCCAGCACGAACTTGCCGGCGTATTCCTTGGCCAGTTTTTCCAGCATCGGTCCCAGCACGAGGCACGGGCTGCACCAATCCGCACCGATATCCAGCAACACCGGCACATCATGGGAGCGAGCCACGACCAGCTCATCAAAATTGGCTTCTTCTACGTCGTACGAGTATTTCATTGAGTATCCTCAATCGGGTGGAGCAAGCGTTGGATTGTGAAAGGTTGGTTAACCATACTGCGTCACAAGCAATAATCGTTCAATAAAACTGCGCCATTCCTTCCCCCTTGCAGGGGGAAGGTTAGGATGGGGGTAGAACAGTGGGGCAATAGCGCTTCTACCCACTCCCTAGCCCTCCCCCTGCAAGGGGGAGGGGATGTGGCTACTGTAATTTAAGACACAGTAAGATTAAGGCTGCTCTGAACAAGTCATTGGTTATCACCACGGACTTATTCTTCGCTTCCCTATAAATCGAATACCGGTGATATGGGGCAACTTGCTGCTAACGAAGCTGCTTCAATTGCTCATCCGCGAACTGCGCCACTTTCGCAGTTAACTCTCCGGTATTAATCGCCCTTTGGAAGGCTTCGACGGCATCATTCTTTTTCCCCATCGCCTTGAATGATATCCCCACGCCTATGAGCCAATTCGGGTTTGAGGGGTTGCTACGCAAGGCAGTGATGTATTGGTGAATGGCCTCGTCATGGCGCCCTCTGTTTTGTAACAGGGCGGCATAAAACGCATGATATTCGGCATTGTTGGCTGCTCTGGGCAGCCCTTTTTCCAGAGTGGCAAGTGCCTTGTCTTTGGCTCCGTCCGCGACTTGCAAGCGTGCCAACTTGATCGAGAAATCACTATGGCCGGGTGAAATCTCCAGCCCCTCCTGCAACAGCGCCTCAGCTTCTGCATTGCGACCGGCATCGGCCAGCAATACCGCCAGCAATATCCGTGCATTGTGGTTGGTCGGATAGACTTGAACAGCTTTTGTCAAAGCCTCTCGCGCTTCCGCATCTTGTGACTGTTGCATGAGCGAGATGGCTTGCAGGTATAGATTGTCCGATTGCTGTTGCGGACTCACAACCTTGAACGATGCTTCCTTGCCAGCGCCTGACTTGGGTTTATTCTCGACGACCCCTTTGGCAGATTTTTCGGTCGCCTTTTTGCTTGTCGTCGCGACCACTTCCGGCTTGATTTCCGCTTGCTTCACCTCGGGTTGGGCGGTCTGCAGGATCACAACGGGCGGCTCCGCAGGCGTGGTCGTGGCTACAGAAGCAACTTGTTGCGTCACGGGTGTTTGCGCGCCGGGTTTGCCAAACTGGCTCCAGCCGAATAAAGCGCCAAATCCGGCTGCCACTGCGATGAGCACCCATATGAACACGGGGGAACCCAATCGCTTGCCGGGTGCATTATGGACATCCCCGAACAAAGGCTGTTTTTCCCCTGTGGTCGGTTGACGCTTGTCCAGGTCTTTCAGCATTTTATTGATCAAGCTCATCGCAGATACCCTAATCCAATGGCGGCAAGGCTGCTGCCGGCAAGTAATATTATAAAAATCCCCAATATTTTGATCCAGCGAGGATTGCGTAAAGAGGCAGTATCGTTCGAGGCCATAAATACATCGTACACATCGATGATCTTGTTTCCCTTGCCAAAGGCTGACAGCATCGCCTTGTGCGAGAGGATATTCACCAGGCGCGGCACCCGCTTTGTCTTGTGTCGCAGCAGCCACATGGCCATCGGCGAAAAGATCCTGCCGCCACGGTAGCCGGCGATCGCCAGCCGGTGATGAACATAAAAATCAAGCTCGTCACGCGACAAGGAGGTCAGGTGATAATCAAAAGCGATGCGCTGCTTGAGCTGGCGGATAGAAGGATGATTGAGCTTTTCCTCCAGCTCTGGCTGCCCGAAAATGATCACCTGCAGCAACTTCCGTTTTTCCGTTTCCAGATTGGTCAGCAGTCTTAATGCCTCAAGGGATTCGATCGGCATCGCCTGCGCTTCGTCGAGGCAGACCACCACCCGCTTGCCATCCCGGATGATCTCCAGAAGTCGCGTGGTCAGCGCTTTCATCAAGTGGTGCTGGTCGAGTACCACATTCGGGTTGATATCTTCACCCAGCTCGGATGCCAGCTCCATGAACAACGCACGCGGCTCGAGGTGCGGGTTGGGGATATAGGCTATCTTGAAATCCGGCTCCAGGCTCGCCATGAGTTTTCGGCACAGCAAGGTCTTGCCTGTGCCGACCTCACCGGTGATCTTGATGAATCCCTCACCCATCCGCGCCGCGATCAGCAGCGTGTTCAACGCCTCCTGAGAGCTACCGGAAGAAAAAAAGTAGCTCGTATCCGGCGTAATGCTGAACGGGAATTCCTTGAGGCCGAAATGTTCCAGGTACATTGATATTACCGTTACTTATTTTCTGCCGCCGGCTGTTCTGCCGACTGTTCTGTTTTGCTCTTGGGAGGAGCGCTCAGGGTTTCGATCCTGCGCTGTACTCCGGCGATGTCTTCTTCCCAGGCGCTGCCGTCCTTCACCTCGGTGGGTTTCAGCAGGATGACCAGTTCGCGCTTGATCGACCGTTGTGCCCCCTCCTTGAACAGTGAACCCAAAATTGGAATGCTGCCTATTCCCGGGACACCGGCACGAGTGTCCTGGACGCTTTCCGTCATCAGGCCGCCGATCACGATCACCTGTCCATCCCTGGTTTTCACCACGCTATCTGTTTCGTTGATGGTATTGACAGCAAAAGGCACGGTGTCAGAAAGTCCCAGCTGGGCAACTTTATATTTCTCGGAAATGCTATTGACCATCGAATGCACATGTAACGTGATGTTGTCCTTGTCGTCGATCTGCGGCGTCACGTCCAGCGCGATCCCGGAAAAGAAGGGTTGGTAATTAAGGGTTGGCAGAGTCGTCGTGGAAGTCCCGCCTGCAACAGTCTGGGTTTGTTGGGAGGAGATGCTGCTGACGTATGGCTCTTCGGTACCCACCTTGATGACCGCTTTCTGGTTGTTCAACGTGGAAATACGCGGACTGGACAGTACATGCACCGATCCCTGTGTCTGCAGGAAATTGATCAGGGCCGAAAAATTGCGGAGTTGCAATGCAATGCCTACACCTGCAGAGAAGGCATTGCCGTAGCCATAGGAGCTGGCCCCTGTCGTGCCGGTCGTACCCAGCAAGCCACCCAGGCTGGTTCCTGCATTGATAGCACCGCCGTTCGTGGCTTGAGTCCCGTCTATCGCCTGAATGTTGGAGCCCACCGACATGCGGTGCAGGTTATTCTGGAAGCCCGCCCAGTTGATGCCTTGTTGCGATCCGGAATTCAGTTCGACATCGATGATCTTTGCCTCGATGATGACCTGGCGCTCGATATTCAACTGCATGGTGCGCAGCATCTTCTCGACCGTGCGCAGTTCATGCGGCAATGCCCGCACCAGGATCGTGCCGCTCATCGGATTGACCGTCATGGCCCGGCCATCGGTGCAACCATCCGCGCCACGCTGGCGTTCGCCCGACTGCATTTCGCCCACAAAAGAAACATCGGCTCGGCCACCGCCGGCACTAGCGGCCCGGGCAGTCGGCGACTCCCTCGAAACCTGGCAGCCCAATGTCGTGCGCAAGGCGTCCTGGACTTCGCCCCAGATGTCCGACTTGGTGATGGTGCTCAGCGCACTGGCTTGGATCGAGGAGTAACTTCCTCCCGAACTCCCACCTGAAGTTGAACTGGAGCCAGAGCTAGAGCCAGAGCCAGAGCTAGCAGTTGACGCACCGCCGATCACCTGCAGGTCGCTCACGCCCCGGCGTTGGCCGAGCACGTAATTCACCTGAAAAAGCCGGGTCTGCACTTCCGGTTGCTGCACGTATATCCGGTAGTCCTCAACCGTATAGTCATAACCATACACTTCGCGGATCGCATCCAGTGCTTCGAACATCGTGACGTTCTTGAGGTTGACGGTGACTTTGTCCGTCAGGCCCATGCTGTCTAACGGTACAGCAGCGCCAGCCGGACTCCCTGACGGAAGAGGCGATTGGGGCACCGCGTTTTTTGGTTTCACCATGATGCTGTATGGCGTGTCGGAAATGATACCCATGAACACCTGGTTCACCGGCGCATCCTTGACGACAAGATCGAAGCGCTGTTCGAGTTGTTTGCTGGATATCTTGGGAGTGGTCCTCCGAAGTGGCGGCAGCAGCGAATTGCTCACTGCTTCGGGCAGCATCGACTCGGTAGCCTTCTCCTTTGGAGCCACTGCCTCCTTGAGTTGCAGGTTGATCTTGTCGATGGCGGACGTGTCGCGCGGCGGATAGGCATTAGTGCAAGCGGCAAGGCTTACAGCCAGGCAAGGAACGATTATTCTCAGTTTCATTTTCTGACCCATTATTGGTTTCATTGATTACCTCCACTCTCATTCGCCGACTTCTTGTTTTGTTGCTCTTTGCCCCGCGACTTCTTCGGCGGAGCCGACGTGACATTTTTCTTGCTGACTGATGGGATCAGCTTCAGCGATTTTGACGCATCTTGAGTCACCACCCTGTCTGACGTGATGTCCAACACTTTCGACCCATTAAGAGCCTTGCCTGGCATGACTACCTGCCCATTGACCAGGGCGAACTTCTTGGTTGGCCCGATCTTGATCAATTGCACCCCGGATGGAGCTTCCTGATTCGATGTTGCAAGCATGATTCCATTTGCCTCCAGCCAGATTTGCGGTGGGCGTGTAGGATCAAACAAGGTGGCACCCCATGTTACGGTGGACCAACCCAGCGTCATCAAGATCGGCAGAGTCATCGAGAATGAAGAGATTAGGCGTACCATTATCTTGTATGCTTCTGTACTGTTTTTAGAAAGTGTGCCGACCGGATGCTCCTCCCCCTTCAAGGGGGAGGGTGGGAGGGGGATGGGGTGTATAAGCAAGCTGCTTTTCCGGCACTTCAACCCCATCCCCACCCTAACCCTCCCCTTGAAAGGGAGGGAATCTTCGCTTTCGTCGAGTTTGTCGCTGAGCTTGTCCACCCCAACCCTCTTCCTGAAGGGGAGGGAATCTTGCAGCATCTGAAAATGGTTTAGGGGCATCATTATTTTATACTGGTCATTTTATACGAGTCATTTTGTGATGAGATCGCCATCGTCATGTCAATGTAACGGTGAGTTGGGCTGCGCGCTCAAGGAATAAACGGACATCTTGAGCACCGCATTCGGATAAACATCAACATCCAGATTGGCATTCGACCAAAACAGGCGCTTCGGATATCTGCGCAGATTTTCCATGTACGTCAGCAATGCCATGTAGTTGCCCTTGATGCTGAATTCTACACCGTAACTGAAAATGGTCTTGGGCAGGACAGGGGTTGTGCCGGCCGCATTGTTGCTGCCACTTGGCTTGCTTTCAACCGTGAAGAACGGCGTCGTTGGCAGGGTGTTGAGCGACAGTAACGTCAGGCTGGGGCTGGCATCCAGTAATTTCTTTACCAGTGTTCCTGTTTGCGAAGCGGTGGCATCGACGTCGCCAAAAAGAGCATCGGCGTCTATGATCTGTTTCTTGATCGCATCAAGGGCGGCAGCATTTATGGTCGACGGATCAATACCCTCGGGTGTCTTCTTTTCAAACTCGGCCAAGGCATTGTTGACCAGGACCAATTCTGTTTTGTGAGTACTGTCCAGCTGCTGCAAGTGTTTTATCTTTTGTTGTTGTGGCTTCAGAAGCGCTACATCCATGACGAAATACAGAATGAGTGCCAATACCACCACAATCAGCACGCGCTCACGCAGGCCCAGCTTTAAAAATTTGGCTAATGATTTTTGCAGAGGATTCATCGTGGGGTCATTTGCCTGTCAGTAGAGTTTGAATGCCACATCGGAGTACATAGGGCTTGATTTTTCCTGTTTGCCAAATGTTTCATGGCGCAATTCCAGGGAGGTGAATTTCACCCCCGAGTCGGCAAAAAGTGCATTCAGCCGCTGGGCGTAGCTCATCACCGATTCCTTGTTCAGGGCGCGGCCACTGATGATGACAGACTTGCCCGTCTTGTCGATTGTTACATTGGTCAGCCAGAGCCCGTTCTCTGAAATCGATGCCAGCATGGAGAAATACTTTGCATGTCCCTCCTGGCTTCCCAGGTTATTTGCCTGGGCCATGATCTTCTGCGCCGTCTCTGCCTGAGGCTTGAGGGCGGCAAATTCGGCTTCCAGGCCTGTACCGCTCATGAATTTCTGCAGCCTGGCATTGGCTTCTGCCAGTTGTTGCGAACTGGCAGTTTCAGCTTGCTGAGCCTTCGCAACGTCGCCCTGTCTTACGCCCCACAAACCCAGCATCGTCAGCAACACCAACCCCAACGCAGCCAGCGCCGGCTTGACGAAACCGAGATCGATCTTTTTCTTGC
>Ga0315271_10000733_pt1 | contig 18926 bp, 14 predicted proteins | sample C3_top_MG_FD_204664 | JGI IMG/M metagenome (GOLD analysis project Ga0315271, IMG submission 204664) | Sediment microbial communities from Yellowstone Lake, YNP, Wyoming, USA - C3_top | ecosystem: Environmental > Aquatic > Freshwater > Lake > Sediment | place: USA: Wyoming | collected 2017-08-01
GCTCTTGAAGACCACGTTGCCGGCGGTGTACACCACGTTCTCATCGTGCGGCGAGATGAGGAGCGGCGCCGTCCACTGGAAGCGGTACTTCTGCTCCGACGCCGGATGGCCGTCGGGCGCCGCCGGCCAGACGTTGATGACGCGCGTGAAGTCGGTGCGGTGGTCCTTCAGCGTGAGGAGCCCGCTGTTATCGCCGCCGTAGGTGAGGTCCGGATGGCTCGGGATCGCCTCGATCCATCCCGCTTCGCCGCCGCCCGGATCGTACCACTGCTCGAGCGGGATCCCGCCAGGATAGCGGCTCGGTCCGCACATCGCGCTGTTGTCCTGCTGGGCGCCGCAGATGCGATAGGGGAAATGCGTCGTCGCCGAGACATGATAGAACTGCGCCGTCGCGAAGTCCTCGAGCGTCCAGGTGGTGCCGCCGTTGTAGGTGACGGCGGCGCCGCCGTCGCTCGACTGGATGAAGCGCTGCCCGTCGTTCGGCGCGATCCACATGTCATGATCATCGCCGTGCGGATCGGGCACGTGGCGCCAGGTCACTCCGCCATCGCTCGACTTGTAGAAGCCGACGTTCGGCGCCCAGAGGACGTTCGGGTCCTTCGGGTCCGCGTAGATCATCGTGTAGTACCACGCCCGCTCGCGGATCTTGTGGTCGCCATTGATGTACGTCCACGTCGCGCCGGCGTCCTCGGAGCGGTACACGCCCCCCGCCGCCGCGTTCTCGACGATCGTCGTGATGCGCTTCGGGTTCGCCGCCGAGATCGCGATGCCGATCTTCCCGATGAGCCCCGCGGGCATGCCCGGGTTCCTCGTGAGCTCGGTCCAGTGCTCACCGCCGTCGGTGCTCTTGAAGAGCCCGCTCCCCACGCCGCCCGAGACGAGCCCCCAGGGGCGCCGTCCGGCCTGCCAGAGCGAGGCGTAGACCACGTCAGGGTTCGACGGATCGAGGATCAGGTCGGCCGCGCCAGTGGAGTCGTTCCGGAAGAGGACCTTCTTCCACGTCTTGCCGCCGTCGGTGCTCTTGAAGACGCCGCGGTCCGCGCTCGGCCCGTAGGCGTCGCCGATCACCGAGGCGTAGACGACGTCGGCGTTCGTCGGATGGATGCGCACGCGCGAGATCTGTCCCGCCTTCTCGAGACCGATGTGCGTCCAGGTGGAGCCGCCGTCGGCGGTCTTCCAGACGCCATTGCCGGCGGAGACGTTGCCGCGGATCCCCCACTCGCCGGTGCCCACGTACACGATGTCGGGATTCGGCTCGAAGACGCTGATCGCGCCGATCGTGCCGCCGAAGTACTTCTCACCGGACGGCAGCCAGGTGTTGCCGCCGTCGGTGGTCTTGAAGACGCCGCCGCCGGTGGTGCCCATCCAGTACTCGTAGGGGCGGCTCGCGGAGCCGGCGACGGCCACCGAACGGCCGCCGCGGAAGGGACCGACTTCGCGCCACTTGAGCGCGTTGAAGGCGGTCGAGTCGAACGCGCTGCCGTCAACCGGCGGAGGGGCCTGCTGCGCCGCCGCGGTCAGTGAGGCGAGCGCCATCGCGAGCGCGGCCACGGCCGGCAGCGCGCGACGCAGTTGGATCGCGTACATCGAATGGACTCCGAAAGATGGAAGGCGTCTATCTTGCCGTGCGAATGCTCCAGACGGAAGAGGCGGGAGGCTCGCGGCCCCCGCCTCTTCCGTCCCGCCTCCCGCCTCCCGCCTCCCGCGTCCCTGGCTACACCTTCGTCTTCCGCTCCGCCACCCACGCGCGGATGCGCGCATCGAGAAGGCTCAGTGGGATCGCTCCCTGGCCGAGCACCTCGTCATGGAATTCGCGGATGTTGAACTTCGTCCCGAGCTCCGCCTGGGCGTACGCCTTCAGCTCCTTGATCTTCAGCTCACCGGTCTTGTACGCGAGCGCCTGCCCGGGGTCGCTGATGTAGCGGTCCACTTCGACGACGATGTCGTGGTCCGTCTTGGCGGCATTCTCCGTGAAGTAGTCGATGGCCTGTTGGCGGCTCCAGCCGAACTCGTGCATCCCGGTGTCGATGACGAGCCGCACCGCGCGCCACATCTCGTAGGTGAGCTGGCCGAACTTCGAGTACGGGTCCGTGTACATGCCGAGTTGCGGGCCGAGGCTCTCGGAGTAGAGCGCCCATCCCTCGACGAACGCCGTGTAGCCGCCGTAGCGGCGGAACTTCGGCACTCCCTCCAGCTCCATCGACAGCGCGATCTGCAGGTGGTGTCCCGGCACCGACTCGTGCAGGGAGAGCGCCTCCATCTCCCACTTCGGCCGCATGCTCAAGTCGTACGTGTTCACGTAGTAGTAGCCGGGTCGGGGCGCGTCGGGAGAGCCGGGCTGGTAGTACGCCGTGGTCGCCGACTTCGCGATGTAGCTCGGGATCGTCGCGACGCCGTAGGTGAGGCGCGGCAGCTTGCCGAAGAGCATGACGAGCTGCGGGTCCACGCGCTTCACCAACTCACGATACGCGCGCACGAGGCTGGCGGAGTCCGTGTAGTAGAACTGCGGATCGGAGCGCAGGAACTTCTTGAAGTCGGCGAAGCTCCCCTTGAAGCCGATCGAGGCGATGAGGCTGTCCATCTGGCCGCGGATGCGCTTCACCTCGGCGAGCCCGGTCTCATGGATCTGCTTCGGCGTGCGGTCGGTCGTCGTCTGGATACGCACGTTATAGGCGTACCAGGCTTCGCCGTCCGGCATCGCCGTCATCGCGATCGTCTCACGCGCGCCAGGGACGTACGTCTTCTCCAGGTAATCGTGGAGCTTCTGGTAGGCCGGCTTCACCTTCGTGGTGTACGCCACCACGGCGGCGGCGGTGAGGCGCTCGCGCTCCGCGGCCGGGATGGTCGCCGGCATCCGGGCGAAGGGGGCGAGGAGCGGGCTCTTCATCGGATCGTCGGTGAGGAGCGCGGCCACCTGTCCGGGAACATCGCGCAGCACGATCTTCGGCCAGGTGATGCCGGCGGCGAGTCCCTTCTGGAGGAGCACCGTCGTCTGCTCGAGCACCGCCGGGATGCCGTTGAGCCGGGCGAGGATGTCCTCGTAGTCGGCGACGGTGGCGATGGGGTTCTGTGCGAGCGTCTCCGAGAGCCCCTGCGGTCCGCCGCGCGGGCTGATGGCGAGATATTCCCCCGGGAAGCGCGTCCCTTCGATGTTGTCCTGAGTGTTCTTCTTGAAGAGATCGTAGTTGAGCTGGTCGTTCACCGAGAGCTGCGCGCGGTCGATCGAGCTGATGACCTCGAGCGGGAGCTGCTGCTCCTTCTTCCGGCGGGCGATCGCCTCGAGGGAATTGTCGGTCCAGCGGCCGTTCTGCCCCGGGAAGCCGCTGTAGGTGGCGCCCTCGGGGTACTCGATGTTGCCGTACTCCCAGTCGAGGTCGAAGAGCGCGCGCAGGCGCACGCTGTCGGCGGTGGTGCCCTTCTTCGCGGTGATCGCGTGGTAGCGGGCGGGCCAGTCGCGGGCCGCGGGCTGCTGGGCGTGCGCGGAGAGAGCGAGGAGGGCGATGAGGGCGGCGACGGACGTACGCATGAGGCGCTCCAAGGACGAGTGTGCGAGGCGGGGAGAAGGTATCCGCGGCGCGGGGAGGGTCAAGCAGGGGCCGGGCTCGGCGCTCGGCTCTCGGCGCTCGGCGAACACGACGGTAGATTAGTCGCCGATGAACTCTCGTTCCGTGATCGCGGCGACATTGACGGTGGCGACGGCGCTCGGCGCCCAGGCGCAGGCGCCGCGCGCGGGCTTCTGCGCCGCCGCTCGGGGGATGGTGGCGCCTGATTCCATCGCGCGGCTGCCTGCACCGCTCGTGCCGACGCCTGATCCGGTGCGGGGACTCTACGTGAACCGGTGGGCGGCGATCGGTTCGCGCTTCGACGGACTCATCCGGATCGCGGAGGAGACGGAGATCAACGCGCTCGTCATCGACGTGAAGGACGACCGGGGCTTCGTGCTCTACCGGTCGCGGGTCGCGATCGCCCGCGCGATCGGCGCCGATACGAACCGGCCGCTCAAGCGCGACAAGCTGCGGGCCGCGCTCGACACGATGCGCGCGCGCGGGATCTATCCGATCGCGCGGATCGTGGTAGCGAAGGATCCGCTGCTCGCGGCGGCGCGGCCCGAGTGGGCCATCCGGTCGCGCGCGGACACCTCGCGCCCCTGGCTCGACAAGCAGGGCCATCCCTGGCTCGACGCCAATCAGCCGGGCCCGTGGAAGTACGCCGCCGAGCTCGCGTGCGAAGCCGTGGATCTTGGCTTCTCGGAGATCCAGTTCGATTACGTGCGATTCCCGGATGAAGCGGGGCTGGTGCGTGGGGCGGCGTTCCCCCTCGCGAAGGGGCGGACGCGCGCGCAGGTGATCCATGACCAGCTCACCGCGACGCGGGCGCGGCTCAAACCGCTGCGCGTACCGATCACCGCCGATGTGTTCGGGCTCACGACGACGGACACGACCGACATGGGGATCGGGCAGCAGTGGGAGCAGCTCGTCACGACGGTGGATGTCATCCTGCCGATGGTCTATCCGTCGCACTATGCGGAGGGGGCGTACGGCCTGGCTGACCCGAACGCGCACCCATCCACTGTGATCCGGAGATCGCTGACCGACGCGAAGCGCCGGAGCGAGGGGATCGCCGGAGCGGCGGCGATCCGCCCGTGGTACCAGGATTTCACATTGGGGCCGCCGAAGTACGGCGCCGCCCAGGTCCGCGCACAGATCGACGCGGGGTATGCGCTGGGGATCAGGAGCTGGCTGCTGTGGAATCCGAGGAGTGCTTATTCCGTAGCTGGGTTGGGGAAGAAATAGGAAAGGGGCAGGGTTCAGGGTTCAGGGTACCGGGTTCTGGGTCCGCGTACCCTGAACCCGCTACCCTGAACCCTGCCCCTTCACCCCAGCCTTTCCCGCATCTCTCCCGCCATCCCGGTGTGCCCGAAACGCTCGGCGGCCGCGATCCCTTTCTCGAGCGCCGCACGCGCTTCGCCGGCGCGGCCCAGCGCAGTGAGCGATTCCGCCAGCCGCTGCCACCCGTTCCCCTCGTCATCGTAGCTCGCGAGATAGAGCTCGAGCTGCTCCACCGCCAGCGCGAAGTCACCGGCCTTCATCGCTTCGTTCGCGAGCCCGAAACGCGCGAGCACGTTGCGCGGGTTCTTCGCCACCATCTGCCTGAACGCTTCGAGCCGAGCACTCATCACTCATCACTCCCTGACACCTGACCCCTGACCCCTGTAGTCCCACCTACCTCCCCAACCACGCCCGCAATATCTCCGCCACGCTCTCCGGCGCCGTCTCCGGCGGATAGTGCATCACGTCGTTCAGCACATCCAGCGTCGCACCGGGGATCGCCTTCTGCAGCTTCTTCCCGAGGGCGACAGGCACGAACGGATCCTCCGCCCCCCAGATCAACGCCGTCGGCACCGTGATGTCCTTGAGGCTCGGCACGAGCGCCATCGTCTCGGCGGAGTCCAGCGCGCCGACGTGCGCGATGAGCGCTTCCTTGCCCCCGGGTGTCTCGAAGGGGCGCAGATACATCTCCACCGAATGCGCTCCGTGCTCCTCTTCCTCGTACGCGCCCTTGAGCGCGCGGCGCAGCGCGTTCATCAGCGGCTTCGCCGGCATCTTCTTCGCGAAGGCGAGCGCGCCCTTCGCCATCTTGAGTTCCCGCGGCGGCCACGCGTCGTAGCCCACCGACGACACGAGCGCGAGCCGCGAGACGCGGTCGGGGTGCTCCACCGCGAGATGCTGCGCGATGCCGCCCCCGAGGTCATGCCCCACGATCGCCGCGCGCTTGATGCGCAGCGCGTCCATCAGGCCCGCCACGCGATGCGCATGGCCGGGGATGCTCAGATCGTGGTCGCCCGGGCGGTCGCTGCGGCCGTAGCCGAGGAGGTCCGAGACGACGACGCGGTGCCCGCCCGGCAGATGCGGCACGACGTCGCGCCAGAGATGCGATGACGCGGGGAATCCGTGCAGGAGGATGATCGGCTCGCCCTTGCCCCGCGTCCCCGCGGCGTAGTAGTAGAGCCGGGCGCCGCCGACCTCTACGAACTCGCCGCGCATCCCGCGCTCAGACCGCGACCGGCGAGTGCCACTCGACGATGCGCCCCGCGACCGCCGACGCCGCCACCGTGTAGGGCGACGCGAGATAGAGCTGCCCCGGCCCCGAACGCCCGGGGAAATTCCGGTTGATCGCCGAGATCGTGACCTCGTCCTTCGTGCGCGAGACGCCCGGACCCGCGTTGATGCACGCGCCGCAGCTCGGTTCGATGAAGGTCGCGCCCACAGCGGCGAAGGTCTGGTCGTATCCCTTCGAGCGGCAGTACTCGAAGACCTCCTGCGAGCCGCACTGGATGAAGCACTGGACCCCCGGCGCCACCGTCTCGCCGCGCTCGAGCGCTTCGCGGAAGACGCGGGCGTACATGTCCATGTCCTCCTTCTTGCCGGCCGTGCACGAACCGGCGTAGGCGATGTCCACCTTCACCTCGCCGGGGAGCTCATCCACGTAGAGCCCGTTCCCGGGGTCGCCGGGGAGCGCGATCATCGGGCGGAGCGCCGACGCATCGATCTCGATCACCTTCACGTACTCGGCGTCGGGATCGGAGACGAGCCCCGCGCAGAGAGAGCGCGCGGCGGCGGCGGTCATCCCGCGCTGGGCGACGAGGTACTCCACCGTCTTCTCGTCCGGCGCGATGATGCCGGTGAAGGCGCCGACCTCGGCTGCCATGTTCGTCATCGTCGCGCGCTCATCCACGGAGAGCGACTGCACCGCTTCGCCGGCGTACTCGATGATCTGCCCGATCGCTTCGCCGTTCTTGATGTACGGGTGGCGCAGGATCTCGAGCATGAAGTCCTTCGCCGTCACGTTGTCCGGCTTCGCGCCGCGCACGACCACCTTGAACGACTTCGGCACCTCGACGCGCACGTCCTTGGTGATCCAGGAATTGAAGATCGCCGTGGTGCCGACGCCGAAGGCGATGCAGCCCACCGCGCCGGCGTGCGGCGTGTGCGAATCGCTGCCGATGATGATCTGCCCCGGGAGCGCGTGCGCCTCGAGGATCTTGCTGTGGCAGATCGCCTCGGAGCCCGCCGAGTTCAGCGCACCCATGAGATTGAGCCGCTTATCGAGCTGGCCGTAGAGCTTCACGCCCTTGGCCGCCGCGAACTCGCGCTGCTTCGCCTCGAGCTGGTTCGCGACATCGAGCAGCCCCATCTCCACGTGCTCGGGGCGCATCACCTGGTCGAGGAAGGTGAGGTGATCGCGGAAGAAGAACACCGAGGAGGGATCGTTCACCGGCTCGTCCTTGCCGACGAGCTGCTCGAAGAAGATCGCCGACATCGGCGTCACGTACTCGTGGCTGAAGCGGATGTCCGTCTGCACGAACCCTTCGTCGCCCGGCTTCACCGCGCCGACGCCGAGCTTCCCCGCGGCGGCGTCCACCACCCAGTGCTTCGCGAAGATCTTCTCGGCGATCGTCATCGGGCGCTTCGGTGTGGCCACCGAGGGGACGACCGCCTTCCCCTGCAACCGCGCGACGTTGTAGTTGAAGAGGCCGCCGTACTCGATGATCCCGCGGGTGATGCCCCCTTCCCCCTTGGTGAACTCGGTGAGGGGGATCTCCTCGCCGCGCCGCACACGCTCAATGAGGGCGAAGTCGGTGCTCGTGAAGACGCCGAGATTCTGGCAGTTCTCGCGGTAGATCCGTTCGATGTTCTCGGCGACCACGAGACGGATGCCGGCCATCATCTCGGCGTAGGGCGACTGCTCGCGCGACGAGCCCTTTCCGCGCCGCTTGCCGGAGACGCTCACCGCGAAGCCGCCCTTTTTCACGGAGGCGCGGACGACCGGGAACTCCTCGCCGCACTTCAGGCCGAGATAGGGGAACTCCCCCAGCGTCTCGTCGAAGTAGTAGCAGATGTAGGCGGGGGTGATCTCGTCCGTGGAGATGTTATCGCGCAGCGGGAAGCGCTTGGCCGGATCGAAGGGGAGGTCTTCGCCCTCGAGCTGGCGCCGCACGAGGGCGGCGTCGGTGGCCAGGAAGAGGACGCGGCCATCGAAGCGGACGCGGTCCGCGACCTTGGAGACGGGACGCGCGAGGAGGCTCTTGATCATGACGCCCGGGCGGGGGGAGGAGCGGAAGATGCGCGGGCGTGGGGGGCGGGACACGCGGGGGACGGGCTCGGCGCTCGGCTCTCGGCTCTCGGCAATTCACTGCCTGCAGTGCCGAGCGCCGAGCCCGTCCTCTAGACTGGCGGCAATCCGCGATGCCGGTGCCCATCCCGCCGGTGCCACCGCGCGTGACGATGTGCCCAGCGGCGGTGCATCCCATTCCGGTGGCGCATTCCGCTGTTATGGCGGTTCCCATAGCGGTGATGCATCCCGTGCCCGCGGTGTATCCCGTGCGTGTACTGCGCACGATAGCCGCGCTGCGTACCGCCCGGCCGCTCAGCCGCTCCCGACGGAGCTTGTGCACCGGCCGACTTCGGAGACTGAGCGCCTGCTTGTGCGCTCGCCGGCAGCACGACGACGCTGAACAGCGTCGCGATCAGGACCAGCATCCTCTTGCGTGACATCGTTGTGGCTCCTCTGGGGGCATGCGCGCCCGCTTGGCGTACTCCTGGTGGGTCAGACGTAGGGGAACGGCTCTTGTTAAGGCCGTTTCTGGCGCCCTGAGCCACTAGCGTTCGTCAAGAAACGTGCTATCCTTACCCCGCGTCGTGGTCGGATGTCACGATCAGCTTGGACTGCGTTGTCCGGCAACGACTTACCTGCAAGAATCGAGGTCTCAGTGACCCTGCCGTTGTCGCTTCCGATGCCTCCCAGGCCGGAAGTACCGGAACCCATGGGCGTGAAGTTCCCGCTCACGTGGATCCTAGAGAATGCGTCAGTTCCAGTACAGTATCGCGCCATTACAGAGGTAGCGCGGGGGACTCTCACTGAGCCCCAGCGCTTCTCGATGCTCCCGTACTCGTACGAGCCTGCGCTCCGGCTCGCGCTGATGCAGCGCGCCGATGGGATGTGGGGCGACTCGATGCTGTCCGTTCCCGCCGCGCGCGCCGAAGCGCACGAGGGGATCGGCACGATGATCGCCGTGCGTCGCCTGCTCGAGTACGGCTGGGACAAGGACTCGCCGCCGCTCGCGCTCGCCCGTCGCGCGCTCTTTCGCTTGCTCGCCGAGGACGAGGATCCGGCGTTCCTCTACGAGCTCACCCCGCGCGCGAAGCCGGAGCCCGAGGTCGTGCGCATGGGACGGCTCATCCTGCGCGAGGCGGCGGCCGCCGCACTCGCCCAGGCGGGCTACGAGAGCGATCCCCGGCTCCGCGGCGCCGCGCGCCGCATCGTTCTGCGGCTCGACGCCTTCCTCCGGAGCCCGGCCGCGGCGAAGCCCTTCGCCCGCGTCGGGAACCAGCACGTGCTCGTCCCCGAGGCCGCGCCGCCGTCGGTGCACACCCTCATGATGCTCGCGCACATGCCGCTCTTCCGCAGCGAGCATTACGACACGCTCGACCGGCTCTACAACTACCTGATGCAGCCGGTGCCGCGCGCCGTCGCGGCCGCGCGCGTCGGGCGCAAGGTCGTCGCGATGCCGCACCTCGTGATGGGCGATCCGCTCCCCCATCGCAACGCCGCCGACGCCGACACCCCGGCCGCGCTCTGGTGGCTCGAGATCCTCGCGCGACTCGGCTTCCTCCGCCGCAACGAGAACTGGGGGAAGCTCTTCGATCGCTTCGTCGATGACTGCGACTCGCGCGGTCTCTGGCGGCTCCCCAAGCGGGCGGCCGTCATGCGATCGGCGAATCCCTTCGCCTGGCCGAGCTTCCCGCTCGAGCCGCACGCGACGGCGGAGGACAAGGTGGCGAACGTCACCTTCCGGATCGGTCTCATCGGCCGGCACGCCGGGCGGACGATCCAGGTTGGCTGACGGAGAGCGGCGCGGCGGGCGAGCCGCCCGCCGCGCGCGACTCGCCCCCGGCGAGATGTACCCGGCGGGGGTCGCCGGCATCACGAGCCGCTTCATCCGCACCCGCTCGGGGCATGGCGTACGCGTCGTCGAGTGCGGCGATCCGGAGGCACCGCCGGTCGTGCTGCTCAGCGGCTGGGGCGGCTGCGTCTATCTCTACCGGAAGAACCTCCCCGCCCTTGCCGCCGCCGGCTTCCGCGCGATCGCCGTGGACCTCAAGGGGCAGGGGCTCAGCGACAAGCCCTCCGACCCGCACGAGTACACGAGCGCCGCGATGACCGCGCACGTGCTCGAGGTCCTCGACGCGCTCGGCCTCACGCGCGTGCGGCTCGTCGGGCAGTCGATGGCGGGGAAGATCGCGGCGAACGTCGCGCTCGCCGCGCCGGAACGCGTCGAGCGGCTGGTGCTCATCGGCGCCGTCGGCATCGGCCGCGTCCCCGGCTCGGCGATGCTCGCGCATCTCCCGCTGCGCGCGCTCGATCTCCTCGAGCCGGTGACCGCCCGCTGGACCTTCTGGGTGGTGCTCCGCCGCGCCTACGGCTCACTCGCGCGGCCGACCCAGCACGACGTGGACGAGTATTACGCCCCCACCGCCGATCCGAACTTCGTGCGCGCGCTCTTCCTGCTGCTGCGGGAGTTCGACTGGCGGTTGCTCACTCCCGACGAACTCGGCCGCCTGACGATGCCGGTGCTCATCGTCGCCGGAACGGAGGACCATGTCGTCACGCCGAACCGCGTGGACCGCTGCATGGCACGGATGCCCGATGCGCGCTCCCTCGTGATCCCGAAGGCGGGGCACGTGCCCAACGAAGAGGCCTCCGAGACGGTGAACCGCGCGCTCACGGATTTCCTCGCGCCGTAGCGCCGGAGCACGCCGACCGGTTAGGTTACTCAGGCTCGCTTCGAGCCGAAGACTGCGTTCGTCGCACTCGCGCAGGCCGCCCGCAAACGCGGAGCGGGGATACGAGAGTGCCTCAGGTCGCTGGACCGTGTGCGAACCCGTTCGAATGACGGGGATCCCGCGGTGGCCACGGCGCGATCGCGCCGGGGCGAAATAATGAGAGTGCCGGCGCGGTGCCGCGAAAGCGGCCCGGCGAGCGACCACGGCACCATTGAGAGTGAAATGACCGAAAAAACTGAAAGTACCACCACCTTCGCGGAGCTGGGCCTCGGCCCGTCGCTGCTCAAGGCGGTCGCGGATGCCGGTTACCAGCATCCGACCCCGATCCAGGTGAACGCGATCCCCCTCGTCATGAAGGGACGCGATGTCATCGGGCTCGCCCAGACGGGCACCGGCAAGACGGCGGCCTTCACGCTGCCGATCGTCGAGCGCCTCCAGGGCGGGCCGCGTCGCGCCCGCTGCCTGGTGCTCGCCCCCACCCGCGAGCTCTGCATGCAGGTGAAGGAGAGCTTCTCCAAGTACGCCAAGGGCAGCGGCCTCAAGGTCACCGAGGTCTACGGCGGCGTCGCCCTCGGACCGCAGGAACGCGCGCTCCGCGCCGGCGTCGATGTCGTGGTCGCCACCCCGGGCCGGCTCATCGACCATCTCGAGCGCCAGAACGTGGTCTTCGATGACCTCGAAGTGCTCGTCCTCGACGAGGCCGACCGGATGCTCGACATGGGCTTCGCGCCGCAGATCAACAAGATCGTCGCGCAGCTCCCCAAGTACCGGCAGACGTTGCTCTTCAGCGCCACCATGGTCGCCGAAGTCGAGGCACTCGCGCGGAAGTACCTGCGCAAGCCGGTCGTCGTCCAGATGGGGCTGCGCACGCAGGCCGTGGACACGGTGGCGCACGCGGTCTATCCGGTGCCCAAGGACCGGAAGACGGCGCTGCTGGTGGAGCTCCTCAAGAAGGACGGCATGGACTCCGTGCTGGTCTTCACCCGTACGAAGCACGGCGCCGACCGCGTCGTGCGTCATCTCGAGAAGGCGGGCATCGAAGCCGATGCCTTCCACGCGGACAAGTCGCAGGGGCAGCGCACCGCCGCCCTGAACGCTTTCCGCACGGGGAAGACGAAGGTGCTCGTCGCCACCGACATCGCGCAACGCGGTCTCGATATCGCCGGGATCTCGCACGTGATCAACTACGACGTGCCCGCGCAGCCGGAGGACTACGTGCACCGCATCGGCCGTACGGGCCGCGCGGCCGCCACGGGCGACGCCTTCACCTTCATGGCTCCGGACGAGATCGGCACGGTGCGGCTCATCGAGCGCGTGCTCGGCACCCCGATCCCGCGCATTTCCGTGCCGGGGTACGACTTCGGCACGGTGGCCGCCGAGTAGCCTTCAACGACTTCGCCGTACGCGGCCGAGGCGGGACACGAACACGGTGTCCACCGCCTCGCCGCGGCGGACGATGAGCGAACTGTTGGCCGCCCCGTAGCCGCGCCCGCTCGGCCCGTACATCACGCTGTCGCGCGTGGTCCGGAAGGAGACGCCCAGCTCGGCCCCGAAGGGGAGCACGAGCAGGGTGTCCCGCTCGACCGTGACTCGCACGGCGCCCGTGAGGGTGTCGAAGCGGGCGAAGGCGAGGGTTCCCGAGCGCTGGGCGGCGGCGCGTGCGGCATCGAGCGCGCTCACGATCTCGGTGGCGGCGTCGCGCACGAGCGCCTGGTCGCGCGCGGCGAGCAATCGCGGCGCGGCGATCGCGGTGATCGCCGCGGCGAAGGCGGCGACGGTGAGCAGTTCGGGCAGTGTGTGGCCGGAGCGCATGAGCCCTCCCTCGCTGGCGGTGGGACGGTATATTCACATCGAGTCGGCGTCCGTCCGTCATCGCAATGCGGCGCCGGCCATTGTTCGCCCGCGCAGCGCGCGCACTCTCAGGGGCTCATGAAGATCTCGATCGAATACTGCACGGTCTGAAACTACGAACCACGCGCCGCCGGTCTGGCGGCGGAGATCAAGGCGAAGTACCCGAACGCCGAGGTGACGCTCCTGCCGTCGCGCGGCGGGCGCTTCGAAGTCGTAATGGACGGAACCCCCATCTTCGAGAAATCGAAGACCGGGCACCACGCCGAGCCGGGCGAGGTCCTCGCCCTCATCGCCGCGCGCGGCTGACCGACTCCCGCTCACCACTCTCCCCATGCGCATCGCGATCACGACGGGCGGCGGCGACGCGCCGGGACTGAACGCGGTCATCCGCGCCTCGGTGCTCTCGGCCGTGAACCGCGGCTGGGACGTCCTCGGCATCAAGCGCGGCTACGCCGGACTGCTCGGTGAGGATGAGGTCATCCCCCTCGACAAGGAGGCCGTGCGCGGCATCGGCCACCTCGGCGGCACGATCCTCCGGGCGACGAACCGCGGGAACCCGTTCCACTATCCCGTCCGCCAGAGCGACGGGAGCTTCGTCGAGGTGGACCGCTCCGACGAGCTGATCGCGCGCGCAAAGGAGCTCGGCATCGACGCGATCATCACGATCGGCGGCGATGGCTCGCTCGCCATCGCGCAGGGACTCCACGAGAAGGGGGTCCGCATCGTCGGTGTGCCGAAGACGATCGACAACGATGTCAGCGGCACGATCTCCACCTTCGGATTCGACACCGCGGTGAACACGGCGATCGACGCGATCGACAAGCTGCACACGACCGCCGAGAGCCACGACCGGGTGATCGTGCTGGAGGTGATGGGGCGGAACGCCGGCTTCATCGCACTGCACAGCGGGCTCGCCGGGACGGCGGACGTGATCCTGATCCCCGAGATCCCGTACGACATCGCGAAGGTCTGCGAAAAGATCGTCGCGCGCGACCGGGCGGGGCGGCAGTTCTCGATCGTAGTGGCGGCGGAGGGGGCGATGCCGAAGGGCGGTGACGTGGCGGTCCGCCGGCCGTCACTCCCGGGAGGTGCGCCGCGGCTCGGCGGGATCGCGGAGACGCTGGCGCGCGAGATCCAGTCGCGAACGGAAAAGGAATGCCGCTCGCTCGTGCTCGGCCACCTCCAGCGCGGCGGGATGCCCACCGGCTACGACCGGCTGCTCGCCGCCCGCTTCGGCGGCGCCGCGGTGCGGGCCGTCGCGGCGGAGAAGTGGGGGATGATGGTGGCGCTGCAGAGTCCGGACATCGTGGAGATCCCGATCAAGGATGCGATCCGCGAGCCCAAGCGAGTGGACCCGAAGCACGACGTCGTGATGACCGCGCGGGCGACGGGGATCTCCTTCGGGGACTGAGACGCCGGGAGGTGGGAAGCGGGAGGCGGGAGGCGTACGAGGAATGGCGCTTTTCGGGCGTTGCGGGGTATGCTTTGGCGGGCCCGGAGGGTCGGGCGACGAGGAGAGGCAATGGTGCGATGGGTAGGGTTGGTCCTGGCATTGGCGGTCACACGGCTTGGCGCGCAGAGCGCCGGGGCGTCGTCGGGCGTGCCCGAGGCCTACCGCCCGCCGCCGGGGATGTGCCGGATCTGGATCGACGGCGTCCCCGCGGACCGCCAGCCCGCGCCGACCGACTGCGCCACGGCAGTGCGCAAGCGCCCGGCGAACGCGCATGTCGTCTTCGGCGATCTCTCGACCTATGTGGCCCCGGCCGGGTCGCAGCCCGGGAGCCAGTCGCAGACGAATCCGCCGCAGACGAATCCGCCGCAGACCTCGCCGGTTTCCACTCCCGCCGCGCCGCGCAGCACGACGCCCTCCTCGGCGCCGGCGTCGCGCGAGCCTTCGCCGGAATCGTCGCCGCCGAAGACCGAAGCGCGTCCGCCAGCCACGCCGCCGGTGAACCCGTCCGCACGTCCGCCGTCGTCGGCTGATCCGCGTCTCGCGCCGCTGCCCAATCACGCCACGCCGATGCATCCCGTGCCGCATCCCACGCCGACGGCCCAGCCGGCCGCGTCGCCGCGCACGCTGACGCCACCGGCACCCAAGGCGGCTCCTCCGGCCGGCCACCCGCCGCGCCGTTCCCTCTGACGCAGCCGCCACCGAGCCGCTTGCGTCAGGTCCGCGACCACTACCTCCCTCCCGATCACGACGCGTTCATCGCCGCCGAACCGGCGACGGGACGCGTCATCGTCATCGCTCCCACCCGCGCGGCGTGTGAGACGATCGAGTTGGCGATGCACCTTCGGCTCGACACGCTGCTCGAGCGCGAGCACGGTCCGGAGATCCGCGCGCTCGCGGCCGCCGGCCGCGGCTTCGGGATCGTCGCCGGCACGGGCACAGGGAAGACGCTCGCCATCCGCCCGGTCGCCGAGACGATCCTCGGCACCAGCGAGCTGAAGGTCGGCGTCGTCAACCGCGAGCGGGAAGCGACGCCGGAGACCCCGAGCTGGAACGTCGTGATCGTCACCACCGGCATCGCCCGCCGCTGGTTCCAGAACGGGGAGATCCTGAAGCGCGACACGCTGGTGGTGGACGAGATCCACCAGACGTCGGCCGAGCTGGAGCTCTGCCTCGCGCTCGGCAAGCGCGTCGGTTGCCGCTACATCTGGCTCTCGGCCACGGTGGATCCCTCGTTCTACAAGCATTATCTCGAGAGCGCCGAGGTGCTGGAGACCACGGCCTTCGATCCGGAGAAGGCGGCACGGGTGAGCGTGGTGAGCCGCCAGCCCCTCGATTTCCTCGACGAGAAGTTCCTCGCCCAGGTGATCCGCGACCGGCGCGGCGTGGGGGTCTTCCTCCCGACGCGCGCCGCGGTGGAAGCGGTAGCCGAGATGGTGTCGCGCCGCGCGCCGAAGATCACGGCGGCGTACTACCATGGCGGCGAGCCGATCCGCGTGATCCGTCCCTTCCTCGAGGGGACGGTGCCGAAGCCGTATCTGCTCGCGATGACGGCGGCGGGGCAGAGCGCGCTGAACGTGTCCGGGCTCGATACCGTGGTGATCGATGACACGCGCTTCACGAACCTGATCGAGCGCGGGAAGAACGTGCTGACGCGCACGCACCTGGGCGCGAACGAGATCCTGCAGATGGCGGGGCGCGTCCACGGACGCGTCGAGGGCGGGCGTGTCTTCATGCTCTCCGACCGGCAGATCCTCTTCAATGCCCTGCGGCCCGTGGCGCCCGAGTTCCAGCTCGCCGGCGATTCCGAGCGGGTGGCGCTCACGACGGCGGCGCTCGGCGTGCGCGCCGACGACCTCGACCTGCCGGTGCCGCTCGACAAGACCGCGTATCGCAAGGCGATGACGCTGCTCGAGTCGCGCGGGATCATCGAGAACGGGCGGCTCTCGGCGTACGGACGCGATGTCGAGGCGCTGCCGGTGGAGCGCGCGTGGGCGGAGCTGCTCGTGCACGCCGAGGAGGCGATCGTCCCGTACGTGGCCGTGATGGCGGGGATCGAATCGCTGCACCGGATGACGCGCGAGGAGCGGGATCTCGAGGGACTGATCGTGCCGGGGAGCGACCATCTCACGGCGTACAACCTCTATGCGGATGCCTTCCGCGCGCACGGCTACGTGGGCGAGGTGTACGGACTGGCGCGGCATCTCTTCCACGACGAGATCGAGGAGTGGGCGGAGGCGCGCGGCGCGCTGGTGAAGAGCGTGGAGGACGCGGCGCTCGGGATGGCGAGCATCTTCCGCGCGATGGGGATGCGGCTCCCCGACGAGATGCGCTATGCGGACGACGCGGTGCAGCGGAAGTACGCCGACCTGCTCGCGCGGATCATGCCCTTCGATCTCGTGATGGACGAGCAGACGGTGGACGGCCAGGAGGCGCGCGTCTCGAAGACGAGCGTGTGTGGGAGCTGGGGGGCGGTGGCGGGGACGATCCGCTATTTCGCCGACCGGTCGGGCGTGCCGCGCGCGGCGATCGAGGGCTCGCAGGTGCCCTTCGACCTGGTGCGGCGCTACGCGACGCACGGCGTCGCGGAATTGGTGGTGGACTGGCACCGGAAGAAGAGCCCGTTGGTGCTCCGGCGGCGGGTCGTCTACTTCGGGTTCCAGCTTGGCGGCGAGCAGGAGGGGCTCGATGAGTTCCCGCCTGAGCACGCGGCTGCGGCGCGGCACGCGCTGGCGGAGAGTCTGGCGCGGGAGGAGGCGCGGCACGCGGCGGTGAAGCGGAACCATGGCGCGATCGACGAAGTGCGCGAGCTCTGGCGCCGGAGTGGCGGGGCGACGCCGAAGCTCGGGATGGCCGAGCTCACCGCGCTCTACGAGGCGAAGCTCGCGGGGGTGAACTCGATGGAGGAGTTCCGGGGCGCGGATCTCACGCTCGATCTCGCCTCCGCGCTCCCCGAGGAAGAACGGACGCGGCTCCTCGCCCTGCCCTCGGAGACGGTGATCCGGGAGCGCGAGGTGGACATCGAATATGATGTGGAAGAGGGCGTCGGCGGTGTGGCGCGGCTGCGGCTGCCGGAGAAGATGGCGCGGAACCTCACCGAAGCCGAGTTGCCGAAGCTCGACCGCCCGCTGCGCTTCGTGGTGTCGCGCGGGCAGCGCGGCGCGGCGCGGGGGGCGACGCTGGATGAACTGCAGGACGTGCTCGAGCGCCCGTGGACCGACAGCGAAGTGGAGCGCGCGAACGCGAAGCCGTCGCGTCGCGAGGAGCGGCGGGAACGCGTGCAGCATGGCCGGCGCGACAAGCGCGGCGGGGGCGGGCGGGGCGGCGGCCGCGGCGGCAAGCGCCGCCGCTGAACCTCAGGCCGGCGGCGGCGCGCTCGTCGCCTTCGCGGCCGGCGACAACTTCACGGTGTAGTGCTCGGTCTTGAACGGCGTGAAGCCGCGCTTGAGATAATTCGGCAGCGCCGCCGGGTTGTCGAGCGTGCAGGTATGGAGCCAGACACGCTCGGCGCCGAACTTCCACGATTCCTCCACCGCGGCGCTGAGCATCGCCTTCCCGTAGCCGCCGCCGACGAACTCCGGCATCAGCCCGAAGTACATGATCTCGACGCTCTCGTCGGTGTGGCGCTCCATCTCGAAATAGCCGGCCGGCGTGCCGTCCACGTACATCGCGAAGATCGCGACGTGCGGCGCCGTGAACCGCGCGCGGCACTGTTCATCCGTCCAGACGAGACGGTCGTGCCAGTGGTAGCGGTCGCCCACTTCCTTGTAGAGGAAGCGGAAGAAGGGCACCGTGCAGGCGGTGACCCGCTCCACCCGCGCGTTGGGCGGCATCGGCGCGCGCTGCAACTGGTCGCGGCGCGTCATCTCGAGGTGGGTGCGAACGACAGGGGTCTCGGTCATATGCTCTGAGGTCAGGTGCGTTTGGCGCGCCGGTGCCGCGCGGCCTTCGCGCGGTTGCCGCAGGTGCGCATGTCGCACCACCGGCGGCGTCCGTTCTTGGTGGCATCGAAGAATACGCGATTGCACCCCGTGGCGGCACAGCGGCGCACCCGGGGGAGTTCCCCGAGCACGAGCGTGTCGGCGGCCGACTCGACCACGGGGATCATGAGTCCGGCGAAGGCATCGCCTCCGGGGACGAAGCTGCGCACGAAGGCGCCGTCCTCGCGCGTCTCGAGCCGGCGGGTGCCGGCGCTCCGGCCAAGGACGCGGTTGATCTCGGCGAGGGCATCCTCGCGGATGGCGGCCTGTGGCGCGCCGCGCTCGGCGAGCGCTCGAAGGGCGGCGCGGATGCGGCGCGCATCGGCGAGCGCGGCGCTGGCGCCAGCGGGCTGCTCGCGTGCGCGACGCTCCATCCCCGCGGCACGCTCGGCGTCGAGGACGCCGGACGCCGAGAGCCAGCGCGCGAGGGCGTCGAAGTCGCGGAGGGTGTCCACGCGCACCCCGTGGTGCGTCTCATCGGTGTTGACGAAGTCGAGCCAGAGCCGCTCGGCGAGGAAGACGAACGGCCGTTCATCGGTCGGCATGCGGACGGCGTGGCTCATCGCGCGGGGGAGGGACGGCGGGAGGGCAAGTGTACGCGAAGCGCGCGGGCGGAGCAAGCACGCGCGTGTCGCGCGGCCGGCCCCCGGCTGCGCCGCCGGCGCGCTTACACGCTTCGAGCCTCGCGGCGGCAGATGCACGCCGCGAGTCTCTCGCTACGCGCGACGGCGGCGCGCTCGGGGGCCGGCCGCGCTCCCGGGCATCGGAACTACGGGTTCGAACGGGGATCGCAGTGGCAGC
>Ga0315271_10000734_pt1 | contig 18915 bp, 19 predicted proteins | sample C3_top_MG_FD_204664 | JGI IMG/M metagenome (GOLD analysis project Ga0315271, IMG submission 204664) | Sediment microbial communities from Yellowstone Lake, YNP, Wyoming, USA - C3_top | ecosystem: Environmental > Aquatic > Freshwater > Lake > Sediment | place: USA: Wyoming | collected 2017-08-01
CAAGCCGGTCCAGAAGGCGGGCCAGAGAATACCGAATCCGAGCTTTGTGGGAGAGATGTGATCGTTCATGCCAGCACCCGGCACTCTGGGAAGCACCCACCCTTGCCGCTTGTAAAAGATGAATCATCACACGTGAGACGTCCGGTTGAATCTGGAAACGAACGACGCTTCACGAGATACGCTTCACGGATTTTGAGCACGCCGCCTGGTGAAATGCGCGTCTTGGCGCGCAGGGGTCGGGCGGGTGAGAAGAGCGACTGTTTCAGCATCCTGCTAGTCCAAGAAATCTCGATTGATAATGGCCGACACCGTGAACAGCAGGATCGACGCCGTAAGCACGACCCATCCGATCAGGGCAAGAGGGCGCTTGAAAATGTTCCGCTCTGAGTCACGGTCGAAAAATGGCAACAATATCAGCATAATCCCGAGAGCGCCGGGCAACCCTATCGAACCGAGGAACTGTCCGAGCTCACCGGAAAACATCCTCAGTCGCAAGTGCTGAAATATGAACAAAAAGTACCATTCCGGTTCCGGGTGGTAATCACCCGGGTCAGGTGTCGCCTCATCCAACAAGACCACCGGCTCCCAGAAGGCCATCGCGCTGATGCAGGCAAACACCACCGCCATCCCGACCACATCCTTCCAGATCTGCCGCGGAAAAAAATAGTCGGTCTTCGCCTTCAGCTCTGTCGGCGTACCACGGAATGGACCAGCCGGCCCCGCACACCGGAAAAGGAAGAGATGTAGCCCGGCCAATGCGATCAGAGCTGCGGGGAGCACCATGACATGAATGACGAAGAACCGGCTCAAGGTCATCTGTCCTGGAGTCGCGCCACCCTTGAGGAAGCGCGCTAAAAAATCGCCCAGTACCGGCATCTTATCCACAATCTCAACGCCGACCGTGGTGGCCCAATAGGCTCGTTGATCCCACGGAAGCAAATAGCCGGTAAAGCCGAATCCCATCACAAGAGCAAACAACAGCAGCCCCACCAGCCAGATGAGTTCACGAGGTTTCTTATACGCACCCCATAGAAAGACTTGAGACATATGCGCAAACACGCAGAGAACCATGGCGGAGGAGCCCCAGAAATGGTAACTCAGGAGAAACCAGCCGTAATCGACGTCATGAAGAATGTATTGGGTACTGGCGTATGCGTGGTCAGCTGTCGGCACGTAGTAAAACATCAACAGCACGCCGGTGACCGCCTGCATGCCGAAGATGAACAATAAAATTGACCCGAAGACATACGCCCATCGAGAGCCACCAGGGACTGCCTCATTGAGCATCTTGGCTGCAAGCAGCTTCAACCCGACTCGTTCATCGACAAAGGTGAAGACCTTTTCCGCAACCGTGGGCTGTGCGCCGGAGGAAGGAGTGTCGCTCATCTACACGATCCGTGTTTGGGACTTCGTCCCGGCTTTGAATTCCATATCGATGATCTGTACATCGCCGTTTGCAGACACTTGAATCGGCAGCAAGTCGAGAGGACGTGGGGCGGGACCATCCAGCACCTTGCCGGATGCATCATAGATGCTCAGATGGCAGGGGCAGAGAAAGACTTGTCCCAGCACCTTGTGCTTTCGCCATTTAAAGGCGCAACCGAGATGGGGGCATTTACCGGAAAATGCAAGGTAGGGCATGTCCTTCTTATTGGTCCAGACGGCTCTCCCGGTGGCATCCCGGAATTCCATATCCTTCCCCTGATAGACTTTCTCCAACACCGATGACGTCGCCTTGACGAGCCACACATTCTTTTCGATCTCCGCTTCAGGCAAATAGGCTTCTTTGACTGTGCGTTTGTACTGGAACTGGACCCCGACATCGTCGACCTTCACCTTTCCGGTGTTGCCGACCTTGAGCCATCTGTTGTCGAGCGACGCATACATCGGCTTCATGAGAAACTTCATCACGGGGAAGACCAACGGCAATCCGATAAACAGCCCCGTGGCGTAGGTCAACTTCGCAAAAAATGTCCGCCGCTTCACGTCCCGCTCCAGCTCAGGAAACGGCACCAGAACTTCGCCCGGCGTCACATGAATATGTCTCTCGAGTCCCGGGATTTCCACCTCATGCAGTGTGACATAATCCTCACGCGTGAAGGGCGGCAGGCACAGGATTTCAGACGAGGACGACCGTAATTGCACCACGTCATTCGCGACGGTCAGCACGGCACCCATCGGTACTTGCCGCTCCCCCTCGCCGTTCATCGACACGACGAGATGGCTGACATCATGGGAGAGCGGGTCCATGATGACCTTGGACACCTCTCCGACTTCTCCGTCCGTACAGTGAACTTTCGATTTCAGCTGAGGCTGCATGCTACGTCTTCTTAATTGGCTTCGGCGTGTTCACGGAGGTATTCTTGAAAGTACTCAGCCAGGTGGCAAGTGCCGTGGCATCGCTGTCTTCCATGACATCTTTAAACTTGTCCGGCATCTTGCCCTTCTCCCACTCCTTTTCAAATCCCTCGGCCATATAGCTCTTGGGATTGAAAATTTTCTGCTTAATCTCAGCCGCTGTGAGATAGGAGCCGATGTTGTCCAATTCCGGACCGCGCTTCTTTCCTCCCTCGCCCTTCAACTTGTGGCAGTTGTAGCATTCATGCAGTTGCCACTGCTCTTCACCTATCTTCATAAAGTCTCCGGTTGCCGCCTTAGCCACGACCGGGGGAGCGCCGCTGACAGGCCCCTCTTTCGCCATTTGCTGATCACCGCCTAATGCCTTAAGCCGCACTTCTAAGGCCTTCACCTGCTCATCGAGCGCCTTCGTCCTTGCAATCAGCTCCTCAGCCTTTCCCTGCTCAGTTGCAGCTCGTTTGGGCGCCAATATCTTAGCGATCTTCCCTTTTTCATCTTCGGGATCGAATTGTGGCCACATCGACGCGCCGGCAATGCACACCGTGCACAGCACGATGTAGAAGACCACAATGGCGGCCCCGGACTTCATTCCACTCATGGTTTTGAGCGATGGCGCATCCAGCAACATAAAGACAGCAGCTCCAAACAGCGCCTGACCGAAGAACATCATCTGAAACACGAATGGAAAATCGAGCGCTCTTGCCAGACCGACAAGGGCACCACCCACCACCAGGCCGATCGACAGCTTCTTCATTACATTCCACATACAGACTCGTGTTCTTGAATAGACGTCCGCCCCCGATTACTTAGCTCTGGCAGGGACGGGACTGCCCTCGGCTACGCGTCCCTTCGATTCGGAGGGCCGAAGGGCCACGATCACGGCGAAACTTACCACGGTGAAAAAGACGACGGTAATCCCCGTAATCCACCAGGCGGAATACGACAACGTCGGCGTGAACGACTCCGGAGAGAAATCGGGCATCAAATTATACGTGTGGAAGTATTTCCGTACCAGCGAGCGGACAGCGCCCATCAAGCCCATTGTCCAGATTGAGGTGAAGGCAAGGAAGATCAACACGAACTGTGCGGTGAAATCGATTTTCCCCCAGATAATCGTGCCCTGCCTGATGGCCCGGTTATAGACGACATAGTTGACGACCGTGACAAACACCAGCGTAAATATCGCAGAAAGCTTCGCCGGCATTCCCCCCAAAAAGCTCCAAGCCTCCGGCATCTCCAGCTCCGCCACCATCTTGGCGCCGGTGGCTGCGAACCCGTGGGGTGTAACCCAAATGGCATCGCCCACAATGACCATCAAGAAGCCGATTTTGATTACCGTCAGTGCTGATACCGTGATCGGGATGAATCGGCCGAAAAGAAACGGCGCGAGAGCCAACGGCAGAAGGAATGCCAGCGACATCGGTTCGGGAATCCAATAGTAGTTCATCACCACCATCATCACAAAGGGGAAGGCCACCATCACGATGGGAGCCAGGATCGTCATCCGAACCTTTTCAATCCCCTCAATGCGTTTCAGGCTGAGCCAGACGTAATAGTTACTCGCTAAGAACATGAGTCCAACCATGGCTCCCTGCATTTCGAAAAACATCGAGAGCTGGTCAGCCATCATGTACGGACAGAACGAAAAATCGTAATCGCACATCTCGTAGGCCAGCAGTAATCCCGTAATGGGCTGGAACAACATCGCACCCACGCCGATCAGGTTTCCAACAAAACCCATCCAATCGTAGTAGGCCCGTTCTTCTTGGGTTTTTGCTCTCATATACATGTAGGCAGCGATCATGCCCGTTACAAATCCCCCGAACGCCACGTTACCGTCAATCCGATGAAGATTCAGCGGCATCCACGTTTGGTTCGCAATCTTGTCCCATAACGTTGCGGCGACAAGGAAATCCTGTGGCGAGATACCTTCCGACTTCGGCGGCGTATTCATGAACGACGTTGGACCGTTAATCACAAACATCGTGGCTATACAGATGAGGTTCAAGAGCACGCCGAGAGCGATATGCCGCCCTTTCTTTTCACCCTTCCAGGCATCCCACATGTAGAAATACATGTACAACACGATGGTTCCGCTGATGAACATCAGCGGATAGATTACCGCGAACACAAGATAGAATTGATTAATGAACCACGTGGTAAACTGTGGGTACGCTGCGAGGAGCACAAAAATAAACAGGCCACCGGTGAGGGCCGTCATGCTGAAGAGGATGACGGTCACCTTCGTCAATTCTTTGGCTAAACGATCATACCGAAGGTCTTGCTTCCGATACCCCAACCATTCTGAGATGACGATAAAGATCGGGGCACCGAGAATGAATGCCCCAAATAGCGTGTGAAGTTGGGCAACGATCCATACGGCCGTCCGATTCCCCGTGTAGGAAAAATCCACCGCAGGCGCCTCAGAGGTTTGGGCATAGGCCACTCCTCCGAACAACACCAGGAATGCACAAGTCGCCACCAGACTGCGCTGCCACATTTTCATCATATTGCGACGCCGCTCTTGGCTAGGAAGCTGTCCGGCATTGATATATCCGCATCATACGTTCCCTTTATTAGATTCAGATTAGAACCAGCGTTTCATAAGACAGCCAAGGCCTATCCTCTTTTCCGATTCCCTGCCATAGACTCTTCACTCCACCCTTAGCCTGTCATCAGAGGCCTCGGCAGGAGGAGGTTGTGCGTCACACAGGATAGCGTCATTTTACCGTAAACCGTGCGATGACTTCGCGAAAAGAACTGACGGAGGCAATGAGACGCTATGGTCATGACCGTAGCCGAAAGCCATTCGCTCAGGCATCGCATGTTAGGCCATCATTACGCGAACACGGTAATTGACCGCCAAGAAACTCGGTATGGAGGGAGTTTCTCTGGGTTACTACCGCACAAAGTCTTGAACTGAGCCCCGTCTACTTTCCCGCCGGCTCCGGAGCAGCCGAGACGCTCGCAGCATCGATCCAAGACTTCTTTTCGGTATCCCATCTCTTCCCAGGCATCCCGAAACTTGCCTCAAACAACACCAGTTTCCAGATATCTTCGTCTGACAGCTTGCTCTTCGACCCCTTCATCTTCGTATTGGGAACCCCGTCAGCAATCCGCCATGCCCATACAGAATCGGAGTAGAGCTTCATCCGTTCGCCGACTCGGAAGTCACGGGCCCCAGCCTTTGTCGGCTTGCCGTCCTTGCCATGACAACTGCCACAATTCACATCTGGGTTGGTTTCACCAACGTAGAGCTTCCGCCCCGCTTCCAGCTTAGCTGCATCAGTCCACCAACCAGCCGGCATATGTTTATCGGCCCATTCGGCAGGAGCTTGAGGCGGCGCAACGATCGGCCCCTCCCCGACCTCTCCTCCGCATGCCACCATGAAAAGCCCCATTCCCAGCACCATCGCCAACTGTAAAACTTTCGTCTGCTTCATAACCTTTTGTATACCCCTCACTTCTCGCCATCTCAACAATGTTTCACTCTCACACTAGCCCTCACCTCACTCACACAAGCTTCTACTGCACCGCCGATACCCTGCTGCGACAGACCTGACGGTGAAATAAGCCCGCCATCATCCCTCTCGCCTTCTTGGCTGTATCGCCACAAATCTTAACGAATACTGTGGACTCAGGCAAAAAAATCGCCCTTACAGAGGCGATCGTCACTCCTGTAAAAGCGTCGATGTAAGCAATACTGTGAGGCCACGCGCAACTTCCCCGCCACCTTGAGTAACCGATCCAGCGAAGTGCACATCAGCCCCACGGACCGTTTCGGTTAGTGCTTTCGCTTACCCTGCGATCGTCCTCGTTTTTGCTCCTGCTTCCGCGATGAACGGATCAGCTTGAGTCCGATGAACCCACCGACTATCGCCGCCACAGCCCCCAGTCCTAGATAGACCCACAACGGAGTGCTGCGCCTGTCCTTGATGCAACCGGTTCCAAAATTGACCTGAATAATTCGTTCTGCTTCCAGATCTTTCGGATCAAACGAGATTTTCTGTTCTTGCTGCTGCCCATTGGCTTCAATCAACAGTGGATCGCCAAGATTATCGTTATGAAGATGAAATGCCGCCTTGTAGTATCCGTCTCCATCGGTCTTGACGATCTGCCCGGAGGGAATCTTCGTATCCTTGACAAGCACATCTATGTTCGGACTGCCTTTCCCATCTGCCCCGCAGACAAACCCTTCGACCGTAAACCGGTGGTCCGCTTCATGTGTTGCAAAAACAACCGAGGGGAAGCTACCCAGAATGATGGTAATGGCAATGATCCATTCCCGCCATCGCCACTGACTCTGCACAATCTGTCTCCGCCTCACGTACTCAGAGCTAAGCCTTTATCCCACGCAGGGCGCTGGCCCTGCCCTCACACAACAGAACGTAATGAACGCCAATAAGCCCTACAATATCAAGGCTCCGATTTTTAACATAGGCCCTATACATTGTCAACGAAATGACGGGAGACAGGAGGGGAAGACAAGCCAATTTTCAAGCACTTGGAGAAGTCATTCCCGATGAAACTGCGTAGATGTATAGAGATATGATCGGCAGGCGGAGCGCTTACAGAATCCCTCGTATTTTTGCCTCAGCTGCGACCCGTTCCACTTCGATTCGCCGCTCTGAATCCTTCTTGGAAACCCAAGTCTCCCAGGATTTTCCCGTGGCCGTATCCTCACCAGTGAAAGCAATCGCGGCAATCTGGTCATAGCGAATACGCCGCGTCTCAGAGCTATCAGAAGGGAATATCTCTAGATAAGAATCAGAACCGCTGACCTGGCGATTGAAGAGATACCCACTGATCGACTCACCGGACTTCAATGACACCATCACATCGCCACGATAATCGAATGCCAGTTCCACTGCTTCTGCGAGTTCATTGAATGAACCAGGCTGAAATACACGGCCTTCTGGCGATCCGTTCACTCCGCTCGTATTTTTGTTCTTGGTGTCGGTCATGAAGAATCGATAACCGTGAGACGTGAAACGCCTAATAAGAAGATGGCTGGCAGCTTCTGCAAACAGCGAGAGACAAGCGACGCATCACACGATCTATCATCGCGAGGTCGGGAGCATCGTCAACTTGACGGTGCGACCAAACCCTGACAGCGTACCGAATGTGTCCTCAACGGCAGACGGCTCATAGCCGCAATGCACCATGCAATCGGCGCATTTCTCGTTCCGCCCGGTTCCGTAGTGATCCCATTCCGTGCTCTCCATCAGTTCGCGGAATGTCTTTGCATAGCCCTCTTGGAGCAAATAACAGGGCTTCTGCCACCCGAACACGTTATAGGTCGGATTGCCCCAGGGCGTGCATTCGTACTCCCTCCGCCCCATCAAGAAATCTAAGAACAGCGGTGACTGATTGAACCGCCACTCCTTCTTCGGGCTCCCCAAAATACGAGAAAACAATTCCCTCGTGCGCTCTCGCTTCAGAAAATGCTGCTTGTCCGGGGCCTTCTGATAGCTGTACCCAGGTGAAACCATCATGCCTTCGACCCCGAGCTCCATCATCGCATCGAAAAACTTTCGCACGCGCTCCGGATTGGCATCATCGAAGAGGGTCGTATTGGTCGTGACTCGGTGCCCCCGCTTCAGCGCCGCCTTGATCGCCTTCACTGCCACATCATAGACACCATCCCGGCAGACCGCCAAATCGTGCTCGTCTTTCAGGCCGTCCATGTGGACACTGAACGTGAGAAACTTCGAGGGCTGATACTCGTCGAGCTTTCGCTCCATCAAAATCGCATTAGTACAGAGATAAATATACCGCTCCTGCGCAACCAACCCACGGACAATCGCTGGCATCTCAGGATGGATCATCGGTTCACCACCGGGAATGCTGACAATCGGAGCCCCGCATTCCTCTGCCGCGGCCAAGCACTGTTCGACCGTGAGCCGCTTGTCCAGCACATGATCCGGGTATTGGATCTTTCCGCAGCCGGCACAGGCCAAATTGCAGCGGAAGAGGGGCTCCAACATCAACACGAGCGGATATCGCTTCACCCCGCTCAGCTTCTGGGAAAGCACATACTTCGTAACAGTAGCCATCTGGGAAAGTGGAACGGCCATTCCTCTCTCTCCTTCTTTTCGATCTGTATTGGTAACGGCAGCAGTCCGGCCACCGAACTAGCAGGTTGAAAACGTTAGGAATCTACCACTCTGTCCTACCACCCGTCAATTTTCTCCGCTGTTATCCCTGCCATATTACTGTCGAGGGACTCAGTCGTACACATCATTTCATCGAAGGGCAACGGCAAAGTCAAGACGGCACAAGATTCATCGACAGAATTGAAAAGCTCCGCACTCATACCACACACAAAGTCGCGCAAATTCTGTTTGGAGGCGCCGAGCGGGGTCGAACCGCTGCATCGCAGTTTTGCAGACTGCTCCCTTAACCACTTGGGTACGGCGCCCCGCGCGCATTATAGCGGGCCTTGCTCCGATATCTCAACGTAGAGTTGAAGGAGATGACAAATTGAAGGGGCAGGTGCGTGATTATCGGTTGGGCAGCACGGGAATTTCTTTTCCGAGTGTCGCGGGCTGATCCGACTGCGGGACCATCGATTCCCACCCTTCGTTCGAAGAGACCGCGGACTCCCCATTCCCTTCAGCTTCCTTTTCCTTGGCCATCAGCTCGACCTCGTAAATCAATGTGTCCATCAACTCTTCGATCGGGACCTTTCGGACGAGCTTGCCCTTCTTGAATAGAATGCCTTTGCCTTCACCGCCGGCGATCCCGATATCCGCTTCCTTCCCTTCGCCGATACCGTTCACGACACAGCCAAGAACCGACACATTGAGTGGGGTCGTAATATGGCCTAGCTTCTTTTCCAGTTCATTGGCCAACTTCACCACGTCGATCTCCACGCGGCCACAGGTAGGACAGGCAATGACATTAATCCCCCGGTGGCGCAGTTCGAGAGACTTCAAGATCTCGAACCCCACCTTCACTTCTTCAACCGGATCGGCAGCAAGCGACACACGCAAGGTGTCGCCGATACCCTGCGAAAGCAAATACCCGAGCCCCATGGTCGACTTGACGGCCCCGGTCATCGCTGTTCCTGCCTCGGTAATACCGATATGCACCGGATAGTCGGACTGGTGCGCAAACAACCAATAGGCATCGATCGCGTGGTGGACATCCGAGGCCTTCAACGACACCTTCATGTTCGTGAATCCCACGTCTTCTAACGCATGAACGGCATTGAGCGCCGATTCGGCCAAGGCTTCCGGTGACGGCCAGCCATACTTATCCAGCAACGGCCGCTCAAGCGACCCGCCGTTCACGCCGATGCGCAAGGGAATGCCTCGCTCGTTGACCGCCTTGATGACTTCTTCGACTTTCCACCAGGCCCCGATGTTGCCTGGGTTGATTCGGACGCAGTCCACGATCTCAGCCGCTTTCAATGCCAACCGATGGTCGAAATGAATATCCGCGATCAGCGGCACGGTCATCGCCGCCTTGATCTTGGGCAGCGCCGCCGCCGCTTCGTCGTCCGGCACGGCCACGCGAATCACTTCGCACCCTGCGGCCTCCAACTGGCGAATTTGTTCGACCGTCGCTGCGACATCGCGCGTGTCAGTCGAACACATCGACTGCACGGACACGGGCGCGTCTCCGCCGATCTTGAGCTTGCCGACTCGAATCTGCCGCGTTTTCCGTCGCGTGATATGCATTGTGTCTCTTTGCTACCTTCGTTTCACGTCTAACGTTTCACGTTTTACGTCTTGAATCAGCTTCCCTGCTCATCTCCATGGGGCAGATGATCGATCGATGCCGCCAACGTGAACACGTCCCGAGAAGAAGCTGGTGTCTTGCCGATGAGTTCCTTCACACTCTGATAGATACCTTCCGCCGTGAGCCCATATCGTTCACGCAGGAAGTCCTGAGGTCCTTGCTCAACGTACCAATCCGGCAGCCCCAAGATCTTCGTCGTCACATGCGTTACGCCACCATCGGACAGGGCTTCGAGTACGGCTGAGCCGAACCCACCCATCTTACAGCCTTCTTCAACCGTCACCACGTAACGAACGCGCTTCGCCACCTCGACGATCAAATCCTGATCCAGAGGTTTCACAAAACGCGCGTTCACCACCGCCGTGGAAATTCCCTCTTCCTCAAGCCGTTTTGCCGCCGTCACCGCATGCGAGACCGGCACCCCGATGGCCACGATCGCCACGTCTGTCCCATCACGCAACAGCTCGGCCTTCCCGATCGGCAATGCCTTCGCCTCTTGATCCATCGTCACGCCCAAGGTCAATCCTCTTGGGTATCGCACCGAGGCGGGCCCGTCATACTGCACGCAGGTCGCAATCATATGCTGCAACTCATTTTCATCCTTCGGGGCCATCACGACCATGTTCGGCATGTGGCGCAGATAGGCAAAATCGAATGCGCCGTGGTGTGTCGTCCCATCTTCAGCAACCAGCCCGCCACGATCGATGCAGAAGGTCACCGGAAGATTTTGCGTGGCAACATCGTGAACGACCTGATCGTACGCGCGCTGCAAAAATGTAGCATACATCACCACCACTGGGCGAAGGCCCTGCGTCGCAAGACCCGCGGCGAATGTGACCGCATGTTGTTCTGCTATCCCCACGTCGTAGATCCGGTCCGGGAACTCTTTCTCGAAAATATTGAGGCCGGTTCCTTCACACATCGCAGCCGTGATCGCGACAATCCGCTTGTCCGCTCGGGCCAACTTTACCAACGACTCAATGGCAATCTGTGTATAGGATGGCCGCGCCGCTTTCTTCGCCGGAGCTCCCGTTTCCCGGACAAAAGGCGGACAGGCATGGAACCACACCGGATTCTTCACTGCAGGCTCATAGCCCAGCCCCTTTTTCGTAATGACATGAAGCAACACTGGCCCCTTCATCTTCAACGCGTTGTCCAAGGTGGGCAGCAGGTGCTCGAAGTTATGTCCGTCGATTGGCCCCGCATATCTGAACCCAAGCTCTTCAAAGAGTAGCCCAGGGAGAATCGCGCCCTTGGCCAGCTCTTCAGCTCGGCGAGCCCACTTTTGCACATCTGATCCGATATGAGGAATCTTCCCCAGCAGTTGTCCGGTTTCCTCCCGCATCTTGGCATAAAATTCACCGGTAAAGGTCCGATTCAAATAGGAGGAGATGGCCCCAACGTTTTTCGAGATGGACATTTGGTTGTCGTTCAGAATAACCAGGAAATCTTTTCCCAGCCCGCCGGCATGGTGCAGGCCTTCCAGCGTCATGCCTGCCGTCATCGCGCCGTCACCGACGATACAGACGACCTTGTGCCGCTGTTTTAACTGCTCACGGGCCTCGACCATGCCATAGGCCGCGGAGACGCCGGTTCCCGCGTGGCCTGCGTTGAACGTATCGTAGACGCTTTCTTCACGTTTTGTGAATCCGCTCAACCCCCCGTACTGTCGAAGCGTGTGGAACTGTTCCCGGCGCCCGGTAAGGAGTTTGTGCGCATACGCTTGATTGCTCGTATCCCATACGATCTTATCCTTGGGGGGATTGAGCAGATAGTGCAAGGCCACCGTGAGTTCAATCACTCCGAGGTTTGAAGCCAGGTGCCCTCCGACATTGGACACCACACCGATAATTTGTTCCCGTAGCTCCTGACACAAGGCGGGAAACTGTTCCGGTGATAACCGTTTCAGATCCGCTGGGCTTTGAATAGTCTTTAAGATCGACATAGCAGATGCTCCTTTGCGTCAATGCCTACACTAGTCACAATGATTTTGCTCAGATAAACAGTGGCGAAGCAGTGTGGTAACTCGAGCGCATGCAGGGGTGAGTGTCACATGTGAATCCCATATTGTCAAGGGGTTAGCCTGTCTCCATGGCAGAACTTTCTTCGTCACTTAGGACTCAATTCGATAGGTCAACAATGTCGAAAGTGTGAAGTCTGCGGCGCTTCCGGTAATGAAGTCGAGATTCTCGACTGCGTAGGTTTGCCACAAGAGGTGTGGCGTGAGGCGATAACTGAACCCCAGCACTGACTCTGTCACACTTTGGTCGAATACAGGAGAGCCGGTCCCGGAAAACGGCGACGAATAGTAGTCAAAATGGGTCGTAATTGACAGGTTCTCCGACCAGAGGTATTCAACGGCAAAAATCCCGGACATGGTGGGCCGTAGGCCAAACCCTGCTATGGTGCCGGTCGGGGCAACTCCAGTCAGGTTACCGTAGAGTATCAATCGGCCAGCCACAAGTTTCTCAACAGCGAGACCTAATCCGAAGTCCGGACTCCCGCTTCCGAAGAAAGCCGATTGATCCCCCGTCGGCAATTTCACTGCGCCACGGAGCGACACAGCCGGCATCACTGCCCCTTCCGTCAAGAGTTGATACTTACTCATCAGCGTCGTATCCCCTAGCCCCATCGCACCAGGGCCTCCATTCATAATCGTTTGTCCGTTCCGAGTGACATTGAACAAAAAGTTGCTGTTCGTAAGCGCCGCTCGTGCCGGATTCTCGCCAGTGGTTGCCCGCTCGATAGCAGTAATAGCTCCGTTCATAAATCCCTGATACCGGTAGAGCACCGGTATCTCCAGTCCAAGCTCCAATTTGTCAGTGGCGCCATAACGAAGGAAGAGCCCGGACCTGAGGGTTTCGAATTTTACCGCCACGTTGATCGGCGGCGTATTATCGTTATAGACACTAGCAGTCTCAGCAAGCTCCAACCGCACGTCGACCGTACCTGGTTTCACGACGGCTGCACGGTCGCCGGGAAGACTCAACACCAACTGCTGAAAGGCCTGAAAGTTCCTGACCGGGAAGGGACCGAACCCCTCCGCCCCAACCAGTGCAGGCGGGATGAAAAGAGAGAGAAGAAGTGTGGCTAAGACTACGCGGTAAACCCCCGACCGTAATCGGGCTTTCACAGTATCACCCCCCACCCCCAGGTAACCAGGGACGGTGAGCTTAACCCCGTCTCTAACCATTCGAAGACGCTCTTATCCGTTTCACACCGCAGGCTGAGGTTCGTCAGCATGCAGTCAACAGTACGATCTGAACTATCCCAGCAGATCTGTTGTTTCCCTGGGACCATAACGTTTTGCGCAGGGTAGTGTGTGAAAGGGGTGCTTGGCTACCCCTCAAGATGTGGGGAGTGTACCTGAAATAGCGGTAACTGCGATACCCCAACTAGCGCCGATTCACCGCTGCGCCGCAGTCTGGAAAGAACGGGAAAGGACGAATGCAACGAGAACTACTGGTCCAACATCATGAACCTGCACACCTAACGTGACGACCCAGTTAGTAAGGGAAGTCGAGTCCGGCAAAGACCGCACCACCCTCCCGGCTGTAGCCGTAGTCGACCCGCCCAACAACATTGGGCTTGACGACCCCACGGAACCCTATACCCGGAGTCATGCGGTAGTCCTTAAAACTGACGTCGTTGAAACTATTGAAGACCTGCCCAGTGTCCAAAAACGGCGCCATTTCAAAGTCCGCCGTCGCCCCAGCAACCTTCATCCGCACCAGGTGAATACGCTCTTCGATACTCCACGCGATAAGATTCTTATCGATGAAACGATCGACCCCATAGCCTCGCAGATTGTTCTGTCCTCCCAACGAACTTTGCTCGAAGAACGGCACCTGATCCCCGATCGTGGCTTGAAGGTCCGCCCGCACGACGAGAATCGCGCGCTTGGAGTCATTGGGAAACAGCTTCTTCACTTCCATCTCGTACCGCGAATAGACGGGATGATCGCCGTTGCGGATATTCTGGTTCACTTCAGCATAGGCTGTCACGGCCATCCCATCGGTCGGCGAGACCAGACTGTTGCGCGTATCGTAATGGAACGTCGCCCGATTCCCGAAAATGAGCGTCTCGCCTTGAACACCGTCGACGGTGGCGAACTCGGTACCCGTAAACGGAAGATCTGTCGCGCCCTGCTGCAGGCTGACTTGGCGAAATCGCTGGCCAATAGAGATCTGCGTCACCTCATTTACATGAACCCCGAATCGCCAGTTCACCCGTCCTTCACGCGCGGTGTAATTCGATTCCGCTGACTCCGATGTCCCCTCCCCTAAGCCAAAAAACCGAGCGGTGGCATTTTTGAAAAACGTGGCGCCGAAATTCAACGAGTAGCGCCCCTGACTGAACGCAGGATCGGCGTAACTGAATACTACTTTGCGCTCGATCGTTTCCGCGGCCGATACGATGAGCCGTATTTCTCGCCCCCCTGGCTCGTATTGAAACAGATTGATCGCCCCACGCATCCCAACGATGGAGTTATGAATGAGCATCGGGGCGAGGATGTATTTGAGCTCTCCATCAGGGTCAGTTTTTAGAATCGGGACAATCAACCCAGCATCGTTCCCATCGTTCTTGCTGGTGGACACGGCAGGAATCGGAAAGTATTCGACGCCGGCGCCCACATGCTCAGGCAGCGTGATGGCACTCGCTGCAAGGAACACGAGGGCAACGGCAATGAGGCCACGCAGGCGTGTCATGAAATTCCTGGAGAGCGTTACTGGGCTTTAATCTTGTTGGATTTCTTGCGAAGCTGGTCGACCAAGTCAGCGTAGGTTGAGGAACGAAGAATACTCTTGAACTGATCCCTGTAGTTACGGACGAGGCTGGTGCCATCGACCACGATATCGTAGACCCGCCAGACCGAGCTTTTGTTGAGCAATCGATAGTCGAGCGGAATTTCAATTTTCCCGGTCAGCACTTTCGTTCGCACTTCGGCATAGTCCTTTTCCGTCCGTTCATTGATATATTTCACGCCTTCACCGGTATAAGCCTCGACCTTGTCGGCATACAAATTCACCAGTAACGTTTGGAACAGTCCGACGAACTCTTCCCGTTCCTTCTCCGACAAATTCTTCCAGGGTGCGCCTTCCGAAATACTCAGCGTGCGGAGCGACATTTCTTGATAGTCGAATCGTTCGCCGACCACCTTTTCCAGCAACTTCCGACGCTGTTCGGACTTCCCTGGCTGTTTCAACTCCTGATCCTGTATGATCCTCAGGACTTCGTCGATGGTGCTCTTCATCGCATCAGTGGCTTCTCCCGCTCGAGCATCCGGCACAACGAAACCCCATGAACACAACAACGCCAATCCCAGCACACACAGGAGTTGGGGGAACGTTCCCATCATCGTGCTTCTTCGAATCAACATGGTCGTTTCTTCTCCCTCATTTCTTGAGCGACAACGCCCCGCTTTGACCGTCAGTTCACTTTACCATGAACATACTGACTCACCAGTTCCTCCAAATCGAGACCCGACTCGGTATCACGTATCGTCCCCCCGGGCTTGAGCCGATCGCCACCCCCTCCCGGAGTCAGGGCCAGAAATTTCTCTCCAATGATGCCCCGCGTCTTGATGGACGCAATGGTGTCCGTATAGAGCTTGATGGAGTTGTTGACCGCCAGTGTGACCTTGGCACGATCTTCAATGAGCGTAATTCCTCGGACCCTGCCAACTTCGACGCCGGCGATTTCTATCGTTGAGCCCGGCTTGAGCCCCGAGGCGCTATTGAACTGTGCCTCGACTTCATAGACATCGCCGCTGACCAACTCGAGCTTCCCGAGCTTGATCGACAGATACCCAAGGCACAACAGACCAACCAACACGAATACGCCAACCACTAACTCCAACTTGGTTTTTTCCATCCTTGGTACTCCCCTCTCACCCGGCGAGCGATCCAGGCAATGCGACAGTTCCACCGACTGAAATGAATTCTTGAATCTCTGGATCGGTGGTCCGCTGAAATTCGGCGGACGTAGCCATCAATGCAATCTTGCCTTTCCGAAGCATCGCCACATAATCAGAAATCCCAAAGATCTCCGGGATTTCATGGCTGACCATCACGGCGGTAAAGCCGAACCGCCGATGCATCGTGACGATCAAATCGTGAATTGATTTTGCCATCAACGGGTCCAACCCGGTCGTCGGCTCATCAAAGAGGATAATCTCCGGTTCCATCACCAATGCGCGCGCCAATCCAGCCCGTTTTCGCATACCACCGCTCAATTCAGCAGGGAACTTGTGCCCCATCCCCGTCAACCCGACTTCCTTCAACTTCTCCTCGACCCGTCGCCCTACCTCCGGGCCTTTCATGCGCAACTTCTCCCGTAATGGGAAGGCCACGTTCTCGAAGACCGACAGCGAGTCGAACAGCGCAGCTCCCTGAAAGAGCATCGCGAATTGTTTCCGCACATCGTTTAAGGGCGTGCCAGACAGCCGAGAGATTTCCACATTGCCGACCCACACCTCGCCACGATCCGGTTGCATGAGCCCGATCATGTGCTTGAGGAGCACACTCTTTCCCGATCCACTGCCACCGATGATGGTCGTGAGTTTACCGACCGGGATCGAGAGATCGACGCCTTGCAACACCGGTTGCCCACCCAACGTCTTTTCGAGACCGACAAGCTTGATCACGCGTACTCCGTGAAGCGTTCAACGTCCGACATCAGGGGTACAGGTCTTCGCTCCTTGGACGTCACCTCACATCTCATCCTTCACCTCTTCAGAGTAACAGCGACGTCAAGATATAGTCCCCAACCAAAATGAGCACTGACGATAAGACCACCGCCTCCGTCGTCGCGCTCCCCAGCCCCTCGGCACTCTGCCTCGTGTAGAACCCTTTATAGCAACAGATCCAACTGACGATCAGTCCAAAGGTAATCGACTTGAGAATACCGCCGTAGACGTCTTTCCATTCCACAGCCGATGCGACCGAACTCCAATAGGCCCCTTCGCTCACTCCCAACAAGTCCACTCCGACCAGGGAGCCGCCATAGATACCGACGACATCGAAAATGGCGACGAGTAATGGAACCCCGAGCACACCGGCCACCAATTTCGGCGCAATCAGATATTGCCGTGGATTGATCGCCATGGTATCGAGCGCATCGATCTGTTCTGTAATCCGCATGATACCGATCTCAGCAGTCATGGCTGATCCCGCCCGCGCGGTCACCATCAACGCTGCCAACACCGGCCCCAACTCCCGAATCATGCTCAATGCCACCGCGGAGCCCAGCAACCCCTCGGAACCGAATTTCCGCAAACTGTAATAGCCTTGCAGCGCCAACACCATTCCCGTAAACCCCGCGGTGAGCACGACGACAAAGGTGGATCGATACCCGACAAAGTGGAGCTGTTTCATGATTTGATGGAATCGAAACGGAGGCCGCACCAGCCAGGCAAACGCCGACATGAGAAACAATACCATGCGGCCCATCTCGTGGACGCGCATGACGGCCCACCGGCCCAACTGTTCAATCACATTTGTCATCAGTTCCTGGACAATCGAAGAGATTCACCGTCTGTCTTCGCATAGCACTGAAACCATTCTGTCAATCGATCCGCTGCCACCCGGCTCTGCGTTCGAAGTCGATTCAGCCCCACGAGGCTGGACGGGTGGACGATGAGCGCCTGCATACCCTTGATCCAGCCAGTGGGCCTGAGAAACAGATTGAAGTCAAGAGGAAGGTCTTCATCCGCCAGATCGGATACGGTCCGCACAATCACCATCGGCAGGCCTCGTTCCTGCGCGATCTTCGCCAGCGCGGCACTTTCCATATCGAGCCCGGTTGCATCGGTCATACGCCGCATCCGGCGCTTCTCCTCAGCCTGCCAGACCACGGTCTCCGACGACACCACTGTGCCGATTCGTGCGACCAGCCCTGCATCATGCGCCACGGTGAGAAGGCCCGGTCGTGCCACAGCATCACAGAGCACACAATCATCTCCCACCTTCCAGGTTTCATCAGCCCGCACAGAAGATACCGATGTGCCGACGATGAGATCCCCCACCTGAGCCGGAACAAGCGCGCAGGCAAAACCCGTAGACATCACCAGCGACATGGGCTGAGCCTTCAGGACCCTTCCCGCGACAGAGCGGGCCGCAGCGGGACCGACGCCGGTTTGAATGAGCCAATAGATGCGACCTCCTTGCTGTCCAATATGACAGCGGACTCCGGCGATTGTCGCAATGTGATCCGTCGGGAGCGCGCGCCGAACGGCCTGGAGTTCCCAGCGAGTCGCGACAAAGATGCCGAGGGGGTTCACCGCAGATTCTGAGGGGGGTCGCCCCGCGCCAACGGATGACGTCGGCGAAGTCTTCAACGATTGGCTCGATAACAGCCGGACGCGAGCACGTGCTCCCGTACTTCGTCGGCCCGCATCTTCCCGCGCGTCCGCAGATTCCGATACATGGCCAAGGCCCACAACGGAAAGTATTGGCAGTACCAATGGTAGCGAAGATAAAACACTCGAGGGAATCCAGTACCCGTATGGCGGATCTCTTCCCAGGACCCATCCTTCATTTGTTGACGGAGCAGATATTGGACGCCGCGAGCGACGCTAAAGGCATCGGCCATCCCGGCCGACATGAGTCCCATGATGGCCCAGGCTGTCTGAGAGGGCGTACTGTCTCCTTTTCCGCTCCAGGCAGGGTCGCCGTAAGATAGGCTAGACTCGCCCCATCCACCATCGGAATTCTGTTTCGACTCAAGCCAGGCGACTGCGCGGCCAATAGCAGGATCCGAGAGATCCACTCCAATCGCACGGAGTCCGGCCAGGACGGACCAAGTGCCATA
>Ga0315271_10000735_pt1 | contig 18914 bp, 18 predicted proteins | sample C3_top_MG_FD_204664 | JGI IMG/M metagenome (GOLD analysis project Ga0315271, IMG submission 204664) | Sediment microbial communities from Yellowstone Lake, YNP, Wyoming, USA - C3_top | ecosystem: Environmental > Aquatic > Freshwater > Lake > Sediment | place: USA: Wyoming | collected 2017-08-01
TGGCTGTGGAGAAAACCCCCAACGTCGTTATCATTGGTATTTGAGGAGTGAAATCATGGAATCGTGGCCCAGTCATCCTGTCATCTATGAGATCAACACCTGGGTGTGGCTGGCTGAGTTGAGCCGGAAATACCAGAAGCCGGTGGATCTCGCCACCGTGCCGGCAGAGGAGTGGAATGCCATTGCCGCGCATGGCTTTGATGCCATATGGTTCATGGGTGTATGGGAGCGCAGCCCGGCCGGCATTGAGATTTCCATGCGCAATCCGGGGCTCCTTGAAGATTTCCGGCGAGCCCTGCCGGACTTTGCGGCACAGGACAATGTCGGCTCGCCCTACTGTGTGCGGCGCTACGTTGTCGACGAACATCTCGGCGGTGCTCAGGGGCTTGCACAAGCACGCAAAAATCTCGCACAGCACGGCATACGTCTGATCCTCGATTTCGTGCCCAATCACGTGGCGCCCGATCACCCCTGGGTCATCGAGCATGCGGAATACTTCGTGCAGGGGAATGCTGACGACTTGAAGAGAGATCCGGCTTCCTTCCTGGAGGCGGGAGGAAAAGTGTTTGCCTGTGGCCGCGATCCCTACTTTCCAGCGTGGCCGGATGTGTTGCAACTGAATGCATTCAACAGTGGCCTGCGCACCGCGGTGATCGCCACGCTTAACGACATTGCCGCGCAGTGCGACGGCGTGCGCTGCGATATGGCGATGCTGATGCTGAACAATATTTTCGAACGCACCTGGGGCACCCGTGCAGGAGACAAACCGCTCAACGACTACTGGACGACGGTCATTCCGGCGATCAAAGGCAAGCATAGTGAGTTCAAGTTCATCGCCGAGGCATACTGGGACCTGGAGTGGGAACTGCAGCAACAGGGCTTTGATCACTGCTACGACAAAAAACTCTATGACAGGATGGAGCACGGCGACGCCGAGAATGTGCGTCAGCACCTGCTGGCAGATCTTCCTTACCAGCAGAAGATGATCCGTTTCATCGAGAACCATGACGAGCCCAGGGCGGCTGCCACTTTTTTGTCCGGCAAAGGGCCAGCTGCTGCAGTGGCGATCCTCACACTCCCCGGCGCAAAGCTGCTGCATGAAGGACAATTCGAGGGAATGAAGACTAGGTTGCCGGTCTTCCTCGGACGTCGCCCGGCAGAGCCGGTCAACAATGATCTAGCAGCGTTTTACGCACGCCTGTTACAAGCAACCGCTCGTGATATTTTTCGCAACGGTGAATGGCGTTTGTGTGAACGCAGCGGCTGGCCCAACAACCAAAGCTTCCTGAATATTCTCGCCTGGTGCTGGCTTAAGGGCAATGAGCGCTTCTTCATCATCGTCAATTTCCGCCAGGAAACAGCGCAGGCGCGTGTAAAGCTGCCCTGGGAAGAACTCAGGGGAGGGCAATATCGCCTCAGCGATGTACTGTCAGGGCAAACCTATGACCGAAGCGGGGAGGAAATGTGGGATGCAGGTCTGTACGTGGACTTGAAGCCGTGGCAATGCCACCTGTTCCAGTTGCGTGCATTGTAAGCGTTGGCATGTACGATGTCTGGACGAGTGAAATGGGTCAGGATCACAGTTTTTTGACTTAAGCAGGGGGCATGGGCACGAGGCTTTTTTTCCATGTGCAAAATTTACGAGGTAACACCATGACTACGAAAAAAAACAATCCCGGCCTGAAGCGTAACGTTGTTCCCGACAGAATCGATTTGCGTGACCGGCCTTATCTGCCCACCGTCGCGGTCATTCCGGGCACGTCACGTGATCCGTAACCGACATCCCGGTGCTTTCCCAGCACAACACCAGCGCCTGTACCGGCTTCGCTCTGGCGAGTGTGCTCTTTCATCTGCCGAAAAGGGAGCAGTCACGCCGATACTGGGCATGGAAAAATATTATAGTGAAATGATCGCGCCGCAAAATTTGCAGGGTGTGCGTACCTGGCCAGCTCCGGGCAAGGAGTCCAAGAGCAATACACACGGCGGGTTTGACGATGATGCGACAACCATGGCTAGCGTGATTGCGCTTATCCAGGGGAAAACGCCCTGAACATAAAGCATGACCAGGATGCATTTTGCATCGATTTATTTGACCGGTACATTGGGGAGCGATAATGGATACAGACAAACCAGAAATACAGAAACCGGGAATAGCCACGGTCATATCGATCGGCAAGGATCTTATATCCCTGTTGCGTGACATCGTCCTGTTTCTGCTAGCCGTCTTGCTGCTTGCATTTCCTGTCAAACTTAACTCGATGCTGGTTGATGCGGGCTTCAAGGAAGGCAGCGTTGCGGGCTTCAAGTGGCAGTCCAGCCTGGTTAATTCCAACCAGGCTCTGGAGGAAGCGCAGGCGAAAATAACCGAGCTGCAAAAAGAAAACAATAATCAAGTGAAGGCCCTGGCCGAGGCCAGGGCCTTGCTGACCGATCCTGCCCTGAAACAGCGCATCGCGAAGCTGGAAAAGGATAACGTTTCGCAGAAGGAGTCGACAGGACTTGTGCAGGACAGCGTCGCGCAAACAATAAAATCAAACGTGACGCTGGTCGAAAAGTCGCAAATAACATTCAAAAAATCTGACTACCTGGTCGGCCTGCAGACTCTTGGGATATCCGACGCAGAGAGGATCGCCATCAATAACAAGTTGAGCTCTGACGGTTACGGTCTCGACAGTATCACCTGGTCCTACCCGGCCGGAGAACGGCCATCGTGGTTTGCGACACGCCCTACAGTTTTTTATTACTCGGCGTCTGCGCTACCTGCTGCCCAGGAACTCGCGCGTTTCATGAAGACAGAGACCAGGCAAGACTTTGCGGTGCAGCGCGGAGCAGGGCTTGGTGTAGATCCAAGTCGCAGGGATGTGACGTTGTTCGTTCACTTCATCAAGGATTGAGTTAATATCGCTCGTGACCCGGCCATGCTTATGCTGAATAATATTATTGAACGCAGCTGTGGTGCATGTGCAGGAATTAAGCCGGCCAGGGATCCGTCCGGGTGGGCAATAAATTCAGTTTATGAGCGACTTCACTATGAGTAATATGTTCAGCCAGTTGTTGGTGCAATATACGGCGCTGTTCAGCATCGTCAATCCCCTGGGTAGCGTGTTCGTGTTCTTCGCCATCACCCGCGCGTTGCCGCTGGCAGACCGAGAGCGACTGGCCGGTCGGGTCGGCCTGTATACCTGGGTGATGCTGCTCGTGTCACTGTTTGGCGGGCTCTATCTGCTGCGTTTTTTCGGCATTTCGTTGCCGGTGCTGCGTGTTGCGGGTGGCATCGTCGTCGCACTCACTGCATGGCAGTTGCTCACCACCTCGGACGAACCTATGCAGAGCACGCTGCCGAACCTGGCCGAGGGCCGAAATGCCGCAGGACTCGCCTTCTATCCGCTCACCATGCCGCTTACCATCGGCCCCGGCTCGATCTCGGTGGCCATCACCCTGGCGGCCAACGCGCCCAGCAAGCTGCCGGAACGCCTCATCGCCTCGGCTATTTCGGCCTGCGCGGTCTCGTTGATCGCTGTTACCGTCTATTTATGCTATCGCTACGCCGACCGGCTGACACGTCTGCTCGGCCCCACCGGTACCAACATTATCGTGCGTATCTCGGGATTTCTGCTGTTCTGTATCGGCATCCAGATCTTCTGGTTCGGCGCAGAGGAGTTGCTGTTGTCTATCCTGAAACACTAGCGGTGCTGCGGTTACCACCGGCAGGCTTGCAATTAGTGGGTGGTCAATATGCGCCAGATGACGCGATTGACACTTCCCATAATGGGAACTATAATACGTTCCGTATATGGGAACATTTTCTTTAAATGCGCATCCTAAACTTACCTTTGCTTGAGCAATACAAACAAGATCACGCCGATGTCCGTGGGCAATTGGACGCATGGCGCGATGAGGTTGGGCGAGATACATGGATAACACCACAAGACATAAAGCGACGATATAAATCTGCTGACTTCTTGTCTGGCAACAGGGTGATTTTCAATATCAAAGGCAATTCTTATAGGCTGGCTGTGCAGGCTCAATACAGACATGGGCTGGTGGTTATTGAATGGATTGGAACCCATGCCGAATACAGCAAGAAGAAGTTTTAGATGATTTAAATGCAATCATGCATGCTTGGAGGGCGAAATGAACATTAAAGTTATCAAGAGTGGCAATGACTACGCGCAAGCTATGGCGCGACTCACCGCGCTGATGGCGCTCGACCCAAAAGACGGTTCGAAGGAAGACAACGAACTGGAACTACTGGCGCTGGTGATAGAGGATTACGAGCGCAAAATCGTACCGCCCGTTGTGCATGATCCGGTGGAAGCGATTCTTTTCCGTATGGATCAAATGAATCTAGGGCGCAAAGATTTGGAGTCATACATTGGCTCCACCTCAAAAGTCTCAGAGGTGCTATCGCGCAAGCGCCCGCTCTCTCTATCCATGATTCGCCGTTTGCATAAAGGGCTGGATATCCCCGCCGATGTGCTGATTGGCAGTGCCGAAACCACCAAGGAAGTTATCGGCGAAGAGCCGGAGATGGAGTACGCGAAATTTCCATTAAAAGAAATGCATGATCGCAATTGCTTTGGTGACTTCAAGGGGAATGCGCAGCGCCTCAAAGATTATGCAGAAGATTTGATACTCAAGTTCATGCAAGGTCTTTTGCCCAAACAGGCAGAACCAGCATTTTTGCGCGCACCACTGCATCAACGGGGCACGCGGGGGGCCGATGGGTATGCGCTGCTTGCCTGGCGGCTATGCGTAATCAAAAAAGCACGCGCCAACCCCGCCCCTCGCGAGTACAAGAAAGGCATCATCACAACGAAATGGCTAAAAGATCTCGCACGGCTTTCCGCATTTGATGACGGCCCGCGTCTGGCGCGCGAGCGACTTGGCATGGCGGGCATTACCTTGGTCATTGAACCGCACTTCAAGGGCACTTATCTTGATGGTGCAGCCATGCTCGACGATGGGCGCCCCATTGTCGCCATGACACTGCGCCATGATAGGCTGGATAATTTCTGGTTTGTGTTAATGCACGAGCTGGCACACGTCGCCAAGCACCTGGACGAAGCACATCCGCTATTCACCGACAATCTGGATAGCCCGGATGAACAGGATCGCATAGAACGTGAGGCTGATGAGATGGCAGGAGAGATTCTTATTCCGAATACTGCCTGGGAAAAATCTGCCGCCCGCACCAGTCATCAGTCCAAGGATGTGGTTGCGCTTGCAGAAAAACTGGGCATTCATCCCGCCATCGTTGCCGGTCGCGTGATGCATGAGACCAAAAATTTCCGTTCACTTGCCAAACAAGTTGGCCACGGACTAGCCAGTCGACACTTCGTTTAAAGATATAAAAATTCATGATAAGCAAACAGCAACTCGGCAACACCCTGTGGGGGATGGCCGAAATCCTTTACGACAAAGTCGAGGACTACAAAACCTACATCCTCTCGCTGCTATTTTCAAGCGCCTGTCCGACAACTGGACATGGGAAATTGATAACAAGGTACGCGAACATATTGCCACTTATGGCAAAGAGCCAAACGCAGAACAGCGCGCAGCACTTGCCGCCGAGGCACACGATTTTGTAATACCGGAAGGCTGTTTCTGGGGCGATGTGAAAAACGCATCAAGCACCCAAAAGAATGAAAAACTCGATGCCGCCGTTAAAGCCCTTGCCGAGGCCAATCCGCCGCAAAAAGGCATCATCAACGTCGTGCAATGGAATGCTCCAGCCCCGGATGGCTCCGGCGGCAAGCGCCTGCATCCCGAGGTGCTCACCAACCTGATCAACTATCTCGATGTTATGCCGCTCGACAACGGCAACGCCAGCGTGGACATCCTGGGCGATGCCTACGAATACCTCATCAAGAAATTCGCCGATGAAAATAGGGGTGGCAAAGTGGCAGGACAGTTCTACACGCCCGGCGAGGTGGTGGACGTAATGGTGCGCACCATCAAGCCCAGGAAAGACGATGAAGTCTACGACCCCACCTGCGGTTCCGGCGGCTTTTTGATCCGCAACGCCAAGTACGTAAAATAAACCACAGGCGATACCATGCGCACCCCCAAGTTCACCGTGGATGGTTCGCTGCAGACTTTCGATGTGGTGCTCGCCAATTTCCCGTTCTCGATGGAAAACTGGTGGGGCAACGGTTCGCCTAAGAAAGATGCCAAAGGCAAATCGGTCTACAAAAAAGACGGCAGCCCGCAGATGGAATACCCGGACAAGAGCACCTGCGTCGATCCCTACAACCGCTTCAGTTACGGTATCCCGCCTTTTTCCAACGGCGATTTCGCTTTCGTGCAGCACATCGTTGCCTCGCTCAATGAGCAAGGCCGCGCCGGCATCGTCTGCCCGCAGGGCGTGCTGTTCCGTGGGCAGCCGGAAAAGACCGAGGAAGAAGACGGATCGAAGCGCAAGGCCGACGACGAGTACCTGATTCGCAGCGGGCTGCTCGACGGCAAGCTCACCCTCGCCCAGCACGCCACGTTGAAAAAGCGGCGCGACACCTTCGAGAAGGGCATCGCCAAGCGCGATGCTGACAGTCTCGAAGTTCTGCTTTCTGTTGCTTGATTTTTAATCGCCAAAATATTAGCCGGTGATACAGGACTAAGGCAGGGTCGAGGCACCTGCTCGTGTCCGGTATCAACGGCTGTGAAAAGTTGGTATAACGATTTTTGGCGGTACGAACTACCCGGATCAGTACTCGTTAAAATACTCCTGCAACTTCTTCGGATCGCTGGTCTTGGTCAGCCCCAGCATCAGCAACACTCGCGACTTCTGCGGATTCAGCTCCATCGAAGCGATGCTGCCCATCTCGTCGTCATTCAGTTCGACATTGCGGTCGGTGATGCCGCTATTGGTGCGCGAGGAACGCACTACCGCCACACCCTTTTTGATCGCGTCCTGCAATCCTGCCACTGCGACCTTGGTGGCGTTGCCGTCACCCACACCGGCCAGCACCATGCCCTTGCAGCCAAGTTTGACGCACTGGTCGATGAAGTCGCGCCCCACGTTGGCGTAGCCATAGAAGATCTCCACCCTGGGCAGCTCGGTCAATTTGTCGACCGAGAACTCGCTGGTGCTGGTGTGCTTGGTGGCCAGCGGGTTGTACCAGTACACGCGACCGGCGTTGGTCATCCCGGCCTTGCCGCGGTTGGGCGACTTGAATGTGTCGAGCTGCGTGGTATTGGTCTTGGTGGCCTCGCGTGCGTAGTGGATCTCGTCGTTAAGCAGCACCATCACGCCGCGGCCAACAGCCTTGGGATGCACCACGGCTGACACCGCGTTGTAGATGTTGGCCGGACCGTCCGCACTGGTTCCGGTGGCAGGCCGCATCGAGCCCACCAGCATCACCGGCTTGGTGCTATGGGTGACGAGGCTGAGGAAGTAGCCGGTCTCCTCCATCGTGTCGGTGCCGTGGGTGATGACCACGGCGTCCACGTCTTTCTGTGCCAGCACTTCGTTCAGGCGCTTGGCGAGTTTGAGCCAGACTTCGTTGTTCATATCCTGGCTGCCAATATTGACCACCTGTTCGCCGGTGATGGTCGCCAGATCACCCAGGTTGGGTACTGCCTTGATCAGGTCCTCCACCTGGAAGCTGCCGGACTTGTAGCCCGCGTCCTGGCCCTTGGCCTGCGCACCGGCGATGGTGCCGCCGGTGGCAAGGATTACCACATGCGGCTTCGCGGCCCAGCTCGCGCCGGCCCCCAGCATCAGCGCTGCAAACACTGCAGCACTCAAACGTTTTGTGATTTTCATTTTAATTACCTCCATCAAGTTAGTATTTCGGCGCGCTGATCAGGCCAGTCGGACTAAGGGGCAGATCAGCGCATGTTCAACAAAAATGTTTATCCCCGGGGTCATGTTTTGCCCGGCGATACTCGCCACTGGTTCGCTTCCTTAAAAACTGTACTTGGCCGAGAACTGCACGCGATTGTCGGTCGCTGACTTGCCATCCTTGTTCTCGCGCACCCCCGACATTAGCTCTCCGCCGACCATCACGTTTTTCGCCGGATAATAGAGCAGATTTGCCGAGGCATAATCCCCCCTGTGCTGCGCGCTACCCGCCTGCCCGCCGGTATTGTCCTGGACGTTCTGGCTGTAACCGATCGAGCTGCTCCACTTGGGGCTCCAGAAGTGGTCGTAGTAGACCAGCCAGTCGAGCAGCGGCACCGCCTCGGCATCGTTGAGCGCGGCGTTGGGCGCGACATCCACACAACAGTCGTTGCTATAGTTGGCGATGCCGTTGCCGTAGGCTAGCTGCACGTGCAACAGATCCTTGCCTACGGTTTTGAAGCTACCCGTCAGGTTGATGCCGCCGCCGTTTACGTTGCCTGAGGTTTTCGTGATGCCGGGGTAAGAGGTCAAGTTGGGATTTTGATAGCCAAGCCAGCGCACGACACCGGCCACCTGCGCGTGTCCCCAGGCTTGATCGGTGCGCAACTGCGCGGTCAGGTCGGGATATTTGTTCCAGCTCTGCCATCCGTCGGGGTTCGAGGCGTTACCCGCATCGATAGCGGCTCCCGGTCCCTCCAAGGCCAGCGCGAACTTCATCCCGTCGCTATGCACTGGCGTCCAGCGCATCTGTATATTGCGGAAGAAGATCATGCCGGTTGGACCCCAGTAGTCGATGGTGTTGGGAAATACGTCCCCGTCCATGAACAGGCTGTTGGTCTGTCCGGCGAGGAAGTCGCCCAGCTCACCGTAGGCATGGCGCAAGCGGACTGTGGTCTGCCCCTCATCGACGCCGACACCGAACATATCGAACTCGAACTTGGTCTGCAGCTCACCCAGCTCGGTGGGGGCGTTGGCCTTGAAGCCCAGCCGCGACTGGCGCACGCTCATGATGGTTTTGCCGTCCTCCCCGCACCCGTTATCGTTCCCTGCTCCGCCTGGGCAGTTCACCGGGATCTTCGACGGACGCAAGGTGGATGCCCAGTTGGGGTCGACCTTGTTGGCGTCATAGATTGCATCCATCTGCACGAAGCCGTAGATCTCCACGCGCGGCTTGTCCTCGGCCCTTGCCTCCTGCACCAGACCGATGACCGCCAGCAGGGGAATGATGGCCCCAAGATAGGCTGCTATTTTCGCGTTCATGTTGTTCTCCTTTCAAATGATGAAAATGCATTGGCGTCTGCCGTTGCCCTTTACCACATTTACTTACATGTTTTTGGCTTACTTGCCAGAGCCGAAGATATTGAGTCCCAATTCATTCACGATATAGTTGATCGCCTTGGCAGAACGTACGCTGTTGCCCGCATCGTTCACGCGCGGCGAGAAGGCGACGATAGCCATCTGGCCCGGCACGACTGCGACAATGCCGCCGCCCACGCCGGTCTTGGCAGGCAGGCCCGTGGTATAGGCCCAGTCGCCCGACTCATTGTAGAAACCTGCCATCATCATGATCGCGAGCACCTTGGGTACATACTTCGCATCGATCACCTTTGCCTTGGTGAGCGGGTTGACGCCCTTGTTGGCCAGCGTTCCTCCCATGACGCCAAGCTGCTTCGCCGTTACGCCGATCGAACATTGCCTGGTGTAGACGTCTACCGCTTCCATCGGGTCGGAGTAGATACGCTCGGAAGCGGCTAGGATGTAGCCATGCGCGCGATTGCGCTGGTTGGTGGCAGCTTCGGACTTGTACACGCTGTCGATTACCGTGAGCTTTGCGCCAGACAGGTCATTGAAGAAACCCAGAATCTTGTTGAAGCGCTCATCGGCGCTGTTGGCCTGTACCATGCTCACGGAAGCGATCGCCCCGGAGTTGACCAGCGGATTCACCGACACCTGCGGGATGATCTGCGTAGCGAGGATGGCGTTGAACTTCAGGCCAGTCGGCTCGACTCCGATCTTGTCCTTGATCGCCTGATCGCCCTGTTGTTGCATCACCAGGGCTGCGGTAAACGGCTTGGACACCGACTGGATAGAAAAGGCATAGTCCACGTCACCAGCCGTATACACTTTACCGCTTGCCGTGACGATAGTCACACCGAACAGTTCCGACGGAACCTTTGCCAGCTCGGGGATGTAGTCGGCGTTCTTGCCTTCCTGAACACCCTTGAACTTCTCATAGGCTTCCTTCACGACCTTCTGCAAGTCAGCATCTGAGGGAGCCGCGCAGGTCGTTCCAGTCGCAAACAGAAAAGCGACGACCACAACACTGCACAGCACATTGAACAACTTTCCGTTACTTTTCATTTCATTCTCCTTATCAACTGCGTTGAACATATTTCTACGAATTCATGAATTCATATTTTCAGGATCAAGCGAGGATGTTGTTTTAATTTACGCCATCATCGCCACAATCACCGGCCCCCATGCCGTCAGCAGGATGTTGCCGATGGCATAGGGCACGGTATACCCCAGGGCCGGAACACTGCTGCGGGCTTCGTCCTGAATCGCACGCAGCGCAGCGGTGACTGTTCCGGCCCCGGAGCAGGCGCCGAGGACAATCAGAGGGTCCATCTTCAGCACGTAGCGGGCAAAAAGTATTCCCAATGTGTGCGGCAACAGCGCCGCCACCAGGCCCACGAAGACCAGGCTGATGCCGGTTTTCTGCAGGCCTGCGAAGAAGCTGGGGCCAGCGCTGAGGCCGACCACGCCGATAAAGATGCATAGCCCGACGGTATCGAAGATCCAGATTGCCGGTTCGGGGATGCGGCCGAAGAAGGGATACACCGAGCGCAACCAGCCGAACACCAGCCCCATAATCAGCGCGCCGCCGCTGGAAGTGAGGGAGAGCGGGAGTCCGCCGATGTTTATCGAAAGCAGACCGAAGAAGCCTCCGAGCACGATTCCTGTACCGACGAACACCATATCCGTCGAAGTGGTGGGACGATCCGCATATCCCAATTCCCGGGCAGCGCGCTCGACCATGGGCTTGGGACCGATCAGGCTCAGCATGTCGCCGCGGTCGACGACGGTTGCGGGGCCGAGGGGGATCTCCTGTCCGGCCCGCGTCAGCGTTTGCAGGAACACCCCGCGGGCGCCCTCGATTTTTGCCAACTCAGCCAGCGTCTTGCCAGTTACGGAGCGGAGCGTGAGCACCACATCCAGCGTCTCGATCGGGATTTCGAGCAGGGCCTTGTCGTCCACTTCGGGACCGACCCTGCTGCCGCGCTCCACATGCACCTCCTGCCGCGCCATCACTGCCACCACGTCGTTCTGGCGTATGACTGTGGCGGGCGTGGCTTCGATGATCTCGCCTGCGCGACGAATCCGTGCGATGAAAATGCGGACATCCTGCGGCAACGCCTCCAGTTGTGCGACGGTCATGTTTAGCAGATCCGGATTGCTCACGCGGTACGCACGGCAGTCGAAGAATCTGGCGGCCGAAGTGACGCCGAGCCCCAGTTCGGCAGCGCCTGCGATCGCCGCCTGCATGCGCGCACCTTCTTCCTTAAGATTGATCCGCATCAGCTTCGGCCCTATCGTGGGCAGGAACCAGACCAGACTCGCGGTGCCGATGAGGTAGGTCACGGCATAGGCGACGGGAATGTTGTTCAGCAGCACTGACTTCTCCGCATCCGGAATTGCCAGACGCTGGATCGCTTCACTGGCGGTGCCGATCACCGTGGACTCGGAGAACGCCCCGGCAAGGAGACCCGCAGCCGTTCCGATGTCGTAGCCGAACAGTTTCGACAGCCCGAACGCAGTAAACAGGCAGGAGGTGCACACGACGACGGTGAGCGCCATTTGCGGAATAGCGTCACGCTTGAGCCCGCGAAAGAATTGCGGGCCCACTTTGTAGCCGGTGGTAAAGAGAAAAAGGTCAAAGAAGATCGTCTTCACGATGCCTGGGACCTTGATATCGAGCTGCCCGATCAGCACTCCGGCGAAGAGTGTGCCGACGACGATGCCGAGGCTGAAGCTGCCAAACTTGACGCGGCCGATCAGGAAACCGACAGCGAGCGTGAGAAAAACCGCCAGTTCCGGATTCTGCTGCAAGGCTCGTATGAAATAGTCCACGCTATGTCTCCGCTTGTGCTTACGATGTTATGTCGAAAGAGGCATACACGTTCAGCCCGGGGGGATACGGGATGCTGCGCGCGGCCGCGGTGCTGTTCAGGCTAGCGTTTCGCATTGGGTGCCTTCCTGATCTTGGGCGGCTCGGCGCTCTTGCCCGTGGCTGCCTCATAGGCCTGTCTGTAGCCGCGCGCAATGGCGCGCACCGCACGTCCAATGTCGTCGTAGACATGATCATCCAGGTTCGCAAACGATATGCGCACCGACCAGTCGGGAGCGGCAAAACCGCTGCCGTTGAGCAGTACGATGCCGTGATCCTCGGCCAGCCGGAACACGATGTCGAGCGGATGCACGTTCGCCTTCATCCACTTGACCACGTCCTCGCCCACATACTTGCGCGCCCAGAACTCGAAGTCGATCAGGCCGTAGTAGTAGTCGAAGTAAGGGTTCTCGCCGACGTCGATGCCGAGTCCTTCGATCGTCGCCTCGACCCTTTTCTTGACGATGCCTATGCAGGCTTTCTGATAGTCCTTCTTTTTATCCATCAGCTCGCTCAGCGAGAACAGCGTCATCATCACCTGCTGCGGCAGTGACAGGCCCGCCGTGTGATTCAGCGCGACGTCGCGGCTGTCCGCCACGATGCGGTCGATGAAGGCCAGTTTGCGCGGCTCGAGCGTGAGCCCGCCATAGCGTTTGTCCAGCAGCTTCCTGGTCGGCTCGGGATGCGCGGCGATCATCTGGTCAAAGATATTGTCCTCGTGGATTGCGATCGTACCCAGGCGCCAGCCGGTGCAGCCGAAATACTTGCTGTAGGAGTAGACACCGATGGTGTTCCTGGGGAATTCACCCATCAGCGAACGGAAGCCCGGCACAAAGGTGCCGTAGACATCGTCCGTCAGCAGGATGAGATCCGGCCGCTTTTTCAGCACGGCCCCGATCTTCTTGATCGATTCGGGTGACAGCGCCACCGCGGACGGATTGCCCGGATTGACGATGAAGAACGCCTTGACCTTGGGGTCGAGCAATTTTTTGAGTTCTTCATCCGTGTACTGAAATTTGTTCTCCTGCTTCACCTGCACCTCGATGTATTTGAGGTTGTAGTCCTCCAGGTGCGCCATCTCGAGGTAGGGGGTGAAGATCGGCACGCCGAGCGCTATGGTATCGCCGGGGTTGAGGATGCGGTTGCTTTTCAGCGATTTGAAAATGTAGCACATGGCGGCGGTGCCGCCCTCGACTGCGTAGATATTGAACTTGCCTTTCGGCCGCGGGGTTCCGCACATCGCCCACTGCAGGTACTCGTGGACGATCTGTTCATTGTGCACCAGCATGCGGTCCGGCACCGGGTAGTGGTCGCCGATGATGGAATCCACCAGCTCGTGCACGAATTTGTCGGGGTCAAAGCGGAACTTCGCCACTGCCCACGGCACCATCGCCTGCAGGAAGGGCGCACCCGGCATATCGTCGTGCTTCTTCAGCCAGGCTTCAAGCCGGCCGGCTATGCCCGTTGCCTTGGGCATACCGCCTATGCCCGGGGGCAGGTCGAGCACACGCTTGCTTTCGGTGACGGCGAACTGACCGAGCAGGAAGAACCCCTCGCGCGGCTCGGTGGCGACCCAGTTCGGGTTGCCGCGACCGGCGTTCAGGTAGGAGCTGGATGATTCCTTCGCGGACTTAGCTGCCACTTCGGCGAGGAAATTCTTGATCTCGAACGGGCCCAGTTTTTCGTACTGTTTGAACTTTAAGTTGTCCATTAGATTTCTCCTTGTGAATTGGGCGTTGTTGGCATGGCTTTATTCCTTGATTTTCTAAATTGCGCGGCTCAGGTAAGCAACATGACGATGACCAGGCCCCACATCGTGAGCAGGGTGTTGCTGACCGCATAGGGCACCGTATAGCCGAGCAGGGGAATGTCGCTCTTGGCCACTTCGCTGATCATTGCGGCGGCCGCCGTACTGGTGCGGGCACCACCGCAACAGCCAAGATTGATCGCAGGATCGAGCTTGAAGATGTACTTTCCTATCCATGGCGCCAGCAGCATGGGGACGGAGGTCGCGAAAAATCCCCACAGGAACAGACCAATCCCTGCCTCCTTGATACCGGCGACAAAGGTCGGGCCTGCCGTGATCCCCACGACAGCGATGAATATGTTGAGGCCGACGTTGTTCATGAACCACAGCGCGGGTGCAGGAACGCGACCGAAGGTAGGATGAACCCCGCGCAACCAGCCTATGATAATCCCGGCGATCAATGCGCCACCGGAGGTGGACAGGGTGACCGGGATACCGCTGACCGGCACGACGATCGCGCCAAACAGACCGCCGAGGACGATGCCTAGACCGACAAATACCATGTCTGTTGCGTTGGTTGGCCGGTCGGCGTATCCCAGATTTTTGGCGGCCGTCTCTGTGTTTGCGCGCGAGCCGCCTATTCTCAGAATGTCACCCCGATATACCCTGGTCTGCGCCAGTATGGGAATATTGGTGGAAGTGGCACCGCGGGTGATTTTCGTCAGGTAGACGCCGCGCGCGAACTCGGTCTTGGCCAACTCGAGCAGCGTCTTCCCGCTATAGGCCTTGGTGGTCAGAACTACATCGACGGCTTCCGCGGGTACATTGAGCAACTCGGGATCGGAAACCTCGTTGCCGTATTTCCCCAGCATTTCGATCAGCACTTCCGTCTTGCCGGATACCCCGACCACATCTCCGGGCTGCAAGACAGTCGTTGGTTTGAACTCGACAATGTTGCCGTCACGGCGCAGCCGTTCGACGCAGATGCGTACGCCTTTTTCGATGGATTCGTGGATCGATTCGGCCATGGCCACGGTTGTTCCGGGCGGAATCTTATCGCGGATCTGGTAGGCGCGAATGTCCAGACGGCGATACGCAGACTGCATGCCGCCCTCGGGCCCACCCGCCGACAATTCCTTTTCATAGCGTTTGCATTCGGCCTCAAGATTGACGCCCAGAAGCCTGGGGCCCAGCATTGAGAGAATCACGCCGGTTCCGATCGTGCCCCAGATGTAAGTTACCGCGTATGCAACAGGGATATGATTGCTCATCTCTTTGACCTGATCGGGCGACAATCCAAGCCTGTTGATCGCGTCGGTGGCGACACCTATGGACGCAGAGATGGTTTGGGCACCCGCGAGCAAGCCGGCGGCGTAGCCGACATCATAGCCGGCGATCCTCGCGGCCACATACACCGAGAGCAGACAGAGGGCTGATATGACCACGGCGAAGAGGGCCTGCGGCAGGCCGTCCGAGGCGATACCGCGGACGAACTGGGGTCCCACGCCATAACCGACAGCGAACAGGAACATGATGAAAAATATCGACTTGACCTGGGACGACACCTCGATACCCAGCTGACCGATCAGGATCGCGGCGAGCAGTGTGCCGGTGACTGTGCCCAGACTGAAGCCGCCGAGCTTGATGACCCCGACCCAATAACCGATTGCAAGCGACAGAAAGATAGCGAGCTCCGGGTGCTGCTGCAACGTAGTGACGATAAAGTTCATTTGGCGCCTCCATTCAGGATGATTTCGTTTTCTTACCGGCAGATATTCCTTTGGTCGGTACTGCTACGGACGTTGCCTGGCTTCCCGGATGCGGCTTGACTATAGCCGACAGCTTGATCAGTTTGAGGCCGCGCGTCGTGTTGTAGCCGTGAATCTCCTTGACATCGAGCTTGCGCATGTAACCGATGGTGTTGCTGTCGATCACCTGTCCCGGCACCATGATCGGGAAGCCGGGCGGGTAGGGGATCACGAAGTTGGCCGATATCATTTCCGGCCCGCCCTTCAGCCGCTCGTCGACTTTAGTGCTCATCAGCGGCAGGTACTCGCAGTCGTCCTCATCGTAAGCGGCGAAAAAGGCAGTGCGCATGTCGCCCTCGAGGGTGATGCTGCGCGGGTCCTCGCGATAGCCGTCGTGGAAGCGGCTGAAGTTCGGCAGGTCGGGCACGTCCGTCATAAGATTCTTTACGCGCGCCTCGAATGCGGCGCGTTCGGATACCCCGCCCTCGGCGAGACGCGCCTCGATCTGCTGCGAGATTTCGAGCAACACCTTAATCAACAACGCGACGTCACTGCGGGTGTTGTTGATGTTGCTCTGCAGCAGCACGCTGTTGCGCGAGGTCTTGTTGAGCTGGATGTTGTACTTCTCGGCGAGCATGATCCTGAATGCGGTGCCGTCGTAGCCGGCGGTGCCGCATACCAGTGTCATGCGCGTCGGGTCGAGGATGAATTCGTCCTCGTGCATTGCCTTCACCGCCGTCAGCCAGGTACTGCCCGGAGTGAGGAAGTCCTTGAAACCCGAGGCGCGGAACTCGGCCGGCACCATGGCGTCGGCCCCGAGCACGTTGAAGTACTTCGAAATGATCGGATGCGCTGACACCTCCCGGCGAATCGTCAGCGCAATCTCGATTGCGCGCATCACCAGCTCGTAGCCCTCCAGTTCCATCTGGCGCCGGGCAACATCAATTGAGGCAATGATCTGGGCGTTCGGTGAAGTCGAGGCATGGATGAACACAGCCTCGTGAAAGGCCGAGACATGTTTGTTGTAGTCCTCGTCGCGCACCGCCACGATCGAGCCCTGGCGCAGGCAGGACATCGACTTGTGCACCGAGTCGGTTTCGTAGACGCGGATGCGCATCTTGCGCGGATCGGGTAGCAGGTGCCGCTTGAGCAGACGAGCGTCCGCTGGGTCGAGATCCTCGCCAAGCTCAGCCGCTTGCGCCTGATAGGCTTTGAGCGCTTCGGGGCTGGCGCGCCACTCTTCGAGCGCGGCAGCTGCGCCCAGACCCGTGCGCGGGCGCAGGAACGGCGACCAGCGCGCGAAACCGAACCATGCTTCGTCCCACAGGAACAGCAGGTCCGGCTTGATCGCCAGGCACTCTTCCATCACCCGGCGCGTGTTGTACACATGCCCGTCGAAAGTGCAGTTGGTGAGCGTCACCATCTTCAGGCGATCGAGTCGTCCTTCGGCCTTGAGGTTGAGCAGTGCCTGCTTGATGCTGCGCAACGGCACCGCACCGTACATCGAGTATTCGGTCAGCGGGAAGGCATCGACGTACAGTGGCTGGGCGCCTGACAGCACCATGCCGTAGTGGTGTGACTTGTGGCAGTTGCGGTCTACTATGACGATATCGCCCGGCCTGGTCACCGCCTGGTAGACCATCTTGTTGGACGTAGAGGTGCCGTTGGTGACGAAGAACACGTGGTCGGCGCCGACGGCGCGCGCAAATTTTTCCTGCGCGATTTTGATATTTCCGGTTGGCTCCAGCATGCTGTCGAGCCCGCCGGTGGTGGCGGAAGATTCGGCCAGAAATAAATTTTGGCCGTAGAACTCGCCCATGTCATGGATCCAGTTTGACTTGATAATCGATTTGCCGCGCGCGATCGGCAGCGCATGAAAGGTGCTGATCGGGCGCGAGGCGTATCGCTTGAGGTTGTCGAAATGCGGCGTGGAAAAACGGTCGGCAACGCCTTCGATGATGTTGAGGTGCACTTCCATCAGTTCCTCGACTTCGTAGAACACGCGGCGGATCATCGAGGCTGCCGGGTCGCCCGCCAGTTTTTCCACCTGCCGGTCGGTAAGCAGGTAGATATCGAGCTCGGGGCGTATGCGCTTGATGGCGCGCGCCAGTGTGATCCCCACTTCGCGCGGTGCAAGTGAGGTGGTCTCGAGTTGCTGGTAAGTACTGAGGAAGTCTCGCAGCAGCGGCACCTCGTGCTGCGACGGAATCGGTATACCGTCGTAGATCACCACCGCCTCGATCTTGCCGTTGAGTACCGTGCCAACAATGGCATCCTCGAAACTACCAACCAGCACAGGCTCGTAAATCATCGCGTCTTCGACGCGGCGCAGGCGGCGGATCTCATGTGCGATCTGCAGCAGGTTGGTGGCCAGTGCCGGGGTGACGAACAAGGTTTCGAAATACGGCCGCCGTGACTCGGCGCCCTCCGGCGAGAGCGGCAACCGGTCAGGTATTGTCGCGGAGCCATCATTGAAAGTTTCCCATTCGCCGCTGTTGTAGCGGTAGCTGCCGGATAGCAGCGCGCCGCTGAGCCGGCGCACCATCCGCGCCACACCCATGGCGTCATCCTCGGCAATTTGTTCGGCCAGCGCTTTCATCAGCCGGTGTCCGGGATAGGCGAAGAAATCTTCCAGTGGCCGCACCTCCTCCAGCGCAGTCTCCACCGCGGCGCGGCCACTGCGCGAGTTGCCGCTGCGCGCTTCAGCCGCCCAGACCTGCGCCTTGGCGTTCAGCTCGCGCCAGCGATCCAGCCGAGCCGCAGAGGTTGCAAAAAAATTATCCAGATGAGGGGCGTTAGTGTTTGTCATGGTGTTTGTACCAGAATAATGAACAGATTTCACTTGAGTATTATTACCAGTCGCTGCCCGCATAAGATCAGCACGTCACTAATGATGCAGTATGCTAGAACTAGTGCAATCTCCTGACTATAGGTCTTTGGTCCTATAGTCAGGAGATGTTTTACCGGCTGCGAGCCAAGTAGCGCTGAGCTGGGGTAGCGCCGTGGCGTATCAACGGCTGTTGATGACCCACTGTTTTGCGGCCTCAAGTTCCCCCGCAGAAAAATGCCTGATCTCGGCAGACACAAAGTGTGAAGCCAAACGCTCGGCGACATTTCCCAGCGCGGAATCGGTTACGAGGCCAATCTTCCTGATACGTTTGTGATGATCCCGCACGAAGCGGAAGTGAGCCGCCATTGCTCCAAGACTTTCCCATCCGGGAAACGTTGAGGCTTCGATGATAAGGCCGGAGAGCTCTCCGTTTTCTGCAATGTATGGGTCTACCGTTTTAGCGAGTTGCACAAAATCATCCTGCTCGAGCGCGGACTTTGGTCGCAGATACAGTATGGAATGCTCTGTGTCCAGGGTATGTTCAATCATGATTTTCTCCTTGCGTATTTATTACGGTT
>Ga0315271_10000736_pt1 | contig 18913 bp, 27 predicted proteins | sample C3_top_MG_FD_204664 | JGI IMG/M metagenome (GOLD analysis project Ga0315271, IMG submission 204664) | Sediment microbial communities from Yellowstone Lake, YNP, Wyoming, USA - C3_top | ecosystem: Environmental > Aquatic > Freshwater > Lake > Sediment | place: USA: Wyoming | collected 2017-08-01
CGATGAAGGCGCTGATCGATAGCGCGCGTGCGCCTTTCCTCGTCGCCAACCCGAACCTGACCGTGCCGATGAACGGCATGACGCTCAAGCTCACCCAGCCGATCAATACCGTGCTGGGCCATGTGACTGCGCCGCTGGATCGTGAGGACGCACTGGAATCGACGTTCAATAATGCCTGGACCGATACCTTGCGCCAGCAAACCGGAACCGATATCGCCCTCACCCCCGGCTTGCGCATGGACGGCCCGACACCGGCATCAGGTACGCTCTATGAAGACAGTTATGTGGCGGATGGTGCACTGACCATCGAGGACGTGTATCGCTACATTCCCGTGCCCTACACCATCGGGACGGGCACTGTCCAAGCCTCAACCATCAAATCCATTCTCGAATCCGACATGACTGCCGTGTATTCGCTCAACAGCTTTTCGCAGGGCGGCGGTTGGGCCAATGGCTGGTCGGGTTTGAACATCAATCTTGACCTGTCGCATCCCGACGGCCAGCGCGTGCAATCCATTGCCTATGCCAACGGCGCCGCCATCGCGGACACCGATGTTTTGACCGCAACCGGCTGTCTGCGCCCCAACGACACCGCAGACGGCACGGGCACCGTGCTGTGCAGCTTTGGCGGTTTCAGCAACGTCACCTCGCTGATCAATCCGGCGACGGGCAATCCCTGGTATCCGCAGGAGTTGTTCAGCACCGCGCTGACCCAGGGCTGGCTGGCGAATGGCGCGCGCCATAACATCGCCGATGCGGCAGCCACCCCCGGATGGCCTGCGCAGCCTTTCGTGCAGCCGCTTGCGGTGCGCGTGACCTCAGGCGCGAAGCTGGCGAAATCCGGACTGAGCTATAACGCGGGCAGCAAGATTTTCACCGGCCAGATTACGCTCACCAACACCGGCACCGCACCCTTGCTGGCACCGCTCAAGCTGGTGATCGAAGGGTTGCCAGCCAGCGTCACCGTCGTCAATACAGCGGGCAGTTACTACAGCCAGCCGTACCTGAAGCTGAGCGGCAGTCTGGCGCCGGGTGCCAGCCAGAGTGTGCAGGTGCAATTCAAGAACACGTCGAATAGCGCCATTACCTACACCCCGGCAGCGCTTACCGGCGGCGTGTAAACCTGCGGATCGTCGCTTGCATGGCAGCCGATGATCCGTTTTTTATTGTTGAAAATGAGGAGCACAACATGAGCAAAAATATTCTCGCCGCAAGCCTGCTCGCCCTGCTGGCCAGCCAGCCGGCATGGGCCGACACCTGGCATGTCACGGTCGACACCAGCACGCTTAGCGGCCTGTCCGGCGCGCTGGATTTCCTGTTCATTGCGGCGGATCCCAGCGCGCCTGCCGCCACCGCCAGCATCACGGCTTTCAGCTCCAATGGCGTGCTCGGTGCGGCAACGCCGACAGGCGATGCCAGCGGCAATCTCGGCAGCACGCTGGTGCTGGGCAACAGCCAGTTTTTTAACGACTGGTTACAGGGATTTACCTTTGGTTCGACGCTCAGCTTCAACGTTGATATCAATGTGCCGACACCGAACGCTTCCGCTTCGGGGACGGCGTTCAGCCTGTCGCTGTACGACGGCAGCTATAACAGTCTGCTGGCCGATCCGGTCTGGAATGCGGCGCTGGTGATTAACGCTAGCGACGACGGCACGATGGCGGTGCTGGCACAATCCGCACCCGTCAGCCTGGCCAGCCCGGTGCCGGAACCGCAAAATGCCTTGTTGTTGCTGTCGGGGCTGGGGCTGATTGGCTGGAGATTGCGTAAGCTGGATCAAGCTTTTCCCCTTCGCGCTGCCTCTTCAGCTCCATAACCATGCCGCGCCGCGTACCCCGCTCGAATCGCCAAATTTCGGCGCGACGAACCGGGTGTCGATGCGGTCTGAGAATACATAACGCGGCCACAGTTTTGGTACGGTGTCGTACAGGCGTTTGATGTTGGACAGGCCGCCGCCCAACACAATCACATCCGGGTCGAGCAGGTTAATGACACCCGCCAGTGCACGGGCGAGACGCTCTTCGTAGCGCGCAAGCGTGGCGCTGCACGAGCCGTACCCGGCCTGCGCGAGCTGCGCGATTTCGATTGCCGGTAGGTCTTCGCCGCCATAGCGCACGTGGTCGGCGGCGAATCCGAGGCCAGACAGCCAGGTTTCGATACAGCCTTTTTTACCGCAGTAGCAGGCGGGCGCGGCGGCGAGTTCGCGCGGGCTGGGCCACGGGTGCAGGATGGCTTCGCCAGTGGCGGGGTGGTGGCCGGTGGATACACGATCGGCCTGGGCGTGGGCGAACTGAAAATACGGCAGCGGCGAATGTCCCCATTCACCGGCAATCGCATTGGCGCCGTCCAGCGCTTGCCCGCGCACCACCACCCCGCCGCCGACGCCAGTTCCCAGGATCACGCCAAATACAGTGTTTGCACCGGCCGCCGCGCCGTCGGTGGCTTCCGACAGTGCAAAGCAGTTGGCGTCGTTGGCGAGCCGCACCTCGCGATTCAGCGCGCGTTCGAGGTCTTGCTGCAACGGCTGGCCATTGAGGCAGGTCGAGTTGCAGTTTTTCATCAGACCAGTGGCGGGCGAGATGGCGCCGGGAGAAGCGACACCGATGCTGCCGCTTTGTCCCAGCTCGAATTCGGCTTGATGGACCAGCGCGACCACTGCGGCCACCGTGGCCAGGTAATCGTTTTGCGGGGTGGGCACGCGGCGGCGCAGCATTTCCCACCCGTCGGCGGCGAGCGCGATCAGTTCGATTTTGCTGCCGCCGAGATCAATGCCAAAGCGGAGGCGGGGGGCGTCGGTGCTAAAATCGCGCATTATTTTTGCGTTGGAATCAACATGGCAGGACATTCAAAATGGGCCAACATCCAGCACCGTAAAGGACGGCAGGATGCCAAGCGCGGCAAGATTTTCACCAAGCTTATCAAGGAAATCACGGTGGCGGCCAAAATGGGCGGCGGCGACGTGGCGATGAACCCGCGTCTGCGGCTGGCAATCGAAAAAGCCAAGGCCGAATCGATGCCGAAGGACAACATTGAAAACGCGGTCAAGCGCGGCAGCGGCCAGCTCGACGGCGTGAACTACGAAGAAGCGCGCTACGAAGGCTACGGCATCGGCGGCGTCGCGGTGATCGTTGATTGCCTCACTGACAACAAGACCCGCACCGTCGCCGACGTGCGCCATGCCTTCGTCAAGCACGGCGGCAACATGGGCACCGACGGCTGCGTCGCGTTCCAGTTCAAGCATTGCGGGCAGATCATTCTGGAGCCGGGCGCGAGTGAAGATGCGGTAATGGAAGTCGCGCTCGATGCGGGGGCGGACGACATCATCCCCAACGAAGACGGCTCGATCGAAGTGCTGACTTCGCCCGAGCCCAAGGCGTTTGAAATGGTGAAACAGGCGCTGGAGAAAGCCGGGTTCAAACCTGCCGTCGCCGAAATCACCATGCGTGCCGAAGGCGAGACCGAACTCGCGGGCGACGACGCGGTGAAAATGCAGAAGATTCTGGACGCGCTGGAAGCGCTCGACGACGTGCAGGATGTGTACACCAACGCGGTGTTGCCCGAGTAGACTGGGGGCACACAAGGAGCCTGACATGGACTATCACAGCCGAATCACGATTGATCCAGGCAAACGCGGCGGCAAACCTTGCATCCGCAATTTGCGTATTGCCGTGTATGACGTGTTGGGTATGTTGGCTGCGGGGCAGAGCCGTGACGAGATATTGGCCGATTTTCCTGAACTGGATGCCGACGATATTCTGGCCTGCCTCGCGTTTGCGGCAGATCGGGAACGCCAGTTGGTGTCGCTACACGGATGAAGCTGTTGCTGGACGAAAACCTGTCCAGACGGCTGGTGCCTTTTCTACAGGAAGCCTATCCCGAATCGAGCCAGATTGCGTTGCTGGATTTGCAGCAAGCCAGCGATCTGGACGTGTGGCGCTACGCGGGCGAACATGATTATGTGATCGTTACGCAAGATGCCGATTTCTACGACCTGAGCCTAACCCGGGGCGTGCCGCCTCCCGTGTTGTGGTTGCGTTTGGGCAATGTTTCAAAATCCTGGATGCTGCAAGTGTTGCTGGAGCGTAGCGAAGAAATCCGCACTGCTTTTGAGACTGGTATCACGTGTGTTGAATTGCGATCATGAGCGCCCACCGCATACTAGGCATCGACCCCGGCCTGCGCATCACCGGCTTTGGCATCATTGAGCAGACCGGCCAAAAGCTGGCTTATGTCGCCAGCGGCACGGTCAAAAGCGGCGACGGCGAATTGCCACAACGGCTCGGCGTGCTGTTCGCCGGACTCAATGAAGTGATCGCCACCTGGCAGCCCGACACCTGCGCGGTGGAAATCGTTTTTGTGAACGTCAATCCGCAATCCACGCTGCTGCTCGGGCAGGCGCGCGGCGCGGCGATCTGCGCGGCGGTGTCGAATGAATTGATGGTGGCCGAATACACCGCGCTGCAAATCAAGCAGGCGGTGGTCGGCCACGGCAAAGCGGCCAAGGAACAGGTGCAGGAAATGGTCAAGCGACTGTTGAACTTGCCGGTTGCGCCCACTGCCGATGCCGCCGACGCGCTGGCCTGCGCCATCACCCACGCCCACGGCAGCCGCCTGGGCACGCAATCCACCGCAGGCTATCGCATGAAAGGCGGGCGCTTGGTATGAAGAAAGCCCAACCATGATTGGCAGAGTTATTTTGACTGGATTCACCCGATGATCGGGCGAATCACTGGCACGCTCGCCGCCAAACAACCGCCGCAAGTGCTGGTGGATGTGAACGGCATCGGCTACGAAATCGATGTGCCGATGAGCACCTTCTACAACCTGCCCGCGCTTGGCGAAAAGGTCAGCCTGCTCACCCACTTGGCAATCCGCGAAGACGCGCATTTGCTGTACGGCTTTGGCAGCGAGATCGAGCGCGCGGCGTTTCGCGAGCTGCTGAAAGTGTCGGGCATCGGCGCGAAAACCGCGCTGTCGGTGCTGTCGGGTTTGAGCGTCAACGATTTGTCCGCAGCCATCGCCGCGCAAGAAATTGGCCGCATCGTCAAAGTCCCCGGCATCGGCAAAAAAACCGCCGAGCGGCTGCTGCTCGAACTGAAAGGTCGCCCGGTATTCGCAGGCGCGCTTGCCACCGCGCCAGGCGTGGCGAGCGTATCTGACGACGTGCGCCAAGCCTTGCTGGCGCTGGGTTACAACGAAAAAGAAGCGACGGAGGCGATGCAGAAACTGCCTGCTGATCTGCCAGTGTCCGATGCGATCCGGCAGGCGCTTAAACTGTTATCCAAAGCATGAGCCACTGGACACCTGGAGACTGCCAGAAATGAAGCTGAAGCAATACCAAGTAGATGCCTTTGCCAGCCGCGTCTTCGAGGGCAATCCGGCTGCCGTGTGTCCGCTGGAAAGCTGGCTGGACGACGGGCTGCTTCAAGCCATCGCAGAGGAAAACAATCTGTCCGAGACGGCCTTCTTTGTGCGCTCGCAAAAAGGCTTTCAGCTACGCTGGTTCACGCCGGTCAAGGAGGTTGATCTGTGTGGTCACGCTACTTTGGCGGCGGCGCATGTGATCTTCGAACAGCCTGGTTACGCCAAACAGCGCATCATATTTGAAACGCGCAGCGGCGACTTGTTCGTGGACAAGAAAGGCAAATGGCTGGAAATGGATTTCCCGTCCAGCCCACCAATGCCCTGTGAACGCTCCGAGATTCTGGCCGAAGGACTCGGCCATCGCCCTGTTGAGGTCTTGGCCGCCGCCGATTACGTGGCGGTATTCGACAGCGAAGCCAGCATACGTGCGATCACGCCCAACCAGGCGCTGCTCAGTCAGCTTGATTTGCGCGGTGTCATCGTCACCGCGCCCGGTTCGGATGTCGATTTTGTCAGCCGTTTTTTTGCCCCCAAATTCGGCATTCCAGAAGACCCCGTCACTGGCTCCGCACATTGCACGCTTGCGCCGTATTGGGCGGGCAAGCTGGGTAAAAACACACTGAGCGCAAGACAGATTTCCAAGCGTGGCGGCGAGATCGTCTGCGAAGTGAAAGCAGATCGCGTGCTTCTGTCGGGCTGCGCGGTTGTCTTCATGGAAGCGGAGATTTTCCTTTGATGCGACGGCAGTTGAGAACTATGCAGCAGCCCTGATTACGCTTGAATATACCCAATATGGGTAGTAACATACCCAATATGGGTATCAATGCCGCTCCCTCGCAATTCAAGCCGCGCACCGGCCTGGTAGATGCGCTGTTCTCCAGCACGCAGCAGCGCGTACTGGGTCGAGTGTTTGGCCAGCCGGATCGCAGTTTTTTTGCGACTGAACTCATCAATATGTTGGGCGTGGGTTCCGGCGCGGTGCAACGCGAACTGGCGCGGCTGGCGGAAAGCGGGCTGGTGACGGTGCGCCGCGTGGGCACGCAAAAGCATTATCAAGCCAACCCGGATTCGCCTATTTTTCATGAACTCGTCGGCCTGATCTCCAAGACGGTGGGGCTGGCTGAACCTTTGCGCGCCGCACTTGCGCCGTTTGCCGACCGCATCAAGGCGGCGTTTGTGTACGGATCGGTCGCTGCGGGCAGCGACACCGCAAGCAGCGATATTGACTTGATGCTGATTTGCGACGACCTGAGCTACGCGGATGTATTTGGCGCTTTGCAGGCTGCCGAATCCCGATTGGGCAGGCCGGTGAATCCAACCCTCTACACGCCTGCGGAATGGGCGGAAAAACTTCAATCCGGCAGCAGCTTCGCAGCCAAAGTGACCGAACGTCCCAAGCTGTTTTTGCTGGGTAGCGAGCAGGATTTGAAATGAGCAAGCCGGAACTGGATAACCTGGCGCGCATCGGCAAGCTGGCGGCGGAAGCGCCGTCGGCGCGGGAGTTTTCCGGGCTGCTTGCGTCCGGCCAGGCGCGGCTGGCCGATGCGCAGCGCGAGGCGAATTCGCTACCCGGTCGCTTCGATCTTGCCTACAACGCGGCGCATGCGTTTGCGCTGGCGGCGTTGCGTTGGCATGGTTATCGTTCGGACAATCGTTATCTGGTGTTTCAATCTTTGCCGCACACGCTTGGCCTGGAAACCCCGCGTTGGCGAGTGCTGTCCAAGGCGCATGAAATGCGCAATCTGGCTGAATACGAAGGCCATCTGGAAATTGGCGAGCAGTTTCTGCTTGATCTGATAGCAGCGACGGACGCTGTAAAAAATGCGGTATTGAAACTGCCGCCGCCCCAGGACTGAGACACAATACCCGCATGATCGAAACCGACCGCCTCATCGCCCCCGCCGCCGTCAGCCCTGTCGAGGAACAAATCGAGCGCGCGCTGCGGCCGCGCACGCTGGCGGAATACGTTGGCCAGGCGAAGGCGCGCGAGCAGCTCGAAATCTTCATCCACGCTGCGCGCAAGCGAAAAGAAGCGCTCGACCATGTGCTGCTGTTCGGCCCGCCGGGGCTGGGCAAGACGACGCTGGCGCACATCATCGCGCGCGAGATGGGGGTGAACTTGCGGCAGACTTCAGGGCCGGTGCTAGAACGCGCGGGCGACCTGGCGGCGCTGCTCACCAACCTCGAACCCAACGACGTGCTGTTCATCGACGAGATCCATCGCCTGAGTCCGGTGGTGGAAGAAGTACTCTATCCCGCGCTGGAAGATTTCCAGATCGACATCATGATCGGCGAAGGCCCGGCGGCGCGCTCGGTCAAGCTCGACCTGCCGCCGTTCACCCTGGTCGGCGCGACCACGCGGGCGGGGATGCTGACCAACCCGCTGCGCGACCGCTTCGGCATCGTGGCAAGGCTGGAGTTTTATTCGGCTGAGGAACTCGGCTTCATCGTGCATCGCTCGGCCGGGCTGTTGCAGATGAATCTGGAAGAAGCCGGCGCGCTGGAAATCGCGCGGCGTTCGCGCGGCACGCCGCGCATCGCCAACCGCTTGCTGCGGCGGGTGCGCGACTACGCCGAAGTCAAAGCCGACGGCCACGCCACCGGCGCAGTGGCGGATGCGGCGCTGGTGATGCTCGATGTGGACAGCGCCGGACTCGACATGATGGACAGAAAATTGCTGTCGGCGGTGGTCGAAAAATTCATGGGCGGCCCGGTCGGGCTGGACAACGTCGCCGCTGCCATCGGCGAAGAGCGCGACACTATCGAGGACGTGCTCGAACCCTATCTGATTCAGCAAGGCTATTTGCAGCGCACCCCGCGCGGGCGCATCGCCACGCCGCTGGCGTATCGCCACCTTGGTCTCGCTATCCCGTCCAGCGAACCGGATCTGTTCTGAATATGAAATTCACCTGGCCGGTGCGCGTCTACTGGGAAGACACCGACGCCGGCGGCGTGGTGTATTACGCCAACTACCTCAAGTTCATGGAACGCGCGCGCTCGGAATGGCTGCGCGCGCTGGGTTTCGAGCAGGATGTGCTGCGCGACGAACATCAAATCGTGTTCGTGGTGCGGCGGGTGGAAGTCGATTACCTGGCGCCCGCGCGTTTCAACGACGCGCTCGAGGTAGCGGTGAGCCTCAAGCGCATCGGCGGCGCCAGTCTGGTGGTGGAACAAACCGTGGCGCGCGGCGTCACAGCCCTGATCGCCGCGCGCGTGACGCTGGCGTGCGTCGATGCGGCGCAATTCAAACCCGTTAAAATTCCCGCGTTCATCCTGTCTGCCCTGGAACCTGCCCCGTGAACCCTGAACTCGGCCAAGATCTGTCCCTGCTCCATCTCATCTGGAATGCCTCGCTGCCGGTGCAGTTCGTCATGCTGCTGCTGCTGGGGGCGTCGCTGATGTCGTGGTGGTACATTTTCATCAAGCTGTTTGCCTTGAAACGCGCACGGCGCGATACCGACGCCTTCGAGCGCGAATTCTGGGGCGGCGGCGACATCAACGCCATGTATCAGCGGGCGGCCTCCGAGCACGACACTACTGGCGAGATGGAGCGCATTTTCGAAGCGGGCTTCCGCGAATTCATGAAGCTGCGCGGCCAGACCGGGCAAGCGCTCAACGTCATCATCGACGGCACCCGCCGCGCCATGCGTGCGGCCTATCAGCGCGAACTCGACGGTCTCGAATCGCATCTGTCCTTTCTCGCCACGGTCGGATCGGTGTCGCCCTATGTCGGCCTGTTCGGCACGGTGTGGGGCATCATGATTGCCTTCATCGGGTTGTCGAGCGTGGCTCAGGCGACTCTTGCACAGGTCGCGCCCGGCATCGCCGAAGCTCTGATCGCCACCGCGATGGGGCTGTTCGCCGCGATCCCCGCCGTGGTGGCGTACAACCGCTACACCCACGACATCGACCGCCTCGCCAATCGCATGGAAAGTTTCATGGAAGAGTTTTCCAACATCCTGCAGCGGCAGGCGCCCAAAGCAATTTAACGGACATGGCGACTGCACCACACCTGATAATGAAACTCGCCATGACCGTTTCCCCCACCCCGCCCTCCCCCAGAGGGAGAGGGGGGCAAAGTCTCGCTACACGAGTTCCACGTTAATGGCACGCACCCGCAAGCAGGTCGCCCAGATCAACGTCGTGCCGATGATCGACGTGATGCTGGTGCTGCTGGTCATTTTCATGGTGACCGCGCCCTTCATCAACCCCGCCCAGGTCGAACTGCCGAGCGTCGGCAAAACTTCGCAGACGCCGGCGCAACCGCTCGAAATCATCATCAAGGCATCCGGCGAATATCTGCTAAAAAACCGCGCCGTGGGCGGCAACGAGCGGACGGTGACGAAGCGCGAGCTGGCCGCCGAAATCGCTGCGCTGCACCGCGCCCTGCCGGATCAGCCGGTGGTCATCGCGGCGGATAAAAATGTGCGTTACGAAGAAGTAATGAACACGATGAACCTGCTGCAAAAAGCGCGGATCACCCGCATCGGCCTGCTCGCCCGCCCGGCGCCATGAACCTGACGGCTGACGCGCCCTTCGTGACTCATGACCCGTCCCGTTTGCTTGCGGGTGCGCTGGCGCTGGGGGTGCATGCGCTGTTTGTGCTGTTGCTGGTGTTCGGGGTGTCGTGGCAAACCGAGCCGCCCGCGCCGGTGATGGTCGATTTGTGGCAGGCACTGCCCGCGACCGCGTCGCCGGCTGCGGTTAGACCACCCGAACCCGAATCTGCGCCCGCGCCCAAACCAGCGGCCGACGAGCCGCCGCCTCCCAAAGCGCCCGACATCGCGCTGGAAAAAAAGAAGATTGAAACCGAGCGGCTGAAAAAACTGAAACTCATCCAGGATGCCGAAGACCAGGCACGCAAGGACGCCGCGCACGCGGAAGCTGACGCGATAAAAAAAACACGCGACCGGCAACTGGCCGAGCAGAAAAAGCGCGACCTGCTGCGCCAGATGGAAGCCGACGAGTTGAAGCAAAGCATGGCGAATGAAACCGCGGCGAACGCCGCTCGGGGAGCCAAACTGGCCGAGGCGCAGGCCAAACAGGCAGCCGGCAAACAGCAGGCCGCGCTGGCGCAAACGGTGGGTCAATACCGCGACATGATTAGCGCCAAAGTGCGCGGCAACACGCGCCTGCCCGACAATCTGAAAGGCAATCCGCAAGTGCGCTGTCTGGTGAAGCTGTTGCCCACCGGCGAAGTGGTGAGCGTGCGGGTGACGCAATCGAGCGGCAATGCGGCGTACGACGAGGCTGTGGTGCGCGCTATCGATAAATCCTCGCCGCTGCCGTTGCCGAGTGAACGCGAGGCGCGTGCCGCATTTGTCCCGGAACTTTTGTTCACCCATCGCCCCAAAGAGTGAGCGTGGTTGTTGCCGACTTGTCGGCTTTACAACCACGGCCTGCCCCTTGCGGGTTGAGTCTTGCAACATCGGACAGCCGCTTGAACAGGTCGGCTATACTCGCCCGGCAATTAAACGTTTTTGATCGAGATTTCCGCCCCATGTTGCGTGCCGTTTTCCTGCTTCCCCTGTTGTGTCTTGCCCTGTTGAGCGCACCGTTTGCCGCGCATGCCGTGATGGAAATCCAGGTGGTGGGCGGCGCAGCCAACAAGATCGCGCTGGCGATGTTGCCCTTTCAAGTCGCGCCAGGGCAGCCTGCGCCGGGGCTGGCGCAAATTGCCGGCGACGACCTCAAGCGCAGCGGCCAATTCAATTTGATCGATACGAACGGCGCGCCGCCGACTGATTTAGAGCAGGCCAATGTCAGTGTGTGGCGCAGCAAGGGCGCCGAGGCGCTGGTGGCCGGCCAGGTGACCGCGCTGCCCGGCGGCCGCTTCGAAGTGAAATTCCGGCTGCTGGATGCCATCAAACAGACGCAACTGGCCGGTTTCAGCTACACCATATCAGCCGCGCAATGGCGCGCCACCGCGCACCAGATCGCCGACATCATTTACGAAAAACTCACCGGCGCGCCCGGCGTGTTCAGCAGCCGCATCGCCTATGTGCAAAAACAGGGCAAGCGTTATGAGCTGAAAGTGGCCGATGCCGACGGGCAGAATCCGCGCACCGTGGTGCGTTCCGGCGAGCCGCTGATTTCGCCGATGTTTTCGCCGGACGGCGCGAGCCTGGTCTACGTATCGTTTGAAGATAAAAAACCGGTGATCTACGTGCAGTCGCTGCGTGATGGCGGCCGCCGCAAAACCGCAGCGTTCAAGGGTTCCAATTCGGCGCCGGCGTGGGCGCCCGACGGCAAGCGGCTGGCGGTGGTGCTGACGCGCGACGAGGCGTCGCAGATTTATCTGCTGAACGTTGACGGCAGCGGCCTCGCCCGCCTGACTCACGGCGGCAACATCGATACCGAGCCGGTGTTTTCACCCGACGGGCAAACCGTGTATTTCACTTCGGATCGCGGCGGCAGCCCGCAGATTTATCGCGTGGCCGTCAGCGGCGGCGAGCCCAAGCGGCTGACCTTTAGCGGCAGCTACAACGTGTCGCCGACGATCAGCCCGGACGGTCGTTATCTGGCCTATATTGGTCGGGAAAACGGTCGCTTCCGCGTGGTGTTGCATGAACTGGCAAACGGTCAGACCCGTGTGCTGACCGACAGTGCGCGCGACGAGTCGCCCAGTTTTGCGCCCAATGGCCAGTCGGTGCTGTACGCCACGGTGCAGGGCGGACAAGGGGTGTTGGGCGCGGTGAGCCTGGATGGAAAAACCCGTGCGCGCCTGTCCGAGTCGGGCGTCGATGCGCGCGAACCAGACTGGGGGCCGTGAAGCGGCTGCCTGCAACCGATGTCATTGAGCTGAAGTCATTTAAAGTCATTTTTTGAGGAGCGATTGATGAACAAGATTTTAGGCGTAGTCCTGCTTGCCCTGACCCTGTCCGCGTGTGGCACCAAGGGCACCCCCGCCACGGTTGAAGACCGCACCGGCGGCGCGACCCCGACGCAAACCACGGGCGACGGCAAGCCCGCAGGCGGTGCAGAAACCACCGGTCTGGGCGCCACCGGCGTGGCGGGCAGCTCGCTCGACGGCAGCAGCGATCCGCGCAAAAACCCGGCCAGCGCCTTGTCCAAGCGCAGCATCTTTTTCGATTACGACAGCTTCGTGGTGAAGGATGAATACCGCCCGGTGCTCGAAGCGCACGCCGGTTATCTGCTGTCCAAGCGCGACGCGCACGTGATTTTGCAGGGCAATGCCGACGAGCGCGGCAGCCGCGAATACAACCTGGCGCTGGGACAGAAGCGCGCCGAGGCCGTTCGCAAAGCGTTAAAGGTATTGGGCGTGTCCGATGCGCAAATGGAGGCGGTAAGTTTCGGTGAAGAAAAGCCGCGCAACGAAGCGGATAGCGAAGAGGCGTATGCCGAAAATCGCCGCGTGGACATCGTGTACACAGACGAGTAAGCGCCTGTGAAATTGCGCATTGATCCCGGATATATAGACCACGAATGTAGGTCGGCCTTCAGGCCGACAAGTCGGCCTGAAGGCCGACCTACATTCCGGAATGATGCGGGCTGGATCGGTGGCATATTGCTCGCGCTGGCGCTGGCCCAGCCCGCCTGGGCGGCGGACACGGCCGAGCTCAGCCGTCAGGTACAGGCTTTGCAACAGCTTGCCGGTTCGCTGGATGCCCGTCTCGACAAGCTGGAAAGCGCGGTTCAGCAAAATCAGAACCTGCTGGGCTTGTTGCAGGAAGTCGAGACGCTCAAAGCCGAGGTCGCCAAAATGCGCGGACTGACCGAAGTCCAGGCGCATCAACTGGACACGCTGGACAAGCGGCAAAACGATTTGTACGCCGACCTCGATCAGCGCCTGAACGAACTGGCCAAGGCGGCCAAGGCCGCGCCGGTAGCGATTGCTGTCACGCCGCCGGAATCCAGCACGCAATTGTCCCTCACGCCGCCACCCGATACCCAGGCCGAAACGGCGGCCTATGAAGCCGCGCTCAAACTGTTTCGCGAGTCCAATTACACGGGCGCCATCGCCGGTTTCAAGGCCTTTCTGAAAACCTATCCCGACAGCGCGCTGGCGCCCAACGCGCAGTATTGGGTGGGCTATTCGTATTACGCGTTGAAGGATTACAAGACCGCCCAGGCGCATCAGCAAAAACTGGTGGTGGCCTACCCCGCCAGCCCCAAAGTGCCCGACGCGCTGCTCAACATCGCCACCAACCAGATTGCGTTGAACAAGCTGGCCGATGCGCGCAAAACGCTCGAAGAGCTGGTGGCCAAATATCCCGGCACCCCGGCCGCCGCGCAGGCGAGCAAGCGGCTGGCTGCGCTCAAGTAAGCGACGTGACTGAATCGCTTACTCTTCGTTTAACCGAAGTATTCCTGTCCTTGCAAGGCGAAACCAGCCGCGCCGGTTTGCCGACCGTGTTCATCCGGCTGACCGGCTGCCCGCTGCGTTGCCGCTGGTGCGATACGCCCTACAGCTTTCAGGGCGGCGAAACCGTCACCCTGACTTCGTTGCTGGCGCGGGTGGCGGACTATGGCGTGCCCACGGTATGCGTCACCGGCGGCGAGCCGCTGGCGCAGAAAAACTGCCTGCCCTTGTTGACCGCGCTGTGCGACGCCGGCTATTCGGTGTCGCTCGAAACCAGCGGCGCGCTCGACGTCGGCCCGGTCGATTGCCGGGTGTCGCGCATCGTTGATATCAAGCCGCCGGGGTCGGGCGAAGAAGCGCGCAATCGCTGGGAGAATATCGCCCACCTCACGCCGCACGACGAAATCAAGTTTGTACTGGCCAACCGCGCCGACTACGACTGGGCGCGCGAAGTTATCCGGGCGCAGAAGCTGGCGGCCATCTGCCCGGTTCTGTTGGCGCCGGTGCAGGGCGAACTGCCGCCCGCGCAACTCGCCGAGTGGGTGCTGACCGACCGCTTGCCGGTGCGGATGCAGGTGCAGTTACACAAAATTCTGTGGGGCAACACGCCAGGAAAATGAAGCCTGCGGTCATTCTGCTTTCCGGCGGGCTCGACTCCGCCACCGTGCTGGCGATTGCGCGCCAGGCCGGTTACGCCTGCCATGCGCTGAGCCTGGATTATGGCCAGCGCCACACCGCCGAACTCGTCGCCGCCGCGCGCGTGGCCGCAAACCTGGGCGCGATCGAACACCGGGTGCTGCGATTGGGGCTGGGCGACTTTGGCGGCTCGGCGCTGACCGATGCGTCGATCGCCGTGCCGGAAAGCCCGACCACCGGCATCCCGGTCACCTACGTGCCCGCGCGCAACACCGTGATGCTGGCGCTGGCGCTGGCCTGGGCCGAGGTGCTGGGTTCGCGCGATATTTTCATCGGCGTCAACGCGGTCGATTATTCCGGCTACCCCGATTGCCGCCCCGAATTCATCGCCGCCTTCGAGCAAATGGCCAACCTCGCTACCCGCGCCGGGGTCGAGGGCGAGCCACTCCACGTCCATGCGCCGCTGCAATATTTGTCGAAGGCGCAGATCATCCAGCGCGGCATCGAACTCGGCGTCGATTACGCGCAAACGGTGAGCTGCTATCAGGCCGACGCCAAAGGCCTGGCCTGCGGACGCTGCGATTCCTGCCGTCTGCGACGCGAGGGATTCCTCGCTGCGGGCATCCCCGATCCGACGCGGTATGCTCGCGAAATGGGATAACGCCCATGCGGGTTAGCGCCGAGTCCGGCTTCGCCCGGATGCCCCCATGGTATTTATTGGCCAGCCAGGCTTGGCTGCAAACGCATTAAGATTCGGCAATTTTTCCCGACACCTGCGGCTATCCCCGCTTTCCCATTCCAGAGGAGGAATAGACACATGACCTACGAAGATTTCGCCAGCGCGCAATCGTTTTTTCTGTGGTCGACCTTCGCGATCGCCCTGATCATGGGCGCCGTGGTCAACAAGACCAACTTCTGCACCATGGGAGCGGTTTCCGATTGGGTCAACATGGGCGATACCGGACGCCTGCGCGCCTGGGGGCTGGCCATCGCGGTCGGCGTGCTGGGCGTGACGGGTCTGGAAGCCGCCGGCCTGGTGGACGTCACCCATACCTTCCCCCCCTACCGCCAGACCACCCTCCCCTGGCTGGAAAGCCTGCTCGGCGGCCTGCTGTTCGGCGTCGGCATGACGCTCGCCTCCGGTTGCGGCAACAAGACGCTGATCCGTATCGGCGGCGGCAACCTCAAGTCGATCATGGTGCTGGCGGTCATCGCCCTGATCGCCTATTTCATGGTCAACCCCTTCCCGGGCAGCGACAAGACCCTGTACTCCACCCTGTTCTACGGCTGGACCAATCCGACCGCCATCGCGCTGACCACCAACCAGGATCTCGGCGCGATGCTGTTCGGCGAGCACGCCGCCACCGGCCGCAAGGTGGCGGGCGCCGTCATCGGCGGCCTGCTGCTGGTGTGGGCCTTCAAGTCGGCCGATTTCCGCGGCAGCTTCGACAACATGCTCGGCGGCCTCGTGGTCGGCCTCGCGGTGCTCGCCGCCTGGTACCTGACCAGCAACGTCAGGATTAGCGCCGACGGCGAAGTGATGTCGCTGCAGACCTTTGTGCAGAACTGGGATTTCTATGCGCCCGCCGAGGCCGTCCGCCCCGCCGATGCCGCCCCCCTCGCTGCGCAATCGTTCACCTTCATCAACCCCATGGGACAGACGCTCGGCTTCGTCGCCGGCGGCTTCAACCGTACCCTGCTCACCTTCGGCGTGATGACGCTGGCGGGTGTGTTCGCTGGCTCCCTGCTGTGGTCGCTCGTTTCGCGCAGCTTCCGCATCGAGTGGTTCGCCTCCGTCCGCGACTTCGTCAACCACCTGATCGGCGCGATCCTGATGGGCTTTGGCGGCGTACTGGCAATGGGCTGCACCATCGGCCAGGGCGTTACCGGCGTCTCCACCCTGGCCGCATCGTCCTTCATCGTGCTGGCCGCCATCATTGCCGGCGCCGCCCTCACCATGAAAGCGCAATACGCCCTGATGATGCGATCTGGAGGCTAAGCCGCCCGCAAAAAACCGTCATGAGGCTTTACCCGGCCGTGCCGCTTCGGCTATAATCTCGCGCTTTCGCGGACAGGGCTAAACCCCGTTCCACGGGTCGGTAGCTCAGCCGGTAGAGCAGCGGACTTTTAATCCGTTGGTCGCGAGTTCGAATCTCGCCCGACCCACCAACAATGCAAAAAGCCACGGGAAACCGTGGCGCTGTGTCAAGTGAAAAGCCACGGGGAAACCGTGGCGCTGTGTCAAGTGAAAAGCCACGGGGAAACCGTGGCTTTTTGCATTGTGATTCAGCATATATACGCATGGCATCGGATGCTGACTCCGTTCGCCCTGTTTATCGCTTCAAGTCCCGGTAGAAGTTTTCATGGGATCCAGCAGCTTCAAGATAAATCAGGCGTATCCCTTCATCCAGCGTGTAGCCCAACAAATACAACTGACCGCCGCCGTGGAATTTGAAAACACGTAGCGCTGCCAGATCGCCTTTCTTGCGTTCTCCGATTTCCGGATTTTGCCTGACCTCATCAACCGCCGAATCCACATCGGCGGCGGAATTGTTATGCAGCTTCTTATACTGCCGCGCAAACCGCCGGGTTTGCTGGACAGACCATGTCATCCGCGACGACCCCGTGGCACAAACGGCTGCGACTGCTCGCGCGGCTCAGCCATCGAAGCCAGCGACTCTGCCACGAAGCTGACTGGCAGATCCGGGTTATCAATCGCAGCCCGACCCACCCGCGCCCAGAATTCAATTTGCCCTGCGATGGAGCGATGTTCCAGCGCCGCATCTAGCTTGGCCTGTTCGTAAAAATCCTGATTGATCCGGATTGACGTGCTCGCTGACATTTCGATATCCCCGATAGATTCACCACATTTGTGGTCAAAGTATAGTCTTGTCGTTTCAATAAGAGAATCCCAAGCCACGCCAAACAATCGTGTCAGCCCCCGGGGTTTCTCACCGCAATCCGTTTAACCAGCTCCGAATATTGTTCCAGCACCACATCCGTTGTCAGCAAATACGCCGGAAGAGCCTGCGCTTGCGCCACCAACAGACGGTCGAACGGGTCACGATGATGCCAGGCCATACGCGCAATCGCGTAGCTGTGGCCGGATGCGATGGGCAGTTCGGTGAAACCGGTTTGCAGCGCCAGTTGATGAATATCTTCCGGCAAAAAATCAAAGTCATCGCGACCAAGCGAATGCTTGATGGCAATCTCCCACAGGCTTGCCGCGCTGAAATACACGGTGGTTGCCGGGTTTTGCAACAGCGTTTGCGTGTCGGCTGGAAGCACCTCCGGTTTGATCAGTGCGGCCAGCAGAACGTTGGTATCCAGCAGCCACTTTTGCCCGGCCATGCTCACGCTTCGCCCTCGAACATGCGCTGAATGGTTTCGTCATGCAGGCTGGAAAAATCTTTGGGCAAGGTAAATTTACCTTGCCCCTGGCCAAGCGTGCGAGGTTTGAGATCGGCTTGAGTCAGCGCAACCAGGCGGGCAATGGGCTTGCCGGCACGGGCGATGAGAATTTCTTCCCCCGCCGCAGCCTGATCGACAAAACGGGAAAGATGGGTTTTGGCTTCATGGATGTTGACGGTTTGCATGCTTGTCTCCGGACATAATTTGAGTCAAGCTTAGTCCAGTCCAGCCATGATCGCAAGCTCATGATTAAAAGGGGTAGCGCCCCCTTTTTTTCCCCTATGTTCCTTTTTATGCTTTTTATTTTTCGATTTCAGGTTAAGCCGCCATATTCTTATCACGCAGCGGCCTACCCCCTTTTTTACCGTTATCCCTTGCCGCGTTAGCCTTGGCTTCGGACTTGGATTGACCGCCGCGCCTGGCTAATTCCTGCATCCAGCGCCTTGAGCCAAACAGCCCCGCAACCAATCCTGTAACGCTCAAGTCAGCGTCCAGGGCTTCCCAGTGCAATCCGACGCCTGTTGGCAATACTTCGATTTGCGACAACTGCTCATCAGTCGCCTTATCCAACCCCTGAACACTCCGAGCCGGAAAGATGAACGCACAGCCATTGTCCAGATCGACAATCACCTTGCCCGTAGCCGCTTCGTAGTGGGCAGCCAAAGCGCGCGGTTCTGTTGTCCTGGCGGCATTGCCACGCTCGACGGACAGAGCGTAAACGGAATCAAAATCTTTAACCATGTATTTTCTCCCACTCGGCCAGAAATGCCTGTTGACGGACTATTGCGATTGCCAATGCTTTTTTAGCGGTCTTGGGCGGCATGTTATCCACGCTCCTTAATTCCAGCGGGCTAATCCGGATGTTTGCCTGGCCTTCTGCGCTGAAAGCATGCACATGAGGCGGTTCATGGTCATTCGGCCAAATCACAAACCGAATTCCGCCCTCAGAGTAAATTGTTGGCATAGGGAAATAATAACCCGTCCGCTTGGGTTGTCAACCTTGCTGGTAAACTTTCTTACGGTAGTTGGATGCCAGCAAAGTGCCACAAATAATCGTGTCTGACCCTGAGGTTTCCCCACGAATCACGCGGCCACCGCACGATTGATTGCGGCGCTTACCTGACTTCGCAGCACATGCCAACGCGGCCACGGAGCTTTGAGTTTTCGCAGCAGTTCGGG
>Ga0315271_10000737_pt1 | contig 18909 bp, 15 predicted proteins | sample C3_top_MG_FD_204664 | JGI IMG/M metagenome (GOLD analysis project Ga0315271, IMG submission 204664) | Sediment microbial communities from Yellowstone Lake, YNP, Wyoming, USA - C3_top | ecosystem: Environmental > Aquatic > Freshwater > Lake > Sediment | place: USA: Wyoming | collected 2017-08-01
ACCTGGCTGGCCAATGGTGCCGCGCTCGCGCTGTTTGCCGGCGCCATTGCCGGCAGCATCTACACCGGGCGCTGGCATTGGCAATGGCCGGGGTCGTTGCGGGCGCTGCGTTGCCTGTCTGGTGGAGTATTGATGGGTATGGGCGCCGCCTATATCCCGGGTGGTAATGACATGTTGCTGCTCTGGTCGATTCCGGGACTGGCTCCGTATGGTGCGGTGGCTTTCGTCATTATGGTGTCGACACTTGCTGCCCTGCTCTATGGCGCCGAAATCTGGCGGCACCGAAACCGCCAGGCACTTAAACTATAGCTATGACCGGTTCCGCATCGCCCCGCGCCCGCATCGATGGGCTGCGCCTCATCGGCCTGTTCAAGATCGGCAAGGCGCTGCTGTTGCTGATGACCAGCTACGGCATTTACCGGTTACTCGACATCAACCTGGTCAATCGGCTCTATGACTGGGTTTATTCACTGACCGATAATTTTGAGCGCCGACTGCTCGAGCGTGCGCTGGACTGGTTCACTGGCCTGGGTCACGCGCGTATCGGCGGCATTGTCGTGGTCACCGCCTGCTACACCTCGTTGCTGCTCACCGAGGGCGTTGGCTTATGGCTGCGCAAGACCTGGGCCGAATGGCTGACCGTGATCGCCACCGCATCGCTGATTCCTTTCGAACTGCTTGAATTTGCCCGCGGCCGTCACGGCCGGCGCCTGGCATTAGCCGCAGCCTTTGTGATCAATGTGATGATCGTGCTCTATCTCATCAGGCAATTGCGGCGCGCTCGCCAGGCGCGCCGACCGGAAGCCGGCGCATGAAATCGCGAACGCGCCACCTGCTGCTGCTGGCGCTGCTGGTCGCGGCCTTTGGCTGGCAGCTCTGGCACCGTCTGGGCAGCGGCACGGGGCACGGGCAATGGCTGGCCTTGAGCGCTGGCGCGCCCGACGTGTTGCAGGTGGGCAGCCTGAAGCTCGAGCCCTGCAATATTGGCAGGCGCGAGTCGGGCGTAGCGACGTTGCGCGCCTATTGCACGGCCTTTGCGGTGCCCGAAGACTGGGCAGCACCGGTGGGTCAGCTGCCGGAAGGCCGGCAGATCAGACTCAAGGTTGCCATGGTGCGCGCCAGCGCGGCCGCTGCTGATCCTGATCCTGTCGTGTTTCTGGACGGCGGTCCGGGCGGTGCGGCCACCGATGATTTTCCTGCCATCGCCCCCGCCTTCGAAGCGCTGCGTCGCCGCCACCTGCTGTTGCTGATAGACCAGCGCGGCACGGGCGGTTCGAACGCGCTCAGCTGTGAGCCGGGTCAGCGCGCGCGCGCGCTTGAGGGTCTGCGTGATTGCCTCAAGGACCTGACAGCGCGCGCCGCGCCACAGTTCTACACCACCAGCGCTGCGGTGCGCGACCTGGAAGCCGTGCGCCAGGCGCTGGGCGCGCCGCGACTCAATCTGATTGGCATTTCCTACGGTACGCGCGTGGCGCAGCAATACGCGCGCCGCTACCCGCAGGGCGTGCGCAGCATCGTGCTCGACAGTGCAGTGCCCAACGATCTGGCGCTGGGCGGCGAGCACGCGCGCAATCTCGAGGCGGTCCTGCGGGCGCTGGCATTGCGTTGCCGCAGGAATCAGGACTGCGCGCAGCGTTACGGCGATCCCTACCAGCTGTTGCAGCGCGTCCAGGCGCGTTTGCGTGCCCAGCCGCAGTCCCTTGAGCTGCGTGATCCCAATACCTTCAGGGTGCAGCAGCGGCAGATCGATGCCGACGGCCTGGCGCAGCTCGTGCGTTTCTATGCCTACAGCCCGATCACCGCGGCGCTGATTCCCTACGCGCTCAAGGAGGCCGATGAGGGTCGCTACGCCGCGCTGCTGGGCCAGACGCAGTGGGTGGTCGGCGAGGTCAGCGACGCGATGGAAAGTGGCATGGCGCTCTCGGTGATCTGTAGCGAAGATGCCGATCTGCTGCGCTCGCGGCCGGAAGATGCCGCCACGGTGCTGGGTAATGCGCTCACCGATTCACTGCTTGCGGCCTGCCCGCTGTGGCCGCGAGCGGTGCGGCCGGTGGGGTTTCGCGAGCCGCTGCGCGGCGCGATACCGGTGCTGCTGCTCGCCGGCGAGCACGATCCGGTCACGCCGGTACGCTATGCGCAGGCGATCGCCAGTCACCTGACGCGCGCGCGGGTGCTGACCCTCGCCGGTCAGGGGCATGGGCTGGTAGGTGTCGGCTGCGTGCCGCGGCTGCTCGAGCAGTTCGTGCAGTCGGCCGACCCCGCGAAGCTGAATGCCGACTGCCTGCAGGCGCTGGGAGAAATACCGCTGTTTCTCGATGCCAATGGCGCCGCGCCATGATTGAAGTACGCGGTCTGCGCAAGTCCTTCGGTGCAACGCGCGCCGTCGATGATGTCTCCTTCGTGGCGCGTGACGGCGAGATCACCGGCCTGCTCGGCCCCAATGGCGCCGGCAAAACCACGACCCTGCGCATGCTCTATACGCTGATGCGCCCTGATGCCGGCAGCATCCAGGTCGATGGCCACGATGCGCTGGCCGAGCCGCTGCAGGTGCGTCGCAGCCTGGGCGCGCTGCCCGACGCGCGCGGCATCTACAAACGCCTGACGGCGCGAGAAAACATCGAGTATTTTGCCGCGCTCCAGGGCCTGGCGCCGGCCGCGGCGCGCGAGCGCTGCAGTCAATTACTCACTGCGCTTGATATGAACGCCATCGCTGATCGGCGCAGCGAAGGCTACTCGCAGGGCGAGCGCGTCAAGACCGCCATTGCGCGTGCACTGGTGCACGATCCGCGCAATGTGCTGCTCGACGAGCCGACCAACGGGCTCGACGTCATGGCGACGCGCAGCCTGCGCGATTTCCTGCGCTCGCTGCGCAGTGCCGGGCGTTGCGTGCTGCTGTCCACGCACCTGATGCAGGAAGTCGCGGCGCTGTGCGATCGCATCATCATCATCGCGCACGGTCGCGTGGTCGCGGAGGGCAGTCCCGACGAATTGCGGGCCCAGGCGCAGGAGGCGCATCTCGAAGAAGCTTTCATCAAGATCATCGCGGCCTCAGCCGGTGAGCTGCAATGAAGCCCGCGCTGGTGGTGTTTCTGAAAGAGTGCCGCGAGAGCCTGCGGGACCGGCGCGTGCTCATCAACAGCCTGGTGCTCGGGCCGCTGCTCGGGCCGCTGCTGTTTCTGGGGCTGATGCGGCTGGTGGTCGGGCGTGAACTGGAAAAAGCCGAACGCCCGCTGCCGGTCGTGGTCATCGGCGCCGAGCGCGCGCCAGAACTGGTAACGGCACTCAGGCAGATGGGCATGGAACAGCGTCCGGCCATGCCCGATGCGGAGCAGGCGGTGCGCGAGCAGCGCATCGATCTGGCGCTGCGCATCAGCGCCGGCTATGGCGCCGAATGGCGCGCCGGGCGGCCAGCCGAGGTGGAGCTGATCTATGATTCTTCGCGCCGCGAAGGCGGCAGCGACGTCGATCGGCTGCGCTCCATGCTCGATAGTTACAGCCGTCGCAATGGACTGCTGCGGCTGCTGGCGCGTGGCTTGTCGCCCGCGGTCGCCGCACCCGTGGTGATCGCCGCGCGCGATCAGGCCACACCGCAGGCGCGCGGCGCGCTGCTGTTCGGCATGTTGCCCTACATGCTGGTGCTCACCATTTTTATCGGTGGCATCTGGCTGGCCACCGATTCAACCGCGGGCGAGCGCGAACGCCAGTCGCTCGAGCCGCTGTTGATCAACCCGGTGCCACGCGATCGCATCCTGCTGGGCAAGCTGCTGGCGACCGCGGCGTTCAGCATGGCGAGCCTGGTTCTGGGTCTGCTGGCATTCGTGGTTGCCGGACGTTTCATGCCCACCGAGCAGCTGGGCATGAGCCTGGCGCTCGGCTGGCATTTTGTAGCAGTGGCGCTGCCGGTGCTGGCGCCGCTGGTGCTGCTGATCTGCGTGGCGCAGATCCTGATCGCCGCCTTTGCGCGCAGCGTGCGTGAAGCACAAACCTATCTGGGCCTGGCGCAGCTGGTGCCGCTGATTCCCTCGGTCGTACTCAGCGTGCTGCCGGTCAAGGCACAATTGTGGATGTACGCCGTGCCGCTGCTCGGCCAGCAGCTCACGCTCATGCGCCTGCTGCGCGCGGAGTCCGTGCCGCTCATTGGCATTGCGCTCTCAGGCCTGGTGACGCTGCTCGCGGCGCTGGCGGTCTTCAATCTGGCGCGGCGCGTTTATTCATCCGAGAAGCTGGCGATCTCGACCTAGCGGGCTTACACAATACCGGCGCAACCCTACTGGAGACTCCAATGACTATCCTGGTGCTCGGACTGTTGGTGTTCTTTGCCGTTCACTCGGTGGCGATCGTCGTTCCACGTTGGCGGGACGCAATGGCGCTGCGCCTGGGGCTGCCAGTGTGGCAGGCACTCTATTCATTGTTGTCGTTCGCTGGCCTGCTGCTGATCATCCATGGCTTTGCCGTCGCTCGTCTCGCACCCGTTGTGCTGTACACACCCGCCGCGGCAATGCGTACGATCGCCATGGTGCTGATGGTGCCGGTATTCCCGCTGCTGCTGGCCACCTATCTGCCGGGGCGCATAAAAAGTGCCGCCCGTCACCCGACGCTGGTGGCGGTCAAGCTGTGGGCGCTGGCACACCTGCTGGCCAATGGCACGGCAGCCGATGTGCTGTTGTTTGGCGGCTTTCTGGCCTGGGCAGTCCTCGATCGCATCTCGCTTAAACGCCGGCCTGCCAAAGTAGGTCGCGCTGCGCCGCCGCGAAAATGGAACGATCTGGTGGCGATCGTACTTGGGCTGGCACTTTACGCGCTGACAATCGCTTGGGCACATCAGCGTCTGTTCGGCGTCGCGCCGCTCGCCTGACATGTGCGGGCGCTTCGTTTCGCGTGAACAGGCTGCTATCGAGCGCGAGTACAACATTCGCGTGCGCCAGCCCTTCGAGCGCGTGTATAACGCGGCGCCGAGCATGGAGCTGCCGGTCATTCGCCAGCAGGCCGGCAGCAATGCGCCTGGTGCGGCGGTTGATGAAGTCACTGGCGGGGCGCGCGAAGTCGTGGCCATGCGCTGGGGTCTGGTGCCGTCCTGGTGGTCGCAACCCACGCCGCCGACTTCAACCATCAACGCGCGCAGCGAAGAAGCGGCCAGCAAACCTATGTGGCGCCATGCAGTCCGCCACACGCGAGCCCTGGTGCCGGCCCTGGGCTGGTATGAATGGCGTGCCGAGGCGGGCGCGAAGCAACCCTATTTCATACATGCGGCCGGCATGGCCGGTATCTGCTTCGCGGGCCTGTGGTCCACGCATCGCGATAGCGCAGGTACCGAGCAGCACAGCTTCGCCATTCTGACGCGCGCGGCCTCAGCACAACTCACGCCGGTGCACAATCGCATGCCGGTGGTGCTGGCGCCCGCGCTGTTCGATGAATGGCTGGCGCCCTGGGCCGGCGAGCACGGCACGCACCTGGCTTCATTCGTCTCCCGTGCGCTCGATGATTTCGAGTATTACCCGGTCAGCCGTTACGTCAATACGCCGCGCAATCAGGGCGAGCGCTGCATCGAACGCGCGGCGGCGTGAGCTGCGGATCGCTGATCCGCTCGATAAGTACCTGGTCATGGGCTGAAGGCTTCACGGCAGCCCCGGCAGGCGGGCCGCTGGGCGCCAGAACCATGGCGGCGACCGCTGGGCCGGGGCGTAGAATGCGCGGCGCAGGAAAAACTGGCACGGCATTGCAACCTCCAGGGGTGTTGCCGAGTCTTATGAGCTACAAAGGAGAGGGCCCAGGGCAGAAATCGGCTGCCCCGTCCGTATAACACCATGGATCAATTCACCTCACGCGAGAGCGGGCTGGGTACGGGTCGCCCCGTATGGGCGCGCCCACGAAACCTGGCGATAGGCGCCTCGATCATCGTGGTCGCCGTACTGGCCTGGGTCGTTCTGGCACGCCAGCACAGCGCCGCGGCCCTGGCTGCCAAGGATGTGGCGGCCCTGCCACTGGTCACCGTCGTCATCCCGCAGGTCGGAACCGTGGCCACGAGCGTGTCCCTGACCGGCCAGATCAGCGCCCAGAATGACATGCCTATCGGCGTCGAAGGTGATACGAGCCGCATCGCGGCAGTGCTGGTGGAACCGGGCGACCGCGTGCGTCGCGGGCAGGTGCTGGCCAGGCTCAATCCGATCACCGCGCAATCGCAGGTCGACAGCGCGTCGGCTTCGCTCGATGAGCTGCGGGCCGCCGCCGCGGTGGCGCAGGCTGAGTGGGCGCGCGCCGAGCGCGCGCGCGATTCCTTCTCGGTGGAAGAATCCGAACGGCGGCGCAGCAGCGCGGTGACGGCCCAGGCCAAGGTGAAGGTGGCCGAAGCACAGCTGGCGGAAGCGCATAACCGCTGGTCGCATACCACTGTGGTCGCACCGAGCGATGGCATTGTGCTGACGCGCAACGCCGAGATCGGACAGATTGCGGTGCCGGGCGCCTCGGTGCTGTTTCGCCTGGCGCGTAACGGCGAGATCGAAATGCGCGGCCAGGTGACCGAACAGGACATGCCGCGTCTCAGGGTCGGGCAGCTGGCTGAAGTGCGGCTCGATGGCGTGGCGCAGCCCTTCACGGGCAAACTCTGGCAGATCGGTGCAATCATCGATCCGGTGACGCGACAGGGTACGGTGCGCATTGCGCTGCCCGCCGCCGATCAGAATCTGCGCCCCGGCGCCTTTGCGCGGGCCGAGATCCAGGTGGGCGCCACGGCGGGCACCATATTGCCGCAGACCGCCGTGCTCAGTGACGAGGAGGGCAGCTACACCCTGATCGTCGGCGCCGGTGACAAGATTGAGCGCCGCGCCGTCAGCGTGGGCGGCGCGCGCGCCGAGGGCCTGCTGGTCACCGGCGGGCTCAAGGGCAATGAGCGTGTGGTGGCCATAGCTGGCGCCTTTCTTCGTCCCGGTGAGCAGGTGAGTATTGCCGTCACACCAGGGGCCGCCCCGCCCGGCGCGCGCGTCGCGAGCGGCGGTGGCAGCTCTGGCGCAGCCAGCGCACCATGAGAAAAATCTCCGCCTGGGCGATCACTCACCCGGTTTTTCCGCTGGTACTGTTTGCGGTGCTGACCGTGTTCGGCATCGTCGCTTTCGTACGCATGCCAATCACACTGAATCCGGACGTCTCCGCGCCGTTCGTGGAAGTGATGATCTTCGAGCCCGGTGCCGCACCGACGGAAATCGAGACACAGATCCTGCAAAAGGTCGAAGGGGCGGTCGCCAACGTCGGCAACGTCAAGAACATCACCTCGCTGGCGATCGAAGGCGCGGCCCATATGTTTGTCGAGTTCCAGATCGGCACGCCGATCGATCGTGCGACCACCGACGTGCGCGACGCGGTCGCCAAGGTACGCAGCGATCTGCCGCAGAGCATCCTCGAGCCGCAGGTGCGGCGCATCGATATCGACGGCGGGCCGATTGTCTATTATGCGGTCAGCACCAGCAGCATGAGTGAAGAGCAGCTCTCCTGGTTTGTTGACGACACGATCAGCAAACGATTGCTGGCGATACCAGGGGTGGCACAGGTCAATCGTTCCGGTGGCGTGAACCGCGAGATGCGCGTCGATCTGGACCCGGGGCGCATGGAATCCATGGGCATCACGGCGGGCGAGGTCAATCAGCAGCTGCGCCAGGTGAATCTCGACGCGGCGGGTGGGCGCGCCCAGGTGGGCGGCAGCGAGCAGTCGATACGCGTGCTCGGCAGCGCGCACAGCGCCGATCAGCTCGGCGATACCCGTCTGACCATGCTCGATGGGCGCGTGGCGCGCCTGCGCGATATCGCCGAAGTGCGCGATGGCATCGCCGAGGTGCGCACGATCTCGCGACTCAATGGCCGACCCTCGACCACTTTTGCGGTGTTCAAGGCCAAGGGCTCCTCCGACGTCACCACTCTACGCGCTGTCGAGGACGAGCTTGCCAAGGTCAGCAAGGAAAACAGCGGCATCACCCTCAAGCAGGTATTCACCACCGTCGATTTTACGCAGCGCTCGTACCGCGCTTCCATCGAGGCACTGATTGAAGGTGCGATCCTGGCAGTGGCCATCGTGTTCGTGTTCCTGCGCGACTGGCGCGCCACCGGCATCGCGGCGGTGGCGATTCCGCTGGCGGCCATTCCCACCTTCGCCTTCATGCACTGGTTCGGTTTCACGCTCAACCAGATGACGCTGTTGGCGCTCTCGTTGATCACCGGCGTGCTGGTCGACGATGCCATCGTCGAGATCGAGAACATCACGCGCCACATGAAAATGGGCAAGACCGGCTACCAGGCCGCCATGGATGCCGCCGACGAGATCGGCCTCGCGGTGGTCGCCTGCTCGGCTGCCATCATCGCGGTGTTCCTGCCGGTCAGCTTCATGGGCGGGCTGGTCGGCCAGTGGTTCATCCAGTTCGGCTTCACCGTCGCCGTGGCGGTGTTCATGTCGCTGGTGGTCGCACGCCTGATCACGCCGCTGATGGCGGCCTATATGCTCAAGCCGCACGACAAGCTGCGCGGCGCCGACGGCCCGACCATGGAGTGGTACCTGCGTACGCTGCGCTGGACGGTCCGGCATCGCTGGAAGACCATGGGCGCCGGCGTGCTGATCTTCGTGCTTTCGGTCATCGGCCTGATCCTGATCCCCAAGGCCTTCACACCCGACAACGACAGCTCGTCCTCGACGGTCAAGGTGGAGCTGCCCCCCGGCGTGCTGCTCAGCCAGACCGCTGCGGCCGCCGATCAGGCCTACCAGATCCTGCGGCGCCACCCCGAAGTCATGAATGTGGTCGAGTCGCTGGGCGAGGACGAGGACGGTGAGGTGCGCTCCGGCAACATCTACGTGCAGCTGGTGCAGCCCTCGCAGCGCAAGCTCAGCCAGAAGCAGTGGGAGCAGCAGGTCGGCAAGGAGCTGCGGGTAATTCCCGATGCACGCGTCACCTTCCAGAGTCAGAGCGATGGCGGCGGGCGCGATCTCACGCTGTACGTCGTCGGCAGCAATCCGGAGCTGGTGCAGCGCACGGCGCGCACGGCGGTCGAGCAGATGCGCACGCTCAAGGAGCTGCGCGATCCGCGCATCAATGGCGACATGGCGCGGCCCGAACTGCGGGTGCGCCCGCGACTCGACCTCGCCGCGCAACTTGGCGTCACTGTCGCCAGCATCAGCGAGACCGTGCGCGTGGCGACGCTCGGCGACAACCCGCAGAACAATGCCAAGTTCTCGCTCTCCGACCGGCAGATTCCGATACGTGTGAGCCTGGTTGAATCTGCGCGCAGCAACCTGGCGACTATCGAGAACCTGCCGGTGCGCACCGGCAGCGGCGCCACGGTGCCGCTCAAGGCGGTGGCCGACATCTCCTTCGGGCAGGGGCCTTCGAAAGTGCGCCGCTATAACCAGAGCCGGCGCATCTCGCTCGAAGCCGACCTGAACAATGCGCAGCTGGGCACGGCACTCGACAAGATCCGCGCCCTGCCGATCTTCAAGAACCTGCCCACCGGCGTGCAGATCGTCGAGGTCGGCCAGGCGCAGTACATGCAGGAACTATTCACCAGCTTCGTGATTGCCATGGTCGCCGGCATCCTCATGGTGTTCGCAGTGCTGGTGCTGCTGTTTGCGCGCGTCTTCCAGCCGATCACGATTCTCTCGGCGCTGCCGCTGGCGTTCGGCGGCACGGTGGTGGCGCTGGCGGTCACCGGCAGTCCGTTCTCGATCTCAACGGTGCTCGGCATCCTCATGCTGATGGGCATCGTCGCCAAGAATTCAATCCTGCTGGTCGAGTTCGCCATCGAGGAAATGCGTGCTGGCAAGGATCGGCTGACCGCCCTGCTCGAGGCCGGCCACAAGCGCGCGCGCCCGATCGTCATGACCTCGGTGGCGATGATCGCCGGAATGACGCCGGTCGCCATCGGGCTGTCGGGTGATGCCGGGTTCCAGGGGCAGATGGCGATCGCGGTGATCGGTGGCCTGATTACCTCCACCGCGCTGACCCTGGTCATGGTGCCCGCCGGCTTCACGATGATCGATGATTTTGAGCGCTGGCTGGCTCGCAAGTTTGCCAGGAAACCGGCCACGGAAACTGTCCTGCGGGCCGGTGAGGCGCCAAGCGGCGCGGCCAATATGTGAGCCAATTCCCCTGGCAGGCCGCAGCCGGCTGAGTCCGGGGCGCTCAAGTAAGCGCTCGCCCAGGCCGATACGGGCTGCATCAATGAACACTATTGCCACAGTGCCTGGTGAGAGCGGCGCCCAGCAGGATGCTGGCTGCGAGTTCGCGCGCGAACTCAGCGCAGCACTGAGTGCGGGGCCGGTGGAGCTGCCGGGCTTTCCGGAAGTGGCGCTGCGGGTGCAGGACCTGTTGGCCGACGAGGGCGTCAGCACGGATATGGTGGTACGCATCGTCGGCGCCGAGGCGGTGCTGGCGGCGCGGATCGTCAGTCTGGCCAATTCGGCGGCGATGAACCCCTCGAGCACGCCGGTCATTGATCTGCGCACCGCGGTCGCGCGCCTCGGCTTCGATAGTCTGCGCGCCGCCGCGGTCAGCTTTGCGGTCGCACAATTACGGCGCCGCGATGAATACCGCGACATTGAACCGCAACTCTCGCAGTTGTGGCTGGATTCCGTGGCCATGGCTTCAAGTGCCTGCGTGATCGCACGCCGTTGCCGGCGCATGAGTCCGGATACGGCTTTGTTTGCGGGCCTGATCGCCAACGTGGGGCGCATCTACATTCTGACGCGCGCGGCCGCACATCCTGGGTTGTTTGCTGACTCTGGGTCCTATCAGGCAATTGTGCGCGACTGGCACGCGGGCATTGCGCGCGCGCTGTTGGCGAGCTGGCAGGTCGTCGACGAAGTGGTCGAGGCGGTACATACTTTCGAGACACGCGATCAGGCGACGCGACCCGGCAGCGCGCTGCCCGACGTGCTGGCGACTGCGGCGCTGCTCAACAGCCTGAAAGATTCCCCGGAATTGCTGGTCGAAAAGCTGCGCGTGGCGCACCCCATCACCCGTCTGGGGTTGAACGCTGCCGACTGTACGCTGCTTCTGAATGAGTCAGCCGCCGAGATGGCCTCGCTCCGGACGGCGTTGGGGCGCTGAGGCCTCGGCTCAGCCTGCCTGCTCGGTCGGCGGGCGTGAATGCGCCTCGATCCAGGCCTGCGCTTCGGCATTGATATCGCGCGGGTCGCGCCCGGCGGTCTGGATGGGCGGACCGATCGTCACGTGGATGGTGCCGGGCTTCTTGTATAAGCCGCGCCGCGGCCAGTAGTAGCCGGCATCGTGCGCTATCGGTACGATCAATCTGCCCGTTTCCGCAGCCAGCAGTGCGCCGCTGACGCCATAGCGACGGGTCGCGCCCGGGGGCATGCGTGTGCCCTCCGGAAAAATCACCACCCATTTGCCCTCGGCCAGGCGCTGCTTACCCTGCTCGATCACACTGCGCACGGCCGCGCCACCGGCGCCGCGATCGATGGCAATGGCGCGCATCAGCTTCAGGCACCAGCCGAGTGCCGGCACCCACATCAGTTCGCGCTTGAGCACCCAGACCTGCGCCGGCAGCATTACCAGCTGGGCAAAGGCCTCCCAGCTCGAAGAATGCTTCATCAGCGCGACGTGATTGCCCGCCGGCAGCTGCTCGCGGCCGGTGATTTGATAATCGAGCCGGCAGCACCAGCGCAGCGTGCACAGCAGGACTTTTCCCCACACCTGCGCCAGTACCCAGCGGCCGCGAAACGGCAGCAGCGCGGCGGCGATGAAGAAAAATATCGCGTAGCAGGCAGTCCAGAGAAAAAACCAGAGCGTGAACACGAGTGAGCGCAGCCACTGCATGGGCAATCAACCAGGCAGGCGCGAGAGATCGGCAATGCGCGTGAACAGCGCCCGCAGCTGTGCCAGCAGCGCCAGCCGGTTATTGCGCAGCCGTGCGTCGCTGTCATTCACCAGCACTGATTCGAAAAAATCGTCGATGCTGGGGCGCAGCGCCGCCAGCGCGGTGAAAGCTGCCGCATAGTCACGCGTGGCAAGCGCCGCTTCGACCCCGGGTCGTGCTGCACCAAGTTCGCGGTGCAGCGCCTGTTCGGCCGTGACCTGCAGCAGCTGCGCGTCGATCGGCAGTGTGGCGCCGGCCGCCGATTTCTTCAGGATGTTGGCGATACGCTTGTTGGCGGCGGTGAGACTGGTGGCCTCGGGTCGGGTCAGGAATGACACCAGCGCGCGCAGGCGCGCCTCGAAATCAGGGAGCGACGCCGGCGCGCTGTCCAGCACGGCATCGAACATCTCGGTGCTGACGCCGGTGACGCGAACGCCCTCCAGATACATGGCGCGCAGGCGCTCAATGATGAATGCCTGGATCTCGGTAACCAACGCGGCGGGATCGGCTGGCGCGGTTGTGGTCGCGCCGGCCTCGGCCATGGCGGTGACAGCGAGCGCCACCGCGCGCTCAATCAGCGCGCGCAGGTCAAATTCCAGGTGCTTTTCCAGGGCAATGCGCAGCAGGCCTATCGCGGCGCGGCGCAACGCAAAGGGATCGCGGGTACCCGAAGGTTTTTGACCGATGGCGAAGATGCCAGCCAGCGTGTCGAGGCGATCCGCGATCGCCAGTGCCGTGCCCGCCGGCGTGGCGGGCAGCGTGTCGCCGGCACTGCGCGGCAGATAGTGTTCGCGAATCGCCGTGGCGATGGCCGCTTCCACGCCATCGGCGCGTGCGTAGTACTCGCCCATCACGCCCTGTAGTTCTGGAAATTCACCGACCATCGTGGTGAGCAGATCGCACTTGCACAATTGCGCTGCGCGCAGTGTCTGTGCTGCCGATGCGCCCACCGCCGGCGCCAGCAGTCCGGCGAGCGTGGCGATGCGCCGTGCCTTGGCGCCGATGGACCCGAGCTGCACCTGAAAGGTGACGCGATCCAGCGCACCCAGGTGCTGATCAAGCGGCGTGCGGCGATCCTGTTCCCAGAAGAACGCGGCGTCGGCCAGGCGCGGGCGCACCACGCGTTCGTTGCCGGCGCGTACCACCGCCGCATCGCGACTCTCTATATTGCTGATGGTAATGAAGCTGGGCAGCAAAGCGCCACTGGCGGATTCGACGGCAAAATAACGCTGATGATCCTGGAGCGTTGCGATCAGGACTTCGCGCGGCAGGGCGAGGAAACGCGGTTCGAATTGTCCACTGACCGGCACCGGCCATTCGACCAGTGCAGTGACTTCATCCAGGAGCTCGGGATCAATGATGGCCTGGCCACCCAGCGCCTCGGCCGCCGCCACTACCTGTGCGCGTATCAGTTCGCGCCGCGCCGGGAAGTCTGGCCACACTTTACCGCGCCGCTGCAGTGTGCGCTCGTAACTGGCTGGCGCGCGCAGCGGCAGCTCACGCGGCGCATGAAAGCGATGGCCGCGCGTATTGCGGCCCGCGACCGTTCCCAGAATGGTTGCCGGCACGACTTCGTTGCCCAGCAGCATTACCAGCCAATGCACCGGCCGTACGAACTGCGCTTCGCCCTCGCCCCAGCGCATGCGCTTCGGAATCGGCAACGCTGCCAGCGCTTCGCTGACGATGCCGGGCAACAGCGACGCCGTGGTGGCACCGGATTTCGTGCCGCCAAACCACAGGTACTCATTGTTTTTCTCGTCGCGCTCGCGACCCAGCGCCTCGAGCGCTACACCGCAACTGGCCGCAAAGGCAGCAGCAGCGCGCGTCGGCACGCCATCCGCATCAAACGCGGCACGGAGCGGCGGGCCCCGGCGGCGTATCAGCTGATCGGGCTGCTGCAGCGCCAGGCGCCGCACGCGTACCGCGAGCCGCCGCGGGGTCGCGAAGGATTGCAGGGCGCCGTGCGCCAGACCCGCCGCAGTGAGCCGCTCGGCAATGGCTACACGCAGCGACTTTTCCAGCGCCGGCAATGCCTTGGGCGGCAGCTCTTCAGTGCCGAGTTCAAAAAGAAAATCGCGGCGCGCAACAGTCTTCGTGGCGACGCCCGGCGTGCTGCTCATGCGCCACCGCCTGACGCAGATGCGTCTGCAGCGCGCTTGGGCAGCAGCGGGAACCCCAGGGCTTCACGGCTCGCGTAGTAGGTCTGCGCGACGCCACGCGCCAGCGTGCGGACCCGCAGTATGAATCGCTGCCGCTCGGTCACCGAAATGGCGCGGCGCGCGTCCAGCAGATTGAAAACGTGCGAGGCCTTGAGCACCTGCTCGTAGGCCGGCAGGGCGAGCTTCGCGGCCAGCAGCGCACCACAGGAGCGCTCATGGTCATCGAAGTGACGCAGCAGTACGGCGGTATCGGCGTGTTCGAAATTGTAGGCTGACTGCTCCTGCTCATTCTGATGGAACACGTCGCCATAAGTGACACGGCCGCGCGGGCCGTCGGCCCAGACAATATCGAAGATGCTCTCGACCCCCTGCAGATACATCGCAAGACGCTCGAGACCGTAGGTGATTTCGCCGCTCACGGGCCGGCAGTCGAGGCCGCCGACCTGCTGAAAGTAGGTGAACTGCGTGATCTCCATGCCGTTGAGCCACACTTCCCAGCCCAGACCCCAGGCGCCAAGTGTGGGTGATTCCCAGTTGTCCTCGACAAAGCGGACATCGTTGACCAGTGGATCCAGCCCGAGGAACTCAAGACTTCCCAGATAGCGCTCCAGGATGTCGGCGGGCGAGGGTTTGATCAGCACCTGGAACTGGTAGTAATGTTGCAGCCGGAACGGGTTGTCGCCATAGCGGCCGTCGGTCGGGCGGCGCGAGGGCTGGACGTAGGCCGCGCTCCAGGGCTCCGGGCCAATCGAGCGCAGGAAAGTCGCCGTGTGGAATGTGCCGGCGCCCACTTCCATATCGTAGGGTTGCAGGATGACGCAGCCCTGATCGGACCAGTAGCGCTGCAAAGCGAAGATAAGTTCCTGAAATGTGCGCGGTTTTGCGCCGATCTTGCCGCTCTTCATCGCTACCCTTGGTTGCGCGCCGCCTGTCACTGGCCGGCGAGTATACAGAGCCACGCCGGCCTCAAGGTTTCGCCCGCGCCGCGCGCGCGCAAAAGGCACGGAAACGGGGCAACAAAGCTGTGTGCGCACTATACTAGTGCATCGCGGAGTCTAAAGTTCGACCGGCCATGCCCGGCCGATCGGTAACTCCCGGATTTCAAAACAGTTTAATTTCAACCCGGAGCTGGCACAGGGCCTGCATTCAAGCCGGATCCTGTACCCGCGAATTTCTCTAACCGGAGGCGCTATGAGTCCGACCGATGTCGTCAAATTAGTCAAAGAAAAAGCCGTGAAGTTTTGCGATCTGCGCTTTACCGACACGCGCGGCAAGGAGCAGCACGTCACCGTGCCGGCGCGTTACCTGACCCCCGATTTCTTTGTCGAAGGCAAGATGTTCGACGGTTCATCGATCGGCGGCTGGAAGGGTATCAACGAGTCGGACATGATTCTGCTGCCCGATGCCACCACGGCCGTTCTTGACCCGTTCTTCGCCGACGCCACGGTCAACATCCGTTGCGATGTGATCGAGCCGGCCACCATGCAGGGCTATGAGCGCGACCCGCGCTCTCTGGGAAAGCGCGCCGAGGCTTACCTCAAGTCGACCGGCATTGCCGATGGTGCGCTGTTCGGGCCGGAAAACGAATTCTTCATCTTCGACAGCGTGCGCTGGAACAACGACATGCACAGCTGTGGCTACGCGATCGATTCGGTGCAGGGTGCGTGGAATTCCAACACTGCTTTCCCCGAGGGCAACATGGGGCATCGCCCCGGCGTCAAGGGCGGCTATTTCCCGGTGCCGCCGGTTGATGCCTTCCAGGACATCCGCTCGGCGATGTGCAAGGCGCTGGAGGACATGGGCCTCACGGTCGAAGTGCATCACCATGAAGTGGCGACCGGCGGTCAATGCGAAATCGGCGTCGGCGCCGGTGGCCTCGTCAAGAAGGCCGACGAAGTGCAGATCCTCAAGTACTGCGTGCACAACGTCGCGCACCTGCACGGCAAGACAGCGACCTTCATGCCCAAGCCGCTGGTCGGCGACAACGGTTCGGGCATGCACGTGCATCAATCGCTGCAGAAAGCGGGCGTGGCACTGTTCGCGGGGGACAAGTACGGCGGACTTTCCGACACCGCGCTCTATTACATTGGCGGCATCATCAAGCACGCCAAAGCGATCAACGCCTTCACCAATCCGGGTACCAACAGCTACAAGCGCCTGGTGCCGGGCTTCGAAGCGCCGGTGATGCTGGCCTACTCGGCCCGCAATCGCAGCGCCTCGATCCGCATTCCGTGGGTGCCCAATCCGAAGGCGCGCCGCATCGAAGTGCGCTTCCCGGATTCGGCCGCGAACCCATACTTCGCGTTTGCGGCCATGATGATGGCCGGGCTAGATGGCATCCAGAACAAGATGCACCCCGGCGATCCGGCCGACAAGGATCTTTACGATCTGGAGCCGGAAGAGGCTAAACATATCCCGCAGGTCTGCCATTCGCTCGATATGGCGCTCGAGCACCTCGACAAGGATCGCGAGTTCCTCAAGCGTGGCGGGGTGTTCACGGACGACGTCATCGACGCCTATATCGGCCTGAAGAACCAGGAAGTTCAGCGCTACCGCATGTCGACGCATCCCTGCGAGCTCGATATGTATTACAGCGTCTGACGCGCTGCGGCCGCAGGCCTCATGCACACGCAAGCGGGTGACGGACATCACAGGGCTGTCACCCGCTTTTGTACCCAGGGCGCGAAGGGGTCTATGCTTGAGCCCCATGCGCACCTCAAGCATTCTCCTGCTGCTGCTGTTTGCAACCTGTGTGTCGGCTGGCGTCACCTATCGCTGGGTGGATGCCGACGGCGTGCACTATTCAGATCAGCCGCACCCGGGCGCAGAGAAAATCATGCTGGGCTCGGCGCAGACCTATTCCTCCAGCGGCAGCAGCGAAGTGGCCCCGGGCACCCTGACGGGCCGGGCGAGCCCGGGGGCGAGCGGCAAACGGCCCAGCGCAGCGTCATTTCAGTACAGCAGTTGTGCCATCGTACAGCCGGCCGACGATCAGGTGCTGATCGATGTCGAGTCGCTCACTGTGGCAGTGGAGCCGCATCCGCCCAAGCGCTCAAACGATCATGTGGTGCTGAGTTTCGATGGCACGGCGATGGAAGCAGCAACCGCCGACCAGCTCGAATTTCATATCACGCCCGTCGATCGTGGCACGCACACGGTGGCCGCCGAGCTGCGCGATTCCAACAACAAGAGTGTCTGCAGGTCAGCGCTGGTGAGATTTCACGTGCGCCAGCCCTCGGTGCTGGCGCCCGCGAATCCCAATCGCCGCCGCTGAGCTGTCGTTGCAGCCAGCGCGCCAGCATTCCGCGAGCTGGCGGGCGGCGCAAACGTGGGCCGTGATACGCAAGCCAGCTCGCCGCTGGCGCACTTCGATTCCACCGAGCTGCTCGATGCGCTCGCCACCGGCCTGCTGGTGCTCGACGCGCAATTGTGCGTGGTCTATGCGAACGTGGGCGCGCAGGATCTGCTCGGACTAAGCCTCAAGCAGGCGCGCGGTCATCCGGTGAGCGAACTGTTCGCGGGCGCCAAACCGCTGATCGACTTGTTGCGCCGCGCGCTCGCTAGCGCCGAGCCCTGCGCTGGCCACGAGTTGGCGCTGGCGCCGGTGCCGATGTTGCCCTCGGCGCGCCCCTCGGTGCTGGTCGACATTACCGTGACGCCGCTCGAAGGGCAGGTGACCGGCACGCATCTGCTGGTGGAGCTCAGCGACGCACGGCAACGTCAGCGCATCTCCCGCGACACCGAATTACTCACCCGGGTCGATGGCAGCCGGCTCATGGTTCGCCAGCTGGCGCATGAAATCAAGAACCCGCTGGGCGGTCTGCGTGGCGCGGCGCAACTGCTCGAACGTGAACTGCACGATGGCGCGCTCAAGGAATACACCGCCGTCATCATTACCGAAGCCGACCGTCTGCGCGACCTGGTCGACACCATGCTCGGGCCCGCCGGTCCACCGCGCAAGCAGGCGCTCAATGTGCATGAGGTCTGCGAGCACGTGTATCAACTGCTGCGCAGCGAGGCGCCCAGCGGCGTGAGCATTGAGCGCGACTATGATCCGAGCGTGCCAGGGGGCCGCTTCGATCGCAATGAAATCATCCAGGCGCTGCTCAACGTGGCGCGCAATGCGCTGCAGGCACTGGCCGGGAGCGGCAAGCTGATACTGCGCACGCGCACGCTTTCCAACCACAACATCGGGCCCGAGCGCCACCGGCTGGTGGCCTGCATACAGGTTGAAGACAATGGCCCGGGTGTGCCCGACGATCTGCACAAGACGCTGTTCTTTCCGTTGGTCACTGCCAAGCCAGCAGGCACCGGCCTGGGCCTGTCAGTGGCGCAGGATATGGTGGCGCGGCACGGCGGCATCATCGAGTTTGAGAGTCGCCAGGGTCTGACTGTTTTTTCGATGTTGCTGCCGTTGGAGGAATTCGCATGAATACTGCAGCGCTGCGTGTCTGGCTGGTCGATGACGATGCGTCGATCCGCTGGGTGCTGGAGCGTGCGCTGCGCAGCGGCGGCATGCAGGCCAGGGCCTTTGAAGCCGCAGAGCCCGCACTGCTCGCGCTGCGTACCGATGCCCCTGACGTGCTGATCACCGACGTGCGCATGAGTGGCCAGTCCGGCATCGATCTGCTCAGGCAGGTGCGCAGCAGTCACCCGGATTTGCCGGTGATTGTGATGACCGCCTACGCGGATCTGGGTGCCGCGGTCACGGCTTATGGCAGCGGCGCCTTTGAATATCTGCCCAAGCCCTTCGATGTCGACCAGGCGGTCGAGCTGGTGCGCCGCGCCGCGCAGTCCGGCGCCCGGCCCGCCGCGCCCGCTGCGGGTGCGGCGGAGCCTATCCCCGAGCTGCTGGGCAAGGCCGCGGCGATGCAACAGGTGTTCCGCGCCATCGGCCGCC
>Ga0315271_10000738_pt1 | contig 18903 bp, 10 predicted proteins | sample C3_top_MG_FD_204664 | JGI IMG/M metagenome (GOLD analysis project Ga0315271, IMG submission 204664) | Sediment microbial communities from Yellowstone Lake, YNP, Wyoming, USA - C3_top | ecosystem: Environmental > Aquatic > Freshwater > Lake > Sediment | place: USA: Wyoming | collected 2017-08-01
ATGATCGCGGTCGTACCGGACCCACTCGGCGGCACGCATCTCGCCGGACGTGTCACCCCGTTCGCGCTGCCACTCGTCTGCGAATACGGTCAGTTCCTCCAGCGCGCGCCGCCGACGGGCGATCTCCTCTTGCTCGTCCTTGCCGCTGGTCACCCGGACCCCGTCTTCGTATGACACGACGAACGCGAGAGGCTTGTGGTCGCGCTCGATCAGGATGGACTCGCCGGCGGATGCGGCATCCAGGATCTCGCCGAGCTTCTGCCGAAGTTCGGTAGCGGTGATGGTCCTCATGGCTGGCCATGATAGTCAGCCAGCATGGCGTGTCAAGGCGTTGGGACGCCTTGTGACAAGCGGCGAGGGGGGCCTGGCCTACCTCAACGTCACGGCGTGGTCCAGCTCCTGGAAGCCAGCTGATACGAGAGCGGCGTAGGTCCGGTCGAGTACGGGTAGCGGCGGCACGAATACGACCGTAGCGTCTCTGCCTCGGGTCAAGAGGACGCGGTACGCGTTGACGCGGAGTTGATGCGCATCTCGAACCGAGCTTGGACGTTGATACTGCTTGGCTAGGCGGTTCGACCACTGGCCACTGGATTCGACGACCAGATCGGTGCCCCAGGCAAGCAGTACGGCGTCCAGCTCGAGCCCCTGGCAGCCAAACTCAGTGACGCAGGTTCGGAGCGCCCGACACGAACGACCGAGTTCGTCCTCGTCGCCTTCGACGTACCACGGCCCGTTCTTCACGACCTTGGTCGAATTCCAATCGTTCGGAACGCCGAACCCGACCAGGTGCTTGTCGCGCGAAGACGCCACCAGGCCATACCGCTTGTCTGGCTCCCCTTTATATCGCTGCCTGAGATATGCCTTGGCCGTGTCCAGATCCCGCGTGATGCGCAGGTGGTAACCGTCTCCTTCGAGCGCTGAGGCGACCTGTGGAAGCGTTGGATCGGCCGGTGCCGCAAGCAGTCGCCCGACGAACGCGTGGACATCGGTGGCAAGGTGATATCGAAGCTCCGCGGTGAGGTGCAGCCGACTGTCGACACGATGATTTGGGTATCCCTCAAACGCCGGTCCGAGCCCAGGAGCGATGTGAGTGACCCAGTTGCCGGGATCCCGAGACTGCTCGATCGCCACCCTCCACTGACCGATTCCGCCTTCCTCACCAACGTGGATCTCCTGGCCAGAACCGATCAGGCCTACGACGACGCACCACTCCGGGATCCGCTCGGCAAATTCAACAAAGTGCTCAGGTTCCGACCTTCCGTCGCTGTTTCCGTCCTTGTGGACTTGGCTTACTTGATCGGCATCGAACGCTCGCTGAGCCTCGTCGAAGATCAGTACGTGTTCGGGCGGCACGGCGGCGTGACGCCGCGAGTACATCTCCACGTACGCCTTCACCGGTCGCACGAATGCGCTGCCACCACCTCCCGCGGACTTGAGCTCGTACTGCAGAACCTGGACCAGCGGGCCGTTGCCCGAGAGGTAGATCGCGGGTGCTGTTGGTCGTCCCCCTGGCCGTTCCACGGCAAGGTCGTCCAGAAAGCGAGCATGGGCGAGCTGCAGACCCACCAATGTCTTGCCGGTTCCGGGCAGACCACTCAACAAGACGAGGTGTCTGGTTCGAGTTCGAGCCGCTTCGTGTGCGACGTCCGTCAGATACTTCAGGGTCGGACCAGTCTCAGCGTCTGCGCGCTCAATCCGCCGAAGCGAGCCGCTCTCCATGAGCTCGCGAGCTGCCTGGATAAGAGTCGGAAGTGGTCGATATGCGGACGGATCCAGAAACGCGGCACGCGAGATCGGCGGTGTCGCGTCGTCGACCCTGATGTCGTCGGCCAATCCGTCGATCGCGTCGATGCCAACGATAGACACGCCCGCCCGCTCCCCCAGGTGCCCGTGGGCGCGCGTAAGGACAAGGGCAGCCCGTACCGTTCGATCGGCACATTCGCGGTGGTAGGCACGAAGATCTCGTGCGTATGCTGATGCTTGATCCAGATCTGCGAGCTCGGGTTCGCGTTTGCCCTTGAACTCCAAGACCAGGACCGCCCCTCCAATGAGGAGGATCACATCCGGACGACGGTGCTCGAGCGGGAGCTGGTATTCGAGAATGGCGGCGTAGCTATCGGCTTGTGGGTCGTGACTCAGGACCTCGCCCACCTCGACCTGAAGTGGTCCAATCGACTCGTCCCATGCGTGAATCTGCTGGATGGAGACATCGCGAAGTAGCCCAGCGAGTGAGTCCCGGATATACGGGGCGGATGCCTCACGGAATCTCGGAAACGACGCGCTCCACCCGTTCCCGATCTCTGGATACGTGGAGTCCCCCATTCGCCCAGGATAGACAGGCAGGTGCCCAACCACCAGGGGCGATTTCTACCAGCCTAGGTAGAAACCCGGATGCCGCTCCGCGAGTCATCGAGGGGTGAAGGACGCGACGCCGAGGCAGCCGTCGGCGCCATCGAAGTCCGTGATGACGGCGTCGGCCAGCAGTTCGGTTTCGCCGGGGCGCAACTCGACACGGTCAAGTACGAGCCCCACGATCTCAAGGGGCCGGCCAGCCCCTCGTCACGCATCTCGCACTCAGGGCGCCCCGGCCTCGAGTGTGCAGGTGGCTCGGAAGTTGGCTGGGTCGGGCGCGAAGGTCACGAGGACATCGACGCTGCGGGCGTCGGGCCCGATCTCGAGATCGGCCGTGCAGCGTCCGAGCAGATCGAACGCCCGGCTCCCGTCGGGGCTGTAGGACGGCGTGTCATACGACCCGAGCAGCGACAGCACCAGTCGGTGTGGTCCTGGTGCCGCAGCGAGCGATCCTCCGAGAGGCTTCGGATCGAAGGTTTCGCCGGTCGTGCCCTGACTGTAGTCCGGTCCCCACCACGGGTCGGTGGAGGGCGGTCGCCAGGCGTCGGGGATGTCGGTGTTCGGCTCAAGCACGCTGAGCGTCGCGGTGCAGTTGTAGGGAAACGTGGCGCAGCCGATCCGGCCGGCGAAGCGCACGTTGAGATGCACGGAGGCGGCGGTCGATCCTGTCCCGGCCGGCTCGGTCGTGGCCGGGGATGGTTGCGGCGCAGCGCACGCGACAAGACCCGACGAGACCAGGAGCAGCTCGAGGCAGCGAACCAAAGCCCCTGAGCTCTTGAGTCGCCGAGCCGGCTCCTGCCGCTGTTTCCGAGTCATCACACGCACCTGCTCCCTCACTGCGGATCATCTCGCATCAGGTCAGGCCCAGCGGACGTGGTCGGCGTGGTCGCGGCCGAACACTCGACGGCACGGGCACCAACCGGCAGACGAGATCTTGCCGCAGCCGTGCGTGTCTCGACCGTGGAACTCGACCAGGTGACCGCATCGCAGGCAAATGTCGTTGCGGTGCGGCTCGACGCTGGCACCGCATTGACGGCAGAAGCTCGTATCGATCGGCAACCCGTCAGGATCGCTCGTCGGTACGACCGGAACCTCACATCGCCACGCACCACGCACCATGGGCGCAGCGTGTTCCGATTGGGCGCGATCGTCGATCGTGTCGATCGCACAGATCCAGCGGGTCTGAGCCGCTTAGAACGGCGTCGAGTTCCAGGGTTTGATCGCCGTGGCGAACATCGCGTCGGCCGCTGCGATCCCGCCGGGGCGGAGTTCCGTGACTCGCCCGGCCCGAGATAGTTCCGCGAAGGTGAAACCACCCAGGTAGATCGCCGAGAGCGCGGAGACATCCAGCACGAGGTCCGGCTCGGCGCCGGTCGCGCCCGCCGCGTCCGCCGCCACAGCGGCCACCGTGGCTGCCGCTCGCCCACCCGGAACGGTGATCTGCCATCGCCCCGCGTTCCATGGGCAGAAGTCGTCCGTCAGGTCGAACGTCAGCGAGCCAACGCCACGGTACGACCGGGCCTCCAGAGCCTTGTCCACGTCCAGGATCCGGACCCACATCCCGTCGTTGACGGTCAGACCGAGTCGGCGCGGCTCCGTGAGTTGCAGCTGGAGCGGATGAGGCACGGGGCCGCGCGAGTTCTTGACGCTCCCCAGCAGATCGATCCGGAACAGCCACTGCCACATCGCCTGCTCGGAATCGGCGTCGACCCCGATCACTTCGATCGCCGACAAGGTGTGGCGCGCCCCCTGCGGTCCAAAGTCGGCCTTGATCCGGTAGATGGCATACGCCAGCGGTACGCCGTCCTCTTCCAGGATCACCAGGGACTTGGGCCCGTTGCCGGCGCGCGCGGACTCCGAATCGAAGGCCATCCCGAAGCGCCACAAGACCTCCGTCCGAGCCAATACGCCCGGGGTCCCCTGTCGCATCGCGTCGTAGATGACGGGGAACAGCCGCGCCGCCTCGTCCGCATCGACGAACCGAAATCGCCCGGCAGTCTCCACCGGATGCGCGAACGTCGCGCGCAGCGGCTCGATCTCGAATCTCGAATCGAGTGTCCCCAGGCCGTAGCCGAAATGCTGGTAGATCGCCGCCTCGGATGCCAGGAGGACCGCGACCGGCTCGCCGCGCTCGCGCGCCTGGGCCAGGAGCCAGGTCATCATCTGGCGCAGGATGCCGCGTCGCGTGTGGGTGGGGACGACCCCCACGATCGTGATGCCGGCCGCCCCCACCTCGCCGCCCGGCACGGTCAGCCGGAAGGTGTACGCCCCGGCCGTCCCCACCTGCTGGTCGCCATCGAACGCCCCGACGACGCGGTCCGCCTCCAGGTGCTTCACCTCGTTCGCCAGTTCCTCCTCTGAGAGGGGTTCGCTGAAGGCGAGGGCGAGGGGAGCCAGAAAGTCGAGGACCTGCCCCTCCCCGGGCGATCGCAACGTGATGGTGTCGTGTGGCATGGGGCCATCGTGCCACGGTTTGGCGTCTCCGGCGCCCGTTGACTCGACTCGCACGGCGATGTATACATACATCGTCATGGAACGAACCCAGATCTACCTCACCGAGACGCAGACCATCGAGCTGGACAAGCGCGCCCGCCTGCAAGGGACCACCCGCTCCCACCTCATCCGCGAGGCGGTCGAGACGTACCTCGCGCCCAGGTGGGATCCGGAGGCGTTCAAGGCGGCCCTGGACCGATTCGCCGGAGTCTGGGCTGACCGTGACGATATCGACGAGATCCACGAAGGGATGCGTGAGGCGGGCCGACGCAAGATGAAGCAGTTGTACCCGGACTATGGCTCGGAGGCCGATGGCGCTGACGATCGTCGATAGCACCATCCTCATCGACGCAAGCCGCAGCCGGCCCACCGCGCTGCGATTCCTGAGGAGGGCCGCCGAGACTGGCGCGGTCGCAAGTTCGGTCCTCGTCCGAACTGAGCTGTGGGTCGGCTCCAAACCGGACGAAGTCGAGCGGATCGCAGACCTGTTCGACCAGATCGAGTGGTATGACGTCACCCTGGCGATCGCCGATCTCGCCGGACGATTGGGGGCTCCGTATCGGCGGAGCCATCACATCGACTCCGTCGACCTCATCCTCGCCGCCACGGCGATCGAACTGGGCGGGACGGTGGCGACCCTGAACGTGCGGGACTTCCCGATGTTCCCGGGGCTGCAGCCGCCGTACTGAGGACTGTCTGGCCGCGCAGCCTAGACCGAGGGCAGTTCCTGGACGTCGGTCTGGGCTTGAGCGAACAGGTCGCCGATCGCCTCCACCCGATCCACGATCGTGCGGATCGTCCAGCGGTCCGGGCGGAGGTCCGGGTCGTCCAGTTCGGCCCAGGTGATCGGTGCGGAGACCGGAGCGCCGCGGGCGGGTCGGACCGCATAGGGCGCGACCAGCGTCTTGATGCTGGCGTTCTGGGTGTAATCGAGGCGGGCCTTGCCCCCGCGAGCGCCCTTGGCCCACTCCCAGCTCACCAGGTCCGGGACCGTGGCGCCCACCGCGCGGGACACGCGCTCCACCCAGCCGCTGGTCTCCTCGAACGAGTACTTCGGGACGATCGGGATCCAGACCTGGATACCCCGTTTGCCGGTGGTCTTGGGGTAGCCGCGGACGCCCAGATGGTCAAGCGCGGTCCGGTAGAGCCGCGCCAGGACGAGCGTCTCGTCCCAGGTGGTCGTCTCGCCGGGGTCGATGTCGATGAGGGCGAAGGTGGGGCTCCAGGCCTGGGGCAGTCGACCGGTCCAGGCGTGGATCTCGAAACTGGCCTGGTTGCCGAGCCAGCACAGCGCAGCGACCCCATCCGCGATGAGATGCTCGTTCGCGGTCCGGTCCTGGCGACCGTCCAGGCCCTCTTCGCGCCAGCGCCTCAGCCAAGTGGGGGCCGTGCCCGGGATGTCCTTCTGCCAGAACCCGGGTGCATCGGCGCCGTTCGGGAAGCGCTGGAGGTTGAGCGGACGTTCGGCCAGATGCGGGAGCATGGCGGGCGCGATCCTCGCGAAATAGCGGATCAGCTCGCGCTTGGTGATGGGCGTGTCGCCGGGGTCGTCCGTGGCGGGTCGGAAGAGCGGCTTGTCCAGGTTCGTCAGCTTGAGGTCCTGGCCTCCCTGCCCATCCGCTCCTCCCACGTGCCAGGTGCCTTCCTTGCCGAGTTCGTCCAGCGCGGTCAACTCCGCGTCAGTCGCACGGGGCGCGCTCTCGGCGGGAACAACCTCGCCGGAAATCTCCGTTGGGCGATTCGTGGGTCCCTTCGCGGACCCTGTGGATATCTCCCAACGGCGATTGCCGGGGACTATCTCTTCTGCCGCCGTGAGCAGCGATGATCCTGCCGCGGTGAGCAGCGACGACGTGTCGACCGCCACTTCGCGGGTGACGCCGAGTGGATCTCGCCCCTCCTCCAGCCCCTTGAACGCGGCCTGGCGGACCATCCCATCGCGGGACCAGCCAGCCGACTCCACCCGGATCACCATCTCCGGCCGCACCCACATGACAGACTTCAGGTCGCCGCCCCAGCGGCCGCGATGGTCGCGCGGCGGCGCCGGGTCGAATGGCGACTCGTCCGGGCCAAGCTCCAGGGCCGCTAGGCGCTCGCGCAGCATCCGACGTGTCTTTGAATCGAAGCCGGAGCCCACCTTGCCGCCATACTTGAGCGCCGCACCCTCGTACACGCCGACGACGACCGCCCCGAGCTCTCGGGCGTTGCCCTCGCCCGGTGTCCAGCCACCGACCACGAACTCCTGCTCGGGCCGGATCTTGAGCTTCAGCCAGGCGTTCGAGCGCTTGCCGGGCTCGTAGCGGGAGGTTCGAAGCTTGGCCACGACGCCCTCGAGGCCCTGGCTCGCCGCGGCGGCGTGGAAGACCAGCCCCTCCCCTTCCACGTGCCCGGCATATCGGACGCGGGGATGCTCCCTCAGCACGCTCTTGAGCAGGCGCTTGCGGTCCTCCAGCGGGACGTCCAGCAACGACCGACCATCGAGGTACAGCAGGTCGAATGCCTGATAGATGAGGCCCGGCGCGTCCTTCTTCCCCAGCCGATCCTGGAGGAGGCTGAAGTCCGGCCGCCCGGCATCGTCCAAGGCGACGACCTCGCCATCCACGATGGCTTCAGAGGCCGCGATCCAGGTCGGCGGCGAGAGCAGCTTCGGGAAGTACGTCTCCGCGTCGTGCATGTTTCGGGTCAGGATCCGCACGGTCTTGTCGCGGACCAGTGCCTGGACCCGATAACCGTCCCACTTGATCTCGAACAGCCAGTTTGGGTCGCTGAACGGCTTCGAGGCAAGGGTCGCCAGCATCGGTTCGATGCGGGTGGGCATGGGCGCGTCGATGGCGCGGGAGAGGTCGATCTCGGCGGCGGCAGCCGGAGGCTCAGGCGGCACTCCGAGCCAGATGGCGTCTCGGGCGGCCTTGACGTCGTCATTGGTGCGCCCGGTCTTGACGCTCTGCGGGTGCTCCTCCGCGTCCCAGCCTTTCGCGGCGTGCTCGTCGCGCTTGTGGATGAGCAGCCACTGCTCGGCCTCGTCATCCTCGAAGGCGCGCGCCGCCGGGTCGTCCGCCTTGTGCTTGCGGCCACTGGTGCGCACGATCGTGAAGCGACCATGGAGCTTCTGACCATCGAGTCTGAACTTGAGCTCCCCGGCGGGGATGGCGGTGATCGCGTCCGTGGTCGGCGCTTCGGCCTCCCAGGTACCCCAGTCCCAGACGATGACGTCGCCCGCGCCATACTGCCTAGCCGGGATCACGCCCTCGAAGTCGAAGTACTCGATGGGGTGATCCTCGACGTGCATCGCCATCCGGCGGGCATCGGGATCCAGCGTCGGACCGCGCGGGACGGCCCAGCTGACGAGCACGCCCCCGACTTCGAGGCGAACGTCGTAGTGGAGGCGGCTCGCTCGATGGCGCTGGACGACGAAGCGGCCACCACGCGCGGGGGTGTGGTCGGGGGTGGTGGTGGCGCCGGCCGGCTCCGGGGTCTTCGCGAAGTCGCGTTTGCGGTGGTACTCGTGCAGCGGCATCAGGACGCAGTGTGCCGTGGACGCGACGTCCGTGTCGCGCAGAGATGTGGCGGATCGTGCGACGGCGGTGGCCGGGGCGCGGTCGCGGGCGGCCGAGGGCGTCCGGGCTATGAGCAGGGGAAATCCAGGGAGCCAGCCTATCGCGGCGCCAAATCTGCGCCAGTTCGGGCTCTGAGCAGGTGAAATCCAAGGAGCGGGCCGATCGACGGGCCGGATCTGCTCGCACTCGGGCTCTGAGCCAGCGTTCGACCGCCTTGACGGCCGCGCATGCCGATTTCACGGGCTCTGAGCAGACATAGGCACCCGATCGACGCTCTTGGCGGCCGCGCATGCCGATTTCACGGGCTGTGAGCAGACATCGGCGCCCCTGTCCGCCCGATCGACGCCCTTGGCAGCGGTACTTGCCGATTTCACGGGCTCTGAGCAGACATCGGCGCCCCTGTCCGCCTGATCGGCGCCCGCCCTTGACGGCCCTGCCGCGGATCAGGCCGGCGCGGGGCCAGGGGTCGTCGGGGTCGTCGGGGTCGTCGGGGTCGTCGGGGTCGTCGGGGTCGTCGGTGGTCGCGGTTGGAATCGCTGCCAGAGCCACGCGCTGGTGAGGAGCAGCAGGCCGAGCGCCACGAGCGAAATGACCCGATACGCCACGTCGAGCGCCGAGAGGTCGAACAGGAAGACCTTCGCGGTCGCGAGTGCGAGGAGCGCGAGTCCACCGTGGCGCAGGTCGTCGATCCGCAAGCGCAGGCCCACCACGAAGGCCGACAACCCAAGCACGGCCCACAGCACGCTCAGTGCCACCTGGCCCTGGGTCTGCAACTCCTCGGTGGCGGTACTCCCGCCGACCTGGGTCGCGACGGCCCCGACAACGGCGATGGAGAGCAGGTAGAGGAGGCTCACACCCGCGGTCACCCAGACCCAGCGCGCCCAGGACTCATCCTGCGCGGTCCGGGCGATCGCGACGAGCCCCGCGACGAAGGCGCCGAGCGCAACGATCGACTGGAGCAGGACGATAGGTTCGAGCGCGACCGAGCCGACGATCAGCCTCGATGGAGGCGCGACGATCGCGATCGCGACGGCGCCCGCGCCGGCGACCATCACCCCTGCCGCAACGAGGAAGACGTCTCGGCCGCCGCGGTCCACGCGAATCAGGGTCAATGCCAGTCCGCCAAGTCCGACCCACAGCACGGACACGGCCCAGGCGTAAACCTCGAACGGGACCGCGTAGGCGACGATGCCGCCGGCGATCAGGATCGAGGTGCGCCGGGCGATGGCGCCACGAACCAAGGTCCCGGTCGCGAGGGTCGCCAGCACGAGGATGAGGGCCGCCACCGCGCCGGCGTCCGTGAACGGGATCTCCGGTGGCGTGACCCGGCCGAACAGGCCCAGGGGCAGTTCGATGAGCAAGACATGGAGCGCGGCGAATGCGCCAGCGGCCAGCGCGGCGAGCGGCAGCAGGAGGTCCGACATCAAGGGTGGATCCGACGGAAGGAGGACCATCGGTGCTTCGTGGGACAGCGCGGCGAGGCCTCGCCAGATCGCGAACCCCAGGACCATGAGGCCGGCCCAGGCGGCGACGAGCCCGACGCCATCGAATGCCGGGACACAGGCCCACGCGATCACGAGCAGGCCAACCGCCGCCAGCGGCTCCCGCAGCACGCTCCGGCCGCCGATCAACGCCACGGCCACCAGGCCGACCAGGTAGACCGCCAGGGTCGCGCCCGCGGGGTCGGCGAACGGGACGCCGGTCGGGACGTCCGAGATGATGGGGAGATAGACCCGGGCGACGAGCCACACGGTCGCCACCAGTCCCGACAGGGCGGTCGCGATGGGTAGAAGCAAGTCCGCGAGGCCACGCCAGTCGCCGACGAGCTGGAGGGCGCGCGGGATGAGGCCATCCGTGAGCCAGGCGATCGGTGCGTTCGGCAGGATCGGCAGGGCGCGCCAGGCGGCCGTCCCGACGACCATCAAGAGCGTCGTGGCGACGACGAACCACGTCGCGTCGAGCACCTGGAGCGCACCGAACATGACGATGACGAGCCCGAAGGCCGCCAGCACCGAACGCAGGCTTCGGTCACGAACCAGCCAGACTCCAGCCGCCACACCGGCGGCAAAGAAGCCCAGCGAAGCGCCCTCCGGGTTCGCCAACGCGACACCGGACGACGGCGGTCCAAGGTCGCGGTACATCCACAGGATGTATGCGCCCGCCATCGCGTAGAGGACGGCCGACACGATGGCGCTGTACGGGTGGCCGCGCTTGGCAGCCAGCCACGCGAGGGCGACTGCCTCGGCCGTCCAGGCGATGGGCACGGCGGGCGCGCCCAGCTGGATCGGCGCGGCCATCGTGAGGGCAGCGATCCCGGTGCCGATCGTGAGCAGCCCGAACAAGTTCCGCTCGCCGTCACGACCGACGAAGTAGCCACCGATGCCGAGATGAGCCAGCGAGACCAGGACGAGGAAGAAGCCGCGATACGTGACGAGGTCTCCGTCGAGGATGCTGAACCCCGCCCAGATGAGGAACGCCACGTTGGCCAGCATCAGGGTCGCCGAGGAGGCACTCAGGTCGTCTCGGCGCCGTCGGAACGCTTCGCCGCCGGCCGCGACGATGTTGAGCAGCCAGTACAGGGCGATCCCGGTCAGGCCGAGCAACGTCTCCGGACCACCGGAGATCCACGATGCGGCCTGTGGCGCCGACAGGATGAACGCCACCGGCGGCAACCACGACCAAGACCGCCAGAGCGCGATCCCGGTCGTGCCGATCAAGACGACGGCGATGAACAGGAGCGTCGTCAGATCCGGGCTGGCCCCCATGATCGGCGGCGCGATGAGGACCGCGATGAGGCCGAACGCGGCGACGATCTGCGAGTTCGCCCGAACGGCGATGACCGCAGCGGCGATGGCGCTGACGAGGGCCCCGGCGAGGCCGACCTGGACCGGCACGAGACCGTACAGGCTGGTCGCCGCGACCAGGCTGATCGAGATGATCGCGAGGCCGACCGGTGTCAGGACGAGGCCCAGCAGTCGATTCCCGCGCTCCAGGAAGGCACCCCCGCCCGCGAGAGCCGCCGCTCCGGCGACCAACCCGATGACGACTCGGAGTTCCTCGCCGATCCAGCCGCGGCTGAAGGCGAGGCTGAGGAAGAAGATCGCGCCGAGGATGAGCGCCAGCCCACCGACCCAGGCGAGCGCACGACCAGCCAGACGCTCCTCGATGTCGTTGAGGGATCCCGAGAAGTCGGGCAGCTTTATGGATGAGGGCAGGCGGAACATCGGCTCAGGCGCGACCCACGTCGCAGGCGGGGGTGCCGGCGGCTTGGGCGCCGCAGGGGATGGTGCCGGCGTCTTGGGCGCGAGCCACTGCGGGATGCCGGCGGTGGTGGTCGGTGGGCCGGCTCGCGGCGGGGTGGCAGTCTGGGGCGCCACGGCCTGGGTCGCTGCCTGGGTCGCTGCCGGCTGCGCCGCAGGGTGGGGCGTGACCGCGTGGGCGCGCAGCTCAGGCGCGATGCCGGCTGCTCCCTCGAGTCGGCGCAAACGCGCCTCGAGGCGCGCCATTCGTACTTCGAGTGCCCGTTCGCGTTCGGACCCGTCAGCGTCCATCGCACACGCTCCCGTGCGTCCATTGACAGGGTAGGCCTGCCAGCCGAGATGACCAGTGCTATTGGTCACATCCTGCTGACGCGCGAAGGCGCGATCCGTTACAGGTGGGCAGGTGAGGCAGGTGGGGCAGGTGCAACTGGCTCCCCCGCCTCGCCCGCGTGCGGATGTTTGCTCAGAGCCCGTGAAATCGAGGGTTCCGCCCGTCTGGAGGGCCATCCGTGTCGCCGTTCGGGCTCTGAGCCAGCACCAGAGCGCTCAGGCAGGTCGATTCGGTGGCTTGCCGGGCTCTGAGCGGGCATTGGGACGGGTTGCGCGTGGGATCTGCCGAATCCACGGGCTCTGAGCAGACATAGAGGCTCTTGCGGGCTGGTCTTGCGGGCTGGTCTTGCGGGCTGGTCTTGCGGGCTGGTCGCGGGCTGGTCTTGCGGGCTGGCTGGTCGGGCCGGGTGGCGCGCCGGGCCGGGCTGGCCGGGTGGCGCGCTGGGCCGGTCGCCGCACGCAGTTCCGGGAGCGATCAGGCCGACTTGCGCCTTCGGCTGGGCTTGGCGGGTGCGCTGTCGTCGGCTCCGTCCGCCTCCTCCACCTTGGCGGCCTTGACGTCCCGGGCTTCGCGGACTTCAGCCACTGATACGGGCTCGCCGCCCGACGCCACGGTCCGCGCCGCCGTCGCCGACTTGACCGAGGCCTCCAGCGCGGCCATGAGGTCGATCAGCTTGCCGCCCTCCTCCGGGGCCTGCACCGAGACGGTCTCCTTGCCTTCCACCTTGGCCTGGATCACGCCTTCGAGGGCCGCCCGGTACTCGTCCTTGTACTGGGCGGGGTCGAACTCGCCGGTCATCGCCGACACGAGCTGCTTCGCCATGAGGAGCTCGGCCGGCTTGAACTCGAAGTCTTCGTCGCCGAGGTCCAGGTCCGCCGTGGAGCGGATCTCGTCCGGCCAATGGAGGGTGGTCATAAGCATGGTGTCGCCGAACGGATCGATCGCCGCCAGCGCCTCGCGGTCCTTGATCACGACCTTGCAGATCGCGGTCAGACCCTCGTCCGCCAGGACGGAGCGGAGCAGGTAGAACGCCTTGCGGCCGATCTTGTCCGGCTCAAGGTAATAGGCGCTCTTGACGAATCGGACGTTGGCGTCCTCGCGTTCGGCCTTGGTGAACTGCTCGATCTCGATGGAGCGAACGGTCTTGAGCGGGACGCTCTCCAGGTCCTCGTCGGTGACCACCACATACTCGCCGGGCGCGTATTCGTAGCCCTTGACCGTGTCCGAGCGCGAGATGACCTCGTCCTCCACCGGGCAGACGATCTTCATCTGGATCCGGGACAGGTCATCCTTGTGGAGCATGTTGAAGGCGATGCCCCTGGATTCGGTAGCCAGGTAGAGCTTCACCGGGATGGTGACAAGCCCGAACTGGATGGCCCCCTTCCACATCGAACGCGCCACTGCAGGTCTCCATCTCGAGGCCGATCGAGCCCGGATCCACCGGTCCGGGCTGCCGGGAAGGGAACCTTAGCGGCGAACGGCCTTCTTGTCGACGACCTTGGACCTACCTGTCGACGAGGAACGCGTCCAGTTCCACCAGCGGATACGTGCTCCCGCTGCGCACGCGCAGCCGGATCGTGTGCGTGCCGATCGTGCTCCAGTGGCGGCTGAACACGACCCGGCGACTGCCATACGGCTTCGCATGCATGTTCAGCGTCTTGACGAAGATGCCGTCGATGTACAGGTCCATCCTGCCCCGGTACGCGGTGCGTGGACCGACCACGGCGATCCCTTGCCCGGTGAACGTCATGGTGGCTCGCGAGCGGGGCACCCTCGATCGAGTCAGCGTCCGTTTGACGGCATAGGTGTACGACTTGCGCGACCAGGTGCCGCTGTAGCTGACCGCCGAACTGCGGTCATCGACCACGTAGAGCCTGGTCTGGGCAGCCGATTCCGCCCACGGGCTCCAGTTGCCTGCCGTGTCCTGGGCTCGGACCCGGAACCGATAGCTGGTGCCACCGAACCGAACGGTCTTCGTGATCTGGCGGATGGTTCCGGCGGTGCCGACCGTCGAGCCCCACGCTCCACCGTCGGCCGAGGTCTCCAGTTCGTAGGCTGCGATCGTGCTGGACGGGTCCGTGGCGGCCGGCCACACGACCCAGACGGACGCGGCGCTCGCACCCAGCCGGACTCCGGTCTTGATGGAGGCGACCGGCGGCAGGGCGGTCGGGTCGTCGTTGACGATCTGGATGGGCACGACGATGGTGTCCGTCCGACCCTGGTTCGTGGCGACGACCTTCAGGTCGTACTCGCCACGCGGCGTCGACGCCGGGATGGTGACCTGCAGGGACGTCGCGTTCGCGTTCCAGCCCATGAGGCTGGACGAGCTGAGTGGCGCGGTCCAGCCGACCGGCAGGTCCGTCACGCGCAACCGGACCCGCTCGAAGAACGTGGCGCTACGGGTCAGGGTGATCGGCACGTTCATCACGCCACCGGCCTCACCGGTCACACCGACCGAGCCGACCCCCAGGGCGAAGGTCCCCAGTGCCCCGAGCCGGGTGACGTCCAGCAGCTTCTCGTGGATGCTGTCCGGATCCGTGCCCGTCTTCCAGTTGAGGTTGCCCAGGTACTGGAGGCCTTCCTTGACCTCTGCTGGGGTGGCATCGGGCCTGCTCTCCTTGTACAGCGCGACCGCGCCGGTCACGGCCGGGGTCGCCATGGAGGTCCCGGATGAGTAGCCGTACTTGCCCCCAGGGCGACTTGACCAGATGCACTTGCCGGGCGCGATCAGATCGACATCCGACCCGTAGTTGCTGAAATCGGCGAACGTGTCGTCCCGGTCGTAGCCTCCCCACGAGTAACACAAATTGCCGCCGAGGCCTCCGGACTTCCCGTCCGTGTCGGCCAGCGCGGATACCGTGATGACCTCGTTGTAGCTGGCGGGGACGTTCGCCGCAGCGTTATGCGAATCGTTCGCTGCCGCGACCACGACCGTGATCCCACCGGCGACGACGCGACAGATGGCCGCGTGCAGCGGGTCGTGGTTGACGGACCCGCACTTGCCATCGTCCGAACCGGGCTTCGTCACGCTCATGTTGACGGCCTCGAAGAGCGGGCGGCTGCTGTCCGACGGATCCCGCTGGGCGAGGACCCACTCAAGACCGCAGACGTACCACGACAGGAGTCCGTAGCCCGTGTCGTTGAGGATCTTGACGGCCCACAGGCGCGCGCCCGGGGCCACACCAACGACGCCGATACCGTTATCCAGGGCGGCGACCGTCCCGGCTACGTGGGTCCCATGACCCTGGATATCCCGCCATGCAGTGCGGTCCACGGTCGAGCAGTTGTAGCCACCCGCCACGTTCAGATCCGGGTGAAGGGCGATCCCGGTATCGACGATCGCGACGTCCGCGTCCACGCGGGTGTCGATGCCATCGATGGCGGCGACGGTGTTCGACCGACCACCCACTCGCGACACGCCGGTCGGGATGGTCTGGGCAGTCAGCTGGATCAGTTCGTCGGGAACGATGGCGACGACGTTCGGGTCCGCCGAAAGTGCGTGCCGCTGCGCGGCCGTCAACCTGGATGCGAATCCACGCAGCGCCTTTGCGAAGGTGCGGTCTGCCTTGATCTTGTCGCGGGCCGCGTGCCGATCCAGGACAGCCCCGGGGTCGGTACCGGCCTTGAGCATGACGATGTAGCGACCGCTCGGGTCCGGTCGACCCTTGGCATCCGTGATCAAAGCGGGACCGTTGGCGAGCGTTGCCGCGGGTGTTGGGGCCACGGTGGGGGCCGCGCTTGGGGCGGTGCTCGGCTCGGCGGACGGACTCGGTGCCGCGCTCGGGGCAGCGCTGGGGGCCGCGCTGGGGGCAGCGCTCGGTGCCGCGCTCGGCTCGGCGGACGGACTCGCGACCGCACTCGGAACGGGCTGGAGGGACGGCTCATCCGCGGCGGAGACCGGCGCGCCTGCGGGCACGGCGATGAGCATCGCGAGCAGGACAGGGGCGAACGAACGGCGCATTGGGACCTCCCGGTTCCCGCGGAGTATGTACCCGACCTCCGGATACGCCAACTGACCCCATGGTCCCAGTACGACTCAGCCGACCGTACCGGACTACACCGGACCCTACGAACTCGACCAGTCAGGCGACCTTCGCCGCCCGGATCTCCGCCTCCGCCTCCGCCACGCGGGCCAGGATGTTGGACCGCATCGTGTCCAGGCCGGACCACACCGCCTTCGTTGCGTTGGAGATGGAGGTCAGCTGCGACTTCAGCGTGCGGACCAGTTCCAGCTGCTCGCGAACGGCGGTCAGGGCGGTCGCGATCGCGGCCGCATCCACGTCCACCTCGTGCTCGGCGAGCGATGCCAGGGCCAACAGCCGCGCCAGCTTGACGGCTGCCTCCAGGGTCGCGGGGTCCGGGGCCTCCGGGTCCACCACGCAATAGACGTCGTCGCCGAAGACCGCGAACGGCGCGACGCCAGCCGGCGCATGGGCCGGAGTGAAGACGATCAGCCCGACGGCCGCCCCCCGGTTCTCCCTGGCCTCTCGCAACTCGTCGCGAATGGCCCGCATGGACAACGGTCTGTCCTTGGCCTCCACGACGACCCGCAGGTCGCACCCGCGAGCCACCCGCGTATCCACGGTCAGCACGAAGTCACCCTTCTTGGACTTCATGACCGCGCCAGCCTCCGTGCCGGTCCGGTCCAGCAGGTCGCCGGCACCGCGCGCGATGTCGCCGAGCATCGCCTCCAGGAGATCCTCGAAGTCCACGCCCTTGGCCGTGGAGCGGGCACGCTCCGCACCCCGGGCGGCGGCGGCCGCCTCGATGGCGACCAGGCGCTCCTCTAGGGCCTTGAACCCGGCGCTCATCTCCTGGCGGAACTGGTGCATCGGGGAGTTGAGCCGGGTAGGGTCAAGCAGGACGGCGAGCTTGGACGCATCGCCGTCGAAGTAGCGCTCCAGCATCCGGCCGATCCGGCCGATGGCGCTGTCGCGTTTGGTCTCGTCGAACAGCTCATCCACCATCGACCGGAGGGCTCCCCGGTCGCCCAGGAACTGCTCCAGCGTGCGAGGCAGCCGGCCATCACCGTCCGCGAAGTTGAGCCGGAGCGTCTGCTCCAGGGTTTGCGCTGCCTTCTCGTTGACCGACTCGGTCTGGCGAACCAGCTTCTCGAACTCCGACCGGACCACATCAACGTTGACGGTCACGCCGGCATCCTGGAGAGCGATCAGCCCGATACGCAGGGCTCGCTCCACGATGGCGTCCCGATCGTCCGCCGGCCGCTCACCGAGGAATGCGGCCAGGGCCGGATCGTGCAGCACGAGACGATCCACGACGATGCGATCGCCTTCCAGTCTGACCCTGGATCCGAACGCGGCGTCGACGACGGGTGACGGGAGCGGGATGAGCGTGCGGGCTTCCATCTCCAAAGGTTCGTACCCCCCTGTGACACCTAGCTTGTCGCGATCCGAAGGGCACGGGTTACGATGGGCCGATGACGACCGCCCGCACACCCCTCATCCGTCGCCTGGCGGTCCTCGCCGGGGTGCTCGCCCTATGCGCCACGACCGTCGGGTCGGCCGTCGCCGCGGACCCGGTCCGGTTCAAGTCGCGCGACGCCGGCAAGGCCTGGGACCGGGGTCTGGCCGCCACCGACAAGCAGGTCATCGTCACGTTCCGGGATGGCACGAGCGCGGCCAGGCGGGCCGACATCGCGGCCGCCGCCGGACTGAGCGGCGCCAAGGATCTGCACAGCGACGGTGCCGCCGCATATCGCTCGGATGGGTCTGTGAGTTCGCTGCGCCGAACGTTGTTGGCGACCGGTGCCGTCGCGTCGGTGAGCGTGGATCGCCGTCTCTATCGGTTCGATGACCCGACCGGCGAGCCGGGCTGGAGCGACCTGTGGGGCCTGCACAACACCGGCCAGCCCATCCGCGGTGTGGCCGGGTCCGCCAACGTGGATATCGACGGCCTGGAGGCCGAGAGGATCACCGGCGGGGATCCGGCCGTGGTCGTGTCGGTCATCGATGACGGCGTGGACTTCAGTCATCCGGATCTCACCGCCCAGGCCTGGACCAACCCCGGCGAGTCCGGTGGCGGCAAGGAAGCCAACGGCATCGATGACGACGCGAACGGGTACATCGACGATGTCCACGGCTGGGACTTCTGCAACAACGACAACACCGTCCACGACTTCGATCATGACTTCCACGGGACACACGTCGCCGGCACGATCGCCGCCTCCCTGGACGGCCAGGGCGTGGTGGGCGTCGCCCCGAAGGTCAGGATCATGGCCCTCAAGTTCCTCGACGACGATCCGACCAAGGACTGTGGCCTGACGTCCATGGCCGTCGAGGCGATCGCCTATGCCAAGTCGTTCGGCGTGGTCCTCTCGAACACCTCGTGGGGCGGCTACGGACCGCTGACGGACTTCCAGCCGCTTTACGACGCGATGAGGGGCTCAGGAATCCTGTTCGTCGCCTCGGCCGGCAACGATGGCGTCGACAACGACAACGACCCGTTCCCGGCCTACCCGGCGTCGTTCGACCTGCCCAACGTCGTGTCCGTGGCTGCCGTCGACCGGGACGGGAGTCTGGCCTGGTTCTCGAACTTTGGACGAACGACCGTGGACATCACGGCGCCGGGGGTGGACATCCTGAGCGCCCTCCCGGCCGACTCGACGTACCCGGTGGGCTGGGGCTACCTCGACGGGACGTCCATGGCCGCGCCGCACGTGACCGGCGTGGCCGCCCTGATCGCCTCGCAGGATCCGTCGCTGCGGACCTCGGCCGGGATCCCCACACTCCGGGCGCGACTCCTGGCAGAGGGCAAGGCGCTACCCCTGACGGTGGGCGGTACGGCCACAGGGCGGATCGTCGACGCCCTGTTCGCGCTGGACCGGCAAGCCCCCACGGCCGTCCCACCCACCTGGTATGCATTCGTGGTGGGAGCCACCCTGGGCCGGACGGCT
>Ga0315271_10000739_pt1 | contig 18890 bp, 18 predicted proteins | sample C3_top_MG_FD_204664 | JGI IMG/M metagenome (GOLD analysis project Ga0315271, IMG submission 204664) | Sediment microbial communities from Yellowstone Lake, YNP, Wyoming, USA - C3_top | ecosystem: Environmental > Aquatic > Freshwater > Lake > Sediment | place: USA: Wyoming | collected 2017-08-01
CGCGCGCCAGCGCGAGCACGAGGTTGCGGCGCGCCGTCTCGTCGTCGTCCACCGCGAGCACCCGCGGCTGGCGCCGGCGGCGCAGCGCCTTGATCGCCAGATGCTCGAGGATGCGCTCCTTCACCTGTCCCAGGCCGTAGTGGTGCTCGTCCAGGACCCGCTCGGCGCGCGCCAGGTCGAGGTTGTCCTCGGTGGTGCGGTGCCAGGGGAGCGCTGCGAGATACTCGAGGTAAGTCAGACCGATCGTGTACTCCGCGGCGGCGGGACTGATCCGTGAGAGCAGGTCCAGCTCCCGCTCGGCAACGGATTCCACGGCGGGGGGAAGCTGCACCGCGGCGAGGCGCCGTCGCAGCTCGGGGATCGTCGGGTCCTGCTCTTCCTCCGCTGCCCCATCTTTCCTGAACAGTTTCACCGTGCACCTCCGCCGTCTTGCTGCTATTGCAAAATACAACGATTGCAACGTATTTGCAACATGACTGTTTTTATCTTCTGAATCAATGACTTGCGCCTCTGGGCCACAGCTGCGGCGGCGGCCGCGCAACATCGCGGGTTCGCGGAGCAACTTGATTCAGCGCTGTATATCATTGATTATATACGCTTTATTATCATCGCCTGACTCTGGCACGCCCCCTGCAAACAAGAACGGGTGCAACCAATCGCTAGGAGGCGATGAACATGAAGATCGCAGAAAAGTTCGAGCAAGTGATGATGGCCGCCGCGTTTGCCGAGGAAAACGAGCACGGAACCGCGCGCGAGCTGCTCACCGGGCGTCGCGAGACCGAGCGTGCCGCCAAGCGCCCCACCCCCCGGCCCCAGCCCCGTCAGACCCTCCGGGCCGACTAACCACGCACCGTGCGGAAGTCAGGGAACACGACGTCATGAACAAGGTCATGCAGGTCGTCGGGCGGGCGCAGCAGGCGCTTGAAGCAGCGGCGTTTGCCGAGGAAGGCGATCGCAGCAGCGCGAAGGATCTGCTTCAGGAGCACCGCCGCGTCCTGCTCGCCTTGCGGGGCCTCGAGGGGGACGCCCGCACGATGACCTACGCGCTCAACACCTGCCAGCGCGTCGGCGCGGGGCTCGATGTGCTGTGCGTCGCGGACCGCGCCCTCTCCGACGCGGATCTTCGACGCGCGCTCGCCCCGTTTCTCGTTCGCATCGCCGAGGCGCAGATCCCCTGCCGGCTTCTTTCGGCCGCCGGCTGCATCAAGGAACAGATAGTCCGTTATACCAAAGCACACCCCGAGGTCTCGTTCGTCGTCGTCGAATCCGCCGGAGTGCTCGACCGCGGTTGCGGCGCCAATGACGAGCGGCGGCTCTCGCACCTATGGAAGCGTCTCGCCTGTCCGCTGGTGGTGGTCTCCGACCCCGCCAGGGCCTGAACAACAACCAAGGAGAAAAACTATGGCCACGACAACCAAGAAAAAAGCCCTCGTGGGCGCGGTGATCTTCGGCGTGCTCTCGATCGGACTGTACGCGCTGCTCTTCGTCAAAGAGGACCTGATCAATTCGACGTTCGGCAAAGGCGGTGCTTACGCCGTGCTGCCGATCGCAACCGCGTTCCTCTTCTCGTTTGTCCACGGCAATTTCACCGGCAACTTCTGGACGGTCCTCGGGATCGAGGCCGCGAAAAGCAAGGGGTGCAAATAACATGCATGACGCCGTCGCTGTAGCCACGCAGTTCATCGGCCTCTCCCTCGGGAAGATCATGTATCTCTTTGCCATGGGCTTCGTCGGGGGCCTGGTCAGCGGCTTCATCGGCTCGGGCGGCGCCTTCGTGCTGACCCCCGGGATGATGAGTCTCGGCGTGCCGGGCCTGATGGCAGTCGCCAGCAACATGTGCCATAAGTTCCCCAAGGCGCTCGTCGGCGCTCTCAAGCGCGCCAAGTACGGGCAGGTTGACGTCAAGCTCGGACTCGTGCTCGGCGTCTCCGCCGAGGCCGGCGTGCTCTGGGGCGCCGGCGTGCAGGAGCACATCAAGAAGACCTACGGCGACGCGGGCTCAAACCTCTACGTCAGCGCGGCGTTCGTGCTCATCCTGGCGGTCGTCGGCGGCTTCGTGCTGCGCGACGCGATCAAGAGCTACCGCGCCGGCAACACGAACGAGGAAGAAAAAATCACGAAGATCGCGCGCTGGGTGCAGTCGGTCAATATCCCCTACACGATGGTCTACTTCAAGGCGCTCAACGCGCGCATTTCGGTGCTCTTCACGCTGCCGCTGGGCTTCGCCACTGGCGTGCTTGCCGCGACCATCGCGGTCGGCGGCTTCATCGGCGTCCCCTCGATGATGTATGTGCTCGGCGCCCCCGGGCTGATGGCCTCGGCCACCGAGCTGGTGATCGCGTTCGTGATGGGCGTCGGCGGCACGTTCAAGTACGCGCTGCACGGGATGGTCGATATCCGCCTGGCGCTGATCATCCTCGCCGGCTCGCTCTTCGGCATCCAGCTCGGCGCGATCGGCACGACCTACGTGCGCCCCTACATGATCAAGATGGTGATGGGCGTGATCATGGTGACGGTGCTCTTCAGCCGCCTGCTGATGCTGCCGGTCTACATGTCGCAGCTGCACCTGATCGGCGAGATCGGCCCGGCCACCGCCAAGATGCTCTCGAACACCAGCTTCGCGATCATGATCTTCGCCCTCGCCCTGGGCGCCTTCATCGTGCTCAAGGCGATGTGGGCAGGCAAACGCGAGGAGCGGCTGCGCGAGAGCGTCGGCGCGCTGGCCATCGAGTAACATCCCGCAGATCCCCCTCGTTCCCCTTGCTGCTGAGGGGGCCGGGGGGGATTTGCATTTTCCGGTCGCACCAGCCTATGGTTCCGGGGATCGGGCGGGCTTGAAGCCCCTCCCGGCGGCAACAATCGGAGGACCACGCTGATGGGCAAATACCGCAAGATCCTCGTCTCGCTCGACGGCTCCGAGTCCGGGCACAACGCGCTGGTCCAGTCCTTTGCGCTGGCGCGTGACGAGAAATGCTGGCTGCTAGCCGCGACCGTCGTGCCCGGCATCGACGGGGACCTCGAACTGGTGGGACTCGGCGACGTCCGTGCCGCGATGCGCAAACCCGGGGAAGCGATCCTGGCCGGGGCGCAGGCACTCGCCGAAACAGCGCGCATCCCGTTAAAAACCGTCCTCGAGGAGGGCGAGGCCTGGGAGCGGATCGCACACCTCGCCGACGACCAGCGCTGCGACCTGATCGTGATGGGCCGGCGGGGCCTGCGCCGGCTCGAACGGGTGATGATGGGCAGCGTCACCGCGCGGGTCATCGGGCACACCGACCGCGACGTCCTCGTTGTCCCCCAGGGAACCCGGTTATCCTGGAAGCGCATCCTCGTCGCCGTCGACGGCTCCGTCACCAGCATCGCGGGAGCCGACCACGCCATCAACGTCGCGGCATCCTACGGCGGCGAGCTGTTCGCGCTTTCGGTGGTCGATCTTCCGGACGAAGCCTTCGCGGATGCGCCAAAGATCGCCGACCAGCTCCTTGAAAAGGCCCAACGGTACGTCGCCGCGGTCAAGGCCAAGGCCGACGCCGCCGGCGTCCCCTGCACCGTCGCCACACTCGAGGGACCGGTCCACGAGGTGGTGACCCGCATCGCCCGCGAGCGCGAGGCGGGCCTGATCGTCACCGGGTCGCACGGCCGCACCGGACTGCGGCGGCTGTTGATGGGCAGCGTGGCGGAGAAAGTGATCGGCTACGCCCCCTGCCCGGTTCTTGTCGTCAAGGGGTAGGACGGCAGCAGCACGGCAGGCCTCCCCCCTATCCAAGGCTGCGGGCGGGCGTTATAGTGAATTTCTGCCACACGCTGGGGCGTCGCGCGAACCCTGGCGAGATCGGCGAGCGCGAACCGGTGGGCCTGAGAGCTGCGTCCGCCTCCCACTGGCCACAGCGGATGGGCGCATCGCCCAGGGGGGGACGGCATGCCGGGGCTGGAGGCAATGACCCGCGCGGAGACGCTCCCCGCGTCCGGCGGGCCCGGCAATGCGGGCCGGCAGATCACCACCGTCGCCCTGCTCGTGCTCGCCGTTTCCGTGATGCATTACGAGACGGTCACGACGCTCCCGCTTCTCCACGATGTGTACCGGCGGCTCTATTACATCCCGGTGGGGCTGGCCGCCGTCTGGTTCGGCGTGCGCGGGGGCGTGATCGCCTCGGCGGTCGTGGCGGTGCTCTACGCCCCGCACATCCTGCTGCACTGGCAACACGTGGGTCGCGAAATCGCGAATCAGTTCATGGAAATCGTCCAGTATTTCGCGTTCTCCGCGCTCATCGGCCACTTCGCCGGCCGGGAGCGCCGCTACCGCCTGCGCAGCGAGGAGACCGCGGAGAAGCTCGAGGACTCCTACCAGGAACTGCGCCGCCAGGCCGACATGATTCTCGAGATCGAAGGCCAGTTGCGCCAGGCGGACCGTCTCGCGGCCGTGGGCGAGCTCGCCGCGACGATCACGCACGAAATCCGCAACCCGCTCTCGTCGATCAGGGGGACCGTCGAAATTCTCAAGGAAGACTTCCCGGCGAACTCCCCGAAGGCGGAGTTTTTCGAGATCCTGCTCAAGGAGACGGATCGCCTGAACAAGGTGGTCGAGGACTACCTCGGTCTCGCGCGCTCGAAGGCGGCGGAAGGGGCGACGGCCTTGCTCGACCTTGGGGAGCTGGTCCGGCAGACGGCCGCGCTGGTCGGCGTCCAGACGGCGAAGCGGGGCGTGCGCCTGACGACGGCAATCGACGTCCCGTTGCCGGTCCGCGGGAATCCGGTGCACCTGAAGCAGGTGCTCCTGAACCTGCTGCTGAACGCGGTGCAGGCCACGAAACCCGGGGGCAAGATCGGCGTGCGCGGCGGCGTGCGCGAGGGGGTGGTCAAAGGCCTCGAATACCGCGACGTGGAGGGACGCCTGGTCGAGGTCGTCGTCGAGGACGAGGGGCCAGGCATCCCGGAGGCGGACCTGGCAAAAGTTTTCCTGCCCTTCTACACGACGAGACCCGAGGGCACCGGACTCGGCCTCGCCATCAGCCTGCGCATCGCCGAGGCCCACGGGGGGACGCTCGAGGCGGGAAACCGGCCAGGGGGCGGCGCGCGGTTCGTGCTCTCGCTCCCGGCAGTCGAGGCGGAGGAGCGGGATCGTGGTTGAGAGGATCCTGGTCGCCGACGACGACGCGAGCCTGCGGCGGGTGCTGGAGTACAACCTCGCCAAGGAGGGGTACGCCGTGCTCACCGCGGACTCGGGCGAAAAGGCCCTCGCGCTGCTGGGGGCCGAGCGCGTGGACCTGCTGATCACCGACATCAAGATGCCGGGGATGGACGGCATGGACCTGCTGCGGCGCGTGCGGCTGGCCGCCCCCGAGACCCAGGTCATCGTCATCACCGCCTTCGGCACGATCGAGATGGCGGTCGAGGCGATGAAGGCCGGCGCCTTCGAGTACGTCACCAAGCCCTTCAACCGCGACGAGCTCTCGCTCGCCGTCCGCAAGGCGCTGCGGCTCAAGAGCCTGGAGCACGACAACGCGCGTCTGCGGCGCGAGGTGGAGAAGAAGTACGGTCTCGGGAACATCGTCGGAGACTCGCCGCAGCTGCAGCAGGTGTTCCGGCTGATCGAGAAGGTGGCGGACTCCGACGCTTCGGTGCTGATCACCGGGGAGAGCGGCACCGGCAAGGAGCTCGTCGCCAAGGCGATACACTATCGCAGCCTGCGAGCCGACAGGCCCTTCGTTGCCGTCAACTGCGCCGCGATACCGCGCGAACTTCTCGAGAGCGAACTGTTCGGCCACCGGAAAGGCGCCTTCACCGGCGCCGTGCGCGACAAGATGGGCCGCTTCGAGGAGGCGGGAAGCGGCACGCTGCTGCTCGACGAGATCGCGGATTTGCCGGTCGAGCTGCAGGCGAAGCTGCTGCGCGCGCTGCAGGAGCGGGAATTCTCGCCGGTCGGCGGCAGCGGGGTGACCCGGTTCGAGGCCCGGGTGATCGCCGCGACCAACCGCGACCTCGAGGGCGAGGTCGCCGAGGGCCGCTTCCGGGAGGACCTTTTCTACCGGCTGGCCGTCGTGCCGATCCACCTGCCAAGCCTGCGCGAGCGCCCGGACGACATCCCGCTGCTGGTTGCGCACTTTCTCAAGGCGCTCGGCGGCGGGCGCAAGGTCAGGGTGAGCCGCGAGGCGATGGAGGCGCTCAAGGGCCACCCGTGGAAGGGCAATGTGCGCGAGCTGGAAAACAACATCGAGCGGCTGCTCGTGCTCGGGGACTCCGACGTCATCCGCCTCGAGGACCTGCCGGAGAAGATCCGCGCGCCGCGCGCCGCCGCTGGCGGCCCCGACGCCGGGGGGTTCTCGTTCACGTTCCCCGAGGAGGGGCTTTCGCTGGAGGAGGCCGAAAAGGCCATTATCCTCGAGGCGCTGCGCAGAAGCGGCTGGAACCAGAGCCGCGCCGCCCAACTGCTCAAGGTGCCGCGGCACCTGCTCCTGTACCGGATGGAAAAATTCGCACTGCCACGTAAGGCGCCCGATTCGCAGTAGCCGTACGCAGGAGGCCATCGAATGTTGCACTGGCTTCGCGACCATCGCCGCGCCGCGGCGCGAAAACGCCCGTTTCCCGCCGCGTGGGAGGCCTTCGCGGGTGCGAATGTGGCCCACTACTGCCTGCTCGATGACGCCGAGCGTTCCGAGCTGCAGGCGACGATGCAGGTCTTCCTCGAGGAAAAGCACTGGGAAGGGTGTGGCGGCCTCGAGCTTACTGACGAAATCCGCGTCACTATCGCTGCCCAGGCGTGTCTGTTGCAGCTGGGACTCCCCCACGATTATTACCGCAACGTGCAGTCGATACTCGTCTACCCCTCGACGGTCGTGCCTCCCGAGCAACCCCGCGGGGGATTCGAGCGCGTGAGCGGCCCCGTGCCGGCCCCCGTCCCCATCCTCGGCCAGGCCTCTGCCCAGGGCCCGGTAGTCCTCGTGTGGGACGCCGTCCTGCGCGGGGCGCGGCACCCCGAGCAGGGCCACAACGTCGTCTATCACGAGTTCGCCCACAAGCTCGACATGATCGACGGGGCGGCCGATGGCACCCCGCCTCTCGCCGGCCGCGACCAGTTGGCCGAGTGGGTGGCCGTGTGCTCCGCCGAATTCCTGCGGCTGCGCCATCTGGCCGAGCAGGGGCACAAGACGTTCCTCGACGCCTACGGCGCGACAAACGAGGCCGAGTTTTTCGCCGTCGCAACCGAGGAGTTTTTCGACCACCCCCTTGCCCTGGTAAAATACAGCCCCGACCTCTACCGCGTCCTCGGCGACTACTACCGCCAGGACCCGGCAGCGCGGGCGAATCGCACCTGCCACAGGGATACGCAATAATCGCGTTCCGGGCTTGTGTGACCTTCGCGCTGCCAGGCCCTGGCGAAAGGAGCGATCGGTGTGGGCTTGAAAAACGGGCGACACTCCCGCATCTGGCCGGCGAGGGACACGGCCCAGCCAACTGCATTCATGACGGATCGATGTATCAAATGATTCAAAACTCAATTACGAGACAACGGGTCCCGGCTTCCGCCCTGCTCCTACGCCCGAACCCTCGTGATATTGGCGCATTCCCACGCAACAGCAGTTATCCGCGGGGGGGGATGGCATCCTGTCGTCTCACGAGTAGGTTTTTAGAATTCGGACCTCCTTCGGAGAAATCCTCCGGCAGCGGCGCAACAACACATACCATTCCAAGCAATTGCATGACGCGGGCGGCCTGCGAGCCAGTCGGCGGCACGGCTGATGCATAAGCACGGGTCTCAGGACAACGTCGAGCGGAGATGAAAGACGTTACGGATCGCGCGGAACGGACTAAAGCCATAACAACAGGGGGAAGAACATGAATCGGTATCTGCTTGTTTTACTTACCGTGCTTCTGATGACGCCGGGCGTGGCGCCGGGACAAACGATGGGCAGAGGCGGAAACGACTCCCCGCCCCGGACGCAGGCGCAGCACGAGATGAAGCCGCAGCAGCCGGCTCCCGGGATGATGGCCCCGGGTTCGGGCATGATGAAGGGCGGCATGATGGGGTCCATAATGCCCTCCATGATGTCGTCGATGATGGACGGGATGATGCCCGGCAAGACCCGCGGCTGCATGATGATGGCCGAGGGCATGATGAAGGGCCAGATCGACGTCGCTCAGATGCGCACGGCGCTCGCTCTGTCCGACGAGCAGGTGGAGCGGCTCAGGGTCAGCCAGCGTCCCTTCCAGAAGGAGACCATCCTGACGCTCGCATCCATGAAAGTCGCGGAGTTGGAGCTGGCTGATCTTGTCGCCGCCGAGAAGCCGGACTTCGGCAAAGTCGAAGCCAGGCTCAAGGAGATCGAAGGCATGCGCACGAAGGTCCGCCTCGCCCACCTCAAGGCCGCGGTGGCCGTGAAAGCGATTCTCAGCGTGGAGCAACTTGAACAGCTCCAGGGGATGAGCGAGGGCGCGCCGCCACCACCGGCAGTGGCAGCTCCGCCGCGCGGCGCCGCGCCACAGTCAGAACCCGAGCATGAGCAGCATCACTAGACCGACGGCGGTCTCCCGCCGGGGAGAGAACGGCGAATGACGACAGCTCCCCGGCAGTTCACCTGTCCCATGCACCCGGAGGTCGTCCGAGACGGGCCGGGCGCGTGTCCGAAGTGCGGGATGGCCCTCGAGCCGAAAGAACCGGCTCCTCCCTCCCCCCAGAAGACTGAGTACGTCTGCCCGATGCATCCGGAGGTCGTGCGGACCGAGCCCGGCAGCTGCCCCAAGTGCGGCATGGCGCTCGAGCCCCGAACCGCGACGGCAGACGACGGCGAAGAGAGCGCGGAGTACGAAAACATGCGCCGGCGCTTCATCGTCGGCGCAGTACTCACGGCACCCCTCGTCGCAATCGCGATGCGGGGCATGATCCCCGGCGGCAACTCCCTCGAGATCGCCGTAGGCGCCGGGCCCCTCGGCTGGCTGGAACTCCTGCTGGCCATGCCGGTCGTCCTGTGGGCGGGGTGGGCATTTTTCGTCAGGGGCGTCCAATCGGTCGCGAACCGCAGCCTCAACATGTTCACGCTGATCGCGCTTGGCGTCTCAGTTGCCGCTCTCTACAGCCTGGTGGCGCTGCTCGCGCCCGGCCTCTTCCCCGCTGCCATGCGCACACCCGAGGGCCTGGTGCCCGGCTACTTCGAGGCGGCGGCGGCGATCGTCACGCTGATCCTGTTCGGCCAGGTCCTGGAACTGCGGGCCCGCAGCAGGACGGGCGCCGCCATCAAGGCCCTGCTCGGACTGGCGCCCAAGACCGCGAGGAAAATCCTCGCTACCGGCGCGGAGGCCGACATCCCGCTCGACCAGGTGACCGTCGGGGATCGGCTCCGGATCCGGCCCGGCGAGAAGGTACCCGTGGACGGCGAGGTGCTCGAGGGGGCCAGCAGCATCGATGAGTCAATGATATCCGGCGAACCCATCCCGGTGGAAAAACACGCCGGCGACAAGGTGGTCGGCGCCACGGTGAACGCCAACGGCACCCTCGTCATGAAAGCCGAGAAGGTCGGCGCCGAGACGCTTCTGGCCCGGATCGTCCAGATGGTGGCCGCGGCTCAGCGCAGCCGCGCTCCCATCCAGAGGCTGGCCGATGTCGTCTCGGGGTATTTCGTGCCGGCGGTGATTGCGATTGCCGCGCTCTCCTTTCTCGTCTGGTATTTCGTGGGCCCCGAACCACGCCTGGCCTACGCTTCGATCACCGCGGTCTCGGTGCTGATCATCGCCTGCCCGTGCGCCCTGGGACTGGCCACGCCGATGTCGATCATGGTCGCGACGGGCAAGGGTGCGACACTGGGGATCCTCTTCAAGAATGCCGAGGCGATCGAGACGCTGCGCACGGTCGACACGCTGGTGGTGGACAAGACCGGGACGCTCACCGAGGGCAAGCCGAAGGTGACGCAGGTCGTGACCTTGGCCGGGATGGACGAGCCCACGTTGCTGCGACTCGCGGCGAGCGTCGAGAAGGGCAGCGAGCATCCCCTTGCCGCGGCCATCGTTGCGGGAGCTGGCGAGCGCGGCGCGGGTACGGGCGCGGTCACCGAATTCGTTGCCCACACCGGCAGGGGTGTTTCCGGCACGATCGACGGACGCACCGTGCTTCTCGGCAACGGGAAACTCCTGGAACAGTTTCAGGTCACTACGGACGACCTTGCCAGGCAAGCGGAAACCCTCAGGACCGAGGGGCAGACCGTGATGTTCGTGGCCGTGGACGGCAAGGCCGCCGGCTTGCTCGTGGTCTCCGACCCGATCAAGGAGACCACCCCGGAGGCGATACGGCAGCTCCACGACGAGGGGATACGCATCGTCATGCTGACCGGCGACAACCGGGTGACGGCCGAGGCGGTCGCGAAGAAGCTCGGCATCGACGACGTTGTCGCCGAGGTGCTTCCGGACCAGAAGGCCGACGCGGTAAAGAAATTGCAGGCGGCAGGCAAGGTCGTCGCGATGGCCGGCGACGGCATCAACGACGCGCCCGCTCTCGCCCAGGCCCAGGTCGGCATCGCCATGGGCACGGGCACCGACGTCGCGATGGAAAGCGCCGGTGTCACCCTGGTCAAAGGCGACCTGCGCGGCATCGTGCAGGCCAGGCGCCTGAGCCGGGCCACGATGGCCAACATCAAGCAGAACCTCTTTTTCGCTTTCATCTACAACGTGCTCGGCGTGCCAATCGCGGCCGGGGTGCTGTATCCCTTCTCCGGCATGCTCCTGAGTCCGATGATCGCGGCAGCGGCAATGAGCCTCAGTTCGGTGTCGGTGATCGGCAACGCCTTGCGATTGCGCCGGGCGCGGGTCTGACGAAAGAAAGGGGGGTGGGGCTGGAACACCAAAGTCGTTTCAGAAATATCGGCCTCTAACTCAGAGACGCAGGCTCATCCGACTTAATAACAAAGGAGAACGAGATGAAAAAGATCATTGCAGGAGCGGTCGCGATTATCGGCTTATCGGCGTTGGTGGCGACCGCACAGATGATGCCCGGCGGCCAACAGCCTCCCGGCGGCGGCATGGGCGGTGGGCAGCAGCATCCCGGCGGCGGCATGATGGGCTCCCAGTCGTCGCCCCAGATGATGAGCGGACAGACGATGATGCAGCAGGACATGATGCGCGACATGTCCGGCCTGATGGGACAGATGGACCAGGCCATGCAGAAAATGTCGCAGAATATGAGCGGACAGATGCCGATGAGCGGGATGCAGCAGATGTCCAAAGGCATGGGCGACATGTCTCTGGCCATGAAGGAAATGTCCGAGCACATGGCCAAGGGCACCATGGATCCGGCCGCGATGAAAAGCATGCAGGAACGGATGAAGAACCTGAACCAGATGATGGACGACCTGAATAAAAAGGGAAAATGATGGCGCCGCTGACGAGCAGGGTTTGGGTCGCAGGTGCGGCCGTTCTCCTGATCTCCGGGTTTTTTGGCCCGCAGCGGCCAGGGCGCTGGAGGGCCGCGGCTATCTGGAACTGGACGCGGGATACGAGACCGGTGATTTCGGCACCCCGACGACCGCCAACCTCTTTTCGCTCTCGCCTACGCTGGGGTATGTGACCCCGCGGTACAACCTGAGCGTGACCGTCCCGTTTCTTTCCCTCACCGAAAAGACCGGCGGGTCGAGCACATCCGGGACCGGCTTGGGGGACGTCGTCCTGCGGGCCGGCGGGTTGCTGCTCCCGGAGACCGGCGGCGGACTGTCGATCAGCGGCGCGTCGGCAGTCAAGTTGCCGACGGCCGACGAGGCGAAGGGACTCGGCACGGGTCAGACCGACTATGGCGTCTTCGCCGGCCTCCACCAGCGCCTCCTGGGGCTGAAGTTCTCTCTGACGGGAGGATATATCGTCACCGGCAATCCGGCGGGAACCACGTACAAGGACACCCCTCTTGTCGGCATCGGCGTCTCGCGGGTCTTCGGCACGATGAATGTCTTCGCGTCTCTCGACGGGCGGGGAGCGACGGTTTCGGGCGCCAAGGACCCCATCGAGGCAAGTCTCGGGGCGTTTCATCTCTTCAACAGGGACTATGGCCTTAAGGGGAGTGCGACCTTCGGGCTGAACAACGGCGGGCCTGCCTTCGGGGCGATCCTTGGCGTTGTTCGATGGTTTTAGGCGGAGGATCCCGGCGGGCTGTCTTCCCGCGCTTTACAGAGATAGTCCTGGCGACACCCGTCGCGCACCTGTCGGGCGGGTGTTGCCGGACCACGAGGAAATCTTCAGGGAATCCCGAATCATGATTTCCTGATGTAAAAACGATACAGCCCATCGCTCCGGTCTGTGGTGATGATCGTATGCCCGAGTCTCTGAACCAGCACGCCGATGTCGGACTCTGAGCCAAAGTCGGTGGCCAGGACTTCCATGACCTGACCGGGAAGCAGCTTTGCCAGCCCCCGCTTGGTGTTGAGCACTGGCATCGGGCAGGCCTGTCCACGCGTATCTACCACCAGGTCGACTTTGAGCTCGGACATTGTCAGCTCCCTCAGGTCAACGGTTCAGTTCAATTCCTGGACCGGCTTTTGCAAGAGGGGTGCCAGCGACAGCGCGAAGGGGGAGGTGCTAAGATGACAACGTCATGAAGAAATTTGCACCCACCCCACAAGCCCCGGGCGACCGGTTCTCGATTCTCTACGACATCGCTCTGACGGTTGGGAAATCGCTGGATCTCAAGCGGATTCTCGACGATGTTCTCGACAGGATTATCCGCTTCATGGGCGTCGACGCCGGCGTCATCTATGTCGTCGACGACGCAACCATGGAGATGATACCGGTCTCGTTCAGGAACCTGCTGGAGGAGGTCGTCAGGGACCTCAGCGACAAAAGGGTGAAGGTTGGTGAGTGCATGTGCGGCACCATTGCACAATGCAATCAGGAAGTAATCATCACCGAACGGGCCTCCGAAGACCCGCGATTCACGCGCGGCGTGCTGAAGAAGGAGGAGATGGAATTTTATGCCGGTCTCCCCATCCTCGCCCGCGGCAAGGTGGTGGGGGTGCTCTGTGTCATCAACCACACCCCCTACCAGCTCGACCGCGAACTTCTCGACATCCTCAGAGCGGCTACACAGCCGATCGGCTTGGCCATAGAGAATGCCCGTATCTTTGAAACCGTGCGGAAAGAAGTCGATGCCAGGATCCGCTACTTCAATTTCGAGGGCATTATCGCCAACAGCCCGAAAATGGCCGCCATTCTCAGCCTCGTGCGGAAGATCACCGATGTGCCCACGAGCATCCTGATTTACGGGGAGAGCGGCACCGGCAAAGAGTTGATCGCCCGCGCCATCCACTTCAACAGCGTCCGCAAGGACCGGCCCTTCGTCGCCGTCAACTGCGCGGCTCTCCCGGAAAGCCTGCTGGAATCGGAGCTCTTCGGCTACGTCAAGGGCGCCTTCACCGGTGCCGGCACCGACAAGAAGGGGCTCTTCGAGGCTGCCGACAACGGCACCATGTTCCTGGACGAGGCCGAAGCGATGAGCGGCAATCTGCAGGTCAAGTTGTTGCGGGTCCTGCAGGATGGCGCTTTTCTCAAGGTCGGGGGCACGAAGCCGTGCCAGGTGAACGTGAGGATCATCGCGGCCTCGAACAGGAACCTCGAGGAGGCGATTCGGGAGAAGCGGTTCAGGGAAGATCTCTACTATCGGCTGAACGTGATCCGTATCGACTTGCCGCCGCTGCGCGATCGTCGCGAGGACATCCCTCTGCTGACGCGATATTTCATGGCGAAATACAGCAAAAAGATCAGCAAGAACGTCCGCAGGATCGCCGACGACGCAATCACGGCACTGGTGTGGTATCCCTGGCCGGGCAATATCCGGGAGCTCGAAAACATGGTCGAGCGGGCCGTGGTGGTGACCGAGACCGACGAAATCCGGAAAGAGGACCTCCCCGTCGAATTGCTTGGAATTGCCGATGCTGTGCACAAGGACCTCTCCCTGAAGAGTGTCGAAAAGGACCACATCTTCCACGTGCTGAAACTCACCGGTGGCAACAGGAAGCAAGCGGCGCGCGAACTCGGGGTGAATACCGCTACTCTCTGGAGAAAATTAAAGTCGTTTGAGGAACACCTCTGATTGCATTGTGCAGGTCGCTGATTTATCCATGATATCAACGTCTTAGAATAATCACACCACCTCTTTCCGCAATTCAGCTTTCTCGGTGATTGCATTTCGCAATGTCCTGCTGGCTCTCGACCTGCGGAGTGCGTCGGATCACAACCCGTTCTCTTTTCATCGATGATCTCAAGCACGCCCTAGAGGGCTGGATAACCAGCGCTGAACATACTTTCCCGGGTGATTCATCCCGGCAGTTCAGTTTCTTCGGATATGGCATGGCCCATGCATTGATTCCATTCAAACCTACAACGGAGGGAACGGCAATGACGATGATCAACGGCCTGGAAGTGGACAATCTGGTAAAGGTGGTCGAGGCGGTCAAGCAGAAGTGGGAGATGGGGAAGACGACCTGGAAGGCGTCCACTATCTGGAAAGGCGGGTTCAAGGTCGAGACGTGCTCGCGCGACTTCACCCTTCTCGCAGACGAGCCGGAGATGCTCTGCGGCACCAACACCGCGGCCAACCCGGTTGAGATGGTTCTGCAGGCCTACGGCGCCTGCCTCTCGATCGGCTATGCGATGAACGCGGCGGTCCGCGGCATCAAGATCCACGCCCTCACGATCGATCTCGAAGGCGAGATCGACCTCCCCGGCTTTCTGGGCCTCGAGGCGCCGGAGAACCTGAAGATGGACAAGCTCCCCGGCTTCAAGAGCATCGACGTGAAGGTGAAGATCAAGGCTGACTCCACGCCCGAGGCGCTGCGCCAGCTCCACGCGCATGTGGTGGGCACCTCTCCGGTGGGTGTCACGCTCTCGCGCCCGGTCAAGATCGTCACGGGCGTGGAGGTCTTGTGATCCAGCTGCTCGGTCAGACGGCGCTGGAGGAGCGCCCTTCCTGTGCCGAGCAGCCGCTGTACGCGATCGTCTGCGCCACCGGATTCGAGAACGAGGAGCGGGTCCGGTCGGCGCTGATGTTCGCGGCATTGGCGGCGTCGGCGGATTACCAGACGATCCTGTACTGTATCCAGGGCGCGGTCGAGGTCATGGTGAAAGGTGCAATCGCGGCGCGCGAGACGCCGCGGCCAGGGCTGCCGTCGATCGCCCAGCGGCTGCAGGAAGCGCTGGAAATGGGCGTGGCGATTCAGTGCTGCACCCAGACCATGGCGAACAAGAGGATCCTGCCAGCCGATCTGGTGGAAGGCGTGGTGCCGGCGGGGGCGATGAGTCTGATTGCCCTGACGACCCGCGCGAAGGGCACGATCAGTTTCTGATTCTCAGCGCCGTCGGGGGAGGACAACCCTCTCCCTGCGGCGCTGCACGGGTGCCGATCCTTAGCCAGCCTGCCGGCACATCGCGGCCCGTTATAACTTGGCCTCGAGCCCGCCGCCGGGTAGAGCGTCGCGGCGAGCAAAAAGGGGCGCGTGTATCTTGACCATCAAGCTGGTCAGCCGTGGTAATGATCGGGCTCCGCGTGGATCGAATCGATAAGCGTGCGGTCGAATATCTCCTGTTCTTCGACCGCACGGCCGATGTAGCCGAGCCGCCTGAGTGCTCGCGCGAACGTCATCGTTGCGGCGATATACGCTTCGGTCAGCCGGGCGCAGTAGTGCGGCGAGACTCGAAGCGTCTCGAGGATAAATTCCTTGTCGATGATCCCGACATGTGCTGCGATGTCCCCGGCGGCCGCATCCGGATCCGACCGGAAGACGGCAGTCGCCTCCTCGTGCAGCCGCAGAAACCGCTCCACGCAAGGGCGGTGATCTTCGAGAAATGGTCGCGAGACGATGACCCCGTAGCTGGGATTGCCGGGCCAGAGCCGGGAGGGTGGATAGAGAATCCTGCCGCCGGCAAAGCGGCGGATCGCGACAGCGAGCGCCGGCGTCCCGAAAGCGGCGGCCACTTCATTGTTGACGACGGCCTCGGTCACCAGATCGGCCCATGGGAAGTTCACGACCTCGATCTTGCCCGAGAGATCGTGACGTTCCAGACAGTCCTTGAGAATGACGTCGTGAATCGACCCCGTCCCCGGCACGCCGATTTTCAAATCAGTGAATTGACGGAGAACGGTCCCGAGGTCGTCGAGTTCCGGGAATCCCCGCCAGCAGTCCCTTCCGGCCATCACGGTGCCTTCGATGTGCCCGCCCGCCACACAGACCACGCTGCTCCCTCGCTCGATGCCGATGATTGCAGGCGGCAACCCGATGTAGGCCAGATCGAGCTCGCCGCGGCCGAAGGACGCCATGATCGCGGGCCCGGTCCCCATGAGCCGCCACTCGACGTCGACGCCGAGCCGCTCCGGCACGGTGCCTCGGGCCCTGAGCAGCACGGCAGTGTGATAGAAGGTCGACAGGTGCCCGATCCGAACGATCATGGGACTGTAGTAGCCTTCTCCCGGGCGGGAGTCAAGGCGGGCTGCCTCGCCCGGGGTTGCGGCGTTGCGAGTCGCTGTGATACGTATGCTCCATGAGAACCGCGTCCCCCAGCACGATCGGCGGTTGCCCCGCCCGTGTCGCCCAGGATGGGGCGCACAGCCCCGGGTGCGGGAAGCAGATTATCATCCGGGGAACCCCGGCAGCCTTATTGGACCTTCAACCCTCATGAGCCACTTCGGTCTGTGCTGCCGCAAATGTGCGACGCTGCTCCAGGACACCTACTGCGCGTTCTGCGAGCACTGCAGCGATGCGCTGCTCGTGAGCGACTACGGCGGCGCGCGGTTTTCGGAAACCGGCGGGGAGGGGATCTGGCGATTCAACTGGCTCCCGGTGCGCGCGCCCTCCTGTGCGCAACCGGGGCCGAGCGTCTACCAGTCCCGCGGGCTCGCGCAGCACCTCGGACTCGAAAACCTCTGCGTGGTGTTCAATGGCTACTGGCCGGAGAAGGGCGCTTTTCTCGAGACCTGTACCTTCAAGGAGTTCGAAGCCTCGGTTGTGTTGCAGAACGCGCGGGAGAACGGCGTCGAGGGACTGACCGTCGCATCGGCGGGAAACACGGCGCGATCTTTCGCCTACCTCTCGGCGCAGACCGGCTACCCGGTGGTCATCGTGGTGCCGGCGATGTGCCTGACCGAGATGTGGTACCACGAGCGTTCGAAGGACGTCCCCACGGTTGTGGTTGCCGACGGCGACTACTCCGACTCGATCGACGTCGCCCGGCGGGTTGCGGCGACTCTCGGATTCCCCTTCGAAGGCGGAGTCAAGAATGTCGCCAAGCGTGACGGTCTCGGCCTGGTGCTCCTCGAAGCGGTGGCTGCGCTGAAGCGCCTCCCCGACCACTACTTCCAGGCAGTGGGGAGCGGCACGGGAGCCATCGGTGTCTGGGAGATGGGTGAGCGTTTTCTCGCCGATGGGCGGTTCGGCTCCCGGCTCCCGATGCTGCACCTGGCGCAGAATCTGCCGTTTGCTCCGATGACCAAGGCCTGGGCGCGCGGGGAACGGCGCCTTGAACCGGCGGATCTGTTGCCGGAGCTGATCCCCGAGATTACGACGAGAGTGCTCTCCACGCGGTATCCGGCATACACGACCGCGGGCGGTGTTTATGATGCCCTCAGCGCCTGCGGGGGGAAGATGTACGGCGTACGCAACGCGGAGGTCTACGCGGCGATGGCGTTGTTCCGACGGTTGGAGGGGGTCGATATTGTTCCTGCTGCCGGGGTTGCGGTCGCTGCGCTGGCGCAGGCAGTCGCCGCCGGCGTGCTGCGGCCGGAGGAGACCGTGGTGCTGAACGTCACCGGCGGTGGGGAAATGAACCTGCCGCCGGAGTTCATGACCCGGACGCTGCGCCAGCACATCGTGTCGAAGGCGATCACGCACAAGGAAATCGAGGAGCTGCTGTGTCCCGTCCTGAAGAAGAGCTGCTAGGGATTCTCAGGGCAAGCGGTACGGACTTTACCGCGTCGCTGCCCTGCGAGAAGATCAAAGTCCTGCTCGAGATGCTCGGCAGGACATTCCCCCACGTGCCGCTCACGCGGGAAGAAGAGGGGGTGGGGATCTGCGCCGGCGCCGCCCTCGCCGGCCGCCGGCCGGCGATGTTCGTTCAAAGCTCCGGCATCGGCAACATGATCAACGCGCTGCTCTCGTTGTCCGCGTTCTACAAGCTGCCGCTGGCGCTCTTCGTGAGCCGTCGCGGCGTTTACCAGGAGCGGATCGCCGCACAGCTGCCGATGGGTCTGCGCCTGCCCGGCATGCTCGACGGCGCAGGGATCCCGTGGACGGAGGTCAACGTTCGCGAAGATCTTGCGGTCGTGGCGCGCGTTTTGCCGCAGGTCTATGAACGCGGCGGCAGCCACGCCTTTCTGATGAGTCCCGCCGTATGGGAGGGTTCCGAGTGCCAGGGTGATGGCGCACCAGCGTTCGGCGCTCGGCAGTCCTGCCGGCCGGAATGTCCCAAACCGACCGGAGAGGGCCGCCACCTGATCCCGGTTCACACCCGTCTCGAGATCCTGAGACTGGTCGCCCCGCAGCTCGCGGGGAAGGTCGTCGTCTGCAATCTTGGCGTCCCCTCCAAGGAGTTGTACTCCCTGCGGCACCAGCCTTCGAATTTTTACATGCTCGGCAGCATGGGCATGGTTACGCCGATCGGTCTCGGGGTGGCGCTCTCGTCGAAGCGGGAAGTCGTGGTCATCGATGGCGACGGCAGCCTGCTGATGAACCCGGGAACGCTTGCGGTGTGCGCGGCCGAGGCACCGAAGAATCTGACCATCCTCGCCATCGACAACGGGGCCTACGGTTCGACCGGCAGCCAGCCGACCCACGCGGCCACCTGCGTCGACCTCGAGCGGGTGGCGCGCGGGTTTGGCGTCGCGAATACCCTGAAGACGGCGGGAGGGGCGGATCTGATCGCAGCGATGGGCGCGT
>Ga0315271_10000740_pt1 | contig 18881 bp, 14 predicted proteins | sample C3_top_MG_FD_204664 | JGI IMG/M metagenome (GOLD analysis project Ga0315271, IMG submission 204664) | Sediment microbial communities from Yellowstone Lake, YNP, Wyoming, USA - C3_top | ecosystem: Environmental > Aquatic > Freshwater > Lake > Sediment | place: USA: Wyoming | collected 2017-08-01
CGGGGATTCCCGGGGTCCGGCCCGTCTCATTCATGGCCCGACGACCTGCCCGCTCTCCAAGCACCCGCTCGATCGTCGCGCTCATCGCGGCGCTCGCCGCCGTGGGCGTGGCCGCGGCGGTGGAGCGGCGAGCGCCCGCGGACGGGAGGTCGGCCCCGGTGCCCACGCCGGAGCCCTCCTCGGCCAGGGAGGCGGGCGCGGCCCAGCCCGTTCCGGCGACCTGCGGCGAGGGGATGAGACCGCTCGGCGGCGGCCGGTTCACGCTGGCCGACGGCAGCGCCACCGTCGACGTCGAGCCCTTCTGCCTGGAGGCCATCGAGGTGACCGCCGACGCCTATGCCGCCTGCGTCCGCGCCGGGGCCTGCGCCGCCGGGAAGCTGGCCTGCAGCAACGCGGCCACCTTCGGCGCCAAGGGCAAGGGGAACCACCCCATCAACTGCGTCTCCTGGGTCGAGGCCGACGCCTTCTGCCGCTGGCAGGGGCGGCGGCTGCCGACCGAGGCCGAGTGGGAGTGGGCGGCGCGGGGGCAGGGGCGGGCCAGCCGGTACCCGTGGGGCGAGGCGGCGCCGGGGAAGCGGGCCTGCTGGGACGGCAAGGGCAGCCAGCTCGGCGCCGGCGGGAGGCAGGGGACCTGCCCGGTCGCCTCGCATCCGGACGGCGACAGCCCCGACGGCCTCCATGATCTTGGCGGCAACGTGCGCGAGTGGACCGCCACGGGCGACGAGACCGAGCGGGTCCTGCGCGGCGGCTCCTGGGGCGACTCGATCGACTGGTTCCTGACCGCCGGCTTTCGCGGCCTCAACCACCCGCGCGACCGGTTCGAGCTGACCGGGTTCCGCTGTGCGGCGGCGCCGCAGCAGATCAGCCGCGTGCCCTGAGCCTCAGGACCTCGCGCCCCCAGTCCACTCCGGCCCAGGCGGCGCTCACCAGGCCCCAGAGGAGGAGGAGGACGACCATCGCGGCGAGCGAGTAGAAGGCCCCTCCGATGGCGGCCAAGCCCGGTGCGCCGCTCCAGAGCGGTGCGTCGTATCCACTCACCTGGGTGACGACGATCGACCAGCCCAGCAGGCCCAGGTGGGCCAACTCGACCACGGCGAACCCCTTCCGGACCCGGCGGTAGACCGCGCCTCCGGTCTCCAGCCGGCCGGGACCGGCGAGGTGGTCGGATGTCATGGAGGCGATTGGATCAGTTGGCTGGGTGAGGGTCAAGTAGAGCCCTCACCCCGACCCGGCCGTTGGCCGGCAAAGGGCCTCGGACGCCGCGACCGGTTCACGCACCCCGCTGTAGCGGGCCATGACCCCCTCGCCGAACAGCTGCCGCGCCGCCAGCCGGTTGTGGGCTCCGCACACCAGGCGCAAGTTGCCCGCGGTCTCACCGCCCCAGTCTGCCCAGGGGACGATGTGGTCGAGCTGGAGCCGCTGCATCGACCCGCAGGTTCCGCCGCCGTCGAGAGGCCAGCAGCAGCGGCCGCCGTCGCGTTGCCAGACCGCGCGCCGAACGGCGGCGGGGATGGCTGCGCGGGGACCGGCGCGGCGATGGGGTGGCGGCTCGGTCGCGGTCGGGGTCGCGGCTGGCCTCGAGTTCGGGGTTGAGTTCGAGTTCGACGACGGCAATACCGCCCGCGGCCGCTTCACCTGCCCCCGCGCCTTCGCCTGCTTCTCCAGCAGGAGGTCGAGCGCCGCTTCCAGCACCTGCTCGGTCGTGGCGCCGGGGATGGCGTGGGAGAGACCCGCGCGGGCCGCCTTGAGCTTCTGGAGCAAGCGGCGGCTGACGGTGGTGCTCAGCCGGCTCAACTCGCCGGTGAGCGGGTCCACTTCGTCCCGGCGCGGCTCGGCCCGGGCGGGGTAGGGGGGGTGGGGCCCTTGCGTTTTGGGCGCCCAAAGTGACTCTGGGTCCGCGTTCTGCGAGGTGGCCGACGCTGGCATGGCGGACTGGGCGACCGAGGCGGCCTGCGACGGCATGGCCAGCAGGGAGAGGGCCGGCTCGGCGCGGTGGGCCGGCGCCAGGGGCGTGACCACCGTCCGCATGGGGGGCGACGGGCGTGGCTGCAACTCGGCGACGATCTCCTTGGCGTCGCGGGTGGAGATGCCGAGGAAGCGGGGAAGGACGGCGTCCCGGTTCTCCGCAGAGAGGACCTTGGCCAGCTCGCCCATGGTGGTGAGGCAGAGGCGCCCCTGGCGCAGGGGTTCGATCAGCTCCGGGAAATCCTGGAGCAGGCGAGCGGCCTGCCTCCTCCAGTAGGTCGGCGCAGGAGAGAGCCCCAGCTCCGAGTTGATGAAGGCGAAGAGGCTGGCGTGGCCGAGCGGCTCCCAGCCGCGCCGCCGGTCGAAGTCGGAGAGGGCGATGAGGAAGTCGGCCATGGCGGCCTGTTCCCTGCGGAGGAGCGAAGCGATCAGGTCGCGGAGCCGGCGTGCTTCCAGGAGCTCGAGAGGACGGCTGGCCGTAGCGTGAAGATGCGCCGCGGCCGAGGAAGGGATCGGGTGGGCGGAGGTCATCATTCACGGAGCGTCTCACGCCGATCTGACATTCCAAGAGTGGCCGACACGCATGGAACCCGATAGGGATAGCGTTTCGGGTACCAGTCAAGACATCGCTGACAGTTGGGTACATGGTTGGGCCCGCTCTCCCGCGGAAGCGAACGGCCGTAGAGACACTTCGCAGCGCCGTTCGGTGGAAGTTCAGAAGCCGGCGACGCTACGACGTGCCCCGCCGCGACGAGCGACGCCACGACTGGACCCGTCACGCCTGACCTTGCCCCCCACGCGGCCCCGTCCTACCTTCCCGACGTGCCCCGCCCCATCGCCGTGCTCTTCGACCTCGACGGCACGCTCGTCGACACCGTCCCCTTCATCCTCGCCGCGGTCCGCCACACCTTCGAGGGGCAGCCGCGCCGCCCCACGGACGCCGAGTGGATCGCCGGCATCGGCACGCCGCTCCGCACCCAGCTGCTGCAGTTCGCGGCCTCGCCGGAGCAGGCCGAGCAGCTCTTCGAGCGCTACCGGGCCTACTGGCTCGAGCACCACGACGCCGCCACGCACCTCTTCCCGGGCGCCGCCGAGACGGTCCGGGCGCTCAAGGCCGCCGGCCACCCCATCGGCGTGGTCACTGCCAAGATCGAGGCGGGCGCCGAGCGGACGCTGCGCCACGTCGGGCTGCGCGACCAGGTCGACCTCATCGTGGCGGCCGACACGGTGGAGAAGTCGAAGCCCGACCCCATGCCGGTGCGCCACGCCCTCGAGCGGCTCGACCGCGCCCCCGCCGAGGCGGTGATGATCGGCGACTCGCCGCACGACCTGGCGGCCGGCCGTGGGGCCGGGACCGCCACCGTCGGCGTCTGCTGGGGCGCCGCCACCCGCGAGGCGCTGGCCCCGCTGGCCGACCACCTGGTCACCAGGATGGACGAGGTGGTCCCGCTGGTCGCCAGGCTCCAGGTCCGCCTGGCGCACTGACGCCGGCGAGGCCCGGCCCGGCGCCCCGGCTCCCGGCTGGACCGGGCGCGGCGCCCTGCTATCCTCCCGCCTCCATGCGCGTCGCCTACCTCGGACCCCCCGGCACCTTCAGCGAAGAGGCCGTCAGCCGCTGCGACCTCGCCGCCGGCACCGAGCCGCTCCCCTGCGCCTCGTTCCAGGCGGCCTGGGACGCGGTGCTGGCCGGCGAGGCCGACGCCGCCCTGCTGCCGGTGGAGAACTCGATCGAGGGGGCCATCGGCACCACGCTCGACCTGCTCGTCCACCGCGCCGGCCTGCTGATCCGTCGCGAGGTGCTGCTCCCGGTGCAGCAGCACCTGCTGGCGCCGGCCGGGACCAGGCTGGAGGAGGTCACGCGCGTCCTCTCCCACCCGCAGCCCTTGGGGCAGTGCGCCCGCTTCCTGCGCGAGCGGCTCCCGGCGGCCCGGCTGGAGCCGACCATCTCCACCGCCGACGCCGCCATCCAGGTGGGGCAGGGCCTCCCCGGGGCCGCCGCCATCGGCGCCCGCGCCGCCGCGGCCCGCTACCGCCTCGCCATCATCGCCGAGGGGATCCAGGACTCGGACGAGAACACCACCCGCTTCCTGCTGGTGGCCCGCTCCGACGAGGCCCGCACTGGGGCCGACCGGACCAGCATCGCCTTCACGCTCGACCGCGACCGGCCGGGCGGGCTCTACGAGGTGATGGGCGAGTTCGCCTCGCGGGGCATCAACCTCTCGAAGATCGAGAGCCGCCCCATGAAGCAGGAGCTGGGCCACTACGTCTTCTTCATCGACTTCGAGGGGCACCGGCTCGACGCGCCCTGCGCCGCGGCGCTCGACGGGGTGCGCCACCGGGTCCACAAGCTCCAGCTGCTCGGCTCCTACCCGCGCGCCTCGCTCGGGTAGAGCATCGCCGCCAGCGCAGCCAGGTGGTCCGCGCTGGCGCCGCAGCAGCCACCCACCAGCCTGGCGCCGGCGGCGACGGCCGGCGCGACGGCCTGGGCGAACTTCCCGGGAGGCAGGATGGCCCCGGGGAGCCCGGGGCTCGGCTTGGCGATGAAGGGGACGGGCAGGGTGGTCCGCGCCCAGGCGGCCAGCGCCGTGAGCGCCGGGCCGGCCGGCACGCAGTTGACCCCGACCGCCACCACGCGCCCGTCGCCCGCGCCGCCCCTGGTGAAGCGCGCGGCGCGGGTGAGCAGCGCCTCGCCCGGCGTCCCGTCCGGCGCGAACCAGCGGCCGTCGCGCTCCAGCAGCGTGAAGGTGAGCGCCACCGGCAGGCCCACCGTCACCGCCGCGGCCAGCGCGCTCGAGGCCTCGCGCCAGTCGTACTGGCTCTCCAGCCAGACGAGGTCGGCCCCGGCCTCGGCCAGCGCCTCGATGGGCCGCTCGAACGGGGCGCGCAACCGCTCCGCCGAGGGGGCCGTCCCGCCCGGGCGCGCCAGCCCCACCGGACCGAGGGCGCCGGCCACCCGGGCGCCGGGGGCGGCCTCCCGGGCCAGCGCCACCGCCGCGGCGCAAAGGCGAGGGGCGGAGGCGCCGAGCCGGGCCGCGGCGAAGCGGGGGGAGGCGACGTTGAAGGTGCAGGTGAGGAGCAGGCTGGCGCCGGCCGAGGCGTGGGCGGCGTGGATGGCGGCGACCGCAGCCGGGCGCTCCAGCAGCCAGCGCTCCGGCAGGTCGCTGGCGGGGAGCCCCGCCGCCTGCAGCGCCGTCCCCATGGCCCCGTCGATCAGGACCGGGCCGACGCGAGGGTCGAGGTTCATGGCCGGTTCCCGGGCCCTGGTCGCAGGGGGCGTGGTCGGATGGGGCTGCGGATGGACGGCATGGCCCGGCGATTCTACAATTGAATGATCGCCCCCGCGATGGCTGGGGCCGCCCCGAGGCCGGGGCGACGACGAGGGGGCTGTCGATGCGCCGGAAGATCAGGGTGGTCGGTGCGATGATCGAGCAGGATGGGCGCTACCTGATCACGCAGCGGCCGGCCAAGGCGTCGCTGCCGCTCCTCTGGGAGTTCCCCGGCGGCCGGGTCGAGCCGGGCGAGACCGACCAGGCGGCGCTGTCGCGCGAGGTGGCCGAGCTGGTGGGGCTGGTGGTCGAGCCGGGCGACCGGGTCATCCACGTCGAGCACGCCTACGAGGCCTACGACATCGACTTCTGCGTCTACCGCTGCCGGCTGGTCTCCGGGACGCCGCGCCACGAGCGGATCCACGATCACCGCTGGGTGCTGCCGCAGGAGCTGGATCACTACCAGTTCCCGCCGGCCGACGAGAAGTCGATCGCGCTGTTGCTCGGGCTCTAGACCGGGTGTCGCGGAGCCCCGGCGTGGCGGGCGCCACCCGGGCACGCGGCCCCATTCGGGCAGCCCCCCGCCAAGGGAATAGATCGGTCCGCTCGACGGTCCTACATGGCGCGTACCGACCGACACCATCGAGCCAGAGGAGTTCCATGCGCCGCTACCTGCTCAGCTTCGTCGCCGCCTCCACCCTCATCGCCGCCCTGGTGGCCTGCACCGGCAGGGACCACGCCGGCGCCGAGCAGCCGGCCCGCGCCGGGAACGCCCTCTTCAAGGAGGCCTCGGTCACCGTCCCGGCCCAGGCCGAGGCGCCGGTCCCCGGCAGCACCTCGCTCGCCCCGCTCATCGAGCGGCTCAAGCCGGCGGTGGTCAACATCTCCACCACCACGGTGACCAAGCACCCGCGCGGTGCGCGGCGCCAGGTCCCCGAGGGGCTGGAGCGCTTCTTCGGCCTTCCTCCGGGCGGAGGCGAGGCGCCGAACGAGCTGCGCGGGCAGGGGCTCGGCTCCGGCTTCATCCTCAACGAAGAGGGGTTCATCCTCACCAACCACCACGTCATCAAGGACGCCACCGACATCCGCGTCAAGCTGGCCGACGACCGCGAGTTCTCGGCCAAGGTGATCGGCAAGGACCCGCTCACCGACGTGGCGCTCATCAAGCTCACCTCGCCGCCCAGGGACCTGCCGACCGTGGTGCTGGGCGACTCCGACTCGCTCCGGCAGGGTGACTTCGTGCTGGCGCTCGGCTCGCCCTTCGGCCTGTCGGGCACCGCCACCATGGGGATCGTCTCCGCCAAGCACCGCGGCGGGGTCGGCACCGGAAGCCCCTACGACGACTTCCTCCAGACCGACGCCGCCATCAACCCCGGCAACTCGGGCGGGCCGCTCTTCAACCTGCGCGGCGAGGTGGTCGGGATCAACACAGCCATCATCTCGCCGCAGATCGGGCAAGGGATCGGCTTCGCCGTCCCCGTCAACCTCGCCAAGTCGCTGCTGCCCCAGCTCAAGAGCGGCGGCAAGGTGGTGCGCGGCTACGTGGGCGTGTCGCTCTCCGAGCTGACCCCCGACCTGGCGGCGGCCTTCGGCCTGCCGGCCGGGACCAAGGGGGCGCTCATCCAGCAGGTCATGCCGAAGACGCCGGCCGAGAAGGCCGGCCTCGAGGCGGGCGACGTGGTCACCTCGCTCGACGGCAAGCCGGTCGAGTCCTCCTCCGGGCTCTCGCGGGCGGTGGCCCTGGTCCCGCCGGGCCAGAGCCTCAAGCTCGGCCTGGTGCGCAAGGGCGCACCGAAGACGGTCACCCTCACGGTGGCGCAGCGCCCCGACGACGAAGCCTCCATCGGGCGAGAGGACTGGGAGGAGGGGGAGGCGAGCGCCGAGGGGAGCAAGAGCCCCAAGCTCGGCTTCAAGGTGGCGGCGCTCAACCCGGAGGCCGCCCGCGAGCTGAAGCTGCCGCCCGGCACGAGCGGCGTGGTGGTGACCGATCTCGTCGAGGGCGGGCCGGCCGAGCAGGCCGGCGTGGCCCGCGGCGACCTGATCCTGGAGGTCAACCGGCAGCCGGTGAGCAAGCCCGGGGACCTGGTCGGGCTGGTGGCGAAGCTCAAGGACGGCGACATGGCGCTGCTGCGGATCCGGCGCGGGCCGAACCACGCCTACGTGGCGGTGCCGGTGGGCGGGCGCAAGTAGCCGGCATCGAGGAAAGGTAGGGCGAGGTCGGTTTCTTGCCTACATCGCCCTACCAGTCTAGCCTCCCTTCGAACGAGGGAGGCCCGCATGCTCTGGCGCACCAAGCCGACGGAAACGAACCCAAGCCCGGAGCGCCGCTCCATGGCGCGCCTCGACAAGGTCTTCGCCGTCTGGCTCGAGGGGGAGCGCGGCGAGGTTCGTGGCGTGGCGCGAAACATCTCCCCCGGCGGGCTCTTCGTCGAGACCCCGATGACCGAGCCGATCGGCACCGAGGTGCGGGTCAACTTCAGCACCGACGGCGGCGGCATCGTGGCGGTGGGCGAGGTGCGCTACGTCTGCCACCTGGTCGGGCGCAAGGCGCCTGGCAGCGACGGGCCGGACGTGCCGGTCGGCGTGCAGGGGATGGGGATCCGCTTCGTCCGCTTCGAGGCGGCCAGCGCCCCCTCCGAATCGCTCCACTGAGCTGAACCGCCAGTACTCCCCGTGGCGCCGGGCCGGTTCCCGTGTTACCGGGAACGAGTGCCCCGACCCAGGCACTAGCCCATGCTCGCCATCGAGACCCACGGCCTCACCAGGTACTTCGACGGGAAGGCGGCCGTTCAGGATCTCTCGCTGGTCGTGGAGGAGGGGGCCTTCTACGGCTTCCTCGGCCCCAACGGCGCCGGCAAGTCGACCACCATGAAGCTGCTCACCGGCCTGCTGGCCCCCAGCAGCGGCCGGTCGAGCGTGCTGGGCCACGATCTCTCCGACCCGAAGGCGGCGCTCGCGGTGCGGCGCATGGTCGGCGTGGTGCCCGACGGCCTCTCGCTCTTCGAACGGCTCACCGGGCTGGAGCAGCTCCGCCTCCACGGGCAGCTCTACGGGCTGGGCCGGGCCGAGGCGGCGCGGCGGGCCGAGGAGCTGCTCGTCGCCATGGAGCTGACCGGCGACGCTGGGAAGCTGGTCGGGGACTACAGCCACGGCATGAAGAAGAAGCTGGCGCTGGCCGGCGCGCTCATCCACGGGCCGAAGCTGCTCTTCCTCGACGAGCCGTTCGAGGGGATCGACGCGGTGGCGGTGAGCGGCATCCGGCGCATGCTGCAGCAGCTGGTGCAGGGTGGCCAGATGACCATCTTCCTCACCAGCCACGTGCTGGAGGTGGTGGAGCGGCTGGTCACCCACGTCGGCATCATCCAGCGCGGCCAGCTGGTGGCGCAGGGGACGCTGGAGTCGCTGCGCGGCGCCGGGACGCTCGAGGAGGTCTTCATCCGGACCATCGGCGAGGACGTCAAGGAGCGCCGCCTCTCCTGGCTGAGCGAGCCGGGGGAGACCGGCGAGTGACCGCGCTCCGCGACACCCCGCTGGCCGCCTTCACCGAGCTCCGTCTTCGGCTCACCTGGCGGCGGCTGCTGGGGCGGCGCGGCATCGGCGAGCTGGTGGCCAAGGTGATCGCCTACCTGCTGCTGCTGCCCATCGGCCTGGTGGCGGCGGTCGGCATCGGCGCCGGCGCCTACCACGCGGCGCGGGGCGTCCGGGGCGGCGGCGTGCAGGGGGACATCCAGGTCACGGCCATGTTCCTCGGCATCTGGCAGGCCTGGACCGCGGCCTCGCTGGCGATGCAGGAGCAGGAGTCGCTCGACCTGCGCCGCTACCTAGTCTACCCGCTGCGGCCGGGGATGCTCTGGCTGCACGGCCAGGTGGCCGGGCTGCTGGGCGACCCGCTGGCGCTCTTCTGGTGCGTGCTGCTGGGCGGCGGGCTGGTGGGCGCGGCGCTGGGGCGCTTCGGGTCCTGGCTCCTGCCGCTGGCCCTGCTCTTCCTCCTCTTCGCGCTGGCGACGGTGGCCTGGCTGGCGCTGATCCAGGAGGCCGGCGCGCGGGTGCTGCGGCGGGCCCGCCTGAAGTCGGTCCTCTTCGCGCTCTTCTACGTCGCCTCGGCGCTGGTGGCCGTGGTGGTGGCCGGCTTCGGCAAGAGCAAGCCGAGCGTCCGCGACCTGCTGGCGGTCTTCGAGGTCGTGCAGTGGGTTGGCTGGCCCGGCGCCATGGCGGCGGGGGCGGGGCGGCGGCTCTTCCACGGCGACCTGGTGGCGGCGCTCCCCTGGATGACGGCGCTGGCGGCCAGCACGGCGGCGGCCGGGTGGGCCTCCTTCAGGCTGGCGCTCTCCGAGGCGCGCGACGGGGGCGGCGCGGGCACCTCGACGAAGGGGCAGGGGCTGGGGGCCGTGCTGGGGCGGATCTGGCCCGGGCCGGGCGGGGCGCTGCTGGAGCGCGAGGTGACCTTCTTGTCCCGCCACCCGCTGCCGCTGGTGCTCTCCATCATCCTCCCGGCGGTGGCCGGGCTGATCGCCTGGAAGCTCCAGCCCTACATCCCGGCCGACTCGGGGGAGGTGGTGCGGGCCCTGCCCATCCTCGGGGTGGCGCTCTACGTCCACCTCGCCACCCAGAGCTTCTGGCTCAACGGCTTCGGCTGGGAGCGGGGCGGGGCGCGGCTCTACTTCCTCGCGCCGGTCCGGCTCGAGGCGGTGCTGGTGGCCAAGAACCTCTCGGTGGCCGCCCTCGCGCTCGGGATCGAGCTGGTCGCGGTGGCGCTGATGGTGCTGGCCGGCGGCTGGCCCCCCGCCTGGGCCCTGGCCGGGACCCTGGCGCTCCACCTCGGTGCGGCCCCCTGGTTCTTCGCGCTCGGGAACGCCGTGGCCATCCTCAACCCGCGGGTGGCGCCGCTGACGCTGCAGCGGAGCGGCACGTTGCCGGCCCTCTCGGCGCTGGCCGGGATGCTGATCTTCTCCGCGGTGGCGGCGCTCTTCGCCCTGCCGGTGCTGCTGGCGCTCAAGCTCGACCTGGGGTGGCTGCTGCCGCCGGCCTGGACCCTGCTCGGCCTGGGCGGCGGCCTGCTCTGGTGGCGCTCCCTGCCGCTGGCGAGCCGATTGCTGGCGGCCCGGCGCGAGGAGCTGCTGGCCGCAGTGACCGGCGACGAGGCCTGAGACCGCGCCGCGGGCTAGGCCGAAGGGGGGTGGCCCAGCCACTTTCGGCGGAGTGTACCTGCCGAGCTGAACCGGCCAGCCCTAGGCTCTCGGCCACCTCGCAGGCTTGGAGTCCCGCCCCATGCGCGCACGCCTCACCGCCGTCCTGCTCCTCCTGTCCGCTGCGTGCGGGGGCTCCTCCAGCACGCCCGAAGGGCCACCCGCGGCGACCATGCTGGCCTTCACGGTCGAGCCCGGTCCGGGCAGCGCCGTCGCCCCGCTCTCGCCGGCCATCCAGGTCGAGCTGCGCGACGCGAGCGGACACCTGGTGGTGGGCGCCACCGGGGCCGTGACGCTCGCGCTCGCCCCGGGCGCCGGCGCCGCCACGCTGGCCGGGACCACCACCGTCGCCGCCGTGGGTGGCGTGGCGCGCTTCCCCGGCCTGCGGCTGACCGTGGCCGGGACCGGTTACCGGCTCCTCGCCACCTCCACCGGGCTCACCTCCACCACCAGCGCCGCCTTCGACGTGGCCGGGGGGCCTCCCACCCGCCTCCAGTTCGTCACCCAGCCGGCCAGCGGCCGGACCTCCACCCCCTTCGTGCCGTCGCTCGAGGTGCGGCTGCTCGACTCGGAAGGCAACCGGGCCAGCGGCGAGGCCGACGTGACGGTGAGCCTGGCGAGCGGCACCCCCGGCGGCGCCCTGACCGGCAGCACCACGCTCGCCTCGACGGGCGGCGTCGCCAGCTTCACCGATCTCACCATCGACGGCGCCGGCTCCTACGCGCTCCAGGCGTCGCTTCCGGGTGGCGGCGCCGCCGTCGGCCTCACCTTCTCGCTGACCGACGCCTGGGCCCCGGTCGGCCCGAGCGGCGGGGCGGTGTCGGTGGCGGCCGATCCGGCGGACCCCATGAAGGCCCTGGCCGGCGGCAAGGGGGGCGTGGGCCTCTGGCGCACCGCCGACGGTGGCGGTCACTGGTCCCGGCTCCCCGCGGCCCGGGGCAAGTCGCTCCGCCCGGTCTTCGAGCGGGCCGGGGTGGCCTGGGCCTACGGCGACTCCCTCTGGCGCTCCACCGATGGTGGCCTGGGCTGGACCGAGATTCCCGACATGGTCCGCTCGACCGACGGCGGCGTCGTCGGCCTGGCCTTCGACCCGGTCACCCACGCCGCCTTCGCCGCCATCGGCGACTACGAGCAGCGACTGCTCACCTCGAGCGACGGAGGAGCCACCTGGGCGGCGGTCGCTCCGGCCATCCCCGCCGGGGCCTACCTCTACGGCGTCGCCGCCGGCCCTGGCGTCCTCTTCATCACCACCAGCCAGGGCTTCCAGTCGCTGGTCCCCGGCGCCGCGGACTGGACCGCCCCGGTCGCCGTCGACGGCAATCCCTTCTGCCTGGTGGCGCACGCGTCGGACCCCCTGGTCGCGTTCGTCGGCGGCATCGGCGGGCTCCACCGCACCGGCGACGGGGGAGCCACCTGGACGGTGGTCTCGCCGTACATCTTCCGGGACGTCTGGATCGACCCGGCCCACCCGGCCACGGTGCTGGCCGCCGCCATCAGCGTCGGCCTCTTCGGCTCCCCGGACGGTGGCCTCACCTTCAACCCGCTCACCGGCCCCCAGGCCTTCGATGCCTACTCGCTCTCGGGCAGCGCCTCGCGGCTCTACCTCGGCGCCGACACCGGGCCGTGGGTGAGCACCGACGGCGGCGCCACCTTCACCGAGGCCAGCGCCGGTCTGCAGGTCGGTCGCTTCATCTTCGTGGCGGTCTCGCCGGCGCCGGGCAGTGTGGTGCTGGCCGGGACGCAGTCGGGGCTCCTCTACCGCTCCACCGACGGGGGGACGAGCTGGTCGACGGTCTACTACGAGCCGGGGGCGTCCACGCTCAAGCTGGTCTTCGATCCCTCGCGTCCGGGGCGGGTCTACCTGGTCAACGGTGGGACGCTCAGGGTCTCGGACGACGACGGGGCCACCTGGGGCTACCCGCCCACGCCCGTCCTGGCCAACAGCCTGGCGCTCAGTGCCGGCACCCCCGGCGCGCTCTGGGTGAGCGACCAGAACGGCACCGGGGTCTGGCGCAGCACCGACGCCGCCGCCACCTGGACGCGCGTCCGCACCCGTCCCTCGTCGAGCTTCATCCTCGCCGACGTGGCGGCCGATGCGGTCGACCCGCTGGTCGCCTATGTTCCGCAGATCGACTACACCTCCGGCGGAGCCGGGACCGGGGTCTTCCGCACCACCGACGGTGGCGTCACCTGGACCAAGCTGGGGCTCTCGGGCTATGGCAACCGGCTCGTCGGCGGTCCGCAGGCGGGCTCGCTCTGGTCGATGACGGGCTACTCGGTGGACCGCTCCGTCGACCTGGGGGCGACCTTCACGACGGTGTCGCCGGCCATGAACGGCACCCCCTACGGCCTGGCCTTCGACCCCACCGACGGGACCCGGGCCGCCGTCGGCTCGATGATGTCCTACAGCTGGCTGGCCGGCGACGGGGTGCTGGTCACTGCCGACTCCGGCGCCACCTGGCGCTCGTCGCGCAGCGGGCACGAACGCTTCAGCACCTACTCGCTCGCCATCCATCCGAACGCGCCCGGCACCATCTACGCGGCCACCTCCGGGGGCGGGCTGCTCCGGACCACCACCGGCGGCCTCTGAGCGAGAAGCCCCGAAGGGCGGGTGCGGCGGCGGGCCGGCCGGAGCCTCCGCTCAGCCCGGGCGTTCCGGCGACGAGTCGGGCCGCGGGGCCGGCGCCTGGCGCAGCACCGTCGGCCGGGTCACGCCCCGGCCGGCCAGGGCTGCCTCGCAGAGCGCCTGCTGGCTGCGGACCGCGCCCGGCCCGCCCTCGGCGCGGCGGTAGCTGCCGTCGGGTTGGAGCCAGCGCGCCCGGATCTGGTCCTGCAGGGGGAGGCCGAGGATCTCGTTCACCACCCGGGCCTTGAGCGCCCGGTCCTCGACCGGGAACATCACCTCGACGCGCGAGTGGAAGTTTCGAGGCATCCAGTCGGCGCTGGAGAGCAGGCAGTCGGGGTTCTCCCCGACGCCGAAGACGAAGACCCGCGAGTGCTCGAGGAAGCGGTCCACCACCGAGGTGACGCGGATCCGCTCCGAGACGCCGGGCACGCCGGGGCGCAGGCAGCAGATGCCGCGCACCAGCAGCTCGATCTCGACGCCGGCCTGGCTGGCGGCATAGAGGGCGCGGATCACCGACGCGTCGACCAGCGAGTTCATCTTGGCGAGGATGCGGGCCGGCTCGCCGCGGCGGGCCTTCTCGGCCTCGCGGCCGATCAGCTCGACGACCCGCTCCAGCAGGCCGAACGGCGCCACGGTCAGCTTCTTCCAGCGCGGCGGCTCGGCGTAGCCGGTGAGCAGGTTGAAGAGGCTGGCCACGTCCTCGCCCAGCTCGGGCGCGGCCGAGAAGAGCGAGAGGTCGGTGTAGGTCCGGGCCGTCTGCGGGTTGTAGTTGCCGGTGCCGAGGTGGATGTAGCGGCGCAGCCGGGCCCCCTCGCGCCGCACCACCAGGGCCACCTTGCAGTGGGTCTTGAGGCCGAGCAGGCCGTAGACCACGTGCACGCCCGACTCCTCGAGCCGGCGCGCCCAGGCGATGTTGTTGGCCTCGTCGAAGCGGGCCTTGATCTCGACGATGGCGGTGACCTGCTTGCCGTTCTCGGCGGCCCGGGAGAGGGCCCGCACGAAGGGGCTGTCGCCGCTGGTCCGGTAGAGGGTCTGCTTGATGGCGAGGACGTCGGGATCCTCGGCCGCCTCCTCGACGAAGCGCACCACCGGGTCGAACGCCTCGTAGGGGTGGTGGAGCAGCACCTCGCCGGCGGCGATGGCCTCGCGCACCGGCGTCCCCTCCTCGAAGGGCTTGGGGAGGACGGCCGACCAGGGCTCCTGGCGGAGCTCGGGGCGCGCGTCGGCGTCGCCGAGCTGCAGCAGGTCCTGCACCTGGAGCGGGGTGGTGGTCCTGTAGACGTCGGCCGCCTCGAGCTTGAGCGCCCGCACCAGCGCGGCCACGATCGGGTCGGCCGCGCCGGCGGCGATCTCGAGCCGCACCGCCGCGCCGCGGTCGCGCCGCCGCAGCTCCTCCTGCACCGCCGAGACCAGGTCCTCCGACTCCTCCTCGTCGATCTCGAGGTCCCAGTTGCGTGTCACCCGGAAGGCGGCGGCGTGGAGCACCGAGAAGCCGGGGAAGAGGTCGACCGCGTAGGCGGCGATCACCTCGTCGAGCAGGGCATGGACCACGCCGGTCGCGGAGGGGAGCCGCAGCAGGCGCGGCAGCACCGAGGGCACCTGCACCACCGCCAGCAGCACCTCCATGTCGCGCCGGCGCTTGCGGCCGGCCCGGCGCAGGATCAGGGCGACGTTGAGCGACTTGTTGCGCAGCTGCGGGAAGGGGTGGCCGGGGTCGACCGCCAGCGGCGTGAGGACCGGGAGCACCTCCTGCGTGAAGCGGGTGCGGGCCACCTCGGCCTGCTCGGGCGTGAAGTCCCTGGGGGCGACCAGCTGGTGGCCGGCCCGGGCCAGCTCCGGCCGGATCTCCTCCTGCCAGGTCCGCTCCTGCGACTCGACCAGCTGGTGGGTGCGGGCGGCGACCGCGGCCAGCACCTCGGCCGGGAGCAGGCCGTCGGCCGCCGCGTCGGTCAGGCCGCCGGCGATCTTCTGCTTCAGGCCGGCCACCCGGACCATGAAGAACTCGTCGAGGTTGGAGGAGGAGATGCCGAGGAACTTGAGCCGCTCCAGCACCGGCAAGGCCGGGTCGCGCGCCTCCTCGAGGACCCGTCCGTCGAACTCCAGCCAGGAGAGCTCCCGGTTGAAGTAGAGGGACGGGTCGTGCGGCTCCACGACGCGCGGCGTGGCGTCGGCGGACGGCTCGGTAGACGGCGAGTTGGCTGGGGTGAGGGCGGACATGTGGCTCCAGCCAGAGTATGGCCCGGGGCGCCGGAGGCCGTGTGACCCTTGCGTGACTCCCCGGTGACGGGAGGGGGCGCCAGTTGGCGCTCACGCCTGTCGGGACGGGGAGTTAGACTCCGCCTCGATGAAGAACGGACACGAGCGGATCCTGGCCGCCATCGACGTCGGCACCAACGCGGTCCGGCTCGAGATCGCCCGGCCGCTCCCGGACGGCACGCTCGAGACCCTCCACCAGGAGCGGGATCCGGTCCGGCCCGGGGAGGGGGTCTTCAGCGGCGGCTCCATCTCCAAGCCGGTCGCCAACCGGCTGCTCGCCACGCTGCGGCGCTACGCGGCGCTCTGCCGGCGCCACCGGGCCAAGGTCCGCGCCGTGGCCACCGCCGCGGTTCGCGAGGCGCGCAACCGTGACGAGATCGTCCGCCGGGCACGCGAGGAGGCCGGGCTCGAGCTCGAGGTGGTGAGCGGGCGCGAGGAGGCCAGGCTCATCTGCCTCGGCGTCCTCGAGGGGCGGCCGGCCAGCACCCGCTCGCTGGTGGTCGACATCGGCGGCGGCTCGACCGAGGTGGCGACCGGCCTCGGCGAGAAGCCGACCTCGCTCTACTCGGTGCCGCTCGGCGCGGTGCGGCTCACCGAGATCTTCAACTCCTCGGGGAGAGTCTCGGAGGAGCGGCTGGCGGTGATGCGCTCCTACGCCGCCGAGGCCCTGCGCGAGACGCTGCCGCGCCGCCTGGCCGGGCCGCGCGTCGCGCTCGGCTCGTCGGGCACCATCAACGCCATCGTGGCGGCCGGCACCGACTCGAAGCGGCTGACGCGGCGGAGGCTGGAGCGGATGGTCGACGACCTGGCCGGGCTGAGCCTGGCCGAGCGCCGCAGGCGCTTCGAGCCGCGGCGCGCCGAGATCATCGTGGCTGGCGCCGTCATCCTCGAGGCCTGCATGGCCCACCTCGGGCTGGAGGCGGTCACCGCCGTCAGCACCGGCCTGCGCAACGGCCTGCTCATCGACCTGGCGCGGCGCTCGCCGGCGGCCACCGCGGCGGCGGCCGAGGGGCGGAGCGAGGCGGTGGTGGCGCTGGGGCGGCGCTTCGGCTTCGACGAGAAGCACGCCCGGCAGGTCTCGCGGCTGGCGCTGGAGCTCTTCGACCAACTGGCCGGGCTGCACAAGCTCCCGGCCTCGGCGCGGGGCCTGCTCGAGGCCGCGGCGCTGCTCCACGACGTCGGCCACGCCGTCTCGCCGCAGCGGCACCACAAGCACACCTTCTACCTGGTCGCCAACGCCGACGTGGCCGGCTTCTCCGACCAGGAGCGGCAGCTGGTGGCGCTGGTGGCCCGCTACCACCGGCGCTCCCCGCCCGAGGCCGGCCGGCCGGACCTGGAGGGGCTCCCGCCCGGGCAGCTCCGGCTGCTGCGGCGGCTGGTGGCGCTGCTGCGCACCGCCGACGCGCTCGACCGCAGCCACCACCAGCCGGTGCTCGGCCTGCGGGCCACGGCGCTGGACGGCCGGGTGAGGCTCTCCTTGAAGACCCGCGGCGACATCGACCTGGAGCTCTGGGACGTGGAGCGCGAGGCCGGCTTCTTCCGCCAGGCGCTCGGCCGCCGCGTCGAGGTGCTGGCGCGGGGGCGGTGAGGCCAGCCGGCCGTGGAGGCCTGGCGACGGGGCCGCCGGCTTCGTCGTTTCGGTGGCCTACCTGCTCGGCACGATGGTCTCCGGCCAGGTCCCTTCGCTGGGCGGCAGCGGGTCCTTGCGCTTCCAGTCACCCCGGGCGAAGGCGCGCCGGACCTCCTCCTCCTGCTCGGGCGTGAGGGCCGGCGAGACCACCTGTCGCACCACCACGTTTCCCCCTTCGCTCCCGAGGCGCACCACCATCTGCTCGGCCTGGGAGATCGGGATGGCCTGCCCCTGGACGGTGCCGCGCGTGGCGGGGTCCTGCTCCGGCAGGGCGTTGGCGACCGGGGGCTCGAGGCGGCGCGACTCGGGCACGGCGCAGCTGGCCGCGAGCGCGGCGGCGGCGAAGAGACCCGGCAGGGCGGAGCGACGGGGCAGGGTGGACACGGCGCCATCGTACACCTCGCCGGGCCGGCGGCCGACGCCCCCAAAGAGAGACGGGCGCCCGGTCATCCCCGGCGCCCGTCCCCTTGAAGCCGACACACGGATTTGAACCGTGGACCTGCTGATTACGAATCAGCTGCTCTGCCAACTGAGCTATGTCGGCGAAGGCGCGTTGGTGTAGCACCAGTCTACCAGCCCCCGCAAGGCGCCGTTGCGGGCCCCGGGCGGCCCTTCAGAACGACGGCCCGAGGGTCACGTACCATTGCCAGATGGCGTACGGGTCCTGCGTCGGGCTGAGGCCCCCGAGCGGCTTGCCCAGCCCTCGGGCCACCCCGAGCCGGATGTCGGTCAGCAGCCAGTAGGCCAGCGCCGTCTCCAGCCGCAGCTCCGCGCCGGCCCCCATCCGCAGCCGCTCCCAGTGGAAGTCGGGTCCGGCGTAGCCCTTCTCGGTCCCCTGCACGAAGGCCTCGCCGAAGTCGGCGAAGAGCGCGCCGTGGACCCGGCGCAAGAAGATGGGCCAGGTGGAGCGCCCCGCCTCGGGCGTGAAGAGGGGGAAGCGCAGCTCGAGGGTGGCCGAGAAGGTCCCGTTGCCGGCGAATTGCCCGGCCGCGTAGCCGCGCAGCAGGTCCGATGGCGAGAAGGACTGGAGGGTGGTGAGCGCCAGCAGGTCGGCCGAGGGGATGCCGCCCAGCGAGAAGGGAGGCGAGCCGCCCAGCGAGCCGTGGCTGATGGCCCCGGAGAGGCGCGTCGCCAGCACCACGTGGCGGGTGAAGGGGACCCGGGTGAACTCGTTCCAGGCCAGCCGCGCCCGCCAGAGCTGGTAGTCGCTGCCGATGGCGTCGCTGGCGTAGCGGAGCCGGAGCGCCAGGGTCCGCCCCTCCTCGGTGGAGATGGAGTGGGCATAGCGGCGGGCGTCGCTGTAGGCGGCCGAGAGGGCCACCTCGGAGAGCAGGCCGTCGGCGAAGAGCCGCCCGGGCGGGTAGCCGACGTCGGGGGGCACGGCCCCGACCGACTCGATCAGCGTCGGGGTCCAGCCGACGCGGAAGGCGAGCTGCCGCTCCAGGCGCGTGAAGGTGAAGCTGGCCCCGGGCGCCAGCGGCGTCCAGGCCGAGACCGGCCGATCCGGGTAGCCCGGCGAGCCGGTCACGTAGCGGGTCGAGTAGAGGTCGAGGCTGGGCCAGGACCAGCCGCCGACGTAGGAGAAGGAGTAGCCGACCGTCAGGTGGGCGGTGTCGGCCCAGCCCTCGAGCTGCCAGGTGTGGCGACCCAGCACGTCGGTGCCCATGGTGTAGGCGCCGTAGGTGCCGCCGTCCTGGTTGATGCTGAAGGTCGGCAGCCAGAAGGAGGGCAGGACGGTCTCGGCCGCCGAGTAGGGGCGGACCGCCGCGTCCGGCCCCGGGGCGGGGACGGGGGCCGCCACCGCCGGCGCCGCCGGGGTGGGGTCGAGCCAGCCGGCCGGGTCGAAGGGGATAGTGGCGAGGTCGTAGCCGCGCCGCGAGTAGGTGACGAAGGCCAGCGTCGCCCCGTCCGGCGAGACCACCGGATCGAGCGCGCCCGACTCGACGTTGGTC
>Ga0315271_10000741_pt1 | contig 18877 bp, 15 predicted proteins | sample C3_top_MG_FD_204664 | JGI IMG/M metagenome (GOLD analysis project Ga0315271, IMG submission 204664) | Sediment microbial communities from Yellowstone Lake, YNP, Wyoming, USA - C3_top | ecosystem: Environmental > Aquatic > Freshwater > Lake > Sediment | place: USA: Wyoming | collected 2017-08-01
CTCGCAGACGAGCTGGCGCTCGGTCTCCTCGATCTCGCTTTCGGGCCGGATCCAGTCGTTGCACAACGCGAGGAGTCTCGTTGACCACACGTCAAGGGGGAGCTTCTCCCCGGTGAAAGCGAGACTGGCGTGGAGTTTCTCCACGAGGACGAGAAGTGCTCTCGCCGCCTTGACCCTTCGGCCGCGCGAGGCGCGATGGCCTTCCGACAGGGTCGCGGAGGCCTTGGTTTCTTCACTGATGAAGTGATCGAGCGCCTTGCGGAACCGGTCGATGCCGGAGACCACTTTGAGTTCGCGCGTGATCTGATCGAACACCGAGGGGTGCGGCGGCTCGGGGTCGCCGGTCTTGTCGGCGAGCGGCACCGGGGCGAAGGTCAGGAACTCGAGCAGCGACCCCCGGTCGAAATCGCGCGAGCCGAGGAGCAGCCGAAACGAGCGCGCGATCCGTCCGGTGGCCAGAGGCAGCGAAGGGTGCAGCTTGAAGGGGATCTTCGCGCGGGAGAACAGGTCGACCAGGATGGGCGCGTAGACGTCGGGCTGCGGCAGGGCCACCGCCATTTCGTCGAACGGCATCCCCTCGCGGGCCGCCTTCAGGATCAGGCGCGCGATCGAACGGACCTCGCTGGCCTCGCCGGGGGCGGTGACCCAGGAGACGTTGGAATGAAGGGTGATGACGCTCGGCGAGGCGCCTGGAGCCTCGAAGAGGGCCTCGGTGAGCCGGACGATTTCGGGGCTCTTGCCCACGGCCACGGGGGCGAAGACCGTGGCGGCCCACGTCACCTTCGGGATGCGGGCCTCGTCCGCGAGCATCGAGAAGGCTCCCGCGATCCTTGATTCGCCCCCCGCGATCCGATGCGCGCCGAAGCGGGTGGCGAGCGATTTAAGGAAGCGAAACTCGTCGGGGCGCGGTTCGAGATCGGGCGAAAAGAGAACGGCGGTGCCGAGGAGAAACGGGGCCTCCGCGGTTTCGGCTTCGGCATACAGGCGGGTCTCGTCGAAGAACTTCGATTCGATCTCGGCGTGGTAGCGCTCGTAGATCTTCGCGACCCCGAGGAGCCGCGATCGATCCTCCGGACTCTCGCTGCGCTCCGCCAGCCTGCGGAGTGCGGTCGGCCTGATTCCGGACGCGCGCAGATCATCGAGCGTCCGGGCCAGCACCCGGGCCACCGGGGCTTCGGGCAGACCCGGCTTGAGGAGTTCCGGGTGCGAGGCCAGGAGCCTGGCGGAAAGGAGCGCGCCGTGGCCGCTCTGCCAGGCCATCAGGCCCTCGCCATGGCATTTCCCTTCCGCCATCTTCAGGGCCAGGTCCTTCGGCCGCATAGCGGAAACGGCGGCGATCGCCCTCTTTTCCCGGGCCAGCCGGCGCAGGAGGATCTGGCCCGCCGACACCGAGGGGACGAGAAGCAAAGTGGGGGTGAGCGGCATGCCGATTGGAATTTCGATGATACGGCCTGCCCGTGGCGTCGAGGGACCCGAGGGTCCGCCATATCTTGAGCTTTCGGGGGCTTGGCCGGGCACGAGGCGAGTCCGGTGACCGGGATCCGGCGCTCCGTCCGCTTGGAACCTTCGACTCGGAACACTCGTTAGGTGATTCAAGAGATTTGAATGAGGAGTCCGCGATGTTGAAGGGAAAACGCCGTCCGGGACGCAAGGGCTGGGTCGCGATCGTCGCCGCTCTCGCCGTGGGTGCTTTTGCGCTCTCACGCAGCGGTGGAGCCGGCGAGAACAAGGACCCGAAGAAGGACGAACTCAAGACCGCCAAGATCGAGACCGGCGACGTGCAGGTCCGCGTGACCGAGGTGGGGTCGGTCGAACCCCAGGTCAAGGTGGACGTGAAGTCGGTCCTCTCCGGCAAGGTCGTCGCGTTGATGGTTCGCGAGGGCGACAAGGTCAAAAAGGGCCAGGTCATCGCCCAGGTCGAGCCGGATCCTTCGCAGGCGCGCGACCTCGCGCAGGTGAAGAACAGCGTCACCGAGACCGAGATCGCGCTCAATGAGGCCCGCGCCACCAACGACCGCAACGAGGGTCTTCGGCAGCAGGGTCTCCTCTCCCTTCAGACCGCTCTCGAGATGGAGACGCGCTTCAAGAGCGCCCGGGCTCTCCACGACGCCGCGGTCGAGCGGTACAAGATCGTGCAGGAGAGCGGCGTGCCCATCGGCCTGGTGAGCGGCTCGTCGACCCAGCGCCTCAATGTCTCGGCACCCATGGACGGCGTGATCATCCGCCGGCCGGTGGAGCTCGGCGACACCGTCACTTCCGGCGTGTCGAGCTTCAACGCGGGCACGATCATCGCCACCGTCGCGGACGTCGGCACCATGATCATCAAGGCCGGGATCAACGAAGTGGACATCGGCAAGGTCCGCCTCGGACAGGAAGTGAAGATTTCCCTCGACGCGTATCCCAAGGTCCGGTTCGGCGGAAAGATCGCGAGGATCGCGCCGGCGGCCCGGGTCGAGGAGAAGGTCAAGATCTTCGACGTCGAAGTCGAGGTCGATCGCCAGGGCCAGGAACTACGGACGGGCATGACCGCGAACCTCGACGTGCTGGGCGATCGCGTCACCTCGGTTCTGGTAGCACCCGTCGAAGCTCTCTTCAAGCGAGACGACAAGGAAGTCGTCTACGTGAAGAAGCCGGAAGCGCCGAAAGTCGCCGAGTCCTCGGGCTTCCTCTCCAGCGTGTTCGCGGCGGGGAAGGACGAGAAGCCCGCGGCGAAGATCGAGGACAAGGATCGCTGGAAGGAGACCTTCGAGCTTCGGGAAGTGGAAACGGGTCTCGCAAGCTTCGACGAGGCGCAGATCGTGAAAGGCCTCAAGGCCGGCGACGTCGTGGCGGTCGAGGATCCCACCCGGCCGAAGGAGAAGAAGTCCAATGACTAGTCTTCAGCCCAAACGGTCTCTGATCGAACTCGCGGGCGTCACCAAGAGCTACGACCAGGGCGAGATGCAGGTGAACGCCCTGCGCGGCGTCGACCTCGCCATCGGTCGCGCCGAACTCGTGGCCATCATCGGACCGTCGGGCTCGGGAAAGTCGACGCTCATGCACATCCTCGGCTGCCTCGATCAGCCCACCACGGGCACGTTCATGCTCGACGGGGAGGACGTGTCGTCGATGTCTTCCTTCCAGCTCGCGCGCATCCGCAATCAGAAGATCGGCTTCATCTTCCAGACTTTCAATCTGCTGCCCAAGGCCTCGCTCCTTCGCAACGTCGAGCTGCCCATGCTCTATGGCGGTGTCTCCGCCTCAGAGCGGCGCGAGCGGGCGATGCTGGCGCTTTCTCGCGTCGGGCTCAAGGAGCGGGCTTCGGCGCGTCCTTCGGAACTTTCGGGCGGACAGAGGCAGCGCGTGGCCATCGCGCGGGCGATCGTCATGAACCCGAGCCTCATCCTCGCCGACGAGCCGACCGGAAACCTCGATACGAAGACCGGCAACGAGATCCTTCAGATCTTCGACGAGATGCACGCGGCCGGCCACACCATCGCCATCGTGACCCACGACCCGCGCATCGCCGAACGCTGCCATCGCGTCATCCGGATCGAAGACGGCGCGATCCTGTCGGATGCGCTCCAAAAAGCCGCCTAGCGCCACCCTGAGAACTCCGGTGCGCTTCTTCTCCTCGCTGTGGGCCGCCCTCGTCGACGGGATCGTCGACATGAACGCGAACCGCTCGCGCAGCGTGCTTCAGTTCATAGGCATTGTCCTCGGGGTGGGCTCGGTGGTGGCGACCCTGGGCCTCATCGACGGCGGCCGGCAGCAGACCACGAAGTTCTTCGAGACCACGGGCGGCATCCTCAAGATGCGCATCGACAACAAGACGGTCGCGGCGGCGGAGCAGTCGGCCACGGAGAAGAACTCGAAGGGCCTCACCTACCAGGACGCCGAGATCCTCAAGCGGGACGGAAAGAACCTGAGCCTGGTCGAACCGACCATCGAGCGCCAGGAGCTGGTGCGCCGGCCCGGGTTCGAGAAGCGGATCAACCTCTCCGGAGCCACTCCCGCGTACGAGCCGATGTACTCATTCCACGTGGCCGAGGGACGCTTCATCACCCAGCAGGACCTCTCGGAGTCCTCCAAGGTGGTGGTCCTCGGGTCCACGCGGCGCGATCAGATCTTCGGCGGCGGAAACCCGATCGGGAAGACCGTCGAGATGGCGGGCGCCACCTTCACCGTGGTCGGCGTGATGGAGCGGAAGGAGTTCTACTGGAACGAGGCGAACGGGAATTCCCTCGAGTGGATGAACGAGATGGTCTTCGTCCCCATCACCACCATGATGAACCGGCTCTCCGGCGAGCGGGAGAACCAGAAGGTCGCCTACATCAACGTGCAGGTCGCCTCCCTCGATTCCATCGACGCGGGGAACGAGGAGGTCAAAACCCTCCTGAAGCGCGCGCACGGCGGCATCGAGGACTTCGAGATCTACAACCGCAAGGACCGGATGAAGCAGATGGAGCAGCAGGGCAAGGTCTACGACGTCACTTTCATGGTGTGCGGCACCATCTCGCTCCTGGTCGGCGGCATCGTGATCATGAACATCCTGCTCGCTTCCTTCAATGAGCGCGTCCGCGAAGTGGGCACCCGCAAGGCGCTCGGAGCCTCGCCCGTTCACATCGCCGCGCAGTTCCTGGTCGAGAGTGTCGTCGTCACCATGGCGGGCGGCGTGATCGGAATCTTCACGGGAATCGGCTTCTGTCAGGCCATGGCCCGGCTCCTGCAGCAGAGCATGTCGGTGACGCCCTCGATGATGATCACGGGCTTCTCCTGCGCGGTGGTGGTGGGCATCTTCTTCGGCTTCTACCCCGCGGTCCGCGCGGCCGGGCTTTCACCGGTGGAAGCGCTCCGGTACGAGTGATGAAGGCCTCCCTGACCCCGCAGATGAGCCTTTCCGCGACCCTGTGGGAGTCCGTGCGCACGTCCGCGAGCGAGATCTTCGCCCACAAGCTGCGCTCGACCCTGACCCTCGTGGGCATCGTGCTCGGGACCACGTCGCTTGTGGTCATGGTCTCGGTCATCGGGGGCGCGGCTGAGTCGATCAAGGCGGGCTTCGCGGATCTGGGGTTCGACGGCGTGATGTTCGCGGTGCCGCAAAGACCCGAGGACCGGATCGAGCGCAAGAAGCAGGGCTATTCGCGCGGCCTGCGGTCTAGCGACGTGGCGGTGATCAACGAGGGCAAGGAGCTGATCGAGAGCGCGGCGCCGCTTGCGGCCACGCGGGATCGCGTGCGGATGAACGGGCGCGACTTCAACGTGTCGATCGAGGGCGTGACCCCGGAGTATGGCGCCATACGCGGACGCGGGGCGGCCACGGGCCGGTACTTCATCTCCTCCGATGTCGAGTCGAACGCGACGGTGGCGGTCATCGGCCAGCAGATCGCCAAGGACGCTTTCGGGGCGGAGAGCCCGATCGGCCGGGAGATCCTCATGCGCGGCACGAGGTTCGAGATCGTGGGCGTGATCCGCTCGCTCGGCAACGGCCAGGTGAACGACCAGGAGATGGAGCGCGACAACCGGAAGATCTACGTGCCGATCACGACCCTTCAGAAGCAGTTCTCGGGATCGAGTGCCGTGGAAGCCATCATCTTCAAGGTGCCCGACGAGAAGGCCCTCACTCACGGCGAGACCGAAGCCGGGGCCCTGCTCAAGCGGGCCCACCGCGGCATCACCGACTTCAAGGTGCAGAACATCGGCGAGGAGATCGTCAAGGTGCGCAAGGAAGTGGACGTGATCATCGCGAACTGGACGATCGTGCTCGCCTCCATCGCGGGCATCTCCCTCCTGGTCGGCGGCATCGGGATCTTCTCGCTCATGCAGATCGCGATCTCGGAACGCCTCTTCGAGATCGGCCTGCGCAAAGCCACGGGGGCGACGGACGGCGCGATCTTCCTGCAGTTCCTCGTCGAGTCCGTCTCGCTCTCGGTGGTGGGCGGAACGCTGGGAGTGATCCTGGGCAGCGGGATCACGGTGCTGGCGGGCCAGGCGTTCGAGGACGGTCTCAGCATCTCGCCCCTGGGCCTTGGCCTTTCCGCGGCCTTCGCGATCATCATCGGCCTCTCGGCCGGCCTGTTTCCGGCGCTGCGCGCGAGCCGGCTGACGCCGGTCGAAGCGATCCGCGGCGCCTAGGCTCTGCTGCGGGCGCCCAGGAGCCGTCTCCGGACCGCGCCCACCAGGTAGAGACTCCCGGCGACGACCACGGTCTCACCCGGCCGGGCAAGGGCCGCGGCCTTCGAGAGGGCACCACGAACCGAGGGCTCCTCGATCACGGCCTGGCCGGTGCTTCTTCCAATTTCGGCCAGCTGTTTCGTGGTCGCCGCGCGGGTCATGCGAACGCGGGTGACGACCACGCGCCGGGCGAGGGGGAAAAGGGTTTCGCCCATCTCGCCGAAGTGCTTGTCGCGCATCGCCCCGAAGACGAGAACGTGAGGCTCGCGGGTCTCCTTGAGATAGGCGGCGAGGGCCTTGGCGCCGGCCGGATTGTGAGCGCCGTCGAGCAGGAAGGGCGGGTGAAGGTCGAGACGCTCCAGCCGACCCGGCCATACCGCCAGACTCATGGCCGCAACCGCCCTGGGGAGGTCCACCTTCAGGCCCGCCGCGAAAAGCGCCTCGAGGGTTCGGATGGCCACGACCAGATTGATGCGCTGGTGGGCGCCGGGGAGGGGATGGACGTGAGCGTAGCTCCCCCGGGGCGTGCGGACGCGCAACTCTCCATTGGAGCGGCGCAGAACCACTCCCTGGAGGGCGGAGATCACCCGCGCGCGCCGCTTTGCCGATATCTCCCTGATCTTCCCGAAGGCCTCGCCGGCCATGGGCCCCACCACCACCGCGCGGTTCGCCCTCACCACACCCGCCTTCTCGGCGGCGATGGACGCGAGCGTGCTGCCGAGGTACTCCTCGTGGTCGAAATCGATGCTCACGATGGCGGAGACGAGCGGCGAGGCAACGTTGGTGGCGTCGAGCCGCCCTCCGAGCCCCACCTCGAGGACCGCGATGTCGACAGCGTGCTTCTGGAAGTGGAGGAAGGCGACCGCGGTCAGGATCTCGAAGTGGTTGGGATGCTCTTCGATCGTGCCGCGCCGCCGCAGACGCTCCGCGGCGTCTCGCACCGCGAGCACGAGCCGCTCGAATTCGGCGTTTCCGATGTTGCGGCCCCCGACCGTCATCCGCTCGCGGATATCGATGAGGTGCGGCGAGGTGTAGCGACCCACTCTCAGTGAATCGCCCCGAAGTGCCGTGTCCAGGTAGGCGCTCACCGATCCCTTGCCGTTCGTACCCGCGACGATGATGCTCCGAAACGCGCGTTCGGGGTGTCCCAGTTCGCGCATGAGCGCGCGCATGGTGGAAAGACCAAACTTCTTGCCCAGCCAGGATCTGGACCGAAGGTATTCGCGAGCCGTCACCTTGCTAAACCGAACCATTCATCAGGGGCGGGGATCCTAGTTTGTCGGTGACGTCTGTGGAAAAGTGGATGAATTTGTGGAAAACTGGGGGACATGTTCGCGGGAAGTTTCGATTGCCGGATGGATCGCCAGGGGCGCGTGGCGATTCCCTCGGCCTTCAGGCGCAAGATCGAGGATTCGGGGGACTCGTTCGTCCTGACCTTCTTCGATGACGCGATCGCCGGCTACCCCCGCGGAACCTGGCTATCTCTCGAAAAACAGGTCCTCTCCCTGCCCGCGTTCTCGAAGAAAGCCCGCTCTCTGTCTCGCGTTCTGGCTTCGAGAGCTCATGAATCGAGGCTCGACACCCAGGGACGCATTCTCGTGCCGCCGGCGTTGCGCCGACTCGCGGGCCTGGATCGGGATGTGGTGGTCATCGGGGCCATGGACCGGTTCGAAATCTGGCCGCGGAGCAAGTGGAGCTCGTTCGCGAGCGAAGCCGAAGCGCTTCTGGACGCGGCTTCCACAGAGCTGGGCTTCGGCCCCGCCAGCCCTTCCACAGTCCAAGCCTAGGCTCCCGCTCGCTTTCGCGAGTCGTCGGTTGACAGTTCGCGGGCCCTGGCCTAGAGTCGCTGTGGAAAATATTGGCCAAAAGTGGCCGGTATGGGCGAGGACATGCTGCGCGGTCACCATCCTGCACGAATAGACGACAAAGGCCGTCTGAAGATTCCCTCCGCGTTCCTGGGCGCGTTGACGGAATCCTCGCGCGATTTTTTCGTGACTTCGATCTCGGGCGAATTCGTGAGGATCTATCCGCTCCCGGCCTGGACGGAGATCGAGAAGCGCCTGGCCGCCATGCCTCAGGCTCATCCCGCGCGCCAGCGTTTCCTCGAACGCGTGAACTTCTTCGGGCAGGTGGCGCAAGTCGACGGGCAGGGCCGGATCCTGATTCCGCAGGTTCTTCGAAAGATGGCGTCGATGGCGGGCGATGTGGCCGTCCTCGGCCAGCAGAATCACGTGGCGGTCTGGAACACGAAACATCTCGAGGAGCGGCTCTTCAAGAAGGATCCGTTCACGGACGATGACGCGAAGCAGCTTGCGGAGTTCGGGATCTGATGTGCATGTCTCCGTCCTCCTGCGCGAGATTCTCTCGTTCGCCCCGAAGCCCTCGAGTCGCATCCTCGACGCCACCGTGGGCATGGGCGGGCACGCGTTCGCTCTGCTCTCCGAGCACGAGGACGCCACGCTGCTCGCCTTCGATCGGGACGAGAGGGCGCTCGAACTCGCATCGCAGCGCCTCGCTCCCTTCGGCGGACGGGTCGAATTGCGTCAGGGCGACTTTCGCGATGGCCTGTCCGGGATCGCGCCGGAAAGCCTCTGCTACGCGATCGCGGACCTGGGCGTCAGTTCGCTTCAGCTCGACGACCCGGATCGCGGCTTCAGTTTCCGATTCGACGCGCCCCTCGACATGCGCATGGATCCGCGCAGCGGAAGGAGCGCCTCCGACATCCTCAACACCGCCTCGGCGAGCGAACTCGAGCGCATCCTCACCGAGTTCGGCGAGGAGCCCAAGGCCCGGGCCATTGCCAGTTCCATCGTCATGGAACGGCGGACGCGGTCCAACTGGACAACGAGCGCTTTCGCGAGCCTGGTGCGGCGCGACGCCCGCGGGCGCCCCGGGCTCGATCCTTCCACCCGCGCGTTCCAGGCGCTCCGCATCGCCACGAACCGCGAACTCGAGGGCCTCGACAAGGGCCTCGAGCGTCTCGCCGAGCTCCTGCGGCCGGGCGGCCGTCTCGCGGTCATCGCGTTCCACTCCCTGGAAGACCGGATCGTGAAGAACGTGTTCCGAGCCCTCAAGCACTCCCGTGCGTTCGATCTGCTCACGCCCAAGCCCGTGGCCCCTCAGGACGATGAGACGAGGACGAATCCGCGGGCCCGCAGCGCCAAGCTGCGTGTGATCGAAAAACGGACGGAGGCGGTCTCGTGAAAGTCGATCGCATTCACGCGGTCCACGTCGAGGACTCGATCGACAACCGCCGGGTCGTGCGCACCCGCGACGACCGCATGTCGAAGGACCTGCTGTGGATCGGCGGGGTCGTCCTCATCCTCATCGGCCTCTTCGTGGCCTACGGCTGGCCGCGGGCGGCCTTGCGCGACACCGGCTCGACCGCGGGAAAACTCCAGCGCGAGCAGGAAAAACTGCTCGAGGAGAACCGTGAGCTTCGGCTGGAGAGAGCGGCGCTGCAGGATCTGAAGCGCGTGCAGACGATCGCGACCGGCTCCCTCGGGCTGCACACACCGGCCTCGGCCAACGTCATCGTGGTCGAACGCCCGCAGAACCTCCCCAAGGATTCACGACTGGCCGCCAAGACCGTCCCCGGGGGCTCGCCCCAGTGAGAACAGGCTACGACTCGCTCTCCCCGCAGCCCCACGCGGCGCCTCTCGCCCGAAATCACGACCTGCGCCTCTATTTCGTGGCCATGTGCGGCACGGTCTGGGCCCTGGCCATCGTGGCCCAGCTCTTCCATCTCCAGGTCCTGAGGCATCGCTTCTACCTGAAGGAGGCGCAGCATCAGTCGGACCGGACGATCACGGTGAGGGCGCGCCGCGGCACCATCATGGACCGCAACGAGCGACCGTTCGCGATCTCGGTCGACGCTCCGAGCATCTACGCCGACCCCTCGGTCATCCGCGATCCCCGGGAAGCGACGCGCGCGCTCGGCCGCGCGCTCTCCTACTCGCCCGCCGAACAGAAGGAGCTCCTCGCCCTTCTCCGCCAGGACCGCTCGTTCGTGTGGGTCAAGCGGCAGGTGGACCCCCAGGTCGCGAGGGCGGTGCGCGAGCTGCGCCTCGAGGGCATCGGTTTCGAGACGGAGAGCCGGAGGTACTACCCCAAGCGCGATCTTCTTTCGCCCGTCCTCGGCTATGTCGGCCTCGATTCCCAGGGCATGGCCGGGCTCGAGTACGGGCTCGACGAGGACCTCAAGGGCCGCGAGGCGCGGGTCACCGTGCGCCTCGACGCGCGACGCCGCCCCATGGGTGAGGTGGACAAGCCGCCGACGGAAGGCCGCAAGGTGACCCTCACCATCGACGAAAGAGTGCAGCACATCACCGAAGTTGCACTCGGCGAGGCCATCCGCGATACCGGATCGGTCTCGGGCACGGCGGTGGTCCTCGATCCGCGCACCGGCGAGGTGCTCGCCATGTCGAGCCTTCCCTCGTTCAATCCGAATCGCTTCGCGAGCTTTCCCGAGAAGGACCGGGTGAACCGCGCGGTCGCGGATTCGTACGAACCGGGAAGCATCTTCAAGATCATCACCGCCGCCACCGCCCTGCAGGAGGGCGTGGTGTCGCCACTCGAGATGATCGACTGCGGCAACGGCTTCATCGAGATCGCGGGGACGCGCATCAACGATCATCACGTGTTCACCACCATGACGTTCCAGGACGTCATCGCGAAATCGAGCGACATCGGCGTCGTCCGCGTGGCCCAGCGGCTGGGGAGCGAGAAGTTCTACGCCTTCATGAAGGCCTTCGGCTTCGGCGCGAAGACCGGCATCGGCCTTCCCGGCGAGACGAGCGGCCTGCTGCGGAACACGAAGTCGTGGAGCGCTCTCTCCCTGGCCTCGATGTCCTTCGGCCAGGAAGTAGGCGTCACCGCCATCCAGATGGCGAGTGCGGCCGCAGTGGTCGCAAACGGCGGTTACTGGATGCGCCCCTACATCGTGAAGCGCGTCGAGGAACCCTGGGGCGAACTGGTGCGCGAGTACGCGCCGGTGGCGGAGCGCAAGGTCATCGAACCCGAGACCGCGGATCGAGTCATGGGCCTGCTGCGCGAAGTGGTGATCTCCGGAACCGGTCGGAAAGCCAAGGTGGAAGGCTTCGAAGTGGCCGGAAAGACGGGCACGGCCCAGAAGATCGACGCTTCGGGCCGGTATTCGATGATCGATCACGTGGCGTCGTTCGTGGGCTTCGTGCCCGCCTCCCGGCCGGCCCTCGTGGTCCTCGTGTCCCTCGACACCCCGAAGGGAGACAAGAACGAGGGCGGTGACGTGGCCGCGCCCTTGTTCGCGCGAATCGCGAACGAAGCGGTTCGCCTTCTCGCCATTCCTCCCGACGATCCCACGCGAAACATCCGCCTCGTGACCTACTCGCCCGAGACCGTGGCCAAGACCACCTTCGCGGCGGAGCGGTCGCATGCGGCCGCGCCCGTTTCGGCGGACGATCCGAGAATCATGCCCGACCTGCGGGGCTTCTCCTTGCGCGAGGCTGCCCTGATGGCCGCGCGCCACGGGCTTTCCGTGGAGATCCACGGCAGCGGCGTGGTCGCGCGACAGACCCCGCTGCCGGGGACGCCGCTCGAGCCCGGGATGAGTTGCTCGCTCGAACTGACCTCGAACTCGCGGCCATCCGCGGGATCGGGCTCCGGCGACGCCGCCTTGTCGAGGCCCAAGTCGTGAGACTCGGAAGCCTGGCCGAGGCGCACCCGGGCGCCACGCTCCATGGCCCCGAGGATCTGGAGATCTCCGGCCTCTCCTACGATTCCCGCGCGGCGGCCCGCGGCCATCTCTTCGCGGCCCTTCACGGGGTCAAGCAGGACGGTCTCGATTTCGTGAAATCGGCGAAGCGCCGGGGGGCGGTGGCGGTGCTTTCGGATCGGACCCCGCCGCTTGCCATCCCCTGGATCGAGGCGGCGGATCCGAGAGCGGCGCTCGCCGATCTCGCCGCGGCCTACTTCGATCGGCCCGCCGAGCATCTGACCCTCGCCGGGGTGACGGGCACGAACGGCAAGACCACGACCGCATTCCTCATCGACGCGGCGCTGCGCCAGGCCTCGAAGGTGACGGGCCTCCTCGGCACGGTGGAGACGCGGATCGCCGGGCGACCGAAGGACTCCTCCCTCACCACACCCGAGTCGCTCGACCTGCAGCATCTGCTGCGAGAGATGGTCGACGAGGGTGTCACCCATGCGACGCTCGAGGTCTCGTCCCACGCGCTTGTCCAGGAACGCGTGCGCGGCCTGAGGTTCAAGGCCGCCGTCTTCACCAACCTGACCCGCGACCACCTCGACTTTCACGGGGGCTTCGAGGCGTACTTCGCGGCGAAGAAGCTCCTGTTCACCGAGCACCTCCATGACGAGGGAACGGCGATCGTGAACCTGGACGACGACCACGGAAGCCTCCTCGCCGAAGCCCTGCGCGGGCCGCGCTGCCAGACCTTCGGGTTCACGCCTGGCGCCCACTTCCGGCCCGAGAGTCTCGACATCTCGCTCCACGGTGTTCGCTTCCTGTGCACCACGCCGAAGGGGCCGGTCGAGGTGAACTCGCCTCTGGTGGGCCTGTTCAACGTCTCGAACCTCCTCGGAGCGATCGGAGCTTCGATGGCGCTTGGTCTCTCGCCCCAGGAGGCCGCGAGCGGCGTTTCGAGCCTCGGGGGCGTGTCCGGACGCATGGAGCGGATCGATGAAGGGCAGCCCTTCTCGGTCATCGTCGACTACGCGCACACCGACGACGCCCTGCGGAACCTTCTCGACACCCTTCGCTCCCTCAAGCCCAAACGGATCGTCACCGTGTTCGGCTGCGGCGGAGACCGTGACCGGTCGAAGCGTCCGTTGATGGGGTCGGTTGCGGCCCAGCGGTCCGATCTCGTCATCGCGACGTCCGACAATCCCCGGAGCGAGCCTCCCTCGGGCATCCTCGACGAGATCGCGCAGGGGTTCAAGAATCACACGACGCCTTTCAAGCTGATCGTGGATCGACGCCAGGCCATCGACCTGGCGCTCAGAAGCGCCGGACCGGGGGATCTGGTGGTGATCGCGGGCAAGGGTCACGAGGCCACGCAGACCATCCGGGAGAAGAAGCTCCCCTTCGACGATCGTCTGGTGGCGAAGGAAATCCTCAAGGATCTGGGACGCCTGGACGGAGGCTCGCATGCGCATCCTTGAAACCCTGTCCTGGGCCGAGATCGCGATGGCGCTCGGGGCGAAGCCCCTGGGATCCCCCATGGGGGTTCCGAGCGGCGCTTCCATCGACACGCGCACCCTGGAACCGGGCGACATCTTCTTCGCCCTCAAGGGCGAACGGGTCGACGGGCACGAACACGTCACCTCGGCCTTCGAGAAGGGCGCTTCCTGCGCGGTGATCAAGGACGCGGGCCGGGCCCACGCGGGTCGATTCGCGCTGGTGGTGGAAGATCCGGAGAGAGCCGTCTTCGAACTGGCCCGGCTGGTCAGGTCGCGAACCTCCGCCGCGTTCGTAGCGGTCACGGGTTCCGCCGGCAAGACCACGGCGAAGGAATTCGCGGCCGAACTGCTGCGCGCCCGCGGTGAGGTCCTCGCCACCAAGGGGAATCTCAACAACCATCTCGGCGTGCCGCTCACGCTGGCCCGGCTTGAAACCGACCACTGGGCGGCGGTGATCGAGTGCGGGATGTCCCACGCGGGAGAGATAAGGCATCTGGTCCATCTGGTCCAGCCGCGAGTCGCGGTGGTCACGCTCGTGGCCGCGGTGCATCTCGAAAACTTCACCTCGGTCGATGAGATCGCGGCGGCCAAGGCCGAGATCTTCGAAACCCTCGGAGCGGGCGATACCGCGATCGCACCCGCGGACGAGCCCCGGTTGACGAGTCGCGTGCTGGGCAAGGGTTTCGCGGCGCGCCTCTTCGGAGCGGGCGAGAAGTCTTCGATCCGCGCCGACCACGCGGCGATGACCCTCGAAGGCTCGCGCTTTCAGCTCGTCTCCGGCGGATCCCGGGTCGAAGTGAATCTCCCCGCGCCCGGTCCCCACGCGATCTCGAACTTCCTCGCCGCTGCCGCCGTCGCCGAGGCTCTGGGCATTCCCGCGGAAACCATCGCCGAGCGGGCCCGCCTCCTCAAACCCGGAGGCAATCGCGGCGCGGTGAAGCGTCTGCAGGACGACATTCTCCTGATCGACGACACCTACAACTCGAATCCGAAGGCCCTTCTCTCCGCCATCGAAACCCTGTCCCTCGCGAAGGACCGCCGGAAGGTCGCCTGCATCGGGGAGATGCTGGAACTCGGAGAGAGCGGCGCCCTGCTCCACCGGGAGGCCGGAGCGGCTCTAGGGACGCGCGTGGATCTTCTGCTCGGCGTGGGCGCGCTCGCGAACGAAATCGTTCTGGGAGCTTCCTCCCTTCCGCCGGAGGCGAAGAAGGTCTTCAAGGACTCCATCGAACTCGCGGCGAACATCTCTTCCCTGGTGAAGAGCCGCGACGCGGTCCTGGTCAAGGGCTCGCGCGGCGTGCGGATGGAACGCGTGGTCGAAGCACTCGTGGCCGCTCATCCCGGAGTGCCGGCCTGATGCTGTACCACCTTCTCTTCGAGCTCAAGGAGCACGTCAGCTTCTTCAACGTGGTCCGTTACATCACGTTCCGGACCGCGATGGCGACGCTGTCGGCCCTCCTCATCGTCCTGCTCTTCGGCCCCTGGACCATCGAACGATTGCGGAGACTGAAATTCGGCCAGCAGATCCGCAGCGACGGTCCGGAAACCCACAAGGCCAAAGCGGGGACGCCCACCATGGGAGGCATCCTCATCGTGGTGGGAACGCTGGTGCCGACACTCCTGTGGGGCGATCTCACCAACCGGAACATCTGGATTCTCATCTTCGCCACTCTGGCGTTCGGCGGCATCGGCTTCGCCGACGACTACATCAAGATCGTGAAGAAGAGGAGCCTCGGCCTCACCGCGCGCCAGAAACTCGGCTGGCAGTTCGCGGCCGCCATCGCAATCGGCCTCGGGCTCTACCTGAGCTCCCTCGCGAATCCCGAGAGCTTCTCCACACGGGTGGTCTTTCCCTTCTTCAAGCGCCTCCAGCCGGAGCTCGGCCTCTTCTATGTGGCCTTCGCCGCCATCCTCCTCGTGGGCTACACCAACGCGGTCAACCTGACCGACGGTCTCGACGGTCTCGCCATCGGGGCCACCCTCATTTCCTCGGCGGCGCTCACCGGCCTCGCCTACGTGACCGGCCACCGGATCTTCGCGACCTATCTCGACCTCCTATTCCAGCCGAGCGCCGGCGAGGTCACGGTCTTTTGCGGAGCGTTGACCGGGGCCGCCATGGGCTTCCTGTGGTGGAACTGCTACCCGGCCCAGGTCTTCATGGGCGACGTGGGCTCTCTCGCCCTCGGGGGGGCGCTCGGCACCGTGGCCATCCTCATCAAGCAGGAGCTGCTCCTCATTCCCATCGGCGGCCTCTTCGTGATCGAGGCTCTTTCGGTGATCGGCCAGGTGGCCTCGTTCAAGTTCACGGGCAAGCGCATCTTCCGCATGGCGCCGCTGCACCATCATTTCGAACTGATCGGCTGGAAGGAGACCCAGGTGGTGATCCGCTTCTGGATCGTCGCCTTCATCTTCGCGCTCATGAGTCTCGCCACCGTGAAACTGCGATGAGCGAAACCAGGAGCGGAAAGAACTGGAACGCGGCGCGGGTCGCGGTGATCGGCCTCGCGCGGTCGGGAGTGGCCGCGTGCCTGTTTCTCAGAAGACGGGGCGCTCGAGTGGTCGGCACGGACCTTCGGACCGCGGCGGACCTCGGCCAGGCGATCGCGAAGCTCCAGGACGCGGGCGTCGAAACGCTTCTCGGCGCGTATCCGAACCTGGTCGACTTCGATGCGATCATCCTGTCGCCGGGCGTCGATCCGAACCAGGAGCCGGTCGCGAAAGCGAAGGCTCTGGGCATCGTGATCCTTCCTGAACTCGAACTTGGCGCCGCCGAGGCGAAGGGCCGGATCGTGTGCATCACCGGCACCAAGGGCAAGAGCACCACCACGGTGAGCCTGCACGCGATGCTGAGCGAGGCCGGACTCGATGCCCGCGCGGTGGGAAACATCGGGGACCCCATCACCGCTCATGTCGACGGCTCGGACGACCGCACCATTTTCGTGACCGAAGCCTCGAGCTTCCAGCTCGAAACCACCCGGGACTTCCGGCCCGATTGCGCGGTCTTCCTGAATCTGTTTGCCGATCACCTCGACCGCCACCCGAGCTTCGAATCCTACGCGGAGGCGAAAGCGCGGATCTTCGTCAACCAGAAGGAGGACGACACCGCCATCGTGAATGGCGAGGACCAGCGCGTTCTCGATCTCGCCAGCAAGACGCGGGCGCGGGTGATCCCCTTCCGGCCGAAGACGACGCCTCCCGCTTCGACGACCGGCCGCGTGGCCTGGTTCGAGAACCACGACGCGCGATTCCGGGACGCCGTGGTCACCAGGCTCTTCAGCGAAACCGACGTGCAGATTCCCGGTTCCGCGGTCCGGGCGAATCTCCTGGCTGCGGCCACCGCCGCTCTTCACCTGGGCGTCCCGAGCGAGTCCATCCGCGAAGCGGTGCGCCGTTTCCGGGGCGTGCCTCACACCTTCGAAAAGCTCGGGGAGGTCAAGGGCGTCGCCTTCTTCAACGACTCCAAGGCCACCACCCTCGAGTCGGTGGAGGTGGCGCTTCGCTCCTTCGACACTCCGGTGATCGTGATCATGGGGGGGCGACTCAAGGCCGGGTCGTTCCGCTCCCTGCGCGACGCGGTGGCGGGTCGCGCGCGCTCGATCTATGCGATCGGCGAGAGCCGCGGTCTCATCCGCGAGGCGCTCGGCGACGAATGCCCGGTCCACGAAACCGACAGCCTGCAATCGGCGGCGGCCGCGGCGTATGGTGAGGCGAAGCCCGGCGACACCATCCTGCTTTCGCCCGGTTGCTCGTCCTTCGACATGTTCCGCGACTACGCGGAGCGCGGCAATGTCTTCCGGCAGACCTTCCAGGATCTGTCGCTGCAAGGAGCGGCCTGATGGCCAAACGACTCGCCACCGATCGCGTGCTTCTGGGCGTCGCCGTCATCCTGTTCGGCGCGGGCCTCCTCATGCTGTGGAGCGCCTCTCAGCCCTTCTCGGAGAGCGGCGCCCGCGTGAACGGCGAGGCCATCATGGTGCGCCAGCTCTTCTGGGCCATCCTGGGAGTCGCGGTGATGCTCGTCAGTCTCCGCTTCGACTATCGGATCCTCAGGTCCAGGTATGTCGCTTTCTCCATCCTCGGCCTCGCCATGCTGCTGCTCGTGGGTGCTCTGGCCTCCCCGTCGGTCAACGAAACGAACCGCTGGATCCGCCTGGGCGGGGTTTCGTTTCAGCCCTCGGAATTCGCCAAGCTCGCGATGGTCATCTTCCTCGCCTCCGAGTTCGAGCGGCGAGCCCGGAACCTGCAGACCTTCCGCGACCTGATGGCTCCGGCTTTCAGCGTGGGTGTGGTGACCTTGCTCGTTTATCTCGAGCCCGACTTCGGCTCGTCGATTCACATCGCCCTGGTGGCGAGCGCTCTCGCCTTCCTGGCCGGCGTCCCCTTCCGGCTCTTCGTGATGGGCGCCGGGGTGGTCCTTCCGGTGGTGGCGCTCGGCATCGCCTCCGCCTCGTACCGGCTCGAGCGCATCTTCGCCTTCCTCGATCCCTGGGCCCAGCGCCAGGGCTCGGCCTACCAGCTCATCCAGAGCGTGATCGCGGTGGGGAGCGGCGGGCCGCTCGGCCGTGGTTTCATGCGCGGCGAGCAGAAGACCTCGTTCCTGCCGTATCCCTATTCGGATTTCATCTTCGGGGTGGTGGGCGAGGAACTGGGTTTCATCGGCGCCTTCATCGTGGTGAGCCTCTTCCTCATCTTCCTCTGGCGCGGCTTACGGACCGCCCAGCGCGCGCCCGACATGTTCGGACGGCTGCTCGCCGCCGGTCTTTCCATGACCATCGTCTCGCAGGCCTTCATCAACATGAGCGTGGTTTTGGGCCTCTCCCCCACCAAGGGCATTCCTCTTCCCTTCTTCTCCGCCGGAGGCACCTCGCTCGTCCTGTGCCTCCTCTCCGTCGGCCTCGTCTTGAACGTCTCGCAGCACACGGACTGAAGATCTTGAATTCCCTCATCCTCATCGCCGCGGGCGGAACGGGAGGTCACATCTTCCCCGGCCTCGCCGTGGCCGAAGAGATGGCGACCCGTTGGCCCGGGGTGCGCGTGGAGTTCGTGGGGTCGACCGCACCCCTCAGCCTCGAGCGGCGGATCGTGCCCTTGGCCGGACTGAAACTGCACCTCCTCCCCGTCTTCCCCCTCAACACGGCATCCATCGTGACGCGCCTCCGCGGTGTCGCCATGCTGCCCCTCGGCATTCTCAAAGCTCTGGGGCTGCTGGTGCGGACCCGGCCGAGCGCCGTGCTCGGGATCGGCGGCTACGCGTCGGGGCCGCTCGTGCTCATGGCGAGTCTGCTGCGGATTCCCACCGTGCTGCTCGAGCCCAACGCCATTCCCGGGTTCACCAATCGGATGCTGAAGCCGTTCGTGCGCCAGGCCGCCTGCGCGTTCGAATCGACGCTGCCTCGATTCGGGGACAAGGGAGTGCTCACCGGGAATCCGGTCCGCTCCTCCTTCAAGACGGTTGAAGCGAAGCCTCATCAGCCTCCGCTTCAGCTTCTCTGTTTCGGCGGGTCGCAGGGTTCGAGGATCCTTTCCGAGGCCCTCGTGAAAGCGC
>Ga0315271_10000743_pt1 | contig 18859 bp, 11 predicted proteins | sample C3_top_MG_FD_204664 | JGI IMG/M metagenome (GOLD analysis project Ga0315271, IMG submission 204664) | Sediment microbial communities from Yellowstone Lake, YNP, Wyoming, USA - C3_top | ecosystem: Environmental > Aquatic > Freshwater > Lake > Sediment | place: USA: Wyoming | collected 2017-08-01
CCGCGCTCTTCGCGATTCCCGCGGACTTCCACTCCCGCGGCCTCGACCGAATCGCTCCCGGGAACGCGCCGTGAACGGCGGAGAGCTCGGCGGCCTCGCGGCGCTCGTCCCGGACCTCCTCGCGGGCCGGCCGCTCGCGGTCCTCACGGGCGCGGGGATCTCGGCCGAGAGCGGCCTCCCGACGTTCCGCGGACCCGACGGGATGTGGGAGGGCCGGCGAGCGGTGGAGCTGACGACGCCGGAGGCGTTCGCGGCGAACCCGAAGGAGGTCTGGCGGTTCTACGAATGGAGGCGCGCGAAGCTGCGCGAGGCGCGGCCGAACGCGGGCCACGTCGCGCTTGCGCGCATCGAGAACGTCATTTCGAGAATGACGCTCGTGACGCAGAACGTGGACGGCCTCCACCGCGCGGCCGGCAGCCGCAACGTGATCGAGCTGCACGGTACGATCCTGAAGACGCGCTGCACCGGCTGCGGCGTGAACGAGCCCGGGCCCGACGCGCCGTTCCCGGAGATTCCTCCGCGCTGCGCGTGCGGAAGCCTCCTCAGGCCCGACGTCGTCTGGTTCGGCGAGATGCTGCCCGAGGGAGCCTTCGAGGCCGCGGCGGAGGCCGCGAGCGAAAGCGCCGTCTTCCTCGTCGTCGGCACGTCCTCCGTCGTCGCGCCCGCGTCGTCGCTCGCGACGATCGCGGCGCGCGGCGGGGCGAAGGTCTTCGAGATCAACCCCATGCTGACGCCGCTCGCGTCGGGCGCCGACGGCTGCTTGCGCGCGAGCGCATCGGCGGTGCTGCCGGTGCTGGCGGACGCGCTGGAGCGGGGGGCGGCTTGACGGAAAAGAAGCGCCCGCGGCCGGGACCGAAGGTCGGCCTCCTCGCGCAGACGCCGCTCGAAGAGAGACCCAGAGAGAAGATGCTTAGAAAGGGTCCCGAGCATCTGAGCGACGACGAGCTCCTGGCGATCATCCTCGGCACGGGTTCCGCCGGGAAGCCCGTGATGGAGACGGTGCGCGAGCTGCTCAAGGAAGGCGGCCTCACGGGCCTCTTCACGCAGAATGCAGATCACCTGCGCGCCGTGACGAAGGGATTCGGACCCGCGAAGGCCACGCGCGTCCAGGCGGTTCTCGCGATCGCGGCGCGTGTCACGCACGATTCACTTTCGAAGAAATCTCTCCTCGGAGATCCCGGTACGGTCGGCCGTTATCTCGTCGAGAAGCTTCTGAACCGGAAAGAGGAGGTCATGGGCGGGCTCCTCCTCGACGCCAAGAACCGGCTCGTGAAGGACGCGGAGACGTTTCATGGCACCGTGACGCACGCGGCCGTCGCGCCCGCGCCGCTCTTCCGCCAGGCGATTCTCGCCGGAGCGGCGGGCGTCATCCTGTACCACAACCATCCCTCGGGCGATCCCGAGCCCTCGCCGGAGGACCTCGCGACGACGAAGCGTTTCCTCGCGGCGGGGAGCGAGATCGGAATCGAGGTGAAGGACCACGTCATCGTCGGGCGCGGCCGGTGGGTCTCGTTCCACGAGCGGGGGCTCCTGCGCTGAAGGGAACGGCATGAAGACGTACGACGTGGCGGTCGTCGGGGGCGGCATCGTGGGCCTCGCGACCGCGTGGCGCCTTCTCGAGAAGGACCCGCGGCTTTCCGTCGTCCTCCTCGAGAAGGAGGGCGAGGCCGGCGCCCACCAGACCGGCCACAACAGCGGCGTCATCCACTCGGGCCTCTACTACAGGCCCGGGTCCGAGAAGGCGAAGACGTGCGTCGAGGGCGGGCGCCTCCTCCTTGACTTCTGCCGGACGCACGGTGTGCCGCACGAGATCTGCGGAAAGCTCGTCGTCGCGACGTCGGAAGCTGAGCTCCCGCGCCTCGACGAGCTCGCGCGCCGCGGCCGCGAGAACGGCGTCGCGGGCCTGAGAGAGCTCGGCCCGGAGGAGCTTAGAAAGATCGAGCCCCACGCGGCGGGGATCAAGGCTCTCCACGTTCCGCCGACCGGCATCACGGACTACGGCGTCGTTGCGAAGACGCTGGCGCGCCTTCTCGCCGAGCGCGGCGTCGACGTGCGCTTCCGCGCGAAGGTGATGACGCTCGCGTCGAACGCCTCCGAGGTGCGGATCGTCGCGGGCGGCGAGCACGTCGCCGCGCGCCACGCCGTCGCGTGCGCGGGCCTGCAGGCCGACCGCGTCGCGCGCCTCGACGGCGTCGACGCCGGCGTGAAGATCGTCCCGTTCCGCGGCGAGTACTACAAGCTCGCGCCCGGGCGCGAGGGGCTCGTGAAGGGTCTTCTCTATCCCGTGCCCGACCCGCGCTTCCCGTTCCTCGGCGTCCACTTCACGCGCCTCGTGGGTGGCGGGGCCGAGGCCGGCCCGAACGCCGTCCCGGCGCTCGCGCGCGAGGGCTATACAAAGACGTCGTTCAACCTCTTCGACGCGCTCGAGGAGGCCGCGTACCCCGGCGTCTGGCGCCTCGCGAGAAAGCACGGCGGAATGGCGCTGGGCGAGATCTACCGCTCGTTCTGGAAGCCGGCGTTCGTGAAGGCGCTGCAGAAGCTCATGCCGTCCATCCGGAGCGAGGACCTCGTCCCCGGCGGGGCGGGCGTGCGCGCGCAGGCGCTGCGAAGGGACGGCACGCTCGAGGACGACTTCGTTCTCGCCCCCCACGGCCGCATCGTCCACGTCCTGAACGCGCCGTCACCCGCGGCGACGGCCTCGCTCGCGATCGGCGGGCGCATCGCGGAGGCGGTGTCTGCAATGAGGGGCTGAGCACCCTTCTCGGGGACTCGGCCGGGGCATACAATTCGCGTATGTCCACGGAGGAAATCCTCGCCGCCGTGCTCGCGCTCGACCCCAAGACGCGGGCCAGGGTCGCTCACCGGATCATCGCGAGCCTCGACGACGCCGTCGAGAACCTCGGCGAGGCCGACTGGGAGGCCGCGTGGGTCGAGGAGTCCGAGCGCCGCCTCGCCGACATGCGCGCGGGCAGGGTGAACGGCATCCCCGGCGAGCAGGTCTTCGCGCGTGCCAGAGCCCGCCTCAACTCGTAGATACGAGTTTCATCCCGAGGCAGCGGACGAGTTTCTCGCCGAGCTCTCGATCGGCTCAAGGCTGTGGATCCGCAGGTGGCCGGCGACTTCAACGCCGAGGTTCAGGCGGGCGTCTAGCTCCTCCTCGAGTATCCGGAGGCCGGGCCGGCGCTGGGCCGATCGAGAGTTCTTCGCAGGAAGGTGCTCCGGAGATTCCGGTTCACGCTCATCTATGCCATCGAGTCCGACGTCATCCGCATCCTTGCCGTAGCGCTCTCGGGTTTTGGTTAGGAGCACTCGTTTCGGCTGCCGGCCTGTTCGTTCAGATTAGGCGTGACAGAGCGAGTGATGCCGAATACATCGAAGCCCTGCGGAGGGGCGAGAGGCCGAAGGAGACGTCGACGACGCCCCGTTGGGTGCCGAAGGCTCTTTTTGCAATCGCCGTGGTCAACGTCGTGGTGTTCGTCGGCGTCTGCATTTTCCCCGCCTTTTTCTTGGAGTTCGTATCGGCCAGGGGTTTGAGGGCCGCGGCGCCTTGGCACGGCGCACTCCTCGCAGGGGTTTTCTGGGCAATCAACGACGTGAAGATGGCGCCTCTGGACGAGGCGCGCTCAGGTCGCACGATCTGGACAGTCCGTGGCCTGGTTGGTCTTGGAGCGTTGGTCGGTGTGACGCGCGTCTGGCTGCTGATGAGCCGGGCCAAGGGTGATGTTGCCGCGCTCGCGGCATTGGCGTTCGTGCTGTTCGTCATGTGGTCCACTGCCGCCGCGATCGTGTTCGTCGGCGCCCCAGCCTTGCTGTCGGAGCGTGTGGCTCGTTTTGTCCGCGCGCCTTTCGCGACGCTCATCAGACGTTAGCCCGGGGCGAAGCCCCCGCGGGTTATCCTCGGCAGTTCATGGCGGCCCGCTACTTCACGACCCCGATCTACTACGTCAACGACCGGCCCCACATCGGGCACCTCTACACGACGGTCGTGACGGATGCGCTCGCGCGCTACTGGCGGCTGCGCGGCGAGGACGTGCGGATGCTGACCGGCACGGACGAGCACGGCCAGAACATCGAGAAGGTCGCGAGGAAGGAAGGCGTCGCCCCGATCGTCATCGCCGACCGGCACGCCCCCACGTTCCAGAAGCTCTGGCAGACGTTCGGGATCGCGAACGACGACTTCATCCGGACGACCGAGCCGCGGCACCGGAACGGCGTCGAGGAGATCATCCGCCGGCTCGACGCCGCGGGCGACCTCTACACCGCGTCGCATGAGGGCTGGTACTGCCCGCCCTGCGAGGCGTTCTACCCGGAGAAGGACCTCCTCGACGGCACGTGCCCCGTTCATGGGAGCAAGCTCGAGCTTCAGAAGGAAGAGAACGTCTTCTTCCGCCTCTCGAAGTACGGCGACCGCCTGCTCAAGCTCTACGACGAGGGCGTGGACGGCAAGCCGTTCGTCTTCCCCGAGTCGCGCCTCAACGAGGTGCGCTCGTTCGTCGCCGCGGGCCTCAAGGACCTCTCCGTCTCGCGCACGTCCATCACGTGGGGCCTGCCGTTCCCGGGGCGGCCCGGCCACGTCGTCTACGTCTGGCTCGACGCGCTCGTGAACTACGTCACGGCGCTGGGCTTCGGCTCGGGCGACATGTCGCTCTACGAGCGGTACTGGCCCGGCATCCACGTGATCGGCAAGGACATCCTGCGCTTCCACGCGGTCTACTGGCCGGCGTTCCTCATGTCGGCCGGCCTGCCCGTTCCGCGCCAGGTCGTCGGCCACGGCTGGTGGCTGAGGGACGCGCGCAAGATGTCGAAGTCGGTCGGCAACGTCGTGCGTCCCGACGAGCTCGTCGCCGCGTTCGGCGTGGACGCCCTGCGCTGGCACTTCCTCGCGGCGATGTCCTTCGGGCAGGACGCGAACTTCTCCGACGAGGACTTCCTCTCCGTCTACAACGCCGACCTCGCGAACGGCCTCGGCAACACGCTCTCGCGCGCCGTGAAGATGGCGTCAGACGCCTTCGGCGGGAAGACGCCCGGCGAAGTGTGCGACGACAACGAGATCCTGGCCGCCGCGCGCGACGCGGCCGCCGGGTGGACGTCCGCCTTCGAGGGCTACCGGCTGCAGGACGCCGCGTCCGCCGTGCGCACGCTCGTGACGCGCATCGACGGCTACATTGCCGCGAAGGAGCCGTGGAAGAAGGCGAAGGCCGAAGGCGTCACGCCCGCGCTCCACCGCATCCACTTCGCGACGCTCGAGGGGCTCCGTATCGCCGCGTGCCTGCTCGCGCCGATCGCGCCGAAGACGGCGACGGAAGTCTTCCGGCGGCTCGGGATCGACAAGCGCGCCGAGGACGTCCGCGAATCCGATCTCGCGTGGGGCCAGCTCCCCCTGGGCGCCTCGCTGCCGCAGGCGCCGCCGCTGTTCCCGCGGGCGGACGCGAAAGAATATTTTGCTTCCAAGGAGAAGACCGTGACCGAAGAGAAGACTGAAGAGAAAGAGAAGATTTCTTCGAATGGTCCCTCGCCGTTCGCAACGGCGCCGCTCGCGACGCAACCCGGACCGGCGGCATCGGTGCCCCCCTCTTCCTCCGAAACCAAGATTCCCATCGACGACTTTCTGAAGCTCGATCTCCGCGTCGGCGAGGTGATCGCCGCCGAGAAGGTCGAGAAGTCGAAGAAGCTGATGAAGATGACCGTCAGGATCGGCGAGGAAGTGCGCTCGATCGTCGGCGGCATCGCGCTGGCCTACACGCCCGAGCAGCTCGTCGGGAAGAAGTTCGTCTTCGTCGCGAACCTTGCGCCCGCGAAGCTCATGGGCGTCGAGTCGAACGGGATGATCCTCGCGGCCACGATCCCCGAGACGGGCGAGCCGTCGCTCCTCATGGTCGACCCGGCGGTCCCCTCGGGGGCGAAGGTCAAGTAATGACCCGCGTGCCTTCGTCCGAAATGCCGGCGGACCCGGCCGCGAGGGCGAACCTCGAGAAGATTCTCGCCTCGCCGACGTACACGCGCGCGCAGGAAGACCTCGGGTTCCTGGCGCGCCGCGAGCTGCGCGGCGTGCGCCTCATGCTCGAGCTCGAGAAGGCGGACTTCCAGCTGGACCAGGAAGGCGTGCGGACGACGGTCGTCGTTTTCGGCGGCGCCCGCCTGAAGGAAGGCGACCGCTGGTACGCGGAGGCGCGGGAGTTCGGGCGCATCGTCTCGACGACCTGCCAGGCGAACGGCATGTGCGACTTCGTCGTCACGACGGGCGGCGGCCCGGGCGCGATGGAGGCCGCGAACCGCGGCGCGTGGGACGTCGGGGCCAAGACGGTCGGCTTCAACATCCAGCTCCCGCACGAGCAGTACCCGAACCCGTACATCACCCCGTCGCTGTGCTTCCAGTTCCATTACTTCGGCACGCGCAAGATGCACCTCCTCATGCGGGCCCGCGCCCTCGTCGCCTTCCCGGGCGGCTTCGGGACGCTGGACGAGCTCTTCGAGACGCTCACGCTCGTCCAGACCGGAAAGATGAAGAACCTCCCGATCGTCCTCGTCGGCCGCGACTACTGGGAGAAGCTCATCAACTGGCAGTTCCTCGTCGAGGAGGGCGTGATCGCGCGCGAGGACCTCGAGCTCATCTCCTTCGCCGAGGGCGGCGCCGAGGCGTGGGCCGCGATCGTCGACTTCTATTCCCGGCATCCCGCCCTTCCCGGCCCGCTGCTGCGCTGATGTCGGCTGAATACGCCGACTCGCACGGCCATCTCACGATGGTCTTCGACGGCGGCGAGATGAAGGGCGCGCCGCGCGCGCCGCGCCCCGAGGAGGCGAAGATCCTGGTGACGCGCGCGATCGATGCGGGCGTCACGCGCATCCTCGTCCCCTCGACCGATCGCGAGGACCAGCGGCGCGCCGTCGACACCGCCGAGCGCTTCGACGGCGTGTACGCGGCCGTGGGCTTCCACCCGCACGAGGCGAAGGAGTTCGACGAGGACAGGGACCTCCCGCTCTTCGAGGAGCTCTGCGCGTCGAAGAAGGTCGTCGCCGTGGGGGAGATCGGCCTCGACTACCACTACGACCACTCGCCGCGCGACGTGCAGAAGCGCGTCGTCGCAGCGCAGCTGCGCTTCGCGAAGAGCCGGAACCTCCCGGTCCTCCTCCACAACCGGCTCAGCGAGGCCGACCTCCTGCCGATCCTCGAGGCCGAGTACCCCGGGTCGCCCGAGGCGCCGCGCGGCGTCTTCCACTCCTTCTGCGCGGACGTCGCGACGGGAGAGCGCGCGCTCGCGCTGGGCTACCTCGTGAGCTTCTCCGGGATGCTCACGTTCAAGACCGCCGACAACGTGCGCGAGGCGGCCGCCGCGCTGCCTCTCGCCTCGACGCTGCTCGAGACGGACGCCCCGTACCTCGCGCCCGCGCCCTTCCGCGGCAAGCCGAACGAGTCGAGCTATCTCCCGCGCACGGCCGCGCGCCTCGCCGAGGTCAAGGGCGTCTCCGTCGAGGAGATCGCGCGCGTGACGACGGAGAACTTCAAGCGGCTTTTCCGCGTCTCCTGAGGAGGTCCCCGTGGCCCGCCCGCCCCGCCTGACGAGAGCCGAGTTCGAGAAGCTCGTCGAGAAGGCGATCGCCGAGCTGCCCGAGGAGTTCCGCTCGCGGATCGAGAACGTCGTGATCGCGGTCGAGGACGAGCCGACGGACGAGGACTACGAGCTCACGGACACGCCCGACGACGAGGACCTCTTCGGCATCTATCGCGGGGCGATGCGCACGGAGATGTCCTGGGACCTCCTGCCCGAGCTCCCGCCGCAGGTCGTCGTCTTCCGCGGCCCCATCCTCCGCAACACGGACACGAGCCGCGAGGCCGTGAGGGAGATCAAGGACACCATCATCCACGAGCTCGGCCACTACTTCGGGCTCGAGGACGACGAGATGCCGTACTGATCACCAGATCGTCCGGACGCGGATTGCGCCCGGCCGCCGACGGGGGGCGCGGCCCGCGGCTTCAGCGCGCCGCGTTCGCGAGATTCTGCGCCTCGACGCTGGACGGGTCGCGCTTGAGCGCCTTCAGCGCGGCCTTCCGCGCGGCGTCCGGGCGGCCCCGCGCGAGCTCGGCGCGCGCGATCGCGAGCCAGGGGTCGGCGAGCTTGGGGTCGAGCGACGCGGCTTCGCGGTAGTTCTTGATCGCGGTGGCCGGGCTGCCGGCGCGCAGCTCGAGGTCGCCGCGCACGATGAGCGCGTACGGCGAGGCCCGGCGCAGGTCGAGCGCGCCCAGCGCCGCCCTTGCCTCGGCGGGCTTGCCCTCCTCGACGTAGAGGGCCGCGAGGTTCTGGAGGAGCGGAGGAGAGCCGGGCTCGACCTCGAGCCCCTTCCGGATCGCGGCGAGGGCTCCGGGGACGTCGCCGTTCTTCCACTTTGCGAGGCCGAGGTTCGCGTAGAGGGACCCCAGCCCCGGCCCGAGCTTCACGGCGATCTCGAGGTCGTGCTCGGCCTCCCGGCCCTCGCCCTTCGCGAGGTGCGCGATGCCGTCGTTGCTCGCGCGGATGGCGGCGACCATGTAGTCGTCCAGAAGGGTGAGGCGCCCCGTGAGCTGGTCGGCCATCCGGTAGAAGTCGTAGACCTTCGCGCTGCGGCCGTTCACCTCCATGTACACGGCGATCATGTGGTTGTACGTGACGATGAGGTCGCCCTGGCGCTCGGACGTTCCCCGCGTCGAGACGAGCGCCGCGTGCAGCCGGATGCCGAGCGAGCGCCCCATCGCGATGAACAGATTCGTGAAGGAAACGCAGTTTCCGCGCCGCTTCTCGAAGGCGTCGGCCGCCGAGAAAGTGGAATTCCGCTCGTACTCGAACGTCCAGGATCCTCCGTCGACGAGCGCGGAGCGCAGGTGCTCGAGCCGATCCTCGTCCCGTCCGACCCCGCCTATTTCCAGCGCGGTGGCCTCGATGGCCGGCGTCGCGGCCATCGGGTTTGGCGCCTCGGCGGGTTCGACGCCGCGGCGCTCGACGCCCGCGTTCCAGCTCTTCGGGCTCACCGCGAAACCCGGCGTCCCCTCGGTCGAGACGCAGCCGGTCAGGGCCGCGGCGAGCGCGGCGGCGAGGAGGGGAAGGACGCGTGTGCGAGCCACTCCCCCAATCTACGCCCCGGGGGGGCGCGGGGTTGCGCCGGGGGACCCTTTCCCAGATGGATTGAACCGCGGGCAGAGGAGGCCCAGAATACGAGCGGGATGGCAGCCACGGACGACCGCGAGCCCTTCGACGAGACCGCCGTTACGCGGGTGCGCCGCAGGTGTTTTTTCTGCGAAGCGGAGAAGTCCGACGAGTGGAAGTTCCTCGAGCGGCTGAACGCCTTCATCTGCCAGAGCTGCAAGGAGCGCCTCGAAAAGGCGGCCGTCGAGGAGCGGAAGAGCGGCTGAGCCGCCCGGCCGGCCCGGCCCGCTTGCGGGCAGGCTGGCCTCCCTCCACCGGCCGTGATATGAAGCGCAGCCAGTAGCTTAGGCCCCGTCTTCTTTTCGTCTGGACAGCGTCGAAAAAGTCCTTCGAGGGCGTGTCGATGGCTTTTCGCCGGAGGCGCAGAGGTTTCTCGAAACGGCCCGATTGGGCCGACCGGGCGGGACTTTTGTTGCACGATGAGACGACATCGCAATACAGGTTGCGCATCGTCCGAACGCTCGCCGCCTGCGTCGGACTGTGCGCCGGATTCGCAACGCCGCTTGCCGCCCAGCCGGGCACTCTCCTCGGAACTGCACAACTCCAGATCTCGGGCGCCCGCCTCACGATCTACGCTGGCGCGCTGACGACCGACGCCGAGCAGACGATCAACGTCGGCGAGGCCGCCCGCGTGCGGACGTGCTACGGGACGGGCGCGGCTTGCGGCACGGCGGCGCCCGGCTCCGTGCCCGGCCTCAAGGTCGTCGGCGACCTCTCGGGTCCGGAGCTGCCCCAGGCGATCCCGTACGAGACGGCGCCCGGCGGGACGTTCTTCCTCCCTGGCTTCCAGCGCGAGGGCGACTACCTGCTGTCGAACATCCGGCTCGTCGAGACGGCGTCGGGTCGCGTCCTCGCGAACGCCGAGCCGTCCCTCGCGACGCTCCACGTGAGGCAGATCCTCCTCGCCTCGGCCACGGTCACGCGCCTCACGCTCGCCGACCTCCAGGCTCGCGGGATCACGATCACGCAGCAGAACTTCAACGCGTTCAAGTTCGCGGTCGGGTTCCTGTTCTCGGGGACCACCGTGATCATCGACCTTCCGGTTCTCTACAACGGCAACGGCACGACGCAGATGCTCTCGGGGCCCACCGTGAAGCTAGACGGACTGCCGCCGGCCGTCGCGAGCGCCGTCAGGCGCTGGCAGCCGCCGAACATCATCCCGTTCCAGCTCAACGCGACCGGTCCCCGCGTCCCGAAACCCGGCGGCACGGACGACGAGGTCACCGACCCCGAATTCCCGCTCTACGGCGCGATCGTCCTCCCGGGCAACGTCTCGTTCCTGAACCAGTTCTTCGACGCGAAGCTCATCGTCGCGAACGGCGCGCCGAACGGCTCGGGCGCGACCCTGCAGAATGTGACCGGCGCGATCAGGCTGCCGTCGGGCGATGTCCTGCGCCTCGCGTCCACGGCGCCGCCCGTCGCCGTCGGTCAGAAGCTCCCGGTCCTCGAGGCGAACGGGCAGGGGTCGATCGGACCCGGCGAGCAAGGGACGGCGAGCTGGACCGTCGAAGGCCTTCTGCCGGGAACGCACGTCCTGCGCATGGAGATCGAGGCGGAGCTCGCGCGGCCGGGTCGGCCCGTCCTCGTGACGGGCGGCGTCGTGCAGGCGGCGGTGGAGGTCGTGGACGCGCGCTTCCAGCTCGCGTTCAACCATCCCGACGTCGTCCGAATGGGCGAGCCCTATTCGCTCTACGTCACCGTGACAAACCTCTCGCGTGCGGCCCAGAACCTCGTCACGCTTGACCTCGCGACGGAGAACATCTCGGGTGCGCACAAGGCCGACGCGCAGGAGTCGTTCTCGAAGTCGATCCCGACGCTCGCGCCGGGCGCCTCGGAAACCCTCGAGTACCGGCTCGTCGCGGACGTGACGGGGACGTGCGTCGCGACGACGTTCCAGGCGACCGGCGGCGTCTCCGGAGTCATCCGCCTGCGCGCGGGGGTCGGCGAAGCGGGAATCCCGCTCTCGCCGGCCGCGCTCATCCTGCCGCGCTTCACAAACCTCCTGCCGAAGAGCCTCGTGGACGCCGACGTCCGCCTCCTCGGCCTCGCGTACAGCCTTGCGACTGCGCCCGCGGGCGCGACGCCGGCCGGCCTCCCGCATCCGCTCAAGGGCGACGTCGAGCGCCGCGCGATCGACCTCGGCGAGGCCGGGCAGCGTCTCTATCTTCAGGAGAGGCTCCTCGAGTCGCTCGAGGCGCTCGCGCTCGACCAGCTCGGAAACCGCCACGACCTTTCGGAGTACGACGGCCTGCGCCGCGCGCTCGACCGCGGCGCGCACGCGTCGACGGCGCTCGGCGATCTCTTCCGGCTCGAGCAGCAGGGCCGCAACCTTACGGCGGCCGACTTCGTCGACCACTTCGCGGCGGCGGCGAGCTACGGCCGCCCGTGGATGGCGGCCGCGCTCGTGCCGAACGGCTCGCAACCCGCGCCGACGCTCGAAGTGCGCCGGTCCTCGGCGGCCGGCACGACGTATCTCGCGTACACGAGCGAGGACGCGTCGCGCCTCCGGAGCCTTCCTTTCGGCGAGATCTACGCGATCCACGACGCGCCCGGCGGCGCGAAGCTGCCGTTCGCTCTCGTGGGCCGGCTCGACGCCGCCGCGTCCTACCGCGTCGACCTTTACGCTCCGGCGACGGGCGCTTCGGGCCGCCTCGTCCTCGTCGTGCCTTCCGACGACCTCTCGGGCTTCCGAAAGGTGGACTTCGGATTCCTGACGATGGGCGCCCGCGAGGTCTGGGAAGTTTGGGCGGTCAAGGCGGCGGGCGACGCGCCCTTGACGTTCGGCCTCGTCTTCGCGGGGTCCGGAACGCCCGTCCCCGGCGCTCCGGCGCCGTCCGTCACGAATCTCTCGCTCCCGCCGTTCCGGCTGATCGGCGCCGTGCAGGATCCCGAGCTCGACCGGTACGGCCTCGGGATCTCGTACCTCTTCAACCGCCCGCCCGACAAGGCGTCGGCCGAGTCGCCCTCGAGCTACGCCGTCCGCTCCACCTTCCACGGGCAGGACACGGCGTCTCCCGCCGTCACGGTCGACCGCGTGGCGACCAAGGCGGGCGCCGCGGCCTACTGGCAGCCCAACAGCGAGCGCGTCGTGAACGTGCGCTACCAGAGTCCGATCAGCGCGCTGAACGGGATCTTCGAGAGCCTGCCCGTGATCCGCCACGAGCACCTCCTCGTCACGAGCGCGATCCGCGACGCGCACGGCACGCCGCTCGAGCCTCAGGTGCCGGCGATCGTCGTCGACCCGAACCGGACCGGTGGGCTCGTCGAGGGGAAGGTCCTGCGCGGCGACGGCACGCCGGCCGCGGGCTCGAAGGTCCAGCTCCTGCGCTACCGCAAGGTCGTCAACCCGAACGCGCCCGAGGGCGAGCAGCTGTATCTCGACGTCGTGGCGGAAGCGGTCGCCGGGGCGGACGGCGCTTTCTACTTCGACTTCGTCGAGGAGCCGCCGCCGCCGGGACACTCGATCGGGCATCCGCCGAACCTGCTCTCCGAGTCCGTCCAGTCCGGCTTCACGCTCCGCGCGACCGTGCCGGCGGGCGCGGATCCGGTCCTCCAGCCCGAGGAACGCGCGGAGGTCTCGACGATCGTCCGGCTCCAGAACCGTCTTCTCAGGGTCAACATCGCGCTCCTCGGACGCGGCACCGTGAAGGGCCGGCTCGTCCACGCGGACGACGGCTCGCCCGTGACGGATGGAACCGTCGCGGCCGCGAGCACGCTCTTCCCCGAGCAGCGCACGGTTCAGCCCGCGGCCGACGGCTCGTTCACGTTCGGCGGGCTGCCGGTCGGGCCGATCACGCTCTCGGGCCGCGACGTCGCGGGCAACCGCGTCTACCAGACGGTCGGCATCCAGAGGCCCGGCGAGGTCGTGAACGTGACGCTTCAGCTCGGGCGGACCGGGCCACCGAAGACGGGCACGGTGTCCGCGAAGGTGATGCGCCTCCGGAGCGGGAGCCCGCGGCCGCCGCCCGTTCCGTCGCCGGGCGCGACGGTCGCCGTTTACTCGAACGGCACCTTCATCGACTCGAAGCTCGCCGACAACCTCGGCAGCGCGACGTTCAAGGGCGTGCCGGCCGGGAAGGTCACGCTGCAGGCGGCGGACTTCAGCGTCTCGCGCACTCCCGCGCTCACGGACCTCACGCTCGCGGCCGACGCGACCGTCTCGGCGACGCTCACGCTCTCCGACGCCGCGCCGCGCAGCGTCGTCGGCCGCGTCCTCTTCCACGACGGGCCCTCGAACACGAACCTTCCGGTCAAGGGCGCCGTCGCCTTCATCGCCGGTCCCGGCAGCTTCGCGTACACCGACGCGACGGGGACGTACCGGATCGACGGCGTGCCCGTGCAGGGCGTCGGCGACGCGGCCTACACCGTGACCGCGTTCGACAACGTGCGCGGGCTGCAGGGGCAGACGGCGCTCGCGCCGGTGCTCGACACGGGCGACGGAACGCCGGTGCTCGCGGCCGACATCCTCCTGAAGAGCATGTCCGGCGGAATCGACGGCGTCGTCGTCGACCCGCTCGGCCGGCAATACGGCTTCGCCTCGGTCGAGCTTGGGACGGACATCACGACGGTCGCCCGCGGCGACGGCCGCTTCTCGTTCGACGACATCGCCGTCGGGAGCTGGCCCGTGGTCGCCCACGTCGGCGACGGCCTCGTGGCGGGGAAAGTGGGCTTCTTCGGGCAGGCGACCGCATCGATCGTCTTCGGCGGCCACCGGCCCTTCGTCACGATCCGCATGGCGGGCTCGGGCGTCGTGAACGTCCGGACGCGCACCTCGGCGTCGCTGGGCGTGCTGTCGCCGATCACGTACCGGCCGACGGTCTACGCGAACGCGTCGATCGGGCCCCTTTCCGGCAGCCCGATCCAGACGACGACGGATCCGGACGGCCGTCTCACGCTCGTCCTCCCGGTCGGCGCGTTCTCGCTGACGGCCGTCAACCCGCTGAACGGCAACAGGTCCTTCAGCCGCTCGATCGACTATCCCGGTCAGGTGATCAACCTCGACGTCGTCTTTGACACGGCGTCGACGGTGACGGGGCGCGTCGTCGGCGTGGACGGCGTCACGCCGGTGCCGAACGCGGACGTGACGTTCCTGGCGAGCGGCCTCCTCCCTCAGGTCCAGCGGACGGACGGCCAGGGCGCATTCCGATACGAGCTCGTGCCGCGGGGCGCCGTGTCCGTCACGGCGGCCGCGCTCGTCGGCAGCGTGGACCGCGTCGGCCGGGCGGACGGCGTCATCACCGGGCCCGGGCAGACGCTCGACCTCACGGTCGCCATGAAGGCGCAGGGAACCGTGCGCGGGCGCGTCGTCGACGTCACGGGCGGCGTCCCGGCGCCGCTCGCGTTCGCGCAGTTCTACGTCCAGGAGTCCGGCTTCCCGAACCGCCGGCTGCCCGCGGGCACGGGCTTCTTCTCCACCGACGCGCAGGGGGCCTACGAGGTCTCGCACGTCTTTGCGGGGGGAGTGACGGTGGTTGCGCGTGATCGCAACCAGGTGACGCGGCAGGGGAGCGCGCGCGGCGAGATCACGAGCGATTTCCAGGTGCTCACCGTGCCCGACGTCGTGATCTCGACGTCCGTCGGGTCGCTCGGCGTGACGGTCCGCGACCCCGACTCAGGGGGGCCCGTGGCGGACGCTCAGGTCACGCTCTCGAACGGCGACGTGACGGTGGCCGACGTCAACGGCCAGGCCTCGTTCGACGCCCTGCCGCTCGGCACGTACTCGGTCCACGCGTTCCACGCCCCGACCGGGCGCGCGGGCCTCACGAGCGGCCTCAGGCTCCAGAACGCCGGCGACCGCGTGGACGCGATCGTCGTTCTCGACACGCGCGGCCAGGTTGGCGGAACGCTCTGGGACGACGCCGCGAAGACGGCGGCGGTCGGCGGAGGGACGATCCAGCTCAGCGGCACCACGAACGGCCGTTCGTGGGGAACGTCGATCCGCGCGCTCGCAACGACGTCCTCCGACGCCGCGACGCTCGGCCGATTCCTCTTCGACGGCATTCCGCCGGGCGCGTACGCGCTGGCCGCGGCCGTCACGACGTCTCCGCGCCGCGCCGCGGCCTCGCTCGCGACGACGCCGACCGCACCAGTCGTCTCGATCGACCTCGTCCTCGAGCCCGCCCTCGACCGGTTCGTCCGTCTCTTCGAGAGCCTCACGGCCGGCGTCTCGGAGGTGAACCCCGCGAACGGAATCTACGCGCTCACGCTCACGCAGCCCCGTTCCTGCGGGCCCGGCTGCACGTACTCGTTCACGACGGCCACGCCGTTCAGCCCGTATCCCGGCCATCTCTTCCGGTTCCCGGCGGTTCTCACTTCGCAGAGCCTCGACGTTTCGGCGCAGGAGTCGAGCGGCAAGCTCCGGACCGGGAAGATCTCGGGCACGGGCGCATTCGCGGGCAGCGGGACGTCGTCGGACCCGTACCGGCTCGTTCTCCGCGCGAAGGGCCGCGTCGTCGTCACCGTCCGTGACGCCGCGCTCCAGCCCGCCCAGGCGAACGTCACGCTCGACTCGGCCGGCGGGCACTACGAGGCCGCGACGAACGCCTCGGGTGTCGCGACGTTCGACGCGGTCCTGTCCGGCGACGTCTATGCGGCCGCGCGCGTCGTGGCCACGGGCTTCGGCGGCACCGCGGCCGGGGCGCTGCAGTTCGACGACCAGACGCTGAACCTCGGGATCACGCTCGCGCCCGCCGTCCTCGCCCACGGCGTCGTCTACCACCCGCCGCCCGGCGACGTCTGGAACGGCGACGTCGCGACGCTGACGCCCGAGAGCGGCGCGATCGTCCAGATCCGCGACTCGGGAGGCACGCTCCAGATCGTGACGACCGGGGCCGACGGCACGTATCGCTTCGCGGGCCTGCGCACGGGCGCGTACACGATCAGCGCGAGCGACGCGCTCGTGATCTCGCTCGCCAGCGGCGGCGGGTCGCTCTCCGGCCCGAACGGGAACGACAACGCGCTGCCGCCGCTCGTCCTCGACGCGTCGCGGCCGACGATCGTCTCGATCGTCCCGCCGCCGGGCAGCGTCGGCGTCTCCCGCAACGCCCCGGTCGGGATCACGTTCTCCGAGCCGCTCCTCGCCGCGGTGCTTCCGTCGGGCGGTCCGACGTCGCCGTACTTCACGCTCCGCGCCGCGAGCGGGCTTTCTCCCGCGGGAGCGTGGACGGCCTCGACCAATCTCGCGGGCCAGCAGATCGTCCGCTTCACGCCGGCCGGCCTCTACGACAACACGGCGGTCTACTCCCTCACGATCGCCGGGGGACCCTCCGGCGTGCGCGACCGCGCGGGCCGCCCGATCACCGATTCGGGCGACGTGGGGTCCAACTTCACGACGTCCGACACCGTGGGGCCGCTCGTCGTGGGAACCGTTCCCGCGCTCGACCGCCCGGTCGACCCCGTCGCGCCGATCCGCTTCGACTTCAGCGAGATCGTCACCGCCACGCCGCAGGAGCTGGACGGCTCCGGGCCGACGCCCGCCGCGCAGCTTTTCTGGCAGCAGAACGGGAACGCGACCTGGCAGCCGGTGCCGGTCACGATGTTCCTGTCGCGCGGCGGGTACTCGCTCGTCGTCCAGCCGCCCACGGGCGTCACGTACCAGAACGACAGCTTCAAGCGGCGCATCCACCTCTCGCGTCTGAAGGACGCCGCGGGCAACGCGATGGCGGACTACGACAGGGACTTCCGTGTCTACGACCTCAACCCGCCGCACGTCGACGTCGCGTTCCCGGCGGGGGCGCCCACGGGCCAGCTCGTCGGCGGATCGGCGTACACGCTCGCGCCGGTGCTCACGAGCCTCGACGACCTGCCGCTGGGCGACGTCGACCGCGTCGAGTACTTCCTCGCGTCGTCGGGCGACCCGTCGACGCCGGCCTCGACGCCCGCGTTCACGGCGCGGACCTCGCCGTTTGGGTGGACGTTCGTCGCGGCCTACGTCGGAAATGGCGTCGACCCGCGCCTCTTCCCCGTCTGGGTGAAGGCCACCGACACGTCCACGAACGCGAGCAACGTCGTGAAGCTCGTGATGACCGTCCTCCCGAACGCGCCGCCCGTGGTCGCGTCCGTCGCCGCGGCCGCGACGGCGCCCGTCGCGGGCACGTTCTACGCGGGCTCGGCGCTTGCGGCGATGGTCGCGGGCGTCGCGGATCCCGACGGAGCATCCCTGACGCTGACGGCCGAGCTCCGGAAGAACAACGCGGGCAGCCCGAACGACCCGGCCGACCTCGTCGCGAGCCTGCCGTCGCAGGCGCTCGCGAAGCCGGCCGCCGGCTGGGCCGCGCTGCCGCTGCCCGTCTTCGTCTCAGCGATTCCGATCACGACGGCCGAGGGCACGTCGCTCTTCTTCCGCGTCAAGGCGGCGGATTCCCTCGGCGCCTCGGCGACGGCCGAATCCGTGCGCATCGCCGTCGCGCACGACCCGAACGCGCCGATCGTCGATTCCTTCGTCGCGCGCCTTTCGGGCTCGGCGTCCCCGTCCTCGCAGTTCTTCATCGGGCAGAAGCTCGTCCTCGAGTTCCGCGCGCGCGACGGCGAAACCGCCGTCCGCCAGACGTCGATCGCGCTTTCCGGAGTTTTCGCGTCGCCGCAGGCCGCGACGCTCGTCGGCGGGACGACGAACCTCTACCGCACGGCCGAGCTGACCGTCCCGGCCACGGTGCCCGTGGGCGGCCTCTCGGTCACCGCGACGGCGTCGGCCACGGACTGGGGCGGCAACACGGGCACGTCGCCGCTGGCGTTCAACGTCTCGCCCACGCCCGACCCGTACGCGCCCGTCGCCACGTGGCTGACGCCGTGGGAAGGCGGCGCGTGGCCGTCCGGGTACACGTCCACGGTCTCGGCGCAGGGCGCGGCGCTGCTTCTGCGCGTCAAGGTGTCGGACTACGACCGCGTGTCGGGCCTGGACATCCCCGGCACGATCGCGAGCGTCCAGTTCAAGGGCCCGGCCGACGCCGCGGGCACTCTCGCCGCTGCGTTCGTCGACGGCTCTCTCGTCGCGGGTTCCGGCGGGCCCGGAACCGGAATCTACGAGGCGCTCTGGCGCGTCCCTAACGGCGTCGCGGCGGGGACGCAACTGCCGTTCCAGGTGCGCGTCGTGGACGCGGGCGCAAACGCGACGACAGCCGACGCGCACATCAGGGCGGTGCCGCCGCGCAAGGTCTACGAGGCCGCGCAGGTCGCCGTGCTTCCGGCCGACACGCTGATCGGCGCGGGCGGCGACGCCGTCGGGCCCGTGTTCCTCCTCGACGGCACGATCCTGAGCCTCTACCCGCAGACCGGTCCGGCCGTGCGTGCGCTGCCGTCGATGTACGTCTACGCCGGAGGCGTCGCGGCGGGCGCCACGTTTACGCCGTCTCCCAGCGTCCTCACGGCGCCCGAGGTCACCTCGTACGCTTCGTCGGTCCTCTACTACCCGCTCGAGGTCGCCGTCACGGACACGTTCGGCCTCGGGCATGGGGCGCGCCTGGACGTGAGCGCGAAGGGTCTCCTCGGCTCGACGACGACGCAGTCGATGGTTCTGCCGGGACAGACCGGCTCGCAGCAGAACGCGGGCGGCTCGCACGGCGGCTCCGGCGGGCCGGGCTCGCCGATCGGGTGGACGCGCACTGATCTCTATGCGTCAGGCACCGTCTACGACTCGGTGAAGGACCCGGCGCTGCCGGGTGGTGGCGCCGGCTACGCAACCGGGC
>Ga0315271_10000744_pt1 | contig 18844 bp, 16 predicted proteins | sample C3_top_MG_FD_204664 | JGI IMG/M metagenome (GOLD analysis project Ga0315271, IMG submission 204664) | Sediment microbial communities from Yellowstone Lake, YNP, Wyoming, USA - C3_top | ecosystem: Environmental > Aquatic > Freshwater > Lake > Sediment | place: USA: Wyoming | collected 2017-08-01
CAGACCGCTGGCTGGATCTGGGCCTCATTCGATTTCAACCTTCGGAAATCATGAAACTGGCCGTACCCATGATGGTTGCGTGGTTTATTAATCCGCTCAGTCTGCCGCTCTCGATCAGGGCCACCCTGGTGGCCGCCGTTCTGTTGGGCGTTCCCGCCGCGTTGATAGCGGACCAGCCGGATCTTGGCACCGCCATGCTGATTGCGGTTAGCGGGTGCATCACTATTTTTCTCGCCGGGTTGCGCTGGCGTTACATCCTGGGCCTCGCCAGCCTGGTTGCAGCCGCCCTGCCGGCTTTTTGGTACATGATGCACGAGTACCAGCGCAACCGGGTTCGCACTTTCTTTGATCCGGAATCTGACCCGCTCGGCAGTGGCTGGAACATCATCCAGTCCAAAATTGCAGTGGGCTCCGGCGGGTTGCTGGGCAAGGGCTGGCTGAACGGAACCCAGTCGCACCTCGAATTCATTCCGGAGCGGCATACGGATTTCATACTCGCAGTCCTGGCGGAGGAATTCGGCTTGTTGGGAGTCGCGTTGCTGCTGGTTCTGTACGTGGTGATTACCGCTCGCTGCATTTATATTGCCGGCATGGCCAAGGACACGTACTCGCGCCTTTTGGCCGGCAGCCTCGGCTTCACCTTTTTTGTGTACGTGGTGGTCAATTGCGGCATGGTTTCGGGGTTGTTACCGGTAGTAGGTGTGCCCTTACCGATGATCAGTTTTGGCGGCACGTCAATGGTCACCTTGCTGGCCGGGTTTGGCATCGTGATGTCGATACACGGGCACAGGAATTTTATCCGCTGAGTCGTTGTCCCAGCCCGGAGCGATTCGGTTACACTTGGCGCGGGTCGGAAGGGCGGTTTATCACCCGTGGATCTGAATACATCTGGATGCCGTGAGAACATACTTGAAAAACATGAAGCGGTTGGTCTTGCTCACGTTGTTGTCAGCCACAAGCACATCCTGCCTGGCGGAGCACCACCCAGGGGCGGAAGAGTTTGCGAAAAAGGCCGCGGCCGAGCACCAACTCGACGAGCAACAAGTGCTCACCATCCTGGCGCAGGCTGAATTCAAACAGTCCATTGTGGACGCCATGACCCGACCGGCCGAAGCCAAGCCCTGGTTCGAGTATCGGCGCATTTTCCTCACCGACAAACGCATCAATGGTGGAGTGAAGTTCTGGCGCGAAAACCAGGCAGACATTACCCAGGCGGCTGAACAGTTCCAGGTCGACCCGCAAGTGATCGTAGCCATCATCGGAGTTGAGACCCTCTATGGTGCAATCACGGGTAATTACCGTGTGCTCGATGCGCTGGCCACCCTGGCGTTTCATTACCCGGCTACGCTGCGCGACCGTTCGGATTTTTTTTCCAGCGAATTGATGAATTTCATCGTGCTCAGCCAGGAAGAGGGTATACCGGTCTATGAGGTGACCGGCTCATACGCCGGGGCCATGGGGCTGGGGCAGTTCATGCCCAGCAGCTACCGTGAGTACGCAGTTGACCTCAATGGCGATGAGCGTCGTGATTTGTGGAGTTCCGTGGACGACGCTATCGGCAGCGTGGCCAATTACTTGCACCGGCATGGCTGGGCTTATGCAGAACCCGTGGTTCTGCCCCTGTCGCTGGCCCAAGGGGCAAGGCTGGAGCTGGTGGCTGACGGCGACTACAAGCCACAAAAGGCCATGAGAGAAATGACTGCCGGCGGCTTCATCAGTGCCACCCCGGTGGACGCTGATAGGCTGGTGACGGTAATCAGGTTGGAAGAAGAGAACTCCGCAACATACTGGCTTGGTTTCAATAATTTTTATGTCATCACCCGCTACAACCGCAGCCCGCTGTATGCCATGGCGGTATACGAACTGAGCGAGGAAATCCGCCGGGGAATGGCTGAGTGAGCAAGCAAACCCGGCGCTGGTGCGGATATTTTTTCGCCGGCGCACTGGTGCTGCAACTGGTGGCCTGCGCCGCCAAGCAGGAAAAGAAACCCCTTCCGGAAGAAGAGCCCGGTGACGGTCCTCCGCTGAGCTCGATCCGGGCATCCGATGTCAAGGATGCGCAGCCGGCCGATGAGCCGCGCGCGCCCTACGGCAACCAGTCACCCTACGAGGTGTTCGGCAAGAAGTACTACGTGCTGGAGTCCAATGAACATTACGTGCAACGCGGGACGGCGTCCTGGTATGGCACCAAGTTTCATGGGCGCAGAACATCCAGCGGCGAGCCCTACGACCTGCACCTGGCAACGGCTGCTCACAAAACGCTGCCTTTGCCCACCTATGCCGAGGTCACGAACCTGGACAATGGCCATAAGGTCATTGTGAAAATAAATGATCGCGGTCCGTTCAAGGATGATCGCCTGATTGACCTGTCTTACGGCGCTGCCCTGCGGCTGGACATGATCGGCACGGGCACAGCCCCGGTTGAGGTACGCGTGATTGACACGCATGGCTTGCAATTCGCGGCCACGGAACCTGACAAGGTAAGCGAGACCTGGTTGCAGATCGGGGCTTATGGCGAACAGGATGGGGCGGAGGACCTCGCCCATCGGCTGACCAAGGCAAAGCTCAAACCGGTTAGTATTCAACACAGCAACAACGTCTTTCGCGTGTGGCTGGGACCTTATGACAGTAACAACGAAATCAACGCAGTAATTGAAAAGGCCATTGAACTTGGCTTTGAACGCCCCTATAAAGTGAGCCGTTAGGCGCCTTTCCCCCATAAAGATTATTTCCTGCATGATTCACCACAAGAATCCCCACATGACCATGAAAAGCAAAATCATATTGATGCTGGCCCTGCTGCTAAGCCTGGGCTCCACCCTGGCGCAGGTTCCACCGGTTCCTGCACCGGCAAGCAAAACCGACACGCCGCCCGTGCCGGCGCCCCCTCAATTAACTGCCGGCAGTTACATACTGATCGACTTCAACAGCCTCGACGTGCTGGTGGAACATAATCCTGATCAGCGCCTGGAGCCTGCCAGCATTACCAAGCTGATGACCTCTTACGTGGTATTCAAGGAATTGTCGAAAGGAAAGATCAAGCTGGATGACACCGTAATCGTCAGTGAAAGCGCCTGGCGCATGGGTGGCTCACGCATGTTTATTGACCCCACCATGACTCCGACGGTCCAGGAATTGATTCGCGGCATGATTATCCAGTCGGGAAACGACGCGTGCGTTGCCCTGGCCGAACATATTGCAGGAACCGAGCAGGCCTTTGCTGACCTGATGAACCACTACGCCCAGGCACTGGGCATGACCGGCAGCCATTTTCAGAATTCCACGGGCTGGCCGGGCGACGAGCACTACATGACCGCCAGGGACGTTGCGATTTTAAGTGCGGCCATTATTCGTGAATTCCCGGACTACTACCCTTTTTATGCAGAAAAGGAATTCACGTTCAATGGCATCCTGCAGCACAATCGCAATTCGCTGCTGTTCAAGGACCCGACCAGTGATGGCTTGAAAACCGGGCATACGGAGAATGCGGGTTTTTGCCTCGCTGGCTCAGCCAAGCGCGACGGCATGCGCCTGATCAGCGTGGTCATGGGATCGGCTTCTGAGTCAGCCCGCGCCACTGACAGTCAAAGCCTGCTGAACTATGGTTTTCGTTTTTATGAAACCGTACAGCTCTACCAGGCTCGAACCGAGCTGGCTAGCGGCAAGGTTTGGAAAGGCACTGCAGACGTGGTTCCGCTCGGCCTCACGGAGCCGCTGTTCGTCACCATACCCCGCGGCCGTTACGGTGAATTGGACGCGCAGGTCAAGTTGCTGCCTGAACTGACCGCTCCGCTCGCAGCTGACCAGGTAGTGGGTAGGATTGCGGTCAAGCTGGAAGACAAAGTGGTTGCCAGTCGTGATCTTGTAAGCCTTAACGCGGTTGAGGAAGCCGGGTTTTTTGGTCGCACCTGGGATGGGCTGCGACTATGGGTTGGCGGACTCTTCGGTGATGACGAGGATGATGCCGCTGCTGCCAAGGGTGATGAAGCCGGCAGCGCCGCTGGAACTGATGGTGAAACCGGCGCCGCTGAGCCAGCCTCCCCGGAGCCGGCGGTCGAGAAGCCAGCTGTTGATGAGTCAGCAGGCGGGAAGCCAGCAGATGACGCCGCCGGGTAGTGAGTCAGCGCCCAGCTTGCTCGAGTTTCCGTGCCGCTTTCCCATCAAGGCCATGGGGCGCAGCAGCGATGATTTCGAGCGCATCATCAGCGAGATCATTTTCCGGCACGCCCGGTTGATGCAGGGCGAACCCGTCAGGCTCTCCCCCAGCAGCGCCGGCACCTTTGTATCACTCACTGCAGTGATCGAAGCGGAATCACAACAACAGCTCGATGCTATTTACCAGGATCTTACCGATTGCGAACTGGTGCTAATGGCTTTGTAGCCCATGACCCATTCGAATAGCCCAGCCTGTGGTAAGGATTCCCTCAGGGTCCAACGCCTGGGGCGGGTGGAATATGAGCCAGTGTGGCGTGCCATGCAGCAGTTCACGGACGATCGCACTGAGGCAACTCCCGATGAGGTGTGGCTGGTAGAACATCCGCGAGTATTTACCCAGGGACAGGCGGGCAAAGCAGAGCACATCCTCGCTCCGGGAGACATTCCGGTGGTGCAGGTGGACCGGGGGGGGCAGGTAACCTTCCATGGCCCGGGCCAGGTGGTTGCCTATGTCCTGGTCGATATCCGTCGTCGTGGCATAAGTGTCCGCGATCTGGTTACGCGCATCGAAGAGGCCATCATCCGCGTGCTGGACCATCACGGGGTCATTGGGGAGCGTGTGCGCGGAGCGCCGGGCATTTACGTGCACGGTGCAAAAATTGCCGCGCTGGGTTTGCGCATCCGGCGGGGCTGTTCATTCCATGGGCTCGCTTTCAACGTGGACATGGACCTGGAGCCGTTCAGCCGCATCAATCCTTGCGGATTCGAGGGCTTGGCGGTCACGCAGCTGGTATCATTCAAAGCCGTCCGGGTGCGCGACATTGAAAACCTGATTGCCGGCGAGTTAGCCGCCCAATTGGGTTACGCCACGGTGGACTGGTTACCTGGGACAGGCATGGTGAAGGATGAGTGAGAAGGACAAAATCCCCTTGCGGATCATAGCCGGAACCGATTCCAGGCAACTGGGCGCCGACAAGATGGCGCGCAACACGGCACATTTTGCAGGCGATGCCCCAAGACTGCGCAAGCCCGACTGGATTCGCGTTCGCCTGCCTGCAGGCAATGCGGTGGGCCTGTTGAAAGCCAGGCTGCGTGAACGCGAACTGGTAACCGTGTGCGAAGAAGCCTCCTGCCCGAACATCCATGAATGTTTTTCCAAGGGCACGGCAACCTTCATGGTGCTGGGTGAAATCTGTACGCGCCGCTGTTCATTTTGTGACGTGGCACACGGTCGGCCCAGGGCGCCGGATGCCAGCGAACCGGACCAACTGGCAAAAACCGTGCGGGAGATGGGCCTCAAGTACGTGGTGATTACCTCGGTTGACCGCGATGATCTCAGGGACGGAGGGGCAGGGCACTTTGCCGAGTGCATCCGCTCGGTGCGGGCTGCCAGTGCGGGTATTCGCGTGGAAATCCTGGTGCCGGACTTTCGCGGTAAAGGCCGCAGGGAACGAGCGCTGGACCTGTTGGCGACATCGCCGCCGGACGTGTTCAATCACAATATCGAAACGGTTGAAGCCCTTTACAGGAATGTGCGACCCGGCGCCGATTACCAGTGGTCTCTCGACCTGTTGGCTCTTTTCAAGCAACGCCACCCGGATATCCCGACCAAATCCGGGATCATGCTGGGCCTGGGTGAAGAGCGTGAGCAGGTGCTGCAGACATTGGAGGATCTACGCCGCCACAATGTGGACCTGGTAACTATTGGTCAGTACCTGCAACCGACGGCCCATCACCACCCGGTGATGCGCTACTGGACGCCGCAGGAATTTGATGAGTTGGGTGCAACTGCCTATGCCATGGGTTTCTCGCACGCGGCATCGGGTCCCCTGGTGCGTTCTTCCTACCATGCGGACCAAATGGCGCATGCATCCGGCCTGGTTGAAGTAGCGGGCTAATCTGGAAATTCCGGTTTTTTAGCGCAAATTTCGGGGCATAGAGCAACTCCGGATTGTTTTCATGGTCAGAAACAGGCATAAATAAGGGTTCGGGATCGGTTTTTTGGCGGATTTGCGGCCACTAACCGGCCAAAAAGGAGGTTTATCCGTGAGACGCTTTGCGATCATTCTTTCCCTGGTAATTGCCAGTTCCGCCACCTGGGCGGCTACACAACCAGCCGAATCGCTGGAGTTGAAGCCCAGTATGGATCAACGCTATGCCACTAACCTGGCAACGCGCTTCCTGACCAACTGGCATTATAAGGACACCCAGCTGGATGATGCTTTTTCCAGCACGATCTTTGATGAGTACATTGAGCTGCTGGATCCAAACCGCAATTACTTCCTGGCATCCGACATAGAATCCTTTGAACGCTACCGTAACTCGCTGGATGATGCGCTGCGCCATTCCGACCTGACCCCCGCATATGACATTTTCAATGTGTACGTGAATCGTGTGCGCGAGCGGGTGGCATACTCGCGCGAAGTCCTCAAGCAACCAATGGATTTCACCATTGACGAAGAGTTTGTGTTTGACCGTGAAGGTGCGCCCTGGCCTGCATCCGTGGCCGAGCTGGATGAAATGTGGCGGTTGCGGGTCAAGAACGATTACCTGCGGCTCAAGCTTACCGACAAGGATGCAGCTGCCATTGTCGAGACACTGGATGAGCGGTATGCCAATCTCGAGCGCCGCATTGATGAACTGAAGACGGACGATGTGTTCCAGTTTTTCATGAATGCATTTGCACAGGCGATAGAGCCACACACTTCCTACCTGTCACCCCGCAGTTCCGAGAATTTTGAGATTTCGATGAAGTTGTCGCTCGAGGGTATTGGTGCGCTGTTGGGGAGCGAATCTGAATACACGACGATTGCCAGCGTTGTTCCCGGTGGCCCTGCCGCATTGGATGGCCGCCTGAAAGGAGGTGATCGCATCACCGCAGTCGGCCAGGGGCAAGACGGCAAGATGGTGGATGTCGTTGGGTGGCGGGTGGATGACGTGGTAGACCTGATACGTGGTCCGAAAGGTACGGTCGTGCGCCTCGACGTTCTGCCCGAGGATGCCAATGTAAGCGGTCCTTCCTCAGTCATTGAAATTGTCCGCGACGAGGTCAAGCTCGAAGAGCAGGCCGCGAAAAGCAGTGTCATCGAGGTCCCGGTTGAGGGCAGCGACAAGATGATGAAAATCGGCGTTATCGATCTGCCGGTGTTTTACCTGGACTTCAATGGCAGGGCTCAGAACACGCCCGATTATCGTTCGAGCACACGCGACGTGCGGCGCCTGATTGAGGAACTGAAGGAGCAGGGGGTAACAGGCATGGTGGTCGATCTGCGCAACAACGGTGGCGGCTCCCTGTTGGAAGCCACCACGCTGACTGGTCTGTTCATCGACCAGGGGCCAGTGGTGCAGGTGCGCAACGCCAATGGCAGGATTTCGCAGGAAGAGGATGTTGACGCCGGCATGGCCTGGGAAGGGCCGCTGGCAGTGCTGGTTAATCGCTACAGTGCCTCGGCTTCTGAAATCTTCGCCGCCGCTATTCAGGATTACGGTCGTGGGTTAATCATAGGTGAACCCACTTTTGGCAAAGGCACGGTGCAAAGCTTGCTCAACCTGGATGACTACGCGCCGGCGGATTCACCGAGCATGGGTGAGCTCAAGATTACCATGGCTCAGTTCTTTCGTATTAACGGCGGCTCCACACAGAACCGTGGCGTGGTGCCGGATATTGTTTTCCCGTCGGCCGGTGACCCGTCCAAGTATGGAGAGCGTTCGCTGCCGCATGCGCTGCCCTGGAGCACCATCGATCCCGCCCGTTACCAACCTGCAGGCGACATGAGCCGGTTGGCGGCCGTTGCAAATGATCGCTACACAGCCAGGATGAGCGGCAACGAGGAATTCAACTGGTTGTTGGCTGACATATCGGAATACAACATCCAGTCCAAGCGCAAGAGCGTTTCGCTGCTGGAAACCAAGGCACGCGAGGAAATGGCTGAAGAAAAAGCCAAGACTGACCTGCGCAAGGCCAAGCACAACGGTGAAGAACCCCTGGTCAAAAGCGACGATGTCCTGGCCGAGGCGAAGGTTGACGAGTTTTCCGATGAGCCGGCTGACGATGGAACCAAAGAAGATGCGAGCAAAGCAGGCCCCGACCTCCTGCTGCGTGAAACAGCGCGCATCGTGGGCGACGTGGTCGAACTCGAATCCGATAGCGGATTGCTTGATCTGAAGTTTTCGCAGCTCAACGCCAAGGACCAGCCTGCGCCGCAACTGAACTGAGCGGTGGTAGTGCCAGCAACGGGTGCAGAAACCCGGCTCCTTGCCCATGGGGGCACGGAGCCAGGTTCTTTTTGAGGGCTCAGAAGAGCGAGATGCCTTAAGGGCGGTTTTTCAGCAGGTCGCGGATTTCTGTCAGCAGGACCTCTTCTGCGGATGGTTGCGGTGGTGCGGCAGGTGTTTCCTGCTCTTTCTTCTTCAGTGAATTCATTGCCTTGATCACCATGAAAATGGCAAAGGCAATAATGAGGAAGTCGAGCAGGGTCTGGATGAACGTGCCGTAGTTCAAAGTAACTGCGGCCACATCTCCGCTGGCTGCCTTGAGGGTCAGCGCCAGGCCGGTAAAATTCATGCCACCGAGTACGACGCCCAGCGGCGGCATCAGCACGTCACTGACAAACGAAGACACGATCTTGCCGAACGCTGCGCCGATCACAATACCGACCGCCATGTCGATTACGTTGCCGCGCATCGCAAATTCACGGAACTCTTTTATCATGCTCACGATTCTCTCCTTTGAAGTTTCGGCCATACGCCGGCTGAGTTGCACCTCGTGGGTCTGCTGCCGCAAACCACTGTAGTGGCATGTTCATCATAGCGGATTGTTGCCGCTGGCTCGAAAGGGGAACCGGCAGCGGCACCCTAAGCAGTGGCGCTGTTAGAATCAAGGTCAGATGAATATTCACAAAGCAAGCCGCGTACTCAGGGTGGCCCTGCCCGTTCCCCTGGCGCAATTATTCGACTATTTACCGGCGCCCGGCGAGCAGTTTGCTCCGGCAGGAGCCCGGGTGCTGGCTCCATTCGGGCGCCGCAAGCTGGTGGGAATCGTGGTGGAAAGCGGCGTTCCCAGCAGCATGCCGGAAGAGCGTTTGTTGCGGATCCTCGCGGTGCTGGATGAGGCAAAACCCTTGCTCGACAGCCGCTTGATGAGCCTGCTGGCGTGGTGCTGGCAATATTACAAGCATGCGCCAGGCGTGGTCCTGCAAACGGCGCTACCGCCAGCGTTGCGCAAGCCGGATGCCAGTTTGCCGGCTGCTCCCACGCAGTTCGCGCTGACCGCTGCGGGTGAGGCGAGACTGCAGCTACCCCCGGGTCGCGTAAGAGCCCAGTATGCCATGCTGCAGAAATTTGCTCATGGATCGATCAGCGAAATTGGGCTGGCACTTGAAGGGCCGCGATGGCGGGCAACCCTGGGCCGCTTGCTGCAACAGGGATGGGTTCATACCGTGCCCTTGATGACCGGCGAGCCAAACATCACGCCGGGGCCGGTGCTGACCGCAGAGCAACTCAAGGTGGTCGACTCAATCAGTCGAATAAGTGGCCATTTCCAGTGCCACTTGCTTGATGGTGTAACCGGCAGTGGCAAGACCGAGGTTTACCTGCACTTGCTGGAGCCGGTTATCAGGGCTGGCAAACAGGGCCTGGTGCTGGTGCCGGAAATTGGCCTGACGCCACAATTATTGCGCCGCTTCCGGCAACGCCTTGGCCTGGAGCCTGCCGTCATTCATTCCCGCATTAGCCATGGGGAGCGGCTCAACGCCTGGGAAGCCGCGCGGTCGGGTCGTTCACGGCTGGTTATTGGCACCCGCTCGGCACTGTTTACGCCCATGCCGGCTCTTGGCTTGATCATTCTCGATGAAGAGCATGACAGTTCTTTCAAACAGCAGGAAGGCTTCCGATTTTCCGCCCGGGACGTTGCCGTCAAACGCGCGGCAGACCTGGATATTCCGGTTGTGCTGGGCAGTGCTACGCCATCGCTGGAGACATTGAACAACGCCCAGGCAGGCCGCTATACCTGGCATCGTTTGCGCCAACGCGCCACCCGTGCGGCGCTTCCCACCTGGCGGGTATTGGACATGAGCCAGAACCCGCGGCGTCACGGACTCGCTGGCGGGACCATTGAATTGATGGCCGAAACCCTGTCCCGACAGGAGCAGGTCATGGTTTTTCTCAATCGGCGCGGTTGGGCGCCGGTGCTGATGTGCGAAGAATGTGGATGGCACGCAAGCTGTGAGCGCTGTGACTCAAATCTGACCTGGCACCGCAGTGCTGGCCGTTTGTGTTGTCATCACTGTGGCAACCAGCGCCGCGTGCCGGAATTTTGCCCCGATTGCCGCGCGGATGGCTTGAGTGGTGCGGGCGAGGGTACCCAACAACTGGAACGGGCGATCCAGGAACGCTTTCCCGATGTTCCGGTGCTGCGTTTTGACCGCGACAGCACCAGCCGAAAAGACAGTTTCAATGACCGCGCAGAACAAGTGTTGCAGGGCGGTCCCTGCATACTCGTGGGCACACAGATGTTGGCCAAGGGGCATCATTTTCCGGATGTAACCCTGGTAGTAGTTGTCAATGTCGACCAGGCTTTGTACAGCGCTGACTTCCGGGCGCTGGAGCGCCTCGGTCAAACGCTTTTACAGGTTTCCGGTCGAGCAGGCCGGGCGGAAAAACCCGGTTCAGTGATCCTGCAGACCTTTCATCCAGAAAATGAGTCCATGGCCCTGTTGATCAACAGGGGCTATGAAGCATTTGCGATCAGCCTGCTGGAAGAGCGCCGGCTTGCACAACTTCCGCCCGTGACATTCCAGGCGCTGTTGCGTGGCGAGGCGCTTATCCGTGCGGATGTGGAACAATTCCTGTCTGCTGCCGCGGAGAATTTTCCGCGCGGGGAGACGCAGGTATTTGGCCCCATGCCCGCCATCAAGGAAAAAGTCGCGGGCCGCTACCGGATGTACCTTTTGCTGCAGAGCAATACGCGCGCCGATTTGCACCGGCAGATTGATTCCTGGCTGGGGCTTCTGCAGGCCCTGCCACAGGGCCGCAAGGTCCGGTGGGCTATTGATGTAGACCCGCAGGAACTTTAGTCCAATGGGCTGAGGTTTTTTCAGGAGTCGGTTTTGTCCACATCATCGTCATCAGGTATGTGATACCAATGCACCTCGGCGTGCACGCTTTTCGCGTGTTTCTCGACGTAGCGCTGGTATTCTTCCGAGGGCGACATCTGAGTGGCAGCCGCAGGGGAAGTGCTGGCAATTTGTGGCTGCGCAGGCACTGGCTTTTGACTTGCGCAGGCACCCAGCAACAGCGCGTTGATACTCAGCAGAATGATTACCGGTTTTTTCATCGTGTCCTCCAGAGCGCTTCCAACGGCTTGGTCAGGTAAGTTAACTACGAAGTACATCGTACCATAAATTTCGTAAATAGCAAGCGCGCGATGCAGGGGCGCTTTCTGCACCCGACATGACCAATGACACTAACCTTTTTGAACAAATTTCCACAAAGTAGTCTAAAGCTGGAATTGTTTGTTCGGTTTCAGTCTGTATACTCCGTGCTTCCTCAATCAGAGCACCTGAAAAGGTTTCGTATGAATCAAGCAAATACCTCGGCCCAAAGCTCGGCCCAAACCTCGGCCTTGGTGGCCAAAACCTCCAACTCTGAAGCTGGAACCGCAGACGCCCACGCCGCCTTTATCCGGCTGAGCGAGGTGGCCAACGAATTGATCATCGGGCAACAGCGCCTGATGGAGCGTCTGTTGATTGCCCTGCTGAGCAACGGTCATTTGCTGGTGGAAGGTGCGCCGGGACTGGCCAAGACCACGGCCATCAAAGTCATCGCGGACCGGATTGAAGGCGATTTTCATCGTATCCAGTTCACCCCCGACCTGCTGCCGGCAGATTTGACCGGAACCGAGATTTACCGCCCGCAAGAAGGCAGTTTCGAATTTCAACAAGGGCCCATATTCCATAACCTGATCCTGGCGGACGAAGTAAACCGCGCGCCTGCCAAGGTGCAATCTGCACTGCTGGAGGCCATGGGTGAGCACCAGGTTACGGTGGGCCGGGTAACCTACCGCTTGCCGCGACTCTTCCTCGTCATGGCAACCCAGAATCCAATCGAACAGGAGGGCACTTATCCCTTACCCGAAGCGCAGCTGGACCGATTCCTGATGCACGTTTCCATCGGTTACCCAGGCGCAGAAGCCGAATTGAAAATCCTCAACCTGGCCCGCCAGCAGGCGCGCGATGAACTGGGCCAGCACATCCAGGCGCCGGTCATCGTAACCCAGCAACAAGTGTTTTCTGCTCAAACGGGCGTGCTGGACATGTACCTTGCACCGGCTTTACAGGAGTACATCGTGCAGCTGGTGCTGGCCACCCGGGAACCGGGGCGCTGGGATCCCGCGCTGGCTTCGATGGTGAGCTACGGTGCAAGTCCCCGCGCTTCCATCGGCCTGGACCGTTGCGCACGCGCCAGGGCATGGCTGGCGAATCGCGATTACGTATCACCGGATGATGTGCATGCCGTGGTGCACGACGTCCTGCGCCATCGCGTGCTCTTGTCCTATGAGGCTGAGGCGGATGGAATGACCGTCGACCAGTTGGTCGATCGCTTGCTGGACAAGGTTCCCGTGCCATGAGGTTGGGAATACCAACCGCAAACAAACAAGCAGTGGAGCGGGGAGATGGAATTCATGTCACCTCGGCCGAATTGCTGGCGCTTCGTCCACGCTGCCACGGCTTGCGCCTGCCCATGCGCCAGGCCGCAACCTCTGCGCTTGCAGGCGCCTATCGCTCACGTTTCCGCGGCCGTGGTGTGGACTTTGTGGAATCGCGTAATTACCAGCCCGGTGATGACATCCGTAACATGGATTGGCGGGTCACTGCCCGTACCGGCAGGCCCCATACCAAAGTCTTCCAGGAGGAACGAGAGCGACCGGTACTGATAGTCCTGGACGCCAGTCCCAGCCTGTATTTTGGTACTCGCCGCAGGCTCAAATCAGTAGCCGCGGGGCAACTGGCCGCTTCCGTGGCCTGGTCTGCCGTGCGGCGTGGCGACCGTATCGGCGGCTTCCTGTTTGCACCCGGCCGGCACCGCGAACTGCGCCCGGCAGGGGGGCGCCGCGGAGCAATGCGGGTGATCCAAAGCCTGGTGGACTGGCTACAGCCGTCCCAGTACGAAGGAAAATCAGAGCCACTGTCGCTCGCACTGGAGCGGGTACGACATGCCGCGCGCCCAGGCAGCCTGGTCATCGTAATCAGCGATTTTTTCAGTCTCGATGACGATTGCAACCGGCACTTGTCCCGTTTGCGGCTGCATAACGATGTGATCGGATGCCAGGTCCTGGATCGCTCGGAACACGAGCTGCCGGACGGCCGCTACCCGATCAGTGACGGTCACACCTCGACCATCATCGACACCAGCACGTCTGCCGATCGCAAAAAGTTCACGGACATGGGTCAGCGCCATGAGGAAGAGCCTCGCCGCCTGTTTTACCGGCACAAATGTGGATGGATGGTGATGCACACCGATGATGATCCGGTCGATCTGCTTGGCCGCGAACTGCGTATGCTTGTTGGCCGTCCGGCCTGAGCCTTTTCCATGGATGCAGGCAACAGCAATCTGCTTTCCCGGTTGCGGGACATTCACTCCGCCACCGAGCCCGGCTGGTGGCCGCCGGCACCCGGATGGTGGGCGCTGGCCCTGTTGATAGCCGCGATGCTGGCGTTGGCGCTGCGCTATGGCTGGCAGCGCTGGCGGGTCGTTCGCCGTCGCGGCCGGTTGCTTGCAGCGCTGGAGCAAATTGGCCAGGAAATCGATCCGGCAGTTGACCCGCACGAATACCTCGCGCGCATGAACAAACTGTTTCGCGTGATTGCGTTGCGTGCGTTTCCAGGCACCGCCTGTGTACGCCTGCAGGGAATGGAATGGGTCAGGTTTCTCCAATCCCTGATGCCGGAAGGTGCCGCCTCAGCCGGCCTTTCCGCGCTGGCGAGCGGCCCCTACGAACCCCACCCCCAGTTCGATGTGAACAGCTTGCGGCAATTGGCTCAAACCTGGGTGAGAAAATATGGATGAGCCGCTTACTGCATCGGGCCTGATGCTGGCCTGGCCCTGGTTGCTGCTGTTGCTACCCTTGCCGGCGCTGGTGCGATACGTTCTCAAGGCCATGCCGCAAAGCTCCTTACAGGCGCTAAGGGTGCCTTGGTTCTCCCTGGTCCGAAGTGGCGCCGCCGGCTTCATGCGCAAGCCTGTTCTTGCCGCGGTTGCCTGGCTGGTGTGGGCACTGTTGGTGGTGGCCGCAGCCCGGCCGCAGTGGGTGGGCGAGATCGAAGAATTGCCCGTGACCGGACGTGACCTGTTGCTGGCAGTGGACATTTCCGGAAGCATGGACACGCAGGACATGGTCCTCAAGCAGCAAGCCGTAAACCGGCTCACTGTCGTCAAGCAGGTAGCCGGGGAGTTCATCGAAAGACGGCGTGGCGACCGGGTCGGACTGATCCTGTTTGGCAGTCGCGCCTACCTGCAGACGCCCTTGACATTTGACACCCAGACGGCGGCGATTCTTCTGGACGAATCTGAAATCGGCCTGGCCGGGCGCGAAACGGCAATCGGCGACGCCATTGGACTGGCGGTCAAGCGTTTGCGGGAAGATGCAGCCAGCAAACGCATACTGATCCTTCTCACTGATGGTGCCAACACATCCGGTGAGGTTCAACCCATGCAGGCTGCCGAATTTGCCGCGCGGGAAGGACTGACCATCTACACGGTGGGTGTAGGTGCAGACGAAATGATGGTGCAGGACTTTTTTGGGACCCGGATGGTGAACCCGTCAGCCGACCTGGACGAAAAAACCTTGCGCGCCATTGCCGAGAAAACCGGCGGGCAGTATTTCCGCGCCAGGGACACACAGGCGCTGGAAGAGATCTACCGCAAGCTGGATGAACTGGAGCCAGTCGAGAGTGACCGGGAAACGGTGCGGCCGGTGGACGATTTGTTTTTCTGGCCGCTCTCGGTTGGGTTCATGATGACCTTGCTGGCGGGAATGTTGCTGGTCCGGCCGCGCGCCATGTTGCGGGTCAGTCACACATGACGGGCCTGGACTTCATCCATTTCATCCGGCCCCTGTGGCTGGTAGCGGCGCCTCTTGCCATCCTGCTGCCCTGGTTATGGCGCCGCACGCGGCGGCCATCCGGCGACTGGGAGCGTATCTGTGATCCGCACTTGCTCAAGTGGCTGAGCCATAATGACAGCAGCAGTGCCAAGCCATCGAAAGGGCATTGGCTTGCCGGTCTGTCATTGTTGATCGCGGTGCTCGCACTGGCCGGACCCAGCTGGCAGAAACTACCGGATAGCACATACTCTGCGCGGGATGCACGGGTCATTGCTCTCGACCTGTCTGATTCAATGCTGGCAGCAGACTTGCGGCCTGACCGCCTGACGCGCGCGCGCTTTCGCCTGGCTGACCTGCTGCGTGAAACCACGGAAGGGCAAACCGGCCTGGTGGCTTACGGGGGCGATGCCTACGTGGTTTCGCCGCTGACTTCTGATACCAACACCATCGCTAACCTGTTGCCGGCTCTGCGGCCGGACATTATCCCGGTGAATGGCAGCCGCGCGGATCTCGCGCTGGGAATGTCCGCAACCCTCCTGGAGCGGGCGGGTTTCAGCCGCGGAGAAATCTTGCTGGTGACCGACTCTGCCAGAGCAGCCGATGCCGCCAAGGCGCGTGAATTACGCGACCGCGGTTACATCATTTCCGTGCTCGGGGTCGGTACGGCCGAGGGCGCACCAATCGCAAGTGGCAGCGGATTCGTCACCGACCGAAATGGCAATGTTGTTATCGCCCGGATGGATGCCTCCAGCCTTGCAGACGTGGCGACAGCCGGCGGCGGTCGCTATTCAGAGCTCAACACGTCGGCGGGGACTGATATTTCTCCGTGGGCCGTGTCCGAAGGCAGTGAGTTCACCCTGAGCGAGGATTCACTCGACCAGCGCTGGAGGGATTTCGGACCTTGGCTGCTGTTGCTGCTGTTGCCTTTGTCCGTGACGGGTTTCCGCCGCGGTGTATTGTTCTTCTTGCCACTGTGCATATTCAGCGGGATTGGTTATGCACCTGCTGCCCGGGCTGACTGGTGGAAAGATACGTGGCAAAGACGCGATCAGCAGGCCTGGCAAGCCCTGCAGAAAAAAGACAACGACCGTGCAGCGTCGCTGGCACTGGACCCTGAGATCTCCGGGCAGGCCTGGTATCGCAGTGAGAAATACGAGAACGCCCTGGGCGCCTGGTCGCGAGCCAATAGCGCAGATGCCCTGTATAACCAGGGCAATGCGCTGGCACAACTTGGTAAATATGAGCAGGCCCTGGCGGCTTATGACAGGGCGCTGAAACTGTCGCCGGGCATGGAAGATGCGCAGTTCAACCGTGACCTGATCGCGCAACTCAAGAAGCAGCAGGAGCAGAAAGAGCAGCAAGAGAAAGACCAGAAGAACGGTAAAGGGGAAGAGCAAAAAGACGGTGAATCCTCGGACCAGTCCAGCGAGGACGGCAAATCCGGGCAATCCGAGGACAAGTCAGGGCAGGAACAGGAATCAAAACAACAGCAGGAAGGCGAGCAGGAAGCAAAGCAAGGCGAGGGCAAGCAGGGAGAAAAGCAGCAGTCCGAGCCGGATTATGCCGCGTCCTGGTCAGAAGAAGACGCCCAGGCAATGGAACAGTGGTTACGGCGCATACCGGATGATCCCGGCGGATTGCTGCGGCGGAAATTCATCAACGAAAATCAGCGCCGCGGCGCGCCCGGGGACGAATCGGAACCATGGTAAAACAGACTCGATGGACTGCCTCTCAATGGATGGCTGCTCAGCGGATTGCAAGGGGCTGGCAGGCAGTGTTGGTGATGTCGCTGTACTTGTTACCGGCCACGCATGCCCAGGCGGCAAACATCACTGCGCAACTGGACCGGGACCACATCGTCCAGGGTGAAACGGTAACCCTCATCATCCAGACTGATGATCCGCAACAACGCCTCGAAGGTGATTTTGGCGCCCTGGCGGAGGACTTCGAGTTGCTGGACCAGAGATCGGAAACCCAAATGTCCATCGTCAATGGCAGCCAGTCAGCACTGGTCCGGCTGATGGTAACCCTGGAGCCGCGCAGGACCGGCGCCCTTACGGTGCCTCCGCTGCATTTTGGTTCGATCACGACATCACCCTTGACCCTGACCGTTGATGCGGCGCCGGAGCCAAAACCGGGCGAGGCGCCCGCGGTATTCATTGAAGTCGAAGTGGATCCGCACGACGGGCCCTACTACGTGCATGCCCAATTGCTGCTAACGGTGCGGGTGTTCTATCAGCAGAGTCTTACCGAGGCAGCCATTTCACAACCTGAACCAGCGCCCGCCGCGGTGCGGTTGCTGGACGAGGTCCCGTATCAGGCAGAACGTGCGGGCGAGCACTACCGGGTACTCGAACGGCACTACGCTATTTTTCCGGAGCGATCAGGCCCGCTGGTGATTCCACCCATGACGCTTAGCGGTCGCCTGGTGGAACGACGCACTGACAAGCTGTGGCAACCGTCCGTGCGCGGTCGCCGCATCGAGGTATCCAGCGACAAGATGGAGCTGACCATCAATCCCAAGCCCGCCAGCTACAGCGGTACCGATTGGATACCTGCGCGTTCGCTCGAACTCAGCCAGACCGTTTCGTCCAGTGACGCCCTGACCGTGGGTGAGCCGGTTACCCGAACCATCATGGTAGATGCCGTTGGGCTCGAGGAGAACATGATAACTGCGCCGGCATGGCCTGAGATCAAGGACGCCCGTATCTACCCCGATCAGCCGCAAGGCATCAGCCGCAATGACGGTAAGTGGGTACTGGGCCACAAGGAGTTTCGTTATGCGGTCGTTCCGGAAAAAGCCGGTGAACTGGTACTGCCGGAACTGAAACTGGACTGGTGGGATACCCAAAACAACCGGCAACAGACCGCTGTGTTGCCGGAACAAAGACTGCGTGTCCTGCCTTCCAGCGTGGTGCCGGTACCGCCGCCCGCCCCGGCGGCACCCGCAAGCGAATTGACTCCTGCCAGTCCCCCGGTGGCAGCCCCGGTCGGGGAAACCCGCTCGTGGAGCTGGAACTGGCTAACCGTTCTCTTCGCTGCGTTGTGGCTGATTACTCTCGCCTTTGGCATATTCCTGTTTCCCCGCCGTGGGCTGCGGGCAAAAAAGGCGCGGGAAGCCGGGATCCCCGCAACCGAATCCGGCGTGCTTGGCAGGCTCGAACAGGCGTGTAAAAACGGCGATGCCGGGCAGGCCCGCCGTGCCCTGAGCCACTGGTTGCGCGAATTTGGCCCGGCCGGTGGTTCGGCCAGCGTGCTTGAATTTATTCGCCACAACCCGGACCAGGCTCTGGTCCGCCAACTGCTGCTGCTGGATGCGAAGGGTTTTCGCCCGGGTGCGGAGGAATCCTGGAGCGGGCGTGAGCTCTGGCAGGCCTTTTCTGCCTGGCGGGCAAACTGGCGAGCCTCGGACAAAAACAACCAGCCTGCAGTGACCGACCTGTACGCTGTGGCCAGTGCGCCCAGGGGCCGATAAATCTGTGCAGGGAGCCCGTTGAGATGTTCATCGGGTGCTCTTTTGGGGCAGGCTGTCTTCAGGGGTTTTTCATTACCAGGCTGTCGATGCCGTTGGCCTGCAATCTCAGCCGA
>Ga0315271_10000745_pt1 | contig 18834 bp, 19 predicted proteins | sample C3_top_MG_FD_204664 | JGI IMG/M metagenome (GOLD analysis project Ga0315271, IMG submission 204664) | Sediment microbial communities from Yellowstone Lake, YNP, Wyoming, USA - C3_top | ecosystem: Environmental > Aquatic > Freshwater > Lake > Sediment | place: USA: Wyoming | collected 2017-08-01
CGAGCCGCACAGGAGACCCCGCGACCATGGCGACCAGCGCATTCAATCTCGACAAGACCCACACCGATGTCAGCTTCTCCGTGAAGCACATGATGGTGACCAACGTCCGCGGCAAGTTCAACGCGGTCGACGGCGTGGTCAACATCGACCCGGAGAACCCCACCGCGTCCTTCGGCTCGTTCAGCGTCGAGACCGCGTCGATCGACACGGGCGTCGACCAACGCGACGGCCACCTCCGCTCGGCCGACTTCTTCGACGCCGAGGCCAACCCGACCTTCACCTTCACCTCGACCGCCGTCGTGGCCAAGGGCGGCGACGACTACAAGGTCACCGGCGACATGACGATCAAGGGCGTGACCCATCCCGTCACGTTCGACGTCGAGTTCCTGGGCTTCTACGCCTCGATGGCGGGCGCTCGCCGCGCCGGCTTCCACGCCACCACCAAGATCAACCGCGACGAGTTCGGCCTCAACTGGAACGTCGCCCTCGAGACCGGCGGCTGGCTCGTCGGCAAGGACATCAAGATCGAGATCGACCTCGCCGTCGAGGAGGCCGCTCCGGTCGCCGAGGTCGCCGCGTCGGCCTGACCTCTCCCGGTTCCGGCGGCGGGCTCGTAACGGCCCGCTGCGAACATCGCGTCCCAGACGCCCCGTCACCCCCCGGTGGTGGGGCGTTTCGATTCGCCGTGGGAACACGCTGCCGGATCGCTGACCGTTGGGGTCCGCCCGCTGGGTCGCCTCGCCCCTCGTCGGCGCTCGGCCCGCCGGACTGACCCGCTCAACGGGCGCTCCGACAGCCGGGCCGGCATCCCAACCCCGCTCAACGGGTCACATGGCGCCTGCGGCCACGCTGGACGCGCCAATCGCGCCGCTGGGCGGGCAAGCGTGCGCAGCCGGCCGTCCGAGCGCCCGCCTGGCGGGTGTCGGCTCGGCGTGGGGGACGGGAGCCGAGCCCGCCGCGCCGACGCGATCACGACGTCAGGCGGGATCGATCCGATAGACCGTTCCGCCAAGGTCGACCACGTACAGCTCGCCCGCCGTGTCCTGGCCGAACGCGCTGACCATCCGGCCGGAGCCCGTCCCGAACAGCGTCACGGGCGTCGGCTTCGAGGTCGCCGTGTTCGGCACAGCTAGCACCTCGCCCGAGCAGTAGTCGCCGAACACGTACCAGCCCCGCAGCGACGCGATTGCGGTCCCGCGGTAGACGTAGCCGCCGGTGATCGCGCAGCGGCCGTTGGTGCTGTGCGAGTACTCGAGCAGCGGCAGGCGCTTGCCGCTCGTGCTGCACCCCGACGCCGGCAGGTAGCAGTGGAACCCCTCCATCACGTGCCAGCCCCAGTTGTAGCCGCGCCCGGCGCCGGTGGTGGTCTTGACCGCCCGGTCGACCTCCTCGTAGCGGTTCTGGCCCACGTCGCCGATCCACAGGTTCCCGGTCGCCTTGTCGAACGACCATCGCCACGGGTTGCGCAGGCCCCGCTGCCAGATCTCGTCGAGGCCGGTCTTGCCGACGTAGGGGTTCGTGGACGGGATGCGGTACTGCTTCGTCCCGCTCGTGCCGTTGATGTCGATGCGCAGCATCTTGCCGAGCAGCGTGCTCACGCTCTGCGCCCGGTTGCCCGGGTCGCCGCCGGAGCCGCCGTCGCCCATGCCGATGTAGAGGTAGCCGTCGGGGCCGAAGGCGATGTTCCCGCCGTTATGGTTGGCGTACGGCTGCGTGACCCGCAGGATCGTGCGGCCCGAGCCCGACTGGACCGCGTTCTTGTTGGTCGAGGACGCCTTGTACTCGCGGATCACGGTGTTCCCGCTGACGTCGGTGTAGTCCACGTAGAACTTGCGGTTGGTCTTGTAGGCGGGGTGGAACGCGAGACCCAGGAGCCCCTGCTCGGACCCGGTGGACACGGACTTGGTGAGGTTGAGGAACGATGCGCTCAGGAGCGTGCCGCCGGACACGATCCGGATGGTGCCCCTCTTCTCCACGATGAACAGGCGCTTGGTGCCGTCGTTGGGCGAGGTTACGAGCACGGGGTGCGACAGGCCCGACGCGACCACGGTGAGCTTGACCGCAGCAGCGCCCGGAGCGGCCGGCGTGACGACCGGGACCGGCGATGCCCCGTTGGCGGACGTCGTGACCGCCGCCGCGGTTGCACCCGGGACGAGCCCGGCGAGGAGGACGGACGTCGCAAGCCCGGCAAGGCCGGTGCGGAGGCGGGAGGGGATCGAGGGGAGGGACATCGCCTGACCTGCGCTGCGGTGAAGGCGGGCGGCCAGCGGCCCGCCGAAGACCGAATCCTGCCTCCAACTGGCACGACCTGTCGACCCGTACCCTCGGGACCCCGGTATCCTGCCCGCCATGCCGACGACCGATCGCGCCTACGGCGCCCAGTCCATGACTGCGCCGCTGCGCGAGGTCCTCGTCAAATCGCCGGGCCCTGCCTTCGGCCGCGCCTTCGACGATCCCGCCGTCGGGTTCCTGCGCCCGGTGGACCTCGAGGGCGCCCGCCGCGAGCACGACGGCCTGGTGACCGCGCTCGAGGGCCTGGGCGCGCGGGTCCACGAGCTCGGCGCCGAGACCGACGACCCGGATCTGGTCTACGTCTTCGACCCGATGGTGATCGCGGACGGCGGCGCCATCCCGCTCGCGCCCGGCAAGCCCAACCGACGCGGCGAGCCCGCGGTGCTCGAAGCGTGGACCAGCGCCCACGGCATCCCCACGCTCGGGCGGATCACCGGGCGCGGCACGGTCGAGGGCGGCGACACGCTCTGGCTGCGCCCGGACCTGCTGTGCATCGGCCGGACGCTGCGCACCAACCATGAGGGGGCGCGGCAGCTGGGCGCGATCGCCGGCGGCGACGTGCGGATCTTCGACGTGCCGTACTGGAAGGGCGCGGCCGAGCTCGTCCACCTGCTCTCGGTGATCTCGCCCCTGGCAGACGACGCGGCGGTCGTGTTCCTGCCGCTGCTGCCGGCCGGGCTGTACGAGCTGCTCTGCGATCTCGGCATCCGGATGATCGAGGTGCCCGAGGAGGAGTACCCGACCCTGGGCTGCAACGTGCTCGCGGTCCGGCCGGGCGTGGTCGTCGTGGCGGATGGCAACCCGGTCACGCGCCGGCGCATGGAGGCCGCGGGGGTCGAGGTGCACGCGATCCCGTTGCGCGAGGTGGGCGAGAACGGCTCGGGCGGCGTCACCTGCCTCACCCGGCCGGTGCTGCGCGGGTAGCGGAGATGGCTGAGCACGGTCTGTCCGAGGCCGCTCGCGCGGCGGCCGACGCGCTTGATGCTGGGCAGCTCGCTGCGGACCTCGCGGTGCTGGTGCAGATGCCCAGCGTCACCGGCGACGAGGACGCGATCGCTGCGGTCCTCGCGGATTGGCTCGAGACGCTCGGCATGGCCGTCGAGGTCTTCACGCCCAACCCGGTGGACATCCGCGATGACCCCGCCTGGCCGGGCGAAGAGGTGCCGCGCGCATCGCTGTCGGTCGTGCTCGGGCGGGTGGGCCGTCCCGGCGGGCGGCGGCTCGTGCTCTCGGGCCATACCGATGTCGTGCCGGCCGGGGACCCGGCCACGTGGACGCTCGATCCGTTCTCGGGCGCGGTGGTCGGCGGCGAGCTGTACGGTCGTGGGTCGTGTGACATGAAGGGCGGCGTGGCGTCGATCCTCGGCGCGGTTCGCGCGCTGCGTGACACGGGCGCGCTCGAGCATCTCGACGGCGAGCTGATCGTCGCGCTCGTCCCGTCCGAGGAGGACGGCGGTCAGGGCACGCTCGCCGCGATCCGCGCCGGCGCCACGGGCGACATGGCGATCATCACGGAGCCCACGCAGCTCGAACTCGTCGTCGCGCACGCGGGGGCCATCACGTTCCAGCTCACCGTGCCGGGTCGAGCGGCGCACGCCAGCCGGCGTACCGAGGGCGTGTCCGCGTTGGCCAACCTGGCGACGCTCATCACCGCGCTCGAGGCGGACGAGACGCGCCGCAACGAGGCTGAGACCGAGCCGCTCATGACCGCGCTCGGCATGCCCTACCCGACGATGATCGGCAAGGTCGTTGGCGGCGAGTGGGCGAGCACCGTGATGGACCGCGTCGTCGCGGACGGGCGGTACGGCGTGCGTCTGGGCCAGACCGACGAGGAGGCCGCGGACGAGCTGCGGGCCTGCATCGCCGCGGCGTGCGAGGCGGACCCGTTCCTACGGGATCATCGCGCTTCCGTGGAGATCACCGGGGCGCGCTTCGCCTCGTCACGGGTGGCGGGGGACCACGCGCTGCCGGTGGGCCTGGCGGCGGTTGCGCGCGCGATCACGGGCACCGACCCCGCCCAGATCGGCGTCCCGTACGGCTGTGACATGCGCCTGTTCATCAACGTCGGCGAGACGCCGTGCGTGGTGTACGGCCCCGGCGACGTGCGCCTGGCCCATGGCGCGGACGAGCGCGTCCCGCTCGCCGAGGTCGAGGCGTGCGCGCGCGTGCTGGCGGCGTGGGTGGTCGAGGAGCTCGGGGTTCAGCCGGCGTAATTCGGCCGGGCAACGGGCTGGCTGGTGGCCCTGCGGGAGGTCCGCCCGTCGCCTGGGCCGGGCCCGCGGCCCGAACAGCGCTTGCGGAGGCTGGCGCGTGACGCGCGGGCCGGGATTGCGGCCCAAACGCCCGGCGGAGCGACGGTAGGGCCATGGGGCGGCCCCGAAACAGCCAAGACCGGCGCCTAGGCTCGGGCCGCGGTCGCCGACGCGCGGTTGCGCGTGATGACGAGGACCGCGATCACCACCAGCCCCAGCCCGAGCACGCCCAGCGCCGCATATCCGGCGGCCGCGACGATCAGCCCCGAGCCGAGGCTCGCGGCCGCGGCGGCGCTCCAGATCATCGCGTCGGCGACGCCCTGGACCCGGGTTCGCTCGTGCAGCTCGAGGTGGTCCGACAGCAGCGCCGAGCCGCCCACATACGCAAAGCTCCAGCCGAGCCCCAGGAGGAACATCCCGGTCGGCAGGATCAGCCCGCCCTCGGGTGGCGCGACGATCGTCATGACCGCGGACACCGCGAGCACGACCGTGCCGAGGTAGATCGTCTGGAGCCGGCCCACGCGGTCGGTGAGCCAGCCCGACACCGGCGAGAACGCGTACATCCCGAGCGTGTGCCCGGAGAGGACGAGGCCCACAGCGGCGAGGTCGTGGCCGTGCTCGGTCATGTGGAGCGGCGTCATGGTCATGATGAGCGTCATGGTGATCTGCCCGACCACGAGCGCCATGAGGGCGGCGACGATCGCGGGGCGCCGGAGGATCGCGCGGATGGGATCGCTGTCCGCACCGGCGGCATCGATGGCGGCGGCCATCTCGTCGGGCGTCGTGTCGGCCAGTTCGTAGGGGTCCGGGCGCAGCATGCGCAACGAGAGCAGCGCGGCCGCGCCGACGAAGACCACGGGCACCAGATACGGCCCGGCCAGGCCCGGCAGCCCCACGCCGATCGCCATCACGGTCGCGATGGGCACGAGCCACGGCCCGATCACCGAGCCCACGGTCCCGCCCCAGACCACCATGCCGATCGCCGAGGCGCGGCGCGCGGGCGGCACCATGTCCGCGGCGGCATAGCGCGACAGCTGGTTGGCCGCGTTGCCGAAGCCGATGAGCGTGGTCCCGACGAGCAGGAGCTCGAACGAGCGGACGAGGATCGCTGCCGTGGCGACCAGCGCGCCGATCACGCCGATCCCGTACCCCGCGACGAGCCCGGGGCGGCGGCCACGGCGGGCCATCAGCGAGGAGAGCAGGACCGCACCCGTTGCCGCGCCCAGGACGACGGTCGCGCCGGGCAGTCCCGCGAGCGCGTCCGAGCCGATGAGGTCCTTCGCGACGATCGTGGCGACGGTCACCGCGGCAATGTGCCCGGTCGAGCCGAGCGCAACGCCTGCCGCGAGTGCGCGCCGAGCCCTTCGCCGAGCGGGCTCCAGGGCGGCGTCGCGGTCGGGGACGGCGGTCATCGCGCAAGGGTAGGGGAGGCGGGCTGGTCGACGCGGGTCCATTCGGCTCGCGAACTCTTCGCCATCCGGACGACGCGGGGCTCGTGCCCTTAGACTCCCCGCGTGGAGACCGACGCCGCCGTCCGCGCTTGGGTCCGGGCCGCCGAGCCCGCTGACGCGCCCGCCATCCGCGAGGTGGCCGTGCGCGCCTGGTGGGCGACGTACGCCGGTCGAATGCTCGACGAGACGATCGAGCGGTTCCTCGCCGTTGCGTACAGCGAGGAGCGGATCGCGGTGCGGATCGAGCGCCACGAGACCCTCGTGGCCGGGCCAGCGGACGATCCCGCGCGTGTCGCCGCCTTCGCGGAGGTCGCGGCCCACGACGACCACCTCCAGCTCGTGGCGATCTACGCGCTTCCCGAGGCGCGGGGCCGGGGTCTCGGCACGGCGCTGGTCGAGTCGGTGGTGGACGCGCACCCGGACGAGGACCTCGCGGCGGACGTGCTGCTGGACAACGAGCTCGCCGAGCCGTTCTACCGTGCCCGCGGGTTCGTCCCCGGCGACGAGCTGATCGACGAGATCGTGGGCGAGCTCGTCCGCGAGCGCCGGTGGTGGCTCCGCGCGGGGCGATAGCACCGGTCCTCGGCCTCGCCGGCCCGCCGCGACCGGCGATCTGACCGGGCGAGTCAGCCAATCCGGCCCTGTCGGGTGATCGCGTCTGAGAGTTCCTTCATCGCCTTGCGCAGGTTCGGCTTGGAGCGGACGAACGACGCACCGCCGAGCGTGGCCGTGGAGCCCCAGGCGTCGGGGGTGATCGACACGCGGACGATCGACCTCACATCGTCGAGGCGGGGCTTTGGCGGATGGCACAGGATGCTCGCGGTGGCCCTGACGGCGCTGGCGGGGCCACGGCCGAACGCGAATCGGCGGTGGCGTTCTCGAGCCCGGCTTCCACCGCGGCGACGACCACGGTCGCAACCACCGCGCCGATGATGCTGGTGTTGCCTCCTGGATCCCCGGGCATGCCGCCGCCCGTCGAGCTGCGCACCGTGTCGTCCGCCGTCTCGACCCAGCGGATCGCCGTCAGCGCGCGCCGAACGACCGCGATCGCGTCATCGCCGGTCTGCGTCAGCCGGACGGTGGTGGCGAGCACAGGCTTCGGCACGCGGCAGATGAAGTAGAAGAACGGCACGATGCCCACGACCGCGAGGCCGACGCAGACGAACATGATCGTTGGCGACAGCCCGGCCGCCCCGCATCCCAGCCCGACGACCGCGAGCAGGAACGAGGCGTAGAGCGTGATCCGCGCCTGGGTCGGCACCTCGGCCTCCTCGCGCCAGGCCGCCACTGACGCCGGCCTGAGCCTCAGCCGGATTGACGCTCGGCCTGCCCGGCTGTTGCAACCCCGCGGTCCGCGGTCATCCGGTCGATCTGGCGCAGGTCCCTTGCCGGGCGCCGCTCCGCGCCGTTGTAGACGCGCTTCTCGCGGTCGCACAGGCCGCAGCCCTTGTGGGACTTCTCCTCCATCGGGTGAAGCGGGGCCTCCGGGAAAGGAGGTCCGCCATGCCCCGTCTCGCCGTCGTCCGCAACGACGACGGCGTGAGGGGAAGGAGCCCGCCTGCGGGCTCGCGAGTGTCGCCGCGAGCCTGTGCGGGGCACGAGGGCTAGGCATGATGTCGGGGTGCGTCCCCGCCTACGATGTTTCCAGGAGGAAGACGCATGACAGACGCCAGCCAGCGATGCGCTGAGGTCAATCCCGCGGGCGAACGGTGCGTGCTCGCAGCCGCGCATCCGGGCGACCACTCGACGGTGGTTGCGCCACCTCCGCAGCCGCCCGTTGCGCCGGTTGTCTCGCAGGTGACGCCGCCCGCCGCCGCTCCCGTCGTCACGTACGTCGCCCCGCCGGTCGCCCCGCCTGTGATGCAGCCCGCGCCTGTGCGCATGGTGACCGAGACTCGGGTCGAGACCTACAAGGGCAAGCGCCAGAACGACGCGGCCAAGGACTTCTCGAAGGAGGCCTCCAAGATGGCCAAGGACGGCTGGCGGCCTGTCGCGCAGTCGTGGGCACCCGGCAAGTCGGGCTGTATGCGGACCGTGCTCATGGGGTTCATCTTCGCGTGGGCCATCCCGCCGAAGGGGATGCTGACCGTGACGTACACGCGAGAGGTGCCCGGCTGAGCGCAACGGGCCAGCCCGACCAACGGACACCGCAGCGCGTCCCGTCGACGCAGCCCAAGAAGCCGCGAGCCGATCGACATCGGCAGAGGTCCCGTCAATCCCTGAACAGCGCATCGACCGCCGCAGCGAAGACCTCGGTGTGGCGGTCCACGTCCTCGGCGGCGCCCCGGCCCGGCCCCGGACCGTCCGGCGGCCCTGCGGTCGGTTCGTCCGTTGGACTGCCCAAGGGGCGGCCCATCCGTCGGCTGGCGGTCCACGCGGCCGTCGCATGGGCCGCTGGACGGCCCGCTGACCCGATGGGGCGACGGTAGGGCCACCGCCTGGCCCGGCGCACGGGCGACCTGGCGGGCTCGCCCCGGGCCCCCGCCAGGAACTGGCTGCCTCAGTCCCCGAACAGCGCCTCGACCGCCTGCGCGAACACCTCGGTGTGGCGGTCCACGTCCGCGGCGGTCGTGGCCGGGGACATCAGGGCCATGTTCGGACGGCAGTCGTAATGGACGACCGATCGGGGCGGTGCAGGGCGTTCCGGTCAGCCTTCAAGCCCCAGACGATGAAGCGACCGACATCGATGCGCTTCAAGAACGACAGGTGGCCGACATACCGGCCCTGAGGTCAGGCCTTGGCGCGGCGGTGCGGCGTGGGCGCGCGTCGCAGGGCGAGGAGCGCGCCGAGGAGCCCAGCGCCCGCGAGGAGGACCACCGGCGCGCGAAGCGGGGCTGGCGGCGCGGCGACCGGGGCCGTGGCAGTGTCCGGCAGCCGCAGGCCGAGCGCGCGGTACCAGCCCGCGAGGGTGTGGGGGTACACGTTGACCGCGCCCTCGCCCGGCAGCGTGTTCGTCACCGTCCCGCCCGCGCTGACGCGGAAGCCCTCGACCATGAGCCCGCCGTCCATCACGCCTCCGACCGGCAAGTCGCCGGCCGGCGCGAGCAGCCAGCGGCCCCATGGCCTCGGACCCGGACTGAAGTCGGTGGGCTCGAAGCGGACCGTCCGCAGGGCGGGGCCCTTGAGGACGTCGATCACGTCAAACACGACGTGCGAGCCGACCCGCCCGCGGTATGAGGCCAAGACGATCGAGGGACTGCCGTCCACGAACTCCCTGAACGTGGTGTCGCACCCGACGCACGCGCTCGCGGGGGACGGGGCGGCGAGTCCCGCAGACAGCGCGAGGGCCACCACAGCGAGAACGAGCGCGATCCTGCGTGCCGCTCTGATGGCCACCTGAATCCCCCAATCGCCGCCGTCCGTAGACCTCGCTGGAGACGCCCCCCAATCGTCGCATGTTGCGGGCGTCGCGACCCGGTGCGCCGCGAGGCGGGGGCTGAGTCCACGGGAGCGCCGGGAATCTGTCGCCCAATCGACGGACACCGCATCGCGTCCCGGCGACGCTTCACGGCCAGCCGTGAGCCGATCGACACCGGCAGATGTCCCGTCAGCCCCCGAACAGCGCCTCGACCGCCGCCGCGAACACGGCGGTGTGACGGTCCACGTCCGTGGCGGTCGTGGCCGGGGACATCAGGGCCATGTTGTGGAACGGCGTCATCAGCACGCCACGGTTCATCGCCCAGAGGTGGAGGAAGCGCTCGAGCTCGGGATCGGCCGCGTCGTGGAGGGCCGAGCCGTTCTTGGGGTGCGTGGGCAGGAAGTGGTACTCCGCGCGGGCGCCCAGGCGGGTCACGTGCCAGGGCACGTCGTTCGCCGCGAGCACACCGTTGACACCGTCCTCGAACCGCTCGGCGAGCGGGATCATGCGGGCGAACGCCTCGTCGGTGAGGACCGAGGTCAGCGTGGCGCGGATCGCCGCGAGCGAGAGCGCGTTGCCGGCGAGCGTGCCGCCGACGCCGCCGACATCGCTGTCCTCGCGCTCGATGGTCCGGTGGATCTGCTCGGCCACCTCCTCGGTGAACCCGTAGGCCGCCGCCGGGATGCCGCCGCCGATCGTCTTGCCGATCGTGACGAAGTCTGGGTGCAGGTCGTGGGCGCCGGTGTAGCCGCCGGGCCCGGCGCAGATCGTGTGGGTCTCGTCGTTGATGAGCAGCGTCCCGTACTTGCGGGTGAGCTCGCGGATGCCCTCGTGGTAGCCGGGCTCCGGCAGGACGATGCCCACGTTCGTGAGCGCAGGCTCGAAGAGGCACGCCGCCACGTCGCCGTTCGCGAGCTCGCGCTCGAGCCCCTCGAGATCGTTGATCTCCACGACGCGCGTGGTCTCGGCGAGATCCACCGGCTTGCCGATGTTGCCGCGCCGCGCGAGGGCGTTCCCGTCCGGTCCGATGACCGCGAACGTCTCGTCCACCGAGCCGTGGTAGCAGTGGTTGTGGACGACGATCTTGGAACGCCCGGTGATGTGGCGCGCCAGCCGGATGACGAAGCGGTTGGCGTCGGTCGCGGTGAGTGTGAACTGCCAGTAGCGGACGCCGAAGCGGCGGCGGAGCTCGTCGCCCGCGATGATCGCGTCCTCGGTCGGGAGCATGTGGGTGATGCCCCGGGCGAGCTGCGCGGTGACCGCCTCGACGGTCGCGCTCGGGCCGTGGCCGGCCATGGCGCCCGTGTCGCCGAGGCACAGATCCACGTAGTCGTGGCCGTCCACGTCGCGGAAGTGCGCGCCAGAAGCGGACTCCACGAAGAGCGGGAAGGCGCCGGCCCACTTGACCATCCAGTTCATCGGCACGCCGTCGAGCAGCGAGCCGTGGGCCCGCTCGTAGAGGGCCTTGGACTTGGGGTTCGCGCGCTCGAAGGCCGCGAGCTCGGACGCCATGAGGGTCCCGAGGCGGGTGCGGTCGAGGGTGCGGTGGGCGGTCATGGAGCTCCTTCCCCGAGGACGGGGTGCCGTGGCCTGGTGCGGTCGGGCGATTGTCAGGGGGTTCCCCGGGCGCGGGCAAGACCGTCGCGCAGGACGGGCACGCGCCGCGGGGCTTCGGACGCACGGGGTTCGCGGCCCGGAATCGAGAGGGCCGACCGCACAAGGGGTCGGCCGCGACTCGGTCGGTGGTGGCGGGCGCTGGGCCCGCGGGGTGTCTAGTTGAGCCTGCGGCTGTAGCCGCAGATCTCGCAGTGTGCCGTCCCCGCAGCCTCGTCAACGACGAGGAAGCTCGTGCAGCCGTTGGTGGCGCAATAGGGGCGGTAGCTGTTGGCGGTGCGGCGGCGCATCCTGCGCATCGAAGAGGCGCGGTACGCCACGGCACTCGTGGTGGCGCGTGACAACATGACTAGAGAGAGGTCCTTTCCGGGCTCCGTCGAAGTCGTGACGGAGGTCCCTGCCCGCTCCAACGGCCGTGGCATTCGGTTGGCCGGAGCGTGCGTTGTTTGGGCCCGGTGCGGCTGCGTTGGTCGCGTGTTGGGCGATGGCCTAACGGCCGCATCGATTCGGGCGATGTGCGGAGCATGGGGGCGAACAGGTGTTCCTGTCAAATGCCCCAATAGGCTAGGGGCGCCTGACCCGATCGTCATACTCGCGTGGGGGTGCCCTGTTTCGCCCCATCCAGCGCCACCTCCAGCGGCCCGCGGCGCGCGGCGTGGCTGTCACGCAGCCGCTCGTCCCCATGGGTTCGGCGACGACGGCGGTCCTCGACGACACCTGCGGCAACCTGATCCAGATCCAGAGCGTGAACGGCTGATGGTGCGGGAACCCGATGAGGTGTGGCATCGTCTTCGGGGCGGCGTCTTGGCGCCACCCTAACCGTCACGCTTCACAGGTGTTCTCCATGCGCTTCCGCCCCGTGCTCCTGCTTCCGCTCGCCGCGGCCGCCCTCATCGGCGCTTGTACCGCAACTGCGGTCGGCACCACCTCGCCAAGCGCCCAGGCGCCCACCCCGCAGCCGTCGCCATCCGCGAGCGCCAGCCTCGATGGCCACACCTACGTCTCGACCGGCGTGACCGGCCACGACCTGGTCGCGAGGTCCACCGTGACCCTGTCATTCAAGGCCGGCCAGCTCAGCGCCAACGCGGGCTGCAACACCATGAGCGGCGCCTACACCCTCGCAGCCGACGGCACCCTCGGGCTCGGCCAGATGGCAACTACGCAGATGGCCTGCCTAGGCCCGCTCATGGACCAGGACAAGTGGCTCGCGGACTTCCTTCCGGGTGCGAGTGTCAAGGTCGAGGGCGACACCCTCACGCTCACGAAGGACAAGGTGACGATGACCCTCGTGGACCAGAAGTCCACCAACCTGCCGCTGGAGAACACCACGTGGGGGGTCACGGGCCTCGTGGCCAACAGCGCGGTCTCGACCGTGCCCCAGGGCGTCAAGGCGTCGCTCGTCTTCAGCGGCGGCAAGGTCGCCGTGAACACGGGCTGCAACACGGGCAGCGGCCCGGCGACGTTCACGGACACGACCATCACCTTCGGTGCGATTGCCCTCTCGAAGATGGCCTGCCCGGCCGACGCCACACAGGTGGAGCAGCTGATGGTGACCGTGCTCAGCGGGACGCAGCCCTATACGATCACTGCCGACACGCTCAAGATCGCCGGCGACGGCAAGCCCGGCCTCATGCTGACCGGGACGAAGTAGCGCCTAGACCTCCGGCGGGTACCCCGTGATCCGGCGGATCTCGCGGTACATCGGGCGGAGCTGCTCGTACATGCGCAGGTAGACGCGCCGGTAGAGCTCCTCGTACATGGCATGGGCGGCCGGATCCGGGTCCCTGGTCTCAGCCGTCCTGGTCATGGCGGCAACCGCGGCCTCGAAGGTCGGGTGCAGCCCCAGGCCCACCGCCGCGTCGATCGCCGCGCCCAGGCCGCTGGTCTCGTGGGTGTGCGGCCGCTTCGCGGGCAGGCCGAACACGTCCGCGATGAGCTGGACCGCCGCCGGGCTCTGGCTGCCGCCGCCCGACACGCGGATCTCCGTCACGGGCGTCTTGGTCCGGGCCACGGTCCGCTCCATGCCCTCGCGCAGGGCGTAGGCAAGACCCTCGAGGATCGCCCGGTACAGGTGGGCCCGCGTGTGCACATCACCCCAGCCGATGACCGCGCCCTTCGCCTCGGGCCCCGGGATCCGCACGCCTGGCGACCAGTACGGCTGGAGGACGAGGCCCATCGAGCCCGGCGGGGTGGCGGCGACCAGGTCGTCGAACAGGGACTCGGTGTCCACGCCCAGCTCGCGAGCCCGCGCCACCTCGGCAGCGCCGAACTCGCGCTTGAACCACTCGATCATCCAGAACCCGCGATAGACCTGGACCTCGAGGCTGTACGTGTCCGGGACCGCCGCGGGGTAGGGCGGCACGATCGGGATGACCTCGATATACCGCTGGTGCGTGGTGTTGAACGTGGCTGTGGTGCCGAGCGAGATGGCGCCGACGTGCGGGTGCAGCGCACCCGAGCCCAGCACCTCACAAGCCTTGTCGCCCGCGGCGGCGATCAGCGGCAGGCCGACCGGGATCCCCGTGGCCTCGGCAGCCGCGGGCGTGATCTGGCCGATGACCTCGCCGGGACGGACGAGCTCGGGCAGCTGCTCGCGGCGGACGGGGACGGCCTGCCACTTCCAGTCGCCGGGGCCGGCCCAATCGAGGGCCTTGTAGTCGAAGGGGAGGTAACCGACCTGCGCTGCGACGCTGTCCGCGAACCGGCCGGTCAGCCGGCCGACGAGGAACCCCGAGAGCAGCAGGTACCGGCGGACCTTTGCCCAGGTCTCGGGTTCGTCGCGGGCGAGCACGTTCGCCTCGCACTCGGCGGCGAACGTCGCGACGGTCTCGGTGACGCGGGCCGCCTTGAACATGAGGCCCCACTTGCCACCGATCCGCGGCAGGCCCTCGGCGCGGCGCCGGTCGAGCCAGACCATCGCGTTGCGGAGAGGCTCGCCATTGGCGTCGGCGGGGACGATCGTGCCGCGCTGGGTCGTGAGCGCGACGCCTGCGATGGCGCTCTTGTCCACGCCGGGTAGCGCCCAGAGCGCGTGGGTGGCCTGGCCGAGTGCCCGCCAGTAGAGGTCGGCGTCCTGCTCGCAGACACCGGGCGCACCCGGGATGTACGCCTCGACCGGGACCTTCGTGCGGGCGAGCACGTTGCCGGCGGCGTCGAACACCATCGCCCGGACGCTCTGGGTGCCCACGTCGAGCGCGAGGACCCGGTCCGCGGCGGTCACGGCTCGCGGGCGAGCAGCACGCCCGGGTTCATCATCCCGTCGGGATCGAACGTGCGCGCCACCGCCTCGAGCGCCGCCATCCCGAGCGGTCCCTTCTCGGCCGTCAGGTACGGCGCGTGGTCCACGCCCACGCCGTGGTGGTGGCTGATCGTCGCCCCGCCGGCGGCGATCGTCTGGCTCGCGGCCGCCTTGAGCGCATGCCAGCGGGCCATGGTCTCGTCCGGGTCCGCGGCGAGCCGGAAGATGTACGTCACGTACAAGCTCGAGCCCGACGGGTACAGGTGCGAGAGGTGCGTGAACACGTGGACGCGCTCGTTCCACGGCCGCAGCGCAGAGCCGAGCGCCGCCTCGATCCGCGCGAGCAGCCCGGGCACGTGCGCCCAGTCCGTCGCGGTCTCGAGCGTGTCCGAGGCGTATCCCGCCGACCACAGCGCATTGCGCAGGTACGGCGAGCGGAAGCGCGTCCGCGACCACGCCTCTGCCAGCGCGGGCAGGCCGATGCCGCCGCGCGCGCCGAGGATCGCCTTCGCCTCGGCCCGGGCGGCCTTCGCGGTGCGGCGCCGCCCCGAGACGCCGGTCAGGACGAGCACCCAGTCGCTCGGGCGGCGCCGCGCGCGGACGTACACCGAGAGCGCACGCGTCTGGCTGGGCTTGTCCGCGAAGGCGAGCAGCGTCCGCGTCTCGGCCGCCGTCGAGAGGCGCAGCATCGACAGACCGGGCTTCGCCTGCACGAGCTCGCGGACGGCCTCCACGGCGTCTGGCCAGGCGGGGAGCGCCCAGGCGTCCATCCGCTCGACCTCGGGGTGTGGCGCGGCACGCAGGACGGCCTCGGTGAGGATCCCGAGGCGGCCCTCGGAGCCCAGGACGAGCTGGCGCAGGTCCGGACCGGCGGCCGAGGCGGGGTGCGGCGGCATGACGAGCGTCCCCGCAGGCGCCTCGAGCGTGCCGCCGGCGAAGATCTGCTCGATGCGCCCGGTGCCAAGGCTCCGCAGGCCGGACCCGCGCGCGGCCACCCAGCCACCGACCGTGGCGAGCTCCCAGCTCTGCGGCTCGTGCGCGACCGTGAGGCCGTGCCCTGCGAGGAGCGTCCCGAGTGCCGGGCCGGTCGTTCCGGCGAGCACGGTGACGAGACCGCTGCGCTCGTCAACGTTCCGCACCCCGGTCAGGGCGCCGAGGTCCACGGTGATCAGCGGGTCGTCACTGGGACGCGCGCTGACGCCGCCGACCACGCTCGTGCCCCCGCCGTACGGGATTAGCCGCGCGCCGACGGTGCGGGCGTGGTCGATGAGCGCGCGGACGTCGGACGCCTCGTGTGGCCGGGCGACCGCGTCGGGCACCGCGTCGAGGCGGCCGTAGCGCAGCGACGCAAGGTCGGGGAGCGACTGGCCTCGGGCGCGCCGGACGCGCGTCTCAGGGTCGGTGGTGAGGCGGAGCGCGTCAGCGTCGGCGAGCCGCGCCGGCGGGACGGTCGCGACCACCTCGGCCAGCGTGGCCTCTGGGGGCGGCGTGCCACGGCCGATCCGGGACTCGAGCAATCGTCGGCCGCCTGCTCCGACTGCCGTGGCGTCGCCCTCGTCGCCCCAGCCGTTCCAGCTGCGCATGGTCCCATCGTGCCACCCGGCGGGCCCGGCCGCACCCGGCTCGCGCAGCCGCGTCGCGCATCGACATCGCCACCGGCCCGCCTGCCCCACGCACTCGAGCAAGGAGCTGCCATGGAAACCGCGCCCATCAGCTCGCCGAGCGGGAACAGGTACCTCAGGTCGAGCAGGATGATCATCTGGTCCGCGAGCTTGGCGACGCCGATCTCCGGCTGACGGGGAACCCGCCCCCGAGCGGGCGCGCTCGGGTCGCCGATCAGGTCAGACGGGCGGCCAGGGCACCGCGGGCCAGCGGGGGTCCGGCTGGGGGAACACGCCCCCGGCAAGGAGCTTGTCGAGCCGCCGAACGGTGGCGTTGACCTCGATCCGGTCGAGCAGCCCGCCCAGGGTCGCGCCCAGCTCGTGGTCGAGCCGGTGCCGCAGCTCGCGCAGCACGGCGAGCTCGTCGTCCGCGAAGGGCTCGCCGCGCCAGGCCCACAGGACGGTCCGCAGCTTGGGCACCGGCGAGAACGTGACGCCGTGGTCCACGCCGTAGACGTGGCCGCCCGGGACCGGCAGCAGGTGCCCGGCCTTGCGGTCGGTGTTGTTGAGGACCGCGTCGAGCGCGGCGATCCGCCGAAGCCGCTCGTCCGAGCTGTTGACGAGCCCGACCGGGTCAACGTCGGGGTCGGTGCGGATCCAGAGCTGGGTCATGCCCTCGCCCAGCGGGCCGTCGTGCAGGACGGTCGGCGGCACGATGTTCCAGCCGGTGGCCTGCGAGGTGGCGAACGCCGCGACCTCGCGCCGGGCGAGCGTGCCGTCGGGGAAGTCGCGGAGCGGCCGCTCGCCCGCGACCGGCTTGTGGATCACCGCCGCCTCAACGCCTCCGCCGCGGACGACGCCGAGCAGCGCGTTGTTGGACGACACCCAGAGCCGGCCGATCAGCTCGAGCTCGCCGCCCTCGAGCAGCGCCAGTGCCTCGTCCACGGGCAGGACGGGCATGGGCAGGCCGAGCGACTCGATCGTGGTGGCGGTCGCCTCGTCCTCGGCTTCCGCTTCGTCCGCGAGCTCATCAGCGAGCTCCGCCTCGAGCGCGTCGTCGTCCTCGACCTCGAGGGTGTCCTCGAAGCTGAGCTCGGGCTCGGGCGCGGGTTCGAGCGTGGCGCCGTCGTCGTCCGGCATCGAAGCCCCTCCGGCTAGTTCAGGAGGTGGCCGTTCCTGCGCGGGCAGAGGTGGCCCTGCGGGTCGAGCGGCTGGCCGCAGAGCGGGCATGGCGGGCGACCCGCAGCGAGCACGCGGACGGCGCGGGCGACGAACCGACGGGCCTCGGCGGGCGCCACGCGGACGCGCAGCAGGTCCGGGCCCTCCTCGTCGTCGTCATCGACCTCCTCGTCCTCCTCTTCCTCGTCGGTCAGCTCGCGGGCCTCGAGGATGATCAGCTCATCCACGGTGTCCCAGCCGAGCGACAGGGTGCCGGCGCGGAACGCCTCGTTGAGCGGCTCGTCGAGCGCGGCTGTGTCGCCGACCTCGCCTTCGATCTCGGCCGCGTCCTCGACACCGCGCCGCTCGATCTCCTCGAGCAGCTCGATCATCCGCTGGGCGAGTGCCGCGACCTGGACCTTCTCGAGCGAGACGGAGACGACACGCTGGCCCTCGCGGGCCTGGAGGAAGAACGTTCGGTTCCCGGGCGCGCCGACGGTGCCGGGGACGAAACGGTCAGGGGAGTCGAAGAGGTGTCGGCGTCGAGGCATCAGGCGATGCAGGGTACCCGAAGTCGGCTCACTGGATCTCGACTTGGATCTTGTGGTGGCCGCGGGCGCCGTCGGGATCGGGCGGGGTGGTCTGGTCGGTCTGGACCGCGCCCGTGCCGTCGGTGGCGCGCACCTCGATGATGTGGGTGCCGAGGTCGGTCGCCTGCCAGGTCCACTTCCATTGGACCCACGTGGTGGCCGAGATCTCCGTGGCGAGCGTGGCGGTCTGCCACGGGCCCTGGTCCACGCGGACCTCGACCTTGCTGATGCCCCGGTCCGGCGCCCAGGCCACCCCGGCCACGGCAACGGGACCGGCGGGGACGCGCAAGCCGGTCTGGGGCACGTCGATCCGCGACTGCGTGAGGATCGGCGCCTCCTTGGCCCAGCCGCGCGGGACCCAGTAGGCGTCGATCGCCTCGAGCGTGGTGAGCTCGATCTCGGTGAGCCACTTGGTGGCCGACACGTAACCGTACAGGCCCGGGACGATGAGGCGGGCGGGGAACCCGTGGTCCACGGGGAGCGGCTGGTCGTTCATCTTGACCGCGATCATCGCGTCCCGGGGGTGCGCTTTGTCCGTGACCCAGGCGGTCGGGAACCCTGCGGTCCAGCCGTCCACCGAGCGCGGGACGATCTGCGTGGCATCGGCGTGGACGCCGACCATGTCGAGCACGTCCGTCAGGCGCACGCCTGTCCACATGGCGTTGCCGACGAGGTTCCCGCCGACCTCGTTGGAGACGCATGCGATGGTCACGTAGCGCTCGATCAGGGGCAGCTGGACGAGCTCGGTGAACGAGAGGCGGACCTCCTTGTCCACCTTCCCGAAGACGCGCAGGTTCCACGTGGCGACATCGATCGCGGGCGGGAAGAACGCGGTGTCGATCTTGTAGAACTGGTCGTTGGGGATCACGAGCGGGGTGATGCCCGCGATGCTCAGCGATGCGTCGGGGCCGAGGGTGGGCGCGGGGTCGACGGCCTGCGGGATGGTCACCTTGCCGGTGCCGCTCCCCGCCGAGCCGGTCGGGCCGGTACCGGTTCCGCCGCCGACCGTCGCGTTGGCCTGGGCTGCGGCTCGGCCGCTCAGCAGCGAGCGCCCGACGACGCCGCCGACGACGGCGAGCGCGCCGATGACCCCGGCTTGGAGCAGGAACGTCCGGCGCTCGGGGCTGGCCGCGCGCGGCGCGATGGGTTCGGCTCGTTGGGAGCCAAGGGCGACAGCGCCACCGGTGGCCACCACGCCCGCGGCGGGTCGGGCCGCGGCGAGCAGCATGACGAGCACCTGGAGGCCGACGCCGGCCTGGAGCGCCGAGGCGACGACCACG
>Ga0315271_10000746_pt1 | contig 18822 bp, 19 predicted proteins | sample C3_top_MG_FD_204664 | JGI IMG/M metagenome (GOLD analysis project Ga0315271, IMG submission 204664) | Sediment microbial communities from Yellowstone Lake, YNP, Wyoming, USA - C3_top | ecosystem: Environmental > Aquatic > Freshwater > Lake > Sediment | place: USA: Wyoming | collected 2017-08-01
GCTGGGCGTCTGCATCGGCGTCATGTTCCTCATCACCGTCGTCTCCATCGTGGACGGGATGGGCCGGTACATGGAGACGCAGCTGGTCGGCAAGCTCATTGCGCTCAACTCGTTCGAACTGCGTCACCGGCCCAACGTCAGCATCGGCGGCGTGGACCGGGCAACCTGGATGGAGTACAACCGGCGGCCGCGCATCATCGAGAGCGATGTGCAGCCGGTCGTTGAAGCGCTGCCCGATGGTTCGCTGTGGGCGATGTACTCGGAAGACCGCGTCCAGGTGGAGTCTCCGTACTCGCGGCCGCGCTCGGCCGACGTCACGGCCATTGACGGCCAGTACTTCCAGATCAAGCGGCTCGACGTCACCGAGGGCCGCAGCTTCTCGCCGAGCGAACTGACCACCGGTGCCGAGGTGGTCATCATCGGCCCCGATCTCGTGAAGCGCCTCTTTCCCACCGTGAGCGCCATCGACCGCCAGGTGAAGATGGGCGGCCGGCCGTACACCGTCATTGGCGTCGGCGAATCGCGCGGCAGCGCATTCGGCATGTCGTTCGACAACTACATCTTCGCCCCGTTCCGGTCGCCGGTGCACCGCCTGCTCAACCGGCAACCGCACGTCATCGACGCCGTCATCGTGCAGATGCCGATCGCCGAGGCGATGCCCGATGCACAGGAGGCCGTGAAGGGCGTGATGCGCGCCCGGCACAAGCTGCATCCCCGGCAGAAGGACGACTTCACCATCGAGACGTCCGACACCGCGCTCGAGTTCTGGAACAAGATCAAGCAGTACCTGGTGCTCGCCGGCGTGGCCCTTCCGGCCATCGGTCTCGTCGTCGGCGCCATCGTCATCATGAACATCATGCTCGTGGCCGTGGCCGAGCGCACCCATGAGATCGGCATCCGCAAGGCGCTCGGCGCCAAGCGGCGCGACATCCTCATCCAGTTCCTCATCGAATCGGCGACGCTGAGTACGTTCGGGGCGACCATGGGCATCGTGCTTGGCGCGGCGGGCGCCGCCGTGATCCGCGCCACGACCCCCATGCCGACCTACGTCGCGCCGTGGTCCATTGCCGTCGGCGTGCTGATCGGTGCGGGCGTCGGCATCATCTCGGGTGTGTATCCCGCGAGCCGCGCGTCACTGCTCGACCCCGTGGCCGCGCTGCGGCAGGAGTGACGCCGATGCGATTCTGGGACCGGATCCGGATGTCCATGGAGGGCGTGACCATCGCGCTCGACGCCATGAAGGCCAACCGCGTGCGCGCCGGCCTCACCATCCTCGGCGTCGCCGTGGGCGTCTTCGTGGTGGTGCTCATCTCCGCCGCGGTGCACGGCATCAACACGAGCGTCGCCAAGCAGTTCGAGTCCGCCGGACCGACGACGTTTTTCGTGCAGCGCTATCCGATTGTCTTTGAGGCCTGCGACGACAGCGGCGACACCTGCAAGTGGCGCTCCAACCCCAGCCTCACGTTTGGCGAGGCCGACGCGCTCAAGCGCGTCGAGACCGTTGGCGAGGTGCTGCTGCGGCAGGGGTGGGGCGCGTCCGCCAAGTATCGCGACCGGGAACTGGCCAACGTGCAGGTGGCCGGTGTCTCCGCCAACTGGCCGCAGGTGAATCCGCCCAACATGATCGAGGGGCGCGTGTTCACCGAACAGGAATCGCGGTCGGCCACGCGCGTGGTGGTGATCAACACCACGGCCAAGGAGCGCCTCTTCGGCGACGAGGACGCGCTCGGCAAGGAAGTCAATCTCACCTCGCTGTCGGGCTCCGGCCGCGGCGGGCCGTTTGCGGTGGTCGGCGTGTTCAAGGACGAGGCGAGCTTCCTGCAGGGCGGCGAACAGCCGCGGATCATCACGAGCATCTACGCGCTCAATCGTCGCCTCGGGGCGAACACCCGGTGGATGGCGTTTGTCATCAAGCCGCTGCCCTCGGCGCGCCAGGATGTCACCATTGACGACGTGACGTCGGCGATGCGCGGCATGCGCGGCCTGCGCCCGGGCCGCGAGTCGAACTTTGCCATCCTCACGCAGGACAAGCTGTTCGACGTGTACAACAAGGTGTTCGGCATGTTCTTCCTCGTGATGATCGCGCTCAGCAGCGTCGGCCTGCTGGTGGGCGGCGTCGGCGTGATTGCCATCATGATGATCTCGGTCACCGAGCGCACGCGGGAAATCGGCGTGCGCAAGGCGCTGGGCGCCACGCGCGGCATCATCCTGTGGCAGTTCCTGGTGGAGGCCATCACGCTCACCGCCACGGGTGCGGCCATCGGCCTGGTGCTCGGCTGGGCCGGCTCGTTCGGCATCCGCGCGTGGACACCAATCGAAGCGTCCGTTCCGCCGCTCGCGGTGGTGGCTGCACTGGCCACGAGCGCGTTCACCGGCATCGTGTTCGGCATGCTGCCGGCGCTCAAGGCGTCGCGGCTTGATCCGGTGGTGGCGCTAAGGCACGAGTAGCGGGGGGGACGGACTAGACGTCCTCCCCAATCGGCTCGCTCAGGTTGCGAACGCGCACCACCTCAAAGCCGACTCCGCTCGGCACATACTCCGCCTCGACGATGACGTCGCGCCAATCGCGCTTCAGTTGGTCGAGCTGGCTTCGGAGCCGCGCCACGCTGCCTCCGCTCGAGACGGCAGCGCACCGTACCAGGCGCGACCCGGCCGGCGTACCGTCGTGAATGACGGCGGCGCCCAGCAGCGCCAGCACCGTGGCTCGCTCGGCTGCGGCGAACGTGCGCTCGACGTAGCGCTCGACATCGGCGGGAAGTGGCATCGCTTCCATCTAGTTTAGGCCTCCTCGCGGCCGCCGCCAGCCGTGACTACCAATCTTGGGGCGAGTGCCACGCGCCCTCTGTCGCCGGCGCTCCGCAGCGCGTACTGTTCGTCCGCCCTTCGACCGGAAAGCCCCCTGGCACCCCACACACGCGTTCCGTCGTCAGCGCGGGCCGACTGGCTCATCCCCGCCGGCCTCATTCTGCTGGCCTTTGTGCCGTCCCTCGCCGGCACCCTTCGCCTGGTCATGCTGGCGCGCGGCGCAGCCATCACGCCGGAGAATGCGCGGTTCTTCGCAGACCCGATGCCGGTGGTGGTGCACATCCCGAGCGTCATCATCTTCGGCGTGCTGGGCGCCTTCCAGTTCTCAACCGGGTTTCGTCGCCGCCGGCCCGCCTGGCATCGCGTCGCCGGGCGGCTTCTCGTTGGGTTCGGCCTCGCCTCGGCGCTCTCCGGCCTCTGGATGACGTGGGTCTATCCCTACGCGCCGCCCGATGCCTTTGTCCTCTACTGCATCCGGCAGGTGGTCGGCTGGGCGATGACCGTGTGCATCGTCCTCGGGTTCGCTGCCGCCCGGCGGCGCGACTTCACCCGGCACCGCGCGTGGATGATTCGCGTCTACGCCATCGGCATGGGCGCAGGCACGCAGGTGCTGACCTTCATCGTCTGGCTGCTGATCGTCGGGGGAACGCAGAACGAAGCATCGCGCGTGCTGGTACTGAGTTCGGGCTGGCTAATCAACGTTATCGTGGCGGAGTGGATCATCCGCAGGCGGCCGGCACGGGCCATCCAACCGCTCGTCCCTGCGAACGAGCCGGCGTAGCGCACGCCACGCGCGTGGCGCAACCCGAACGTCACAGCCATATTCTCACCCCGATGGCCCTCCCCCAATCCGGGCAACGAGCATGACACCGCGAGGAGTGCGGGCGAGGTACCCACGCAGCATCGCCATCGCCGCGCTGGCCTTCGCGCCGTGGATGGCCGGCGCGCAGGCGCTGGCGCCTATCGTCTACACCGTCCGCGCGCCGCAGCCCGCCACGCACGTCGTGCAGGTGGAGGCCACCGTACCCACCGCGCGGCGCGACTCGGTGGACCTCATGATGGCCGTCTGGTCACCTGGCTACTACCGCCTGGAACACTACGAATCGCGCGTGCGCGCCTTCGCGGCGCACGCGCCCGACGGCTCGGCGCTGCGCGTCATGCAGCCCGCGCCCAACCGCTGGCGCATCTACCCGGCCGGCCGCGCACAGGTAGTCATCGCCTACGAGGTGCTGAGCCAGGAACGCTCGGTCACGCTCAACTGGGTGGACGACACGCTGGCCGTGCTCAACGGTGCGCCCACGTACATCACGCTCGCCGAGCAAGCGCATCGCCCGCACGAAGTGCACCTCGAACTGGCCGGGCTCTGGAAACAGTCGGCAACGTCGCTCGCCCCTGCCCCCGACGGCGTGCCCAACCACTACGTGGCGCGCGACTACGACGAGCTGGTGGATTCTCCCATCATCGCGGGGACGCTGCGCCTTCGCGAGTTCACCGTGGGCGGTGCGCGCCACGTGCTGGCCAGCGCCGGCGACATGGGCGCATTCGACGACGAGCGCGCGGCGCGCGACCTGGCGGCGATCGTCGAGACGCAGCGGCAATTCTGGGGCGAGCTGCCATACCAGCGCTATGTCTTCCTCAACCTGTTTCGCCGCGGCGGGGGCGGGCTCGAGCACAGGAACTCCACACTGCTCACCTCGAGTGCGGCGCGCGTCTCCACGCCCGCGGGCTACCTGGGGTGGCTGGACTTCGTGAGCCACGAGTACTTCCACGCGATGAACGTCAAGCGACTGCGCCCGGTGGAGCTGGGACCGTTCGACTACGAGCACCCGCCGAACACGACGAGCCTGTGGATCAGCGAGGGGCTCACCAGCTACTTCGGCGAACTGCTGGTGCAGCGCAGCGGCCTCGCGACGACCGCCGCCGCGCTCGGCACACTGTCCATGCACATCGCGCACGTCCAGAACGCGCCCGGCCGGCTGGTGCAGACGCTCGATCAGTCGTCACTCGACGTCTGGAGCGGCGGCGTGTCGGGCATCGGGCGCGACTCCACGACCACGGTGAGCTATTACGAGAAGGGCCCCGTGGTGGGGTTCCTGCTCGACGCGCGCATCCGGCGCCTCACCAACGGCCGCCGTTCGCTCGATGACGTCATGCGGCTGGCGTATAAGCGCCATTCAGGGGATCGCGGCTTTACGGCGGCCGAGTTCCAGAAGGCGGCCGAAGACGTGGCGGGCACGAGCCTGGCCACCTTCTTCAGGCAGGCGCTCGCCTCCACAGACGAGCTCGACTACGCCGAGGCGCTGGAGTGGTTCGGGCTGCGATTCATGACCGCCGACCCGCGCCTTCCCGGACGCTGGGCGCTCCAGGTGATTCCCGACGCGACGCCCGTTCAGCGCGCACATCTGAGTTCGTGGATGACCGAGCGGCAGCCGTGATGGCGCGCAAGCCAATAGACGAAGAACGCCTGCGCGAACTGATCGGCGACGCGCCGCCCGCGACTGCCGACGGCACCGAGGCGGTGCACGAGATCAACGTGCGCGCGCGCGCCAAGACATCCGTGGAGGCGCTCGCCGCCGCGGCAGTCGCCGAGATCGAGGCCGAGCGCGGGCCGCGCCGGAAGTACAGCGACAAGGAGCGACCGCCCGACGCCGTCATCCGGCGCAAGCGCACGGGGTTCGTCGTGCTCGCGTTCATGTGCGCCGTCGCCGTCTTCGCCTGGTCGCGCGTGCTGCACCGCCCGCCCCCGGTGCCGAGTGATCCGGTGGAACTGGTGGCGGTGCTCGCGCCCGCCGCCGCCGCCGGCCCGGCGCTTGACCCCGAGTGGAGCGCGACGCGCGGCGTGTCCGACTCGCTGAGCGAGCGCGGCCGCGCCACGCGCATCGGCGCGCTGCTGGTGGAATTCGAGCGGGCGTTCGTGCGCGGCGACTCCTCGGCGCCGGCACTCGGCGACGCCATCGCCGCACTGCTCGCCGACGAGCCCGACGGCGCCGAGGTGGGCGCGCTCTTCGCGGGCGGCACGGCCGACGCACGCCGGCCGGCGGCTCGTCACGCGCTGGCGCCGCTCGTGCGTGCGGCGCCCATGGGCATTGGCGGCTGGCTGCAGGCGGCGCGTGTGGCCGCCGGTGCGGACGACGCCGGCTTCTTTGCGAGCACGCGATCCAAGGAATCGCTGTCGCTGCTGCTCGCCGCGCCCGGCGTGACGCCCGAAGTGCAGGCAGAGCGTGACCAGCTGGACAAGCTGCTGCGCCGCCGCGGCCGCCCGAACTTCATGGCCGTCGGCGACGCACTGGAGCTGTTGCAGCGGGAGCTGGCGAACTGATCCAACGAGCGGGGGCGAGAAATCGCCCCCAACGCGCAGTCGCCGCAGTCGCTACTGGACCTGCCCAGTCTCCCGCGCACGCACGTTCGTCCGGTCCGGCACCAGTGACGGCCGGCCCACCAGGTAGCCCTGCACCAGGTTGACGCCCAGCTGCGTCACGGTGTCCAGCTCGGCTTCGGTCTCGATGCCCTCGACGATCATCGGGATGCCCGCGTCGGTGCTGAAGCCGGTGATCGCCCGCAGGAGCTCCATCTTCACCCGGTTGCGATGCGCTTCCCGCGTCAGGTCCATGTCGAGCTTGATAAAGTCGGGCTCGATCATGGAGATGATGCGCAGGCCCGAGTAGGCGGAGCCCACGTCGTCCATGGCCAGCTTGAACCCGCGCTGCTTTACCAGCTGGGCGGCCTGGCGGAAGGTCTGGAAATCGGAGATTGCGGCGTGCTCCGTGATCTCAAACACCACCTGGCCCACGCTTTTCACCGGAATGGAGTCCATCAGTTTCGGATCGAAGATCGAGCCGGGCTCCATGTTGATGAACAGCAACTCGTGCTCGTGCAACCGGCGCATGCCGCGCATGGCCTGGTCGCGGCACACCGCATCGAGCTTCAGCACCAGGTCCGACTCGTAGGCGATCCGGAACAGGACGTCCGGCGTCTCGAATTCGCCCTTGGGCCCGCGACTCAGCGCCTCGAATCCAATCGGGCTGCTGGTTCGCATGTCCATGATCGGTTGGTACAGCGTCCGGATGCGCCGGTCGGTCACGATCGCCCGCAGCTTCCGCGCCCGCTGGCGCACGAGCGCTTCCTGCGCCGACGTCGCGTCGGCGAGCGCCTCGTCAATGGTGCGATGCACCAGCCGCTCGAGGCGCACCGACGGATCCTTCTTCATCATCGCCGAGCCGATGAAATAGCTGAACCGGAACGCCAGGTCGGGGTGCAGCGTCCTGGCCACGTGGGCATCGAGGCGCTCGGCGATGCGCGACTTGATCAGCAGAAGATCCTTGAAGCGGAACCGTCGCCCCGTCCGGGCCGGTGACAGCATCAGGACAAAGACGTTGCCGTTCAGCGTCAGGCCGGCCAGCGCATCTTCCTTCCGCAGCGCCTCGACCTTGATCTCCTTCAGGCACTCGGCCATGCCCCGCACGATGTCGTCAAAGATCTCCCAGCCGTAGACATCCTCCAGCTTCGAAAACCGGGCAATGTTCACGGTCAGGATGCCGACTTCCTTGTGGCTCGCCAGCGCGTCCTCGACCTGGCGCACGAACAACGTCAGCCCCGGCAGCGCGGTCACCGGGTCGAAGAGCAGTTCATCTGACTTCACGCCGCCCGAATTGCGCAGGAGATGCTTGAGCAACTGGTGTTGGAGACCTGGATCTTCAGCCACGAACGGATTCCTGCCAGCCTGAATGGGACGCGCGAACACCTGCAAGCAGGGCGCGGGGGAGCCCTTGATACTGCCACAATTCCCCGTCTCCGGCGAGGAAGCCGGCCGTCTCCCGGGCGACTCGGCGCTGCGCCAGCTGCCGGAAGCGTATTCGACCCCGGTATGCGATATTCTCGTGATGCCCTCCACCCGTCGCACATTCCTGACGCAGGCCGCCCAGGCCGTCGTCGCCACACCGTTCCTGAAGCAGTTCGGCTGGCCCGCCCCCGCAGCCGGGCGCGCCGCGACCCCGTTTCCGTTCGTGGACGGCCTCACCTTCATGGGACCGCCCGAGGAACTGGCCGCCAGCGGCCTCTCGGCGTTCCTGCTGGACGTGTCGGCGCCCGAGCCCATCAAGACCACCGACGGCTCCATCAAGTACTTCCGGTCGTACGCCGCCTGCATGAAGTCGCTCACCGACATGCGCCGCGCGCTGGGCGCGGGCGAAATGGGCGGGGCCTTTCAGGCCACCAAGGCACACGACGTTGCCGACGCGTACCGCACCGGCCGCACGGCGGTGTTCTTCCAGTTCCAGGGCTGCGAACCCATTGGCGACCAGTTGGACCGCCTGCAGGAGTTCTACGACCTCGGCCTGCGCGTGCTGCAGATCACGCACCACAACAACAACGCCTGGGGCGGCGGCGCCATCGAACCCACGTGGTCGGGGCTCCGCAAGGTCGGCTTTGCCGGCGTCGAGCGCATGAACACGCTCGGCATAATTCCCGATCTCTCCCACGTCGCCGACCCGACGGCGCGCGACGTGCTGCGCACGAGCAAGAAACCCGTGATCGTCTCGCACGGTGCCGCGCGCGCGCTGGTGAACAACGCGCGCTGTACCCCCGATGACGTCATCAAGGGCGTCGCCGATTCGGGCGGCGCCATGGGCATCTTCATGATGACCTTCTGGCTCACCAACGACGCCGTGCCCACCATCGATGCGTACGTGCGCCAGATTCGCCACGTCATCAAGGTCGGTGGCATCAACGCCGTCGGCATTGCCAACGACTACCCGGTGGGCGGCGAGGCCAACGCGCGCAGCGTAGGCAACGACAACGCCAAGGCCATAGCCGCCTATCTGGACTGGTGGGACTACGTGGCCAAGCAGGGCGTGCTCGGCTTCGACCGGCGCCCCACGCACGTCGTGATTCCCGAGCTCAACAACCCGCGCCGCGCATTCACCATCGCCGCCGCGCTCGACCGCGCCGGCTTCGCCACGGGCGAGATCGAGAAGATCATGGGCGGCAACTGGACGCGCGTGCTCACCGACAGCCTGGGATCATAGTGCGCATCTCCCTGCTCCTCCTGATTTCGCTGCTGGCCGCGCGGCCGGCCGCCGCCGAACATCGGCCCCGCCCCGCTTCGGATGCCGTGCGCGCCGCGTCGTCGCTCATCCAGCGCGTCGTGCCGGGGCGCGCCGGTGACTTCGTGGTCGAGCAGATCGCCGCCGACTCGGGCCGTGACGTCTTTGAGGTGGAGAGCCGCGGCAACCGCATTGCGCTGCGCGGTTCGAACGGCGTCGCCATCGCGTCGGCGCTGAACTGGTACCTCGAGCATGTGGCCGGCATCACCATTGCCATCCCGCTGCGGCCCGTCACGCTCGCCAGCCCACTTCCCCGTGTGCCGGCGCGCGTGCGCATCACCACGCCATACAAGTACCGCTACTTCTTCAACTACTGCACGTTCTCGTACAGCATGGCGTGGTGGGACTGGGCCCAGTGGCAGCCCATGATCGACTGGATGGCGCTCAAGGGCATCAACCTGCCGCTCGCCGCCACCGGGCAGGAAGCCACGTGGCGCGCGACGCTGCGCGACTTGGGCTTCAGCGACAAGATGATCGCCGACTTCCTCGTCGGCCCCGCCTACCTGCCCTGGGGATGGATGGGCAACATAGACGGACTCGGCGGTCCGCTGCCCGCGAATTGGATTGACAGCCACGTGGGCCTGGCGCAACGGATCCTCGCGCGCGAGCGCGAGCTCGGCATGACGCCGGTGCTCCAGGGCTTCACCGGGCACGTGCCAGAGTCCATACGGCAGGTCTTCCCCGGTGCGAAGATCCACCAGACCGGCGACTGGTCGGCGGGGTTCAGCGGCACCTGGTTCCTGGATCCGCTCGATCCGCTCTTCCAGCGCATCGGCAAGCGGTTCATCGAGCGCCAGACCGAACTGTACGGCACCGATCACGTGTATGCCGCCGACAGCTTCAACGAGATTGACCCGCCCTCCAACGATCCGGCATTCCTCGCGGGCATGGGACACGCCGTCTACGAGTCCATGCATTCGGCCGACTCCTCGGCGGTCTGGGTGATGCAGGGCTGGTTCCTGTACTATCAGGCCAAGTTCTGGAAGGAGCCGCAGGCGCGCGCGCTCATTGGCGCGGTGCCCGACGACCGGATGATCGTGCTCGATCTCTACGGCGACCGTCACCCCGTCTGGCAGGATCGCGAGGCATTCTACGGCAAGCCGTGGATCTGGAACGTGCTCTACAACTTTGGCGGCAAGGTGAACTTCAACGGCGACCTGCCGAGCATTGCCGCCAACCTCACCACGGCGCTCGCCAGCCCGAAGCACGGCAAGCTGCAAGGGCTCGGCATGATGATGGAAGGGCTCGGCTACAACCCCATCGTCCCTGACTTCGTGATGGACATGGCGTGGCGCAGCGCGGTGCCGTCACTAGAGCCATGGGCTGAAGCGTGGGTGGATCGCCGCTACGGCGGCGCCAACGCGCATGCCCGCAACGCATGGCAGCAGCTGATGAAGACGGCATACCGGTCGGCGCCGCAAACGGGGACGTTCCTCGCCGAGCGTCCCGGGTTCTATGTGAAGGGGACCGCGTACCGCACCGAGCCGCTGCTGCCGTACGACGTCAAGCTGCTGGCCTCGGCGCTCGACACGCTGCTGGCCGCGCGCGGCGAGCTGGGGCGGCACGACGCGTATCGCTATGACGTGGTGAACCTCACGCGGCAGGTGCTGGGCCAGCTCGGGCTGCCGCTGGTGAACGAGGTCGAGTCGGCGTACGCGCGCAAGGACAAGCCGGCGCTCGTGGCGGCAGAGGCGCGCGTGGTCGCGTTGCTCACCGATCTCGACCAGCTGGTCGGCACGCGCCAGGAGTTCCTGCTCGGCCGCTGGCTGGAGGATGCCAAGCGCTGGGGCAAGACGCCGGCTGAGCGCAATCTCTACGAGTGGAACGCCCGGAACATCATCACGCTCTGGGGCACCAAGTGCACCGAAGGGCAGAACGACGACCTGAACCTCTACGCCTACAAGGAGTGGCAGGGGATGTTCGGCACGTATTACCGGCCACGGTGGCAGGCGTTCTTCACCCGCGTCAACTCGTCGCTCGATGCCGGCACGCGCTTTGACCGCACGCCGTTCGCGGCGGACATGTGCACGTGGGAGCAGGCGTGGTCGCGCAGGCACGACACGTTCCCGACCGTCGCGCGCGGCGACGCGTTGGGAACGGCGGCGCGGTTGTGGGCCAGGTATCGTGCGGCGCTAACGGGCGGCGTGGGGGCCGCCCGTTAGCGCGCGCACTCAGAACATCCAGGGCGTCGCCAGCGTCACGAACGCCGCCCACGCCAGGTAGGCCACGCTGGCCGTGCTGAACGTCGCGTGCAGCGACGCGATCCACTGCGACCGGCCGCGCTTGCCCTGCAGGTAGAGCAGCAGCCCCAGCACGCCGATGTTGATGGTGTTCCAGCCAATGATGGTCAGCCGGTTCATGGTCAGCCGATCCTGCGCGGTGCGATATAGCACCGCCGCCAGTGCGTACACGCCCACCAGCAGCACCAGCGCCGCCACCGCCACGATGCCGCGCCGCAGCCAGGTCTGGTAGCTCTCCGAGAGATCGTCCGCGTGCACCGGCGTTGCCCCCACCAGCAGCGCCATCACGGCCAGCATCATCACGTTGTAGGTGATCAGCGCGGTGCGATCGTGGAACGGCTGCATGAAGTTGGCCGGGATCAGCGCGAGGTACGCCAGCAGCACCACCACCGTGAGCACCAGCAGCAGCCGGGGCAGCGTGGTGACCATCTTGCTCAGCCCGCGCCGGAAGTCCTGCATCTCCGGCGACGCGGCGGGGTCGTACACGCTGGCCACGGCAATGATCGGCATCAGCCCGGCACCGCCGACCATCAGCAGGCGGACGACGGACTCCGGCGGGGTGACGCCGAGCGTCTTGAACATCTGCATGGTGATGCCGCCGAAGGCCATTGCCGCGATGGCGTAGAGCCCCGTGACCACCGTGACTTCGATGGACTTGGCGAGAAAGGCAAATCGGTTCCGGGCCGTCGCCCGCACGCCCATCAGGCACACAGCCGCCGCGGCCCACGCCAGCAGCGGCACGTGCGCCGTGGCGAGCTCCCGATAGTTGCTGTCGTTCAGCGAGAGCCACAGGGCCAGCGCCGCCACCGCGGCCAGCCCGACGCCGAGCGCGGTCGCATCGCGGTAGCCCTGCTTGCGCGTCGCCGCAAAGAACGCGATGGCCACCATCGCGATGACCGGCGTGACCAGGACGAGCAGGAAGGGCTCGCTGTGACCCGCCTTGTCCACGAACGAGAACTGCGGGCTCGACAACAACCACAGCACCAGCCCGGTAAGGAGACTCAGCGGGAGGGCCAGCGCCCAGTTCACGGGCGACCGCTCCGGTGTGGCCGGAGCGGCCGGGGCGAGGCGCCAATGCCACGCCGCCAGCAGCACGCTGTCGGGCGCGGCCGCATAGGCGGCCTCCATGTCGTCGCGGAATTCGGCGGCGGCGTTCTCCCTCGCCGCTGCCGCATAGAGCGTCTCGAGTGCCTGCGGTTCGCCCTGCCCCGCATTGATCCGCGCGAGATACTTCATCGGTCCACTCCATTGAAAGCCGCGCACAGTGTTCTGTACTTTGTAATGCAAAGTACCGCGATCCGGCGTCGCCCGCAAGCGGCGCTCGGCCGGCGGCGGCGCGCGCCGCCTACGGCGCTGGGCTCGACCCGGCGCTCTTGAATGCGCCTGCCATGCCGGCTGCCAGGAACACGAACATCGCAATCAGCGCACCAGGGGCGCCCTTCCAGGCGACGAACTGCAACAGTCCGATCGCCACCGGAATGGCGGCGACCACTGCGCCGTGGGCCAGAAACCCGTCCGCCGCGGTGCGGCAGACGACGCGCGATCGCCAGAAGATGAGCACCGCCAGGATCGCGATGTACGCGGGAAAGAGATAGGGATTGGTGCGATACATCCCGGAGATGGCCGGACCAATCAGCGCACTCACCTGCGCACTGTCCTTCAGCTTGGGCCCGAGATCAAACGCCATGCGAAAGGCCACGACGAAGGCAGGAATTACGTAGAGCACAAAGGCGATGGCCCAGGCAATGAACCCGTTCAGCAGGTCCCTGCGCCATTGAGTCTTCCATGCGGACTTCTTTTCTTGGACCATTGTGACCTCCACATCAATTACGACTTCGCCTTCTTCAGGGGTTTCGCCTTTCCGTCACGGTTCAGGGCGACGGCTTGCTGCACGAGCGTCCTGAAGGCGGAGGCGTTCACCTCATCGCCCTCGTGGATGTCGATCGCGCGGCGGGTGTTGCCGTCGAGGCTCGAGTTGAACAGGCGGGCCGGGTCCTTCAGCGATGCGCCCCTGGCGAAGGTGAGCTTCACGGCCTTCTTGTACGATTCGCCGGTGCAGATGATGCCGTCGTGCGACCACACCGGCACGTTCCACTTCCACTCTTCGACGACGTCCGGATCTGCCTTCCGGATGAGCGTGCGCATCCTGCCGAGGGCCTCCCCACGCCAGTCCCCAAGCTCGGCGATCCTCTGCGATATGAGCTCCGATGCCGACTGGCCCTGGCCCGCGCCCGACTTCTTCATGTACTCACCCTCCTCGTTGGCCTCGGTTCACACGTTGCGTCAGGATGGCACTCGGCGCAACACCTTCGCGACATTCCCGGCGTCGTGGCGCACGCGGGAGAGCGGCGCCATACTTCCGCAGCATAGTCCCGCGACCCCGCGCTATACCTCTCTCGAGAGCATTACGGCATGAACCTCCCTCGGCTCCGCTTCACCCGCCCTGCCCTCTGCCTCGCGCTCTGGCTGCTCACCGGCTCTCTTGCCGCGGCGCAGGCGCCGGCCAAAACGGTGTCCGTCATCTTCGAGACCGAACTGGGCAACATCACCCTCGCCGTGGACATGCAGCACGCGCCCATCACGGGTGCCAACTTCCTGAAGTACGTGGACGGCAAGTTCTACGACGGCAGCCTGTTCATTCGCGCCGTGCGGCCAAACAACACCCTGCGCCACGACATCGAGATCCAGGGCGTGCAGGTGGTGTCGAACCCGGCACGCGACGCGGAGTTGTTCCCGCCCATTCCCCTGGAACGCACCAACGTCACCGGGTTAAAGCACCTCGACGGCACCATCTCCATGGCGCGCGGCGCACCCAACAGCGCCACCTCATCGTTCTGGATCGCCATCGGCGACCAGCTGTCGCTGGACTTCGGCGGCATGCGCAACGCCGACGGCCAGGGCTTTGCCACCTTCGGCCGAGTGACCAAGGGCATGGACGTGGTGAAGAAGATCCAGGCCGCGCGCACCGGCACCAAGGGGGACTTTGGCACCGAGACCCTCGAGCCGCCCATCAGGATCCTGCGCGCGTATCGCACTACGCGGTAGCAGGGCGCACCGCGGCGCGCCCCGTTACGGGTTCGCCGCGTCCTCGCGCAGCGTCAGCCGGCGCAGCGCCTCGCGCAGTCGGCGATGGCGGTCGAAGCGGCGCACGAAGTCCGATTCGTGCCGGCCGCCCTTGGCCTTCACCACCTCCACCAGCGCGCGCCTGTCCGCGGCGCTCCAGCCGGCGACGCCCGGCAGCACCAGCACCAGCGGACTCCACCGATCCCACGCCAGTCGCTCGCCCGCCGTCCACCGGCTGCGCGACGGGGCACCCAACAGGCGCGCCGCCTCGTGCGCACACGTGCGCGCGCCAAGCTCGCGGTCGCTGCCAAAGCGCGCGCTCATCAGCGCCGACACCGCCAGCCCGGCCGTGGGCAGCGGCACGAGCCCAATGACGTCGTCGCGATCGCGGCCCGAGTGATAGTACAGGTTGTAGCGCGCAAGCTGCTTGAGCGTGGCAATGCTCGAGCGATGCGTCGGGCGCGACTGCATGCGCTTCAGTTCGATCTCCATGATGCGACGCGCCTCGAGGTCGCGCGGACGGAACCCGAGCTTGTAGTAGAACCACCAGGCGCCCGAGTCGAGCGCCTCATGGTTCCCATCGCCGAGCTGGTACGGGAAGATGGTGAAGCTGTCGGCGCCGAACAGGTGTCGCACGGTCGCCAGCACGCGCCCGTAAATGGCCCCCGCCTCGGCGCCGCGCCAGTTCTCAAAGACGTTGTACGCAATCTCCGCTGAACCGTACAGCGCGCTGTTCAGGACGTAGCCAATGGGCACGCCGTTCTTGAGCGTCAGGAACGCGTAGACGGCCTCCATCAGCAGCCGACGCTCCGGCACGGCGCCGATGATGGCGAACTGCAGGCCGCCGCCGCAGTCGGCCAGGCGCACATCGTCGGGACTTGCCCACGAGAAAACGTCGAGGTCGCGGCTGCGCGTGACCATCGCCGAGCGCGCCAGGTCAATCAGCCGCTGCCCCTCAGCGCGCGAGACGGCACGCACGGAGAGCGGCGCTCGCCGCAGCTCGGCGGCAATATCGGGCCGCGCACGGGTGAGCGGCGCCGTCTGGAACACCAAGCGCGCGGGGGCCATGTAGGCCGAGGTGCGCGACGGCGTGTCGGGGCCGGGGGAGAGCCGCAACGGGGGATCGAGCTGGTCGTACAGCTTCTCGCGCGCAAAGCTGTCCATGGGGAGCGCCGTGAAGCGTCGCGCGACGAACGACGCGTCCGACTCGTCCGGTCCCTTGAGCCGGGTGACCCACTGGCGCGTGTTGTACGCGAGTTCGTCCAGCGCGGGGGTCTCGCTGAAGTGCGTGAGCAGCGGCAGCAGGTTGCCGAGCCGGTCGCGTCCCTCGAAGTCCCTCCAGACGATGGTCAGCTTGGTGCCCCACCTGCTGGCCAGCCATTGCGCCTGCGGCCAGAAGAACCGGAACGCAATGGAGGTGCCGGCGATGCCCGAGTCGGCGAGCGCACGGCGGTGGCGCGCCAGGTCGCGCCGGCACGAAAAGCCCGCGAGCATCTGCTCCACGCGCTGCAGCACCTCGGGCGCGTCCGGGTACGCGCGCATGAAGCAGAGCGCGTCGTGCAGCCGAAGCACCTGCCCCGCGGTGCGCAGCTGGAGCCGCCGGAACGCGTCGAGCAGCTCGCATTTGCGGGCCGCCACGTCGCCGCCGAACTCGAGGCGCAGTCGTTCGAGTTCGTCGAGAAGGGTGGCGGCAGCGCGCATCAGGGCCTCAGCGATCAGGGATGGGAGACAACAACGCCGCTCGTGCCGGCTTCCGGAGCAACGAACGGGGTGATGGTCAGCCGGTTCTCGTCGTACGCCGAGCCCAGCGTCTGGGAGAAGTAGTGCTCGCACATCTTGGCAATCATGAGCTTGCTCCGATCACGACTTCCCGGGCTCAGGATGGTATGCGCCGGCCGGGCCACCTTTACTCCTGCCCCACTCAATATGGCGTCGAGGAGACGGGTATGCTCCTGCGGGAGGCCAGACGGCAGCTGTGCGTCGAGTATGACAACGGCGGCTGCCTGTTGGCCGAATCCGAAAATGCTGAGGATGCTCAATCGACCTCCTGTTCAGTGGTGAAGTAGGGATGGCCGTCGGCTCCAGCCGGCACTATCCTGCGGCCGCGATGGTCTGGCCCACCATGAGCCGGTGCCCATCGGGGGTGCGCAGGGAGAACTCTCGAAGGCCGTACGGACGATCCGTTGGGGGACTGACGATGTCGGCACCACGGTCGCGGATCTCGCGATGGTAGGCGTCCACATCGTCGAGCAGCAGATGAATGAACCACGAGTGGTTTCCCGTGGCCTCCGCGGCCACCTCGTCGCGACACTCGCCGAGCATCACGTGGAACGCGCCGAGGGACAGGAAGCACCATCCCGGCGACTTAATGGGGTCCTCGGTGAAGCCGAGGACGTCGCGATAGTAGCGCACGGAGCGCGCCAGGTCCTGCACGGCAAGCACCGAGCGCGCGCGGACAATGTTGGGCATGCGGCGGACTCTCCTTGGACGCCGGTGGTGAATATGCCGTTCCGGTGAGAGGCGGGCAATCAACCCGTCGTACGCAACGACCGCAGGTGCTTGCCGTGTCGGAAGTGGATGCGCAGACTTTGCCCATGAGAGCAGCCCAGGTGTTTTCGTTGTGCGTCGCGTGCGTGCTGGCGATTCCCGCGCCACTCCCCGGCCAGGAGGTCACTTCGCTGCAGCGCGTCGATGGAGACTCGCTGCGCATCAAGACCTACCCTGTCGCATCAGGCACGTGCCGAGGCATCGCCATCCTGTCGCACGGCGCGGGCGGCTCGGAGGAAGGCCTCGGATACCTGGCGCGGGCGATGTCGGAGGACGGCTATCTCGCCGTGGTGATCGGTCACCCCGAGAGCGGTCGGCAGGCGCTGCAGCAGCGGGTACGCGACGCAGGCATTCGCGGTGGACTGACCGCACTGGCCAGCGACACGGCCGCCTACCGTGGCCGACTGATGGACGTGGCGGCGGCGCGCGCGTGGGCCAGCGCCCGCTGCAAGGGCAAGGCGTCGGTGCTCCTCGGCCACTCGATGGGCGCCGCCACCGTGATGCTCGAAGCGGGGGCGCGCAACGGCGTCGGCGTGACGGGGGCGGATTCCTTTGATGCCTACGTCGCGCTCTCGCCGCAGGGCGTGGGCTCGCTCTTTCCCCGCGGCGCGTGGAGCCGCATTCACCGCCCCGTGTTGAGCATCACCGGTACGCGCGACGCGGCGCTCGGCGGCACATGGCAGACGCGCACGGAGCCGTTCGCCGGCATGTCGCCAGGCTGCAAGTGGCTCGCCGTCATCGAGGGCGCGACCCACCTGGATTTCGGCGGCCGGGGTGGCGCGCCCCTCGTCGAGGACCTCACGGTGCGGACGATCCGCGCCTTCCTGCTCGGCGTGCGCTTTGGCAACTGCGCGGCGCCGGCGCCCGTGCTCGGTATCGAGCTGCAGGTGAAGTAACTAGGGCGCGCGCTGGAAACGGATGGACTGCGCACCCTCATGGAGCAGCCGGCGCCCAACCTCGGCGAGCTCACCGCGTTCATCAACAATGGTCAGGAAGTGGTTGCCCGCCAGTTAGCCAACCTTACTGGAAAAGCAGGTGCTGCCGTACGGCACCAGCAGTTCTGCCTCGCTGAGTCCGGGCGGGTGCCAGAGCACCTGGCCCGGGGCCGGGTGGCTCGTGGCATTCTCGTACTCCACACCGAGATCGTACTCGGCCAACGGCACCCATCCCGACTCGCCGCTCCAGCGCGCCTGCACGAGCTGCCCCTCAAAGGGGAGGCGCGCCAGAAACGCGGCCGCGGTCCGCGGTGCACGCTCCGATTCGAGCCTGGCAGTGAACGACAGCGAGCCGATGTGTACGGTGAGGTGGGTCATGGGAGGTCACTGGACGTTGGGCGTTGCCTGGCTAACGCGTGCGTTCTCCTGCAGGGCCCTCTTATAGGATGCGCCCGGCACCCTGCGCATGCACATGCCGCGCGAAGTTGTCCAGAATGGCTTGCCAGCCCGCGCGCTGCTGCTCCACGGAATGCGTCCGCTCACTGTCAAAGGTCACCGTCACCGTGACGCCCGCAGGACCGGTAGCGAACTCGACGACCCCCACCCGTTCGCCAAAGGCGTACGCCAATCGATGCGGCGGTTCGACCACGGTGAACGTCCCGGCGAAATCGAAGCCGAAGGAGCCGTCCTTGGCTTCCATGCGCGAGGAGAACGCCCCGCCCACCCGCAGGTCTACGGTCGAGGCCGTCGTGTGCCAATCAGGCGAGGCGGTGTTCCAGGCCATGATGTCCGCCGGCGTGTTGTACGCCCGCCACACCTCGGCGATGTCGGCGGCGACGATCGTGCTGACCGTGATCTTCAATGTTGCGCTCCGTGTGCATGGAGTCTCTGTGGTGTGGTCTAACGCGAAGGATCCCGTGGCGGGCGGGCCGGCGAGCGACGAGTCGCACACCGCATTGTGGTCCGCCCCCGCCCGTCTACCGCAACCAATGTTAGACCGCGCTCGGGTATAGCCCGGGTACATGGTTTACAGATCAGTCCGGCAGCATGGTTTACACTCCTTCTAAACTGCATGGCGACTCCTCTTATCGCGAGCGCGCCATGCCCTGGTTGGAGACTGATCTTATGACC
>Ga0315271_10000748_pt1 | contig 18806 bp, 17 predicted proteins | sample C3_top_MG_FD_204664 | JGI IMG/M metagenome (GOLD analysis project Ga0315271, IMG submission 204664) | Sediment microbial communities from Yellowstone Lake, YNP, Wyoming, USA - C3_top | ecosystem: Environmental > Aquatic > Freshwater > Lake > Sediment | place: USA: Wyoming | collected 2017-08-01
CGAAACCTCTCCAAATGGGACCCTTCCCAGGTGATCTTGCCACAACAGGGGCACGCGGTGAAGCGTTCGTGGGTGAGGTAGGTGTAGGGCGGCACTTTGCCGCGGGCGCCCTCGCGGTTCAACGCAGAGGTGGGCGCGTTGCACTTCAGGCAACGGGGGGCTCCGGCAGACAGGGTGGGAGAGGCCCTGCGCACCGCGTCAAGCTGATCGCGGGGCGCATCGCTACCCGGGTCCAGGGCCGGCACTCCCGCCTTCGAGCTGCGTGCCAGGAGGGGCCGGTCCCGGGTCAGGAGGACGCGGCCACTCCGGGCGCATTCGTCCAGCAGCCATGAGTCTTGGGCCTTGCGGGCATAGGCGGCGTCGGCGCCCAGGAGCCGGAGGTAGCGCGAGAGCGTGCCCAGCATGCAGTCGCAGAAAAAGCGGGGTCCGCCGGGAGCCTCGTGCCCCAGCCAGTACAGCATTTCCACACCGTACCCGCCGCTTTCCTCCTTCAGGACGAGCGGCGGGAGGGTGAGGCAGTCCCTAACCGGGTGGTGGCAGGCCTGGAGGAGCAAGAGGTGGGCCGGTTTACCGGGGGAATCCTGGACGGGGCGGAGAAGGTTCGGAGAGAGCCCCGAAGCGCCGAGGGCGGCGAGGAGGTCATCTTGTCGCGCGGCGGGGGCCACGATGCAGAACCGGCCTCCGGGCGCCAGGGCCCGTGATGCGGCTCCGGCGATGTCGGACAGCTCGGCGGAGAAGCTCTGGCGGGCCAGCGCGCGCTGGGGTGTGGCGCTGGTCTGGCCCCGACCCGCCTGCTGGTAGGGCGGGTTGCAAACCACGAGGTCGAAGGCGCCGTGTTCCAGGGCGCCGGAGTCCCTCAGGTCGCCGTGCACGACCCGTCCCCGGTCCGCCCAGCCGTTCTCTTCGAGGTTGCGGGCGGCCAGGGCCGCCAGTTCCTCCTGGAGCTCGATGCCCGTGAGGGATCCGGGGTGGTGATGGTGCCCCAGCAGAAGCAGCAGGATGCCCGAGCCCGTCCCCAGGTCGAGCACGCGCTCGCCGTCCCGCACCCACGCGAACCCCGCCAGCGCCACCGAATCCACATTGAAGCGGTAGCCGCGCTTCGGCTGATGGACATGGATCTTGCCGCGCAGGAATGGGGTCCGGGTTGTCTCAGCGTCCATTAAAAACATCTCACCGCATCTTGTTGACGACGGCTGCGGCGTAGCCGGCGGAGAAGCCGGCGTCCACATTGACGACGACGAGGCCGGGCACGCAGGAGGCGAGCATGGCGAAGAGGGGCGTCTTGCCGTGGTCCTGGACGCCGAAGCCGACGGAGGTTGGAACGCCGATGACCAGGGCGCCCGTGAGGCCCGCGATGACGGAGGGCAGAGCCCCTTCCATGCCCGCCACGGCGATGACGACCCGGGCCTCACGCAGGAGGGGCAGGGCGGGGGCGAGCCGGTGGAGCCCGGCCACGCCGGCGTCGGCGATGACCTCCACGCGGGCCCCGAGGTAGCGGGCCGTCCACGCGGCCTCCTGGGCCACGGGGGCGTCGCTCGTACCTCCTGATACCACGAGCACCAGGCCTTCTCCCTCCCCGGGGGCTTCTCCCAGATAGGCGAGGCGGGCCTTGGCGTGGTAGGTCAATCGGGGGAGGGAACGCTTGAGCGATCGGGCCTTGCCCGCGTCCAGGCGGGTGATGAGGGCGGGCACGCCGCGCGACCGGAAGGCGCGCAGGATGGCCGCCATCTCCGAGGTGTCCTTCCCCTCTCCGTAGATGGCCTCGGGGAAGCCCCGCCGCAGGGAGCGGTGGTGGTCAATCCGGGCGAAGCCCAGGTCTTCGAAGGGGAGGAAGGCCAGCTTCGTCTCGGCCTGCTCGGGCGTCAGCCGTCCGGCGGCCACTTCGGAGAGGAGCCGGCGAAGGGATTCAGGCTTCATGGGCCTCCAGGATGAGAAGGGTGAGGTCGTCGGACTGCCGGGCGCCGCGCTGGAACCGGGCTACGCCGTCCAGGATGGCCTCGGCCATCCCTTCGGCCCCAGAAAATCGGGCGCCCTCCAGGGACGATTGGAGCCGTGCCATGCCGAATTCCTGGTCGTGCCGGTCCATGGCCTCGGTGACGCCGTCGGTGTAGAGCACGAGCGATTCTCCCGGCGCGAGGGTGAGATCCACCACCTTCAGGCTCTGCCTGAAGTAGTCGTCGCCCATGACTCCCAACACCAATCCCCTGGGTTCCAGGATCTCCACCGAGCCGGGGCGGAGCAGGAAGGGCGGGTTGTGCCCCGCCGAGAGGATCTGGACCTTTCGCGTGTCGGGATCCAGGACGAGCGCGCACAGCGTGAGGAAAATGCCCGACTCCCCCAGCTTCCCAAAGAGGGTGTTGAGCCGCCGCAGGATGACCATGTGGTCGTTCTCGGAGGCGGCGATGGCGTGGAGGATGCCCTTGGTGAGCGTCATGTAGAAGGCCGCCCGGACGCCCTTGCCCGAAACATCGCCCAGGAGCAGGACCCAACGACCGTCGCGAAGGGGGAGGAAGTCGTAGTAGTCACCGCCCACCTCCATGGCGGGCACGCAGCGGGTGGCCACACAGAACCCTGGGATGGCGGGAGTCTCCTTGGGTAGGAATCGGTCCTGGATGCCCTTGGCGATCTCCAGCTCCCGGGTGAACCGCTCGCGCTCCCGGATGCGGCTGAGGTACTCGGGCTCGTACCCTTCCAGCCCCGCCTCGGGCCGGCCGAAGAGGGCCACATAGGCGGCCAGGGCCAGGAGCGCCGCCAGGATGCCCACGCAGATCCACCCCTGGAGGGAAACGGCGGGATAGCGCGCCGTCAGCAGGAGCGCGACACCGCGGAGGGCCTGCGGCACATAGAGCAGGACGAGCGCCGAGAGGAGGTTGCCGTGTTCCATCAGCAGGAAGCACCCTTCACCGATGAGCGCGGCGATCAGGAGGGCCGCCACGGGGGGGCCGACCGGCAGAAGACGGGCCGTGGCCAGGGCGAAGAGGAGGCAGAAGGCGAGGTTCGTCTGTCCTTCGGAGAAACGCACGCGGAGCAGGGGGTAGATCAGCCCCAGGAACAGGCACCCCAGCACCGCCACCTGGGGGAGCGGACCCAGGAGCACATTCCCCACGAGCCCGCCAGGAAAGCTCAGATTGTTCAGTTGGAGATCCACCGGGAGGAGGACGAGGTCGAGTCCCCGCCATTGGGTTGCGGAGGCCAGAAGGATCACGGGGAGTCCGAGGAGGGTGGTGGCCCAGGCCGAAGACCACAGCACCTGACGGCCGGTCTCGCGGATGCGCCAGTGGCCGTCGAAGATCAGGTCTACGCCTCGTAGCTTCTCACTGAACGCGTCCCTCAAAAGGGATTCCGCCACGGCCCAAAGTATTCCGAAGAAGAGGGCCGCCAGGACGGCAAAGAGCGCCGCTCCCAGGAGGGACTGGAGCAGACTACCGGTGGGCTCGCTGACGGTTTTGAGGAAGGCCAGCGCTCCCGCCACGCCGCCCACCCGCTGAGCCCTGCGGAAGTCCAGCTCGTCCCGGCGCAGGCGATGGATGAAAAGGGCCAGGAACACGAGGATGAGGAAGAACCACGCCGCCCCGGTGAGCAACGGCAGGATCAGGTCCTGCAACAGGCTGGGGGGGGCTTCCCCGGCGAAGAGGATCTCCCTGCGGAAACTCGTCAGGTACCCGGACTGGAGCTTGACCGTATACTGGTAGAGGAGCCCCGGCAGGTTGCTGGCCGACTGCTTCCAAGCGAAGTCGAAGGTCTGCTGGCCCTCCGCGTCGCCCTTATTGGTGGCGGTCAGCGTCAGGCGGCCCACATCCACACCGGCGAAGCGGAGGGCATCCTCGGCCACCGAGCGGGCTTGCTCTTCCGTGAGCTTGTTGTCGGGGGCGTTCTTCCGGGGAGGGATCGTCAGGGCGAGGATCTGGCCTGAGCTGTCCACCTCCACCGTGAGGGGCGCCTCGACCTCCTTGAAGAGTTTCACCTCGGAGAGCTTCTGGGGCGGGTAAGCGCGGTAGATCCACCGCTGGAGGGGGACCTCTTTGCGCGCCCAGTAGGAGGTCGCCCGCACGCCGAAGAGCTGCTGCATCCGCTGGATCTTGTCCGTATCCAGCTTCTGGCTCAGGCGCAGATCGAAGCTCCCCGCATTCTCCAGGAGCTGTTGCGCCGTAGCCTGGACCCGGGCCCGCACCAGGGCCTCATCGAAGTGGTCCAGCCCCAGCGGGGCGTTCACCTCCGGGTTCACCCACCGCACATAGGCGAGGGCGCACAGGACGGCCACGACAGCGAGGGCGGCGGCGAAAAAGGCCTGCTTCCGCATAGGCGCTCAGGATAAGACAAGGAGGGGGTTGTTGCAACGCGCGAGGGGGGCAAGAAGTGAAAAGGGAGAAGTGAAAAGTGAGATCATAAGCGTTCCGGCAATGCCGAAGGTATCAATCCATCACCCTCCCAAAGCCCAAATCTCCCATCTCCCACCTGCCGCTTCCCTTCCCTTCCCCCCTGAGCTATACTTTCTTTGTGGATGGGTGCTACTCCCGTCCGACATGTGGGGTTTGAGCCCTGTGCAGCGAGCCCTGTGAACCCCGCCAGGCCCGGAAGGGAGCAACGGTAAGCAGTAAGCTGGTGTGCCGCAGGTCGCTTGAACCCCATCACTCTTTTCTGGCACGGGAGCCCGATGTGCACGACCGCCACCCGACGCCCCACCTCCTCGTGACCCTGCCCCGATGACGAAGGTCTACGAGGCCCTCGCGCGAAAATACCGCCCCCAGACCTTCGAAGAAATGGTGGGCCAAGGCGCCGTGGTCAGGACCCTGCAGAACGCCCTCGCGACGGGCAGGATCCACCCCGCCTACATTTTTTCAGGCATCCGGGGGGTCGGCAAAACGACTGCGGCGAGGCTCTTCGCCAAGGGTCTGAACTGCGCCCAGGGGCCCACGGCCAAACCGTGCGGCGAGTGTCCTTCCTGCATCGAGATCAAGCGGGCCGCCTCCATGGATGTCTTGGAGATCGATGCGGCCACCAACACCCAGGTGGAGAAGATACGCGACCTCATAGACGCCTCCCGGTACACGCCGACGCGGGACCGCTACCGGATCTTCATCATTGACGAAGTCCACATGCTCTCCGGCTCGTCTTTTAACGCCCTGCTTAAGACCCTCGAGGAGCCCCCGGCCCACGCCCGCTTCCTCCTGGCCACCACCGAACCGCATAAAATCCCCGAAACGATCCACAGCCGGTGCCAACACTTTCAGTTCCGTCGCGTGCCCGAACATATCGTGACGGCGTTCCTGGAGCAGATCTGCGCCCAGGAGACCATCGCCGCGGAACCGGCGGCCCTGTCGCTCATCGCCAAATCGGGAGAGGGGTCGGTCCGCGACAGCCTCACCCTCCTGGACCGGATCGTGGCCTACGCCGACGGCCCCGTCTCGGAGGCGGCCGCGGTGGAGGTGCTCGGCGTCACGGGGCGGGAGGGGCTTTTTTCGCTGCTGGAGGTGCTGTCCGAGGGCCGGGCGTCCGGCATCCCAGTATTCGTGGATCAACTCCTGGACCGGGGCCAGAGTCTGGAGCGATTCCTGTCGGACCTGGTGGGCCTGGTCCGCGAACTCGTCCGTCTCAAGTTGAGCGGGTCGAAAGGACCCTGTGACCCCAAGCTCGTTGCGTGCGCGGAGGGATTCTCCGAGGAGGACCTCCTGCGCCTCTGGGATCTCCTACTGATATCGCAACAGCGCCTCAAAGGGGCCCCCGAAGCGGACGCCCTGCTGGAGCTCCAGCTCGTGAAAGCGGCGCTCCTGCCCCGCATCCTCCCCCTCGACCGCCTCTTGAGCCGCGTGCCCGAGAGCCCCCTGTCCGACCCGCGGCCCGCCCCTCAGCGACCGGCTGCGGCGCCTGCAGCTCCGGGTGGAAGCCCGTCGCCGGAACCGGATCACCCTTCGCCCAACATCCAGGAGAGCGTGCCCCCTCCCGAGGGGTCACAACCTTCGGGCGGCCTCCGGTTCAAGGCGCTCATCCCCTTCAAACGCATGGGTGAAGACGAGGCCCGGGCCTACGATGACCCGGACGACGACCGCATCCGCCGTTTTCGCGAGAATGCGGCCAGGCGCTTGCCCCTCATGCAAGAAACCCTCAAGGGCGCGTCCCTTTCGCTGGATCCGGATGGAGTCCTGCATGTGGCGCTTCCCCCTTTGGATAGCACGGGGGCGGCCCTGCTCAAGAACCGTGAGCGCCGGGAGGCGTTGGAAGCCGTGGCCCGGGAATCGGGCCTGCCCGGTCCCGTAGCCGTGGAAACAGGTGCCTCCCCGGAGCCCGAGTCCTCACCAGCGCGAGCCGCATCCAAGGGGCCGGAGCCCCTCGTCCAAGCGGAAAATGCTGCCGTTGACAATGTCCTGCGCGTTCTGGGAGGGCGCCTCATCCGCATCACCGCACCGCCCCCCCCGGAACCCGCCGAAGGAGACTCCCATGGCGAACCTGAATAAGCTCCTCAAGCAAGCCCAGAAGATGCAAGAGCAGATCCAGCAGGAGATGGAGGCGCTCCAGGTGGAGGCCACCGCGGGAGGCGGCATGGTCACCGTGCGGATGTCCGGCCAGAAGATGCTCCTCTCGGCGAGTGTGGACCCCTCCCTGCTGGTCCCTTCCGAGAAGGAGATGCTGGAAGATCTCCTGGTGGCCGCCGTCAATCAGGCCTGCGAAAAGGTGGATGAGGCCCTCCAATCCCGCATGGGCGGCCTGGGCGGGGGCCTCGGATTGCCGGGGATGTAGGCCGCACCCGTGGACGCCTTCCCCGCTCCCCTCCGGCGCTGCCTGGAGGAACTTCAAAAGCTGCCCGGCATTGGCCCCAAATCGGCCCAGCGCATCCTTTTTGCCCTCCTGGACCGGGGTCCCGAGGCGATCGGGCCCCTGGCCGGCGCACTCACGGCGGTGGCGGTCTCCGTGGACCGCTGCCCCTCCTGTCGGGCCTACCGGGAGAGGGAGGAGCGTTGCCATCTCTGCGAGGACCCACGGCGCGACCAGGGGCTCCTGTGCGTGGTGGAGAGCCCCGCGGATGTCCTGCTCGTCGAGGCCACGGGCGAGTACGGCGGGCTCTACCATGTCCTGCACGGGCTCCTCTCGCCCCTACGCGGCGTCCACCCCGAGCACCTGGGGCTCGAATCGCTCGAGTCCCGGCTGGACGGCGGCACCCTGCGCGAGGTCATCCTGGCCACCCCCCCCACGGCGGAGGGCGAGGCCACGGCTTCGTACCTGGCCAGCCTGACGGGCGGACGAGGCATCCGGGTGAGCCGCATCGCCTTCGGAATGCCCGTGGGAGCGGACTTCCAGTTCGTGGACGCCCAAACCTTGGGGAGATCCCTCTCGGGGCGGAAGGACTTCATTTAGTTTCCATCCGGAAATGCCGGATGGAAACTGGTGAGGAGTGAGGAGTGAGGAGTGAGGAGTGAAGGCGGAAGCAGGGAGCGGGGAGCAGGGAGGGGGGAACCGGGGGGGCTGGCACGCTGGAGGTGGACATTTCCCCAAATTCCGCGATGGGCGAGGGTGAAAAGGATCGAAGGCCTTGCTGGACATGAGCTTGATCACCACGCCGCGATCACCAGGCAGGTGACCGGGGCCGTCTCCGAGCTGGACGCCTTTCGGGCAGGAAAGCCCCAAGGATGGGGTGGGGTCCCCGGCGGGCTTTGCCCGCGGGGCGGGGAGGGAATGGGCCCTCCCCGTCGTGGAGACCAAGAGGCACGCACCCGAAACCACCCCATTTCGAAGGCAAGAGAATTCAATCGCGGAATTTGGACATTTCCCTATTTCTTGCACCGGGTTGCGCGGGGTACACCCGCTGTGCTATACATCGGGGATTAGAGGAGAGTCTCATGGGCGCGTCTGACCTCATCATGTATGAGGAAGAGTTCACGAAGATCAAGGAAATCATCAGCAAGCTGAAGATTGACGCAAATGCCAGCGTGGTTTTCCTCGTGGACAAGAACGGCCAGCAGATCGCCGCGACGGGCGACATCGAGCACCTGGACACGACCTCCCTCGCCTCGCTGACGGCCGGCAATGTGGCGGCCACCGACGGGCTGGCCAAGCTCATCGGCGAGAAGGAATTCTCCGTCCTCTTCCACGAAGGGGAAAAGGACAACATCCACATCTCCATCGTCGGGGGCAAGGTCATCCTGGTGGTCATCTTCGACGAGCGCTCCTCCCTCGGCCTCGTGAGACTGCGCGTCAAGCGCTGCTCCGAGGAACTGAACAGGGTGTTCCAGCAGATCATGGATAAGACCGAGCGGGAGAGGGCTTCTGGCGAGTCCCTTTTCCAGTCCCCGTTCGCCGAGATCACCGACGAGGATATAGACGCCCTCTTCAACGAGTGAGGCCACGGGGGAAACGCACGCATGTCGTTCATCAACTACGCCTCCCGCGAGATCAATGTCAAGCTGGTCTATTACGGACCGGGACTCTGCGGCAAAACCACGAACCTCCAGTATGTCTACGAGAAGACCAACCCCGCCGCCAAGGGCAAACTCATCTCGCTGGCCACGGAGACGGACCGGACCCTTTTCTTCGACTTCCTGCCCCTCGACCTGGGAACGGTCCGCGGGTTCAAAACGCGGTTCCACCTCTACACGGTCCCCGGCCAGGTGTTCTACGACGCCTCCCGGAAACTCATTCTGAAGGGCGTGGACGGGGTGGTTTTCGTGGCCGACTCCCAGGAGGCCCGCATGGACGCCAATGTGGAGTCCATCGAGAACCTCCAGCGCAACCTGCAGGAGCACGGCTTCGACCTGACCACCATCCCTTATGTCCTCCAGCTCAACAAGCGGGATCTGCCCACGGCCGTGCCCCTCGAAGAGATGCTCCCCGTTCTTCGCCTGAAGAACGAACCCTACTTCGAATCGGTGGCGGTGAAAGGCATCGGCGTCTTCGATACGCTCAAGGCCTGCGCCAAGCAGGTGCTCATGGACCTGAGCAGAAAATAGCTGTCAGCTATCAGCTATCAGCTAAAAGCTAACTGCCAAGGGCTAACAGCCAATAGCTCACAGCCCTATTTCACCTCGCTCCAGCTTCCCTTCCACCACCGGTAGCAGCGGATGCGGCCGTCTATGCCCGCGACCCGGAAGGCCCACGCCTCTTTTCCGCTCACGGAACGAAGGTACAGGGACCCTGGGGTGCTCGTGCCGGTGGGGCTGAAGCTCAGGATGCTCCCGCGGCCGAAGCGGATGGGATCCTGGCCGGTCAGGGGGTTGCCCAAGGGGTCCGTCCTCACGGCGTCGGGCAGACCCAGGTACGCCCGTCCCTCGCGCAGGACCACGGGGCCGGTAACCGGCCGGTCCACGCCGCGTCCGATGTCCTCCCTCAACACGCCGTCTCCGTCCCCGTCCGCATACAGGCGGGCATAGGCGCCTTGCGCCCCCTGCTCGAAGGCCACCGCCACATAGGTCCTCTCCATCACCGCCCGGCCCGCAGCGTGGGCCACCAGGCCATGTATGACCTGGTTGAGCGCCTGCGTCGAGGACTGTTCGAAAAGGCGCTCCGTGCTCCCGACCGCCACCACGGCCATGAGGCCCAGGAGCGCCGCAACCACGAGGACCTCGGGGAGACTGAACCCGCGCTCACCCGGCTTGGATGCCATGATCAACATGTCGCTCTCCCTAAAGAAAAGGGGACGACGGCCGGAGCCGCCGTCCCTCGCCGATGTCATGGTCCGCTCAGACGGCTAGGTAGGGTTTGATCCCATCCAGGAGCTTGGGGCCCACGCCCTTCACATTGCGCAGCTCGTCCACGGTCTTGAATCCCTTGTGGGCGGTGCGGTATTCCACGATGCGCTGGGCCACCTTGGCGCCGATGCGGGGCAGGGCCGTGAGATCCTCGGCGCTCGCCGTGTTGAGGTTGATGGACTTGCCCGCGGCCTTCAACCGGTCCGCCTTGGAGGCTTTGGGGGTTTTGGCTTTCTTCGGCGCCTTGACGGAGGAGGCCTGGGCCTGCTCGCCGCCCTGGGAAGCCGAACCCGCCGGGGCCGCGGCCATCGTCACCATCCCCGCCACCATGAGAGCTCCCATCGCCAGCACGATCCTTCTCCAGTTCTTTCCAACCATTTTCGTCTCCTCCGCGGCATCCGCCGCACCTGCAAAACTCTCCTTGTCCCTCGGGGCTCTCCGGCCCATCCGGATCCGCCCGGGACATCTTGGAGATCGCACGGCGTGTGCCAATTCCAGAGAAAAGGCGATTTGGCTTTGATAATGAAGGTTCTTTTCAGGTTGGACGCCTCGATGACCTGGCAGCCGCACGGGCCGCTCATGCGACGCGCAAAGATAACTGCCCAGCCATCAACAGGTTACAGCGTCAACCTCCGTTGACGAGGCCCCTGGGTCATGAGATCCTCGGCAGCCCGTGCGTAACCTATTGACCATTAAAGCGTTACCTTTTCTGGCCGCCATAACCGCTCTCGATGACACCTCTCCCACCCTGGCCTCGCGGTTGCCTATTCAATAAACAGGAGGTGAACCATGCTCGGACATGTGTTGGGAATCAAGGAGTTGCCCGAACCGGAACGGCCCCGCGAGAGGTGCCTCAGCCGGGGCGCCGGGGCACTGAGCACCACGGAGCTCCTGGCCATTTTGCTCAGGACGGGAAACAAGGGGACTTCCGCGGTGGACATGGCGGGCTCGCTGTTGGCCAAGTGCGGCTCCTTGCGGGGCGTGAGCGCTCTGGAGCCGAAAGAGCTGGCCAAGACGGGAGGCCTTGGAAACGCCCGGGCCGCCCAGGTCTCTGCGGCGCTGGAACTCGCACGGCGCTTCACGGAGGAGGAGGTGCTCCTGGCCGAAACCCTTTCGGGGGCAGAGGAGGCCTACCGATTTCTCAAGCCTCGCCTGCGGGACTTGCCCCACGAGGTTTTCGCCGTGATCTTCCTCAACCAGAAGCACGGCGTCCTGGCCTACCGGGAGCTTTTCCGCGGCTCCATCCACGCCAGCTCCGTGCACCCTCGGGAGGTGGTCAAGGCGGTCCTCAAAGAGAACGCCGCGGCGGTCATCCTCGCCCACAACCACCCCAGCGGCCATGTTTCGCCAAGCCCTGACGACTTGAGGCTCACGGAGGACCTCAAGGCGCTTCTGGCGCACCTGGATGTCCGCGTGGTGGACCACCTCATCGTGGGCGGGAACGGGTATTTCAGCTTCGCGCGGGAGGGGTTGTTGAATGGGTGAGTAGGAGGCCTCTCCAGAGGCCGATGTGCTCTCTCTTGCAGGATCGCGCTCTGGAGAGCGCTCCCACACATCAAAGCAAAGCGGTGAAAAGTAAAAAGTTAAGGATCACGAACAGGAACGGGCGGCCATGCTGGGGCGCCCGTTTTTTTTACCACGGACCAAGAGCCGGCAGTCTCTCCTCACGCCTCACGCCTCATCACTCCGCGGCGGCGTACTCAGCCCGGAGGGCGTCCACGGTTTGCTTCACCGTTAGGATTTCTTCGGCGCGGTAGGCATTGGCGCCCGCGAAGGCGAAGCCCGCGTTCAGCGTTCCCCGCTGGGCGTTCACCAGAGCCAGGGCGATGCAATACGGGGCAGTCTTATAATCGCAGGTGATGATGCAGTGGTAGGGGCAGGTGAAAGGGGTCTTCGCTCCCGCCTCCACCGCCTCGATGAAGGAGTTTCGGATGGCTCGCCCGGGCAGACCCACGGGGCTCTTGATGATGCAGATGTCCTCCTGGCCGGCCGTGATGTAGCTCTGCTTGAAGGCCTCCGAGGCGTCGCACTCCCGGGTCGTGACGAACCGGGTGGCCATTTGGACCCCCGAGGCGCCCAGGCGCTCGAACTTGAGGATGTCCGCTCCCGAGTAAATGCCTCCCGCCGCCACCACCGGAATGGGTCTCCCGGCCCGTTCTTCGAAGGGTTTCACCGCGGCCACCACCTCCGGAATGAGCAACTCCAGGGCGCGGGTGGGGTCCGCGATCTCCTCAGGCTTGAAGCCCAAGTGCCCGCCGGCCAAGGGGCCCTCCACGACCACCGCGTCGGGCGCATGGTCGTAACGATCGAGCCATCGCTTGCAGAGGATGGTGGCGGCGCGTCCCGAAGAGACGATGGGAACGAGCTTGGTGCGGCAACCGGGGCTCAAGTACTTGGGCATGTCCAGCGGTAACCCCGCCCCCGAAATGATCAGGTCAATTTCCTCCTCGATGGCGGCCTTCACCATGTCGGCGTAGTTGGTCATGGCCACCATGATGTTGACCGCCAGGGGTCCCTTAGTCATGGCCCGGGCCTTGCAGATCTCCTCCTTCAGGGCCCGGATGTTGGCCTCGATGAAGTTTGAGTAGACATCGGGTTCGAACATTCCGATACCTACCGTGGCGATGGTGCCGATGCCGCCTTGCTCGGAGATGGCCGAGGCCAGGGAGGAGAGCGAGATCCCCACGCCCATCCCCCCTTGGATGATGGGGAGGGGAACGGTCAAGTCACCGATCTGGAGCGGACGAAACGAGCGTTCTGTCAAAGTTGACCTCCGAGGGAAGTTAGCTATCGCTATCAGCTGTCAGCTATCAGCTATCAGCGAAGTGCCAACAGCCTCTTCCTCATTTCCTCACTTTTCACTTTTCACTTTTCACTTTTCACTTTTTTAAATGCCCTCTTCGCGGCCTGGATGGTGGCCTCCACATCGGCCTCGGAATGGGCGGCGGACATGAACCCCGTCTCGAACTGACTCGGCGCGAGATAGACACCCTGTTCGAGCATGGCACGGAAGTAGGTTCCGAACCGCGCCGTGTCGCAGGTTCGCGCGGAGGCGTCGTCATCAACGGGACCCTGGGCGAAGAACGCCGTGAACATGGAACCCTGCCGGTTCACGGTCAGGGGAACGCCCGCCGCTTCCGCAGCGGCCTTCACGCCCGCCCCCAGCTTGGCCGTCAGGGCGTCCAGTCTCAAATAGATGGCCCCCCGGTCCCGGTCCAAAATCTTGAGCAACGAGAGGCCCGCAGTCATGGCAAGGGGGTTGCCGCTCAGGGTACCCGCCTGGTAGATGGGTCCGGAGGGCGACACCCGCTTCATGAGTTCGCGCCGGCCCCCGTAGGCGCCCACGGGGAGGCCGCCGCCGATGATCTTGCCGTAGGTCACCAGGTCGGGAACGACCCCAGAAATTTCCACCATGCCGCCGAAGGCCACCCGGAAGCCGCTCATGACCTCGTCGAAGATGAGCACCACGCCGTGCTTGCGCGTCAGCTTCCGCACGGCTTCGAGATAGCCCGGCTTGGGCAGGAGAGTGCCCACATTCCCCGGCAGGGGTTCCACGATGAAGCATGCGACCTGGTCCTCGTTCGCATCGAGGACGCGTTCGAGCGCCGCGGCGTCGTTGTACGGGATGACGAGCGTATCGGCGGCGAGACCTTTGGGCACCCCGGGGCTGGAGGGCGTGCCGAAGGTGAGGGCGCCCGAACCCGCCTCCACGAGGAGCGAGTCGCCGTGGCCGTGGTAGCAGCAGGCCACCTTGACGATCTTGTCCCGCCCCGTGGCGCCCCGGGCCACCCGGATGGCCGACATAGTGGCCTCGGTCCCCGAGTTGACCATGCGCACCATCTCCAGGTGCGGCAGGCGGTCGCAGAGGAACTCCGCCATCTCCACTTCGAGGCGGGTGGGCGCACCGAAGGAAGTGCCGTTCCCCAGGGCCCTTGCGAGGGCTTCGCGCACCTCGGGGTGGTTGTGGCCCAGGATCATGGGCCCCCAGGACCCCACATAGTCAATGAAGCGGTTGCCGTCCTCATCGTAGAGGTAGGCCCCGTCCGCCCTCGCGATGAATGGGGGATCGCCCCCCACGGAGCGAAAGGCCCGGACCGGCGAGTTCACCCCGCCCGGTATTCTCTGCACGGCGCGCTGGAGGAGTTCCCTGCTCTTCGTCGTATTCACCGTCGCCTCCGATGGTTCTCTTCAGGTCAAAAAAATCTTTCACCACAGAGGCACGGAGACACCGAGGAAGACTTAGAAAATGTCTCTCGCAAAGGCGCAAAGCTCGCCAAGCAGAACAGGAATCTTCATGTCCTTGCTCTGCCCTCTACGCTCTTTGCGCCTTGGCGAGAAAAATGTCCTCATCTCTATCTTTTTTCCTTTTTCTCGGTGCCTCTGTGCCTCTGTGGTGAGAAGTTTTCTAAACGACCTACTCCTCTGGCTCGGCCGCTGCGCCGGCGGCGACGCCGCCGACCTTTTCGCGGATCTTGGCTTCGATCTCATCCATGAGCTTGGGGTTGTCCACGAGGTACTGGCGGGCGTTCTCCTTGCCCTGGCCCAGGCGGACCTCGCCGTAGCCGTACCAGGTACCCGACTTGTCCACGATCTTGTGCTCCACGCCCAGGTCCAGGATGTCCCCGGCCTTTGAGATGCCCACGCCGTAGAGGATGTCGAACTCGGCGATGCGGAAGGGCGCGGCCAGCTTGTTTTTGGCCACCTTCACCTTCACGCGGCCGCCGATGACCTCGCCGCTCGATGCGGTCAGGTTGGCGATCTTTCGGATGTCCAGACGCACCGAAGCATAGAACTTGAGCGCCCGGCCCCCCGTCGTCGTCTCGGGGTTCCCGAACATGACGCCGATCTTCTCCCGGAGCTGGTTGATGAAGATGATGGTAGTGCTGCTCTTGCTCACGATGCCCGTGAGCTTGCGCAGGGCCTGGGACATGAGGCGCGCCTGGAGGCCCATGTGACTGTCCCCCATGTCCCCTTCCAGCTCGGCCTTGGGGACGAGGGCAGCCACCGAGTCCACGACCACAAGATCAATGGCGCCCGAGCGCACCAGGGCCTCGGTGATCTCCAAAGCCTGCTCGCCCGTGTCGGGCTGAGAGATGAGGAGGTTGTCCACCATAACCCCCAGGCGCTTGGCGTAATCGGGATCCAGGGCGTGTTCGGCGTCTATGAAGGCCGCCATACCACCCTGTTTGTGGATCTCGGCGATGGCCTGCAGGGCCAGCGTGGTCTTGCCCGAGGACTCTGGCCCGTAGATCTCGACGACGCGGCCGCGCGGCAGACCGCCGATGCCCAGCGCCAGGTCCAGGGCCAGGCTCCCCGTGGGGATGACCGGCACCTTCACCTTCGCCCCGCGCTCTCCCAGGCTCATGATCGAACCCTTGCCGAACTGCCGCTCGATCTGCTGTACCGCCGCGTCAATCGCCTTCTTGCGTTCCTTGGAGATTTCCATCACCGCCTCCATTTCCTAGTCGCCCATTCTGGGCTATCCGCTCCAACGATTCAACCACCCGACAGAGTGGTATCTATCAAGACTCGTGCCAATGGCCTGATCGTCCGCCCGCATCTCACCTCACGCCTTGTACACCTCTCGGCGGTGCCGAACTCTCAGCACAAGAATGAGAAGAGATCGGCCGTCGAAGGCATAGATGACGCGGACATAGCCGACCCGGAGCCGGCGCATCCCCTTCCACTGGCCGCTGAGGCATTCGCCCCTCAGCGGTTTCTCGGTAAGCGACTCGACCGCCGCCAGCACTTTGAGGCGATCGGCTTTGGGCAGGGACGCCGCTTCCTTGAGCGCTCGCCGCTCCCACCGGATGGTGATCGGTCCTCTAACCGAGCTTGAGGACACGCTTCGCCTCGGCGTGATCCACCCATTCGGCCCCCGGGTCCCTAACTCGCGCCAGGGCTACATCGAGGTCCTCCTGGTCCTCTAGATACTTTTCAAGCGCTTCCAGAATGTGCGATGTTTTGGACCGCCGGGTCCTCTTGGCAAGACGGTCGAGCTTCATCGCGAGCCCCTCCGGCATCCTCAGCGACTGCGTCCGCATGGTTTCCTCCAGTACCATTGTAATACTAGCCGTACTCTGGTGCAAGCCCTGGGGTATGACCCAAATTCCGCGACTGATGGCAATTCACATTAGATAAAAAGGAAGGCGGCCCTTCCGAGCCGCCCTTCAGTCTGACTGGGTGATGGTTCTCTTGACTCAGCCCTTCTCCGTGTCCTCTGTGCCTCTGTGGTAAATGGGCTCTTGTCCTCAGTCGAGCTCGCCCTCTGCGACCATGAGCCTCAAAATCACGGCCTTCTGGGCGTGGAGGCGGTTTTCGGCCTCGTCGAAAACCACCGACTGCCACGACTCGATGACCTCGTCGGTGACCTCGTCGTCTCGGTGGGCGGGGAGGCAGTGCATGAAGATGGCGTCCTCCTTGGCCTTGGCCATGAGCGCGGCGTTGACCTGGTAGGGCCGGAAGATGGCCTTGCGGGCCTCCGCCTCAGCCTCCATGCCCATGCTCGCCCACACATCGGTGTAGACCACATCGGCGCCGCTCACTCCCTCGCTCAGGTCGTTGGTCACGGTGATGGAGGCGCCGGTCTCTTTGGCGTCCTCGGAGGCCAGAGCCAACACCTCCGCGCGCGGCTCGTAGCCCTTGGGGCAAACGATGCGCACGCTCACTCCAGTCTTGGCGCCGATGAACATGAGGGAGTGGGCCATGTTGTTCCCGTCGCCCACATAGGCGAGGGTCAGGCCCTTCAGCTCGCCCTTTTTCTCGGTGATGGTCTGGAAATCCGCGAGCACCTGGCAGGGGTGGGTGTAGTCGCTCAGGCCGTTGATGACGGGCACCTCGGCGTACTCGGCCAGGGTCAAGACGCTCTGGTGGGCGAAGGTGCGGGCCATGATGACATCCACCATCCGGTCCAGGGTGCGGGCGATGTCGGGCACGCTCTCGCGCTTGCCCAGGCTGATGTCGTTGGGGCCGAGGTAGATGGCGTGGCCGCCGAGCTGGGTCATGCCCGCCTCGAAGCTGACCCGCGTACGCAGGGAGGGCTTCTCGAAGATCATGCCCATGGTGCATCCCCTGAGGAAGTCCTCGTAATCCTCGGGGTTGGATTTCACCTTGATGGCCGTGTCCAGGATGGCGGCCACCTGGTCGGAGGTCAGGTCGTGTATGGAAATCAGGTCTTTTCCGAACATGGGACTCTCCTGTCGTGACGAGGGGACTAGGGAACTAGGGGACTAGGATAAAGAAACTACCACCCCCCGCCTGCCTCCCACTATGATTTTCTCACTGCCGTTGTCCGCTCGATGTGGGCGGGCTTGCTGGCCTTCTCATGGACGATGCGGGTCCCCGCCTTGCCCGCCACGGCCTGCACGAGGTGGGCGGCGTCGGTGATGATGACGGTCCCGCCCTTTTTGGCGAGGAACGCGGCCGCGGCTTCGATCTTGGGCCCCATGGAGCCGGGCGGGAACTGGCCCTCCTTCTGGTAGGCCAGGACCTCCTCCAGCCCCACTTCGCTCAGAGCCCTCTGGTCCGGCTTACCGAAGTTAATATAGAGACATGGAACCGAAGTGACAACCAGTATGTCGTCCACATCGAGCGCGACGGCCAGCAGGACCGAGGTGCGATCCTTGTCAATGACCGCCTCCACGCCCCGGTGCGTGCCGTCGAGCGCCCGCACTACGGGGATGCCTCCGCCTCCCCCAGCGATGATGATGCTCCCCGTCTCGTATAGGGCCCGCAGGGCCCCCACGGAGAGGATGCGCTTGGGTTTGGGGGAGGCCACCACCTTCCGGTAGCCACGGCCGCTGTCCTCCACCATGGCCCAGCGCTCCTCCTCCATGAGGTGTTTGGCGCGGTAGGCCGTGTAGAAGGGCCCGATGGGCTTGGTGGGATTTCGGAAGGCGGGATCCTCGGCGTCCACCTCCACCTGCGAGAGGACCGACATGAGATCCCGTTCGATGCCCTTTCGCTGGAGTTCGTTGCTCAGGGCCTTTTCCAGGAGGTATCCCATGGAACCCTGGGTCTCGGCCACGCAGACATCCAACGGGAGGGGCGGGACTTTCGTCACCGCCTCCTCCACGCGGATGAGGTTCTGGCCCACCTGCGGGCCGTTCCCGTGGACCATCATGAAACAGTCGTAGCTGTCCAACAGGGGGACGATCTGACCTGCCGCCTCGTCGGCGTTGGTCATCTGCTCCTGGATCGTCCCCTTCTCTTGGGCCTTGATGAGGGCGTTGCCCCCGAAGGCCAGCAGGCCCCGGCGCATGACTACTTGATGAATTTCTTGGCGCGGAGAATCGCCTCCAGCGTGGGCTGGCCGATCTCCTGGAGAGCGTACTCCACGCGCACCGTGGGTTTGTTGATCTTGATGATGCGGCCCAGGTCAATGGGCGTGGCGATGATCACGAGGTCGCACTTCGTGGCATTGATGGTCTTCTCCAGATCGCTCACCTGCTTCTTGCCGTACCCCATGGCGGGGAGCAGGACACCGATACCCGGGTAGGCCTCGAAGGTCCCCTTGATGGTGCCCACCGCATAGGGGCGCGGGTCCACCAGTTCGGCGGCGCCGAACTTGCGGGCCGCCATGACACCGGCGCCGTACTGCATCTCACCGTGCGTGAGCGTGGGGCCGTCCTCGACCACCAGGACCCTTTTGCCCTGGATCTTCTCGGAGCCCGCGACGGTCAGGGGCGACGCGGCGTCCACCACGATGGCCCTGGGGTTCACCTCGTGGATGTTGAAGCGGACCTCGTCCACATCGTCCCCGTTGGCCGTATCCATCTTGTTGATGACGATGACATCGGCGCGGCGGGTGTTGGTCTCGCCGGGGTAGTAGGCCACCTCGTGGCCGGGGCGGTGGGGATCCACCACGACGATCTCCAGGTCGGACTTGAAGAAGGGCAGGTCGTTGTTGCCTCCGTCCCACAGGACGATGTCGGCCTCCTTCTCGGCCTGGCGGAGGATCGCCTCGTAGTCCACGCCGGCGTAGATGATCACGCCCGCCATGATGTGCGGCTCGTACTCTTCGCGCTCCTCGATGGTGCACTTGTGCTTGTCCAGGTCCGCCAGGGTGGCGAAGCGCTGGACCTTCTGCTTCTCAAGGTCGCCGTAAGGCATGGGATGGCGCACCGCCAC